>Ga0065711_1027186_pt1 | contig 52935 bp, 47 predicted proteins | sample Hoacrofraction12_FD_59098 | JGI IMG/M metagenome (GOLD analysis project Ga0065711, IMG submission 59098) | Hoatzin crop microbial communities from Cojedes, Venezuela - Epithelial fraction 12 v2 (version 2) | ecosystem: Host-associated > Birds > Digestive system > Esophagus > Crop | place... | reverse complement strand
CTGTGCAGCCTGCTGTAGGTGACCCTGCTTCGGCAGGGGGGTTGGACTAGATGACCCACAGAGGTCCCTTCCAACCCCTACTATTCTGTGATTCTGTGATTCTGTGATATGATACTTGTGGCACATCTATTGGGTCCCTTTTACTACTTTTGAAAGAAAAAATATGTCTATTTTCAAAATATGTCCCTGTTTTGGAAAGGACCTGTTACAGGGCTAGTTAGCATACCTCAGATTTCATTTCTCCCAATGAGCTAAGGTTGTTCTCAGGGGAGAGGTGATCATACAAGAAGGACACGCAAGGGGGTCTTAGGAGATCAGTATTTAACTGCTCTGTCTGCCACAGACTGGCACACCCATTAATCTGCTTCCCTTAATCTCCCCAGCCCATAAAGAGGTATAATGTTATCATCTCCCACGTTCTACTTGCCTTGTCTGTGTAGACTGTAGGCTGCCTAATGCTGTGTATTTCCTCATGGCAAACAGAAAAGGAGTGATGCATTAGTGCTTCTAGAAGAGTCTATAATGTAAGCAAATATGAATAATCTTATGACCTGAGAAACCTGAGATATGTAAGTTCAGGCATTCAGGCAAAAGGAGAGCAGCAATCCAACCTGCACCAGCGCTTCCCTCTCTAAAACGAATCTAGCCTCCACCCCTCCAGGAGCCCATGCTGATTCCTGTTTGATCTCATGCAGTTAGTTTTCCATTCATCTTTTCTCTTCTATCTTGATTATAGCTTTATTCTGGAAATAAAATTAGACACAACTATGAAAAATACAGGGGCAACTTCTCTTTTCAAATAAACTGACTGATGAATTGAAGCAGGATATACCTATATATACCAGCGAAATCACTGGCCTCTCACGTCAATCTTTATTAATTTCTCTACCAGCAATGCTAACAGCAAGTTTTGATGTGGTGAAAAGCAAATATTGATCTGTTTGCTTAAAAGCCAGATTAGGCTGTACCCACAGGTAAATATTCCTCCTAGGAAGTAGAGGAAAGGTTGTCTCCCCTTCCCCCTTCCTGAAGGCAGCCAAACCAAATAAAAACAAAAAATCTATTTGGTACCTAGTGAGTTTTTAATGAAGGAGGTACAAAACCTGAGGGAAACAGAAGCCCTGAGGAGGTGTCGAGTCACCGGTTTGACAGTTTTGTGGCAGGAAGCATAGCTCATAGGGACAACCACCCATTAGTGCCTCCGCTCCTTCTGAGCAAGGAGAAAATGCTCCTGGGGGAAACAAGATCAAAACTCATCATGAGCAGTGGCAAAGGCACTTAAAAAAATCTGCCTGAACACAAGAACTCCACATTTTAATCTCCAGTTTGCCCCTCAGCTCTGCTACTTCAAGGCGATCGCTCCCAGCACAGACACGTCCTCCCTTTCCTCCTAGGATGTCTCACATTGAGATAAAGAAACAAGGCCAGATTCAGCCTGGAAGGACCCCTTTGCTTGACATCACCATCATTTCTTGCTGTGTGGCAGTCTCCTCCCAACACCCAGAACGCCACGTCGAGGCCATCCCAAAGCTGTCACAAGATGGGCTGCAGGGATAGCTGAGGGGTGGTGGGAGAGCTGTGGGCTGATGGCACCAGCAGGCCCTCCAGACTGCACGTGTCTCTGTGATTAATCCCTCGTGTCTGCACAGGGCAAACTCCACTCAGTGAGAGCCAACTTGCCTGACAAGCTCTCGGAGTGCTCCAAGGTTTGCTGAAGGGAAAGCAGGGCCACAGAAATGATCAAAGCAGTGGAATATCTCTCCTAGGAGGAAAGGCTGAGAGACTCAGGCTGTTCAGCCTGGAGAAGAAAAGGCTCTGGGGAGACCTTATAGCAGCCTTCCAGCACCTGAAGGGGCCTACAAGAAAGCTGGAGAAGGACATTTTTCAAGGGCATGGAGTGACAGGACAAGGAGTAATAGCTTTAAACTGAAAGAGGGTAGATTTAGATTAGATATAAGGAAGAAATTCTTTACTATGAGGGTTGTGAGGCACTGGCACAGGCTGCCCAGAGAAGTTGTGGCTGCCCCTTCCCTGGCAGTGTTCAAGGCCAGATTGGACGGGGCTTTGAGCAAACTGGTCTAGTGGAAGATGTCCCTGCTCATGGCAGGGGGGTTGGAACTAGATGATCTTTAAGGTCCCTGCCAACCCAAACCATTCTGTGATTCTATGAAAGGTTGCTTGGGAATTTGCCAAACATTAAACCTGGCCAGGGGATAGCTACCTACTTTTTGTGCTTTGTGCTGATTTTGCATGGCTGCTCATTTCCAGCCCAGCATAAGGTGTCTTCAGACATGATGCCACACACCTCTATTTCAACCTCCATAGGACTGGGGAGATACCAGCCTCTTGGCTTCCTGAGGAGGTAGTTCCCAGTTCCCAATGACTGGAGGGAACCTCTCCATCATGTCCCTTGGTCACAGAGAAGACTCTCTCTGCCTCTGTCCCTCATCGCGACATCCCTGTGGTGTATAGGCAGGCAGGATGTACCCACACTTCAAAACCTCCTCATGCAGGGGTTGTTTACAGAATCACAGAATCAGGGTGGTTTCAATCCACCAGACAAGGATGAAAGGCTGAATTAAGATCTGCACATGCTGTTCCAGGGAGTGCAATTAATTCAAATAGGCTGCTAAATATCTCAGCAGACTTCATCTAGCAACAGCAGGTACCAAGCCACTCTTGTGCCAATCTTACCTGCAAATAAAACAATCCTCTTGCTTTTATTCTGCTTATTCTCCTTTCTGGTATGGAGGAAAGCTACCAAAATTGGAGACAAATTCACAGGCTCGGTTAAGTTATGCTGAAGGACTAAAATCATGTTTAAGTTGTCTTCTCAGTCTGGAAACCAAGACAGGAGTGTAGTCAGAGGTTTTCTGCTCTACAGCCACCTGGGCTGGTTGCCGAGGGACTGGTTCTCCGTTGGGACGGGGGATGGAGACTGCTGTCCCAAAGGGCAGGGGCACTCACAGAATGGGGTAGCCCAAATTATGAGCACTGAATACTTGCTGCAGCTGGAAGTCACTCTTTGCTGGTGCATCTTGTGTGGATCGCTGATGGGAACCGAGTTACTCAGTGCCTGGACATTTCAACCATGTGCATGGCAAAGACAAGAGCAGCGACATCCTATTTACTGGGTGGCAGAGCCACCTTGACTCCCTCTGCTCCGCTCCCTGCTCCTGCTCCTCCCAGGCAAAGGCTGCGCAGCACCAACACTCTGACTCGCTACTGCTTCTGTTCCCAAGACTAAAGCCTAGTTAAAATGCAAGAAATGCTTTTTGTAATTCTCAAGGAAAGAAACTGAAGAATGTTTCATCTTCTTGTCTCCAAGCAAGGCCTGTGGCTTCTTGTTTTAGCCTATAAATGCTCTGGCGTGGATTGGGTTTTGCTTCGTACAGCACCTAGCACACTGGGATCTTATAGAATCATAGAATCATAGAATGTGGACCTCCTCTGAGACAGAAAAATATAGGGCATAACCCAAATAAACAGCATCTTTAATCACGTATTTCCCCTGGTTGCTCCTGTATAGACTGACACTTAACCTAGGAGTAGACAGAGATAAGCAAAGGGTTACTTCTTTTACCGTCACATCAGGAAAGATGCTAATTTCTCCTGTGGAGGCCATCTCAATGAGTACTCACTTGTTCCTCATCTCCCAGACCACATATTATTTTACAAGTTCACATTAAAAAAAGGTTAATGGGGGAAGCAAGCACTGACAGTCATTTTCACTCCCCCAGAATGATTCACTGCATTGCCATAATTCAGCTCAGTGTAAAGTTCCTTATAACATGAATACCTACACAAACTAAACAGTCTCAAAATATTTTCTTTTTTTTTTTTCTTTCAGGAAAATGTGTTTTTTTCTTGACCCTTCTTTGGATGAACTTTGTCTTGAATAAACAGCAACATCTGGTATTCAGCAAAACACACCATAAAGGGAATAATATGTCCACAGCAGTTTTGCTGAAAAGGACAAACCCATTTATTACTCAAATGAAAAGTTACGATTGCTAAATGTCAGAAGAAATTAGAAAAAAAAATTGAACCCTCTGTGTGTGTCCTTTGTGTCCTTGCCAGCTTAGTGTGTGTGAAAAGCTGTCCCTCCATTATCGCTGTTCTGTCTTTCTTCTTTCTGGCTTGGCTGAAAATCTGCGAGGACTTGATAATTGCAGACTCACACGATCAATTTGGTTACCTTTACACTAGGGCAGAGTTGCAGGTGGTGCTTTTTCCGCTCAGATAAGGAAAATACATCAGACAGGGTGCCTGTGATCAGACCATGCCGTAACTCTAACCAAGCCGTATTCTCGCAGCCCCTCATCTTGCGTGGGCTGAACTGGGAGGCGCAGCACTCTCCAGGCTGGGCTGACTGGTGGGCTGGTGATTGGAGACAATCAGCCACCCCAGGAACCCTCTGGGTCTGCTGGGGACAGCCAAGGACATGCAGCTGGTGGGGCTATCGGGTTTATGAGAGGGCTCAAGGGTTCAAAAGAACCTTTCACTTCAGAAAGCGAATGGCAAATGTTGCCTCTCCCTCCCTCTCTCCTCCCAGCTGAGAAGCACATGGATGCTCCGGGAGGAGCATCACCTCCTGCATGCTCTGCAATCTCGATGGCACCAGGCACCTGAGCCCCAGGCACAGTGCACAGAAACAGACCGAATCCATCTCCCTTTGCTCTGTTTTTCAGTGGGTAACTCCTGATTTCTGGACCCAGGCACAGTGCACGGAAACAGACCAAATCCATCTCCCTTTGCTCTGTTTTTCAGTGGGTAACTCCTGATTTCTGGACCACACTCTCTTTCTTCAGAGCACGTGTTGAGGTCATGAAGTCACAGCTCCTATAAATCAACAGGAGCCAAACACATTAATCCAGAAACAGAAGGAAGTCTTCAGCTAGTTCGGCAGTTTTTGTCTTGGAAGATCGATCCAAGACTTGAAATGCTGCCAGCCTGGAGAATAAACATCACTTCAAGGAGTGACTCTGTCCATTTTCATTTTGTACAAGGAAGAAGCTTTTTGATTCTTCACAGCCTAAAAAAAAAAATAGGAAAGCAGGAGGGAGATTGGATTTGTTCACACAAGGCTGGAGTGGACCCTGCTTCAAATCCTGCTTCTTCCAAACAGTTCATATTTGATAGCAGACGTGCTTCTGGTGGCCAGACCCACCAAGAGGCAAGATCTCCTCAGCCCTACTGACACTGCTGTACCTGGGATCAGACAGGTGACTTTTAAGCATGTGTGACTCTCTCAACTGCACCAGTAAGTTCAAAATTGGGTATTACTTGCTCCATCTCAGCTAGAAAACTAAGCAATGCACACCGTTAAGCTGGTGGGACATTGTTTTAGCCCAGACCAAACTGCAGGCAGCACCGCCCTCCTTGAAAGTGCTGAGTCTGCGCCTACAGCCCAGATCTGGGCCACCAGCATGATGCCCGTGGCCTTCTGCTGCATTTTGTGTGTTCTTTCACAGCAGTGGTGACGTAGAGAGTCTCTCATCACTTGTGAAATCAAGAACTAAACAGATTCCGGTCAAGTTAATGTATTAGTAGGCAGCACTTTGGGTAAGCGACATAATAGTGTACGTAAATAAGAAGTTTCTCATGTTTTCTCTCCTTCTCTGTGGAGAAATCAGTACTAACAAACTCCTCCTGATGGTCCAGGTTTGCAGGTTCGGGCCCCGAAATCTGATCACATGTGCTGCTAAACTGGCAGCGCTGACATAGCCCGGTTTAGGCATGGGGTACCACACCAACACTGTCCCCACAGCCCCTGGGGAGAGTTTAGGATTTAACAGGGGCCAGAGGCTATTCCCAGCTGGCTGTCTGGATGTGGCCAGTCTGGCTGAAGATGTGGAGACGACATTAATGGGCAGACCACCTGCCTGAGGCCTGGGAACTCGTCCTGGCTATGTTTGAATTCACCGGTGAGAATCTACCATAAAAGTGTGCATTTCTGTCCCTGGGATAACTGTGACCTGAGAGCAGCCCTGCAGGGCAGAAGGGACAAGCTCACAAAGTCCTGGGTTGTATTAGAAAAAAGCATCACTTTAGACTATAGGTAACTAAAATAACGTTAAATATAATGTAGGACCAGGGACCAGGAACTGCCTAATAGCGTGGGTTACACATCCATTAACAACAACAGTCCCATCTCCATGGAGTACGTAATATCATTTTAGTCACCCCAACTACCCAAGGGTGTGCTCATATAAGAGATCATTTCCTGCTACCGGCAGGTCTGGAGTCTCAACAGAGGGTGCAAGGAACCCTCCTTTCCCTGGCTAGGCGGGCCGCCATCCCGGGGGCATCCCCACCTGCCACTGACTCCAGGGAACGAGTGCCTAGGAAAACAGTCAGCTCTCTTCCCTCTAGCAAATTACGTCTCTCATCCCTCCAGCTGCAAAGGACAGGCAGCCAAAATGCCCGCGTGTGATTTCGTCTGCCTGCGTGCTCAGGGCAGGGCACTGAGCTGGGCAGTGCCCCCATCACTGAGCCACCCCTGCCCATCGGGTCCCACGGCACGTTTGGACCTTCTCTTGCCCGTTGTATTTCCCACACAAGTCCTTCTCCCCTGGCTGGCCGTGGTCGCGCCGGGCTCTGCCAGGTGTCTCTGCCCCACCTCTACGTCCCTGCCACCGATGGGGCAAGCCAGGGCACTGGGGTGCTGAGCTTCAGCCTGGCCTGGGCTCCCGGCTGCTCAGGAAACGCATCCGTCCCTGTCGCCCTCTCTCGCTTCCTCTGTTTTGACAGATTTTCAGGGCTATTCCTGCTGCAGACTGGGGATGCTCCTGGATTTTTGGCAGATTTTCAGGTGGAGGAGTTGTTTTACACCCAGATCAAATGATGGGATGTGTGTAAAACACCAGGAAAATGTAAATTTTTATAAAAGCCTTACATATGAAGACAAGGTTTTACAACAACGGGTACGGAAATGAGGTTGCCGGCTGCTGCCTGCTCCCCTTCTCTAGTTTCGAAAATCCTGTTCCTTGCTAAGAAAAAAGAACACATATTTCAGATTTTACTTTAAACCAAAATAGACCTGGGATGTAAGTGGGAGTGTGGATTACTCCCAATGTCCTTCAGAAAAAAAGAAAATCTACAAGATTCCAGTAACAAGTGATGAGGCAGACCTTAAATTTCCAATAATAAACCTACAGTCCATATAAACATATGGTGCCATCGGGATGGAGATGCTGGGAAGTATAAATCTGCAGTGGCTCATCAACTTCACGCTTGGTATGTGCCTTGCCTCTACTAACACATCACATCCGTCCAAGGACCACCATAAATTTTACAAGTTTCACATTCTCTTGACCGGTTTTCTTACAAGTACCCGGAGGAATGCAGCTCTTACCCCGGTACATACTGCGCTGCTATTTATAACTCTGGACCTATCAAGATGATTTTTTCCCCCCCTGAAATCTTGGAATAGTTCAACCAAATGAAAAACAAATCATCTTTAATTTCTTTTCTTTGATGCATTTAACTACCAGGGCTGAGAAAGTGGAAACAATCCCGATAATGTCATCCCAGATGATACTGAATTCCTGCAGACAATTTGTCTACAGCCAGAAGGACAGCGACTCAGTATCTGCTGTACGATCTACAGGGAGCCATAAAGAACCTTGACTTACAGAAATTAATTCTTGCATTAGGTCAATCTGTGTAAATAACAGACCAGACCTGGCAATGTCCTAAACTCTGCAGAAAGTCACGCATGATCTGGGGCCCAGCAGTACCACTGTGCCCACAGTGAAGCTGGGCAAAGGCAGCGTCTATAATTATCCCATCCTTCCACACTCCCAAGTTTTCATTTCATTCACCTGTTACATCTGTCACTAAACAAGAGAGCGGGCTCTTTGCAGAAGGAACCTTTGCTTTATTCCTGGCTTGCACAGCACTTGGCACCGCAGGAGCCAGTCTCGTCCCAGGCAGGGCTCGTTATGGTAGCATTGCAATGTGAATAACAGCTATATTTTGAGTTCTTGACTCCCTTCCTCTTGCTCACGTCTGCATGCACTTACACGTATATAGCTCTCCAGTGCCCAATAACAACCCCTCAGAGGGCTTGATTCTGACCTAACTTACACCAGTTTTATAATGAGTAACAAAATTTACCTTGGTAGAAATTGCTGCTGATTTATAAATGTACCAGAAGTAGGCACTGGACAGACATTGCTGGAACTGGGTGCATGTGATTATCCTTTCCAGAAGAAGAAGAACAGAAACAGAAAACTCAAACACAGGCACAAGAGGCAGAGGAGGCAGATGCTTACAGAAGCAGATTCGGAGTGAGCCTTGTGCCAGTCTGACCTGCTGTCCCTGCACTCCCTGGGCATGCACAGTTGATGAACACTGGTCACGCTGCTGCTTCCCCTGTGCCTGCAAGGAGGCCAGGCAGTGCAGAGAGCTGCCACCTTCATTTGCCATTTATTTCACTTCTGAGGTGGAAGGTATTTTCACATCAGGTTTATATTTGCAGCTGTGGGGATGTTTTCTTCTTCCCAGTGACACACCGTGATTTGCTTGTGCCCAGAAGAGGTAAGGACCAGGTTTGTCACAGGCTTCCCCGGAGGCGAAGGGATGCAAACCTGCTGGGAATTGCTAATGGCTTGAGAAAAAGAAGGGGAAAGTCTACATCTTGGTAAGGTGAAAGCACTAGAAATTCAAACTGGGGTAGATGAATCCGCGTAGGAGGTAGACCTTCTGGCTATAGGCAATGAGGTGTCCAGTGAAAGAACAGAAATTTCCTACAGCACGATTCTTCACCCTAGGCACTTCCCACCAGGGAGATCATACACCTTCCTCATCGCTAGCAGAGTGAACGGGCGCCCGTCACCCAAGGATGCACTACCAAGGTGTGAAGGGTGGTTTCACAAGCCGCAAACGTCACGAGGTCGCATGGAGGGTTTCACCCCCTGACTGATCCCATCTTCCCAGATGTGGACCCCACTGCAGCCAGACCAGTGAGAGAGCGAGGTGCACAGCATCAGCAAGCCCAGGCTCTCTCGGCACCACTTTAGCTCCTCACCTCAGGGGAGACATAATGTGGAAATGTCCCAGCTCAAAGCACGGAAATCAGGCGGCCACAGTCCCCTGGAGAGGGTCTTATCTTGCTGGCCTGGTGCATCTCACCGAGGAGCAGCTCCCCATTCACCCCAACACATCACAAGAGAAATTTACTGTTACTGACAAGTTGGGACCAGATGAGATTTACTCCCCTTGAAATGGAGGGATCCCAGCAGCCAAGTTCCTAGTGCTGTAAGACTAGAACATCTATACAGGGATATATGTAAAATTTCTGGTCGGGAAAGGAGGGTTGAGCAGAAATGAGATCACAGGCTTATTGCTGTATTAGAGCATAAGCTGGGATTATTCTTCTTCCTTTCTCTTGCGTGTGAATAGTTTTAGATGGTACGTTTATCTGTAAGGATAAAATTCTGCTCGAGCCTCTTCTGCTTTGTCTGTTTTCCAATCTAGGGAGAGCGAATTAATTTTGAAAGTCCAAGAAGAACCTCCTTTATCAGCTAAAACATCCCCAGCGTTCGGAGATAAGGATTTATTTCAACAGTTTCAAAGCTCTCTTGCTGCCCCTCCCCAGAGTGGGGGTTGCTGGACTCTAAGATTTGGTCATAAATCGTGCAAATGCTCCCAGCATTTTTAATTAATGTAAAATTTGCATTTTAATGAAGGGGGTGATGGAGCCCTACAGCAACAGAAACAATTACACATTGACCTGACGAAATAGCAGCAGGATCGTTGCAGCGAGCATGTTTAGCTTGGTTTGCAGTGGATTCAGAGTGTTGTCCTGGGCGCAGGCTGCGGTGTCCCAGCCCTGCCCACGGTTAATGAGCAGAGGTGCAATGCCCTGGAGCAAACAGCAGGAGAAAGCAAAGCTCCTGGGAGTCCTGCTGATCTGGGCAGGTTACATCAGGTGTTGGCAGCTTCACCCGCCTCTTGCTTGGGTTTGCTCAAGGGGCAGAGAGTGGAAGGAAAGAAGGAACTGAGCCCTCTTTTCTTCCTTGTCCCCGGCATTGATTCCTGGTTGGTCTCTAGGAGATCCAGAGGTGACCTTTCCCTAGCACTGGCAGTCTGAGAGAAAATATTCTGCACTTCTTTCTTTTGCAGGTTTCCTGCCCTAAACAGAGGAAAATGGCAGTTTAGCTCAGTTTCTCAGTTCAAATCAGCACAAAACACAGAAAATTATTTTCATGGTTTGCAATCCCTCCCTCCAGTAAAGGAATTTTCACTTTTTCCAGGTGATGAGAATCTGCATAGCTGCATTTCAATATGCAGGACTGGCTTTGGAAGCTTTGAAAGTCTCCAGCATTTGGCAATAAACCAAAAGGACAGCCATTTGAGAGTTTTATGTGTCAGAGAGCTTGCCTCAGCATGCATTCCTGAGAATAGGGCCAAGGCACTAGGAAATATTTTTCATCCAGAAATTATTTATAAAGCATAGAGGAAGTTTAATATGACAGGAAATATTAAGACTTCCCAGCCTGTTGAACAGAAAGGAACTTAATATAGTTTCCTAGCAGGTCTTCCTGGTTCACAAGATATTTTATACATTTCCTCTCTCCGGATGCTTTACAGTAAGTAACGAATGGCTTGGGTTCTTTTTCATTTAGACAGGGACAAGTAAAATCTCCCTTGAGGTGAGAACTGATTTCAGATCATCTCAATCCAATTTCAGTCTTACTTGTGTGGCCACTCTTTCCTTCAACACATCTACCCCAATGAGCGCATGAGCTTTACTTATGCCCAAGCTTGTAGAAACAACAGAGCAGATGTGATGTCAGTACAGGTGGCTCTGGCTCAATTTACCTGACTGTCCGTATGTTATTATGAAGTTAAACTTTGGGATTTGGATTTCCTCAAACACTCAGTCATCTCCAGACCATTGACTACCAGAATAAAAGGGGACAGAGCTGGTGAGGGCAATGGAAGCAGGACATTTGCACATCACAACAGAAAAGCTATTTAGTAAATCTAAAACGATAACAGAGTGAGATTTATGCTGTAGCATCTGGAAGTGAGTGATCCAAGCAGATTTAGCCAACCGCATAAATGGAGTTTTCCTAGATCAACGTCTGAGAAGACCTTTAAGTCCTGACCGTACTGCATTTGCTAAAAACTCAGCTCCAGTTAGTCTAAACAGCAGCTCTCCTCTCCCCACCCTCATTTCTGCGATCCTGACCTCGTGCACAGTCTGTGTGGTTACGCTGTTATTATCTGATCAACACTTCTGTACTTTCGCTGCCTCCCCTGCTCGCTCACCCCCTAATTTTTCACTGTAGGGATAGAGGTACATAACTTTTTGTTGTTATTATGCTGTCAAGTGCCATCTTGAGCAAACCTGCCTACCACATATAATCTGTGCCTCGACAATCCTTCCTAAGCAATGATTTACACAGCCACTTGCAAGTAAGAGCATGCAATGAAGGTAGCATGGGAGCAGGCAAACAAAAGAGCTCTCCTAAACTCTAACCAGGTCATTATGGAAAAGGAGGCAGCTGGTTTGGGGGTTTAAATTCTGCTTAAGTCCTGCATTAGGTGCTTAATAAAGGATCTTTATTCTGGGAACTTTATCTAGAGCATCCTTGGTGTGTACTTGGTCCTCACTTCTTTCATTCTTCTTGTTCTATTCATATGGAAAAAGAACGTTTTGCTGCTTCATATCGGTCAGGTCCAACTCATCTCCCCACTCAGCAGTTCTCATTTACATCTCCCTTTCCCTAGCTCTGGTACAGCTGTCTCTATTTGTCGGTTGTTTTGTTTTTTTTTCTAGACATTAATTGTCTGCTTACTCCTAGCATGGCCCTTCTTTGCATATTCTTTTATTTGGAATACGATTTCTGGGTAGTTTTCATAGCTGTGCCTCAAAGAAATCCCTCTGTATTCCAATCTCCAGGCTCTGAGCTCCTCAGTCCAGGTGGATTTGTTAGTTTCCTTAATTTATCAAAATTTGCCCTTTCAAATACTGAACAACCCTAACAAATGGAAGGGTTCTGTTTATTCTTCATGCAGCTTAAATTTGATCCACTTACAGTCACACAAGCTGAGGCCATTTCCTATAGCCAGTTCTCTCTCACAGCCACAGCATGACCAACATCAGATAATGAAAATCAGCAGAGTCAGTATCTCCAGTCTGGTCATTAGTCAAATAAATCTAAAACAGACACAGAGAAAAAGTGCAGCTCCTTTAAGTCCTAGCTTCGCCCCTGTAATTGCAATAAAAAGAAGGGAGAAGGGACAAATTCTCGCTTTCCCCTCTGAGAACCAGCCGATGCTGTGAAGCATGGCACCCAATTCCCCACAGTTTAACCTGCAGACTTATAAATTTCAGTGAGCCTAATATTATACCATTCACTACTTGATCCTGTTACCCCCCATCAGCCCTAAATGCCAGATACCTCTAAAGTAGAGGAATACTTCTAATCTCAAATAAAGTTGTGCAAAGGGGGTCCTCAAACCTCTTCTGTCCTCATGGGCTTTAGAAAAAAAAGCACAAGACAATTTATTACTGCCCATTTCTTGGTATTAGGAGACCCTTTGAAATCTTGTCAAGATTTTTCAATTCTGCATCTCAAAATGTAGAGGAAGTTATTCCTTATGGCAGGCAACAAATGGATACGTAAATAGCTGGGTTCTGCAAAGATCTGGTCGTTGTTTCCCAGTTTTGTGCTTGGGGATGTGAAGGAACACTAAACTGCATAGACTCTTACAAAATGATAATTGAAGACAAAGTAAGAAAAACATGTAAAAATGAAAATTAAAAAATGTCCACTTCCCTGGTTGGTCAAGGGAGGGCAGCTTTTGTAAAAAGTTTTGTGTGCCTCTCATAGGTAGAACCAAAGCTTCAAAAAGACAGCCTATAGTTGCCACTAGTTCTAGAACGGCAGTTGTGCAAAAGAAAACAATATACATAGAAAGCATTGCTTTGGTTTACAAAAAATGTGCTACATTTAGAGGAGCAACCCCACTCAGGAGCTGAAAGTTAGCTTCTGATTTGTGAACCCTCACCATCAAACAAGCTTCTTAGGGATAAACTCTCCCCCAACTCAATATGGTGTCACTCTGTGCCCACAGATTTAGAATTTACCTACTACCTTTTATGAGAATAATGGTTATTTTTAATAAAAGTAAGAAAAGGTCACCATCTGGTCTTGTTATCTGATGAAGAGAAGACAGAGATACAAAACATTTTGGGAAACAGTGGATTTGTCTCCCGAAATTAAGTTTCAGTCATTTCAGTACATTCATCCTAACATACAGAGGTAATGGTGATCTGCTTGAACTTCGTGCATTTTTTTCAGCTGTAGAGAGGAGTTGTATGGAGGCCGGCCCAGCAGACTGCACAACTTCTCTGGGCAATCTGCTCCAGTGCTCAACTGCCCTTACAGTGGAAACCTTTTCTCCACATCGTGTATGAAGATCCCAGGAACATTTTACCACCACTGTCTCTCTTCTGACTGCTGCACACCTCCAGAAGGAGCCTAGCTCTGTCTTCTCTGGCAGACGCTGGCAGGTTGCCATTACGTTCCCCCAAAGCATCTCTCTTCCAGACCAAAAAAACCCACATCTCTCCTCACATGGCAAGTGCTCTGGCCATGGTTCGATGGCACTGAGGGCACTTACCTGAAAAATACTCCACGGCCATACTCTTAAAGTACCTGCCAGAAATCTTCAAATCCACATTTTGCCTAAAATGAAGATTTTTTGGCATGCAGCACCCTGAAATATTTATTTGTTATGACTAAATCTTATACAATTGAGATTGTCTGGCAGTGTATGGGAGCTTGTTTTGTGGGTAGGTGGCAACAGCAGTTAAGAAGAGAAGTTGACGTATCTCACTGCAAAATATTTTCGAGAAAAAAAAAAAGGTTTTCCAGGGCTTAAATGTTTTTTTGAAAAAGATCTGCTTTCTCTAAAATTGAAATCTGGAAGTGAAAAAATTTTCAAACAAACATTGGAATTCCAATTTTTGATGGAAAAAAAAGTCAGTTTTCAGTTATCTTTAATGTAGAGGATTTTTTTCCCAACAACGGGCAAATAACTTTATTGAGGGAAAAATGTTCTATTGAACTTTTGTGAATATTATTCATGGAAAAGGGTTTTTTTTCCTAACTAGCTTGTACAGAAGACATGCTCACTCCCACTGCATGTCATAAATTTGCACAGTAGAGCACTCATGACAGTCTTCTGATGGGACCATTTTTTAAACTATAATAAGTAGGTCTCCTAAGCCGCTCCTCCATTCTTGTCATAAATCTATCTCTTCAGCCCCTGGTTTTCCATTTCAGCCTACACACACCTGCCTTATCCCCTTTTACTTTCTCTAACATGCTTCATTTGTGCATAGCAGCTTTTCTCGAGAGGACCTCACAGCTTGGGTGCAAGGCATCATCCCTGCCTGCCTCTGACTATTGTCTTTCAGCTCAGCTTCCTCTGGAGCAGAATGACAGGTGCCATTGAGGTTGTGCTGGCCAGAAGTCACAAGAAACAGCACAACAAGTTGCACAAAAAGGCCCATTTTTGTGCCATGCCAAAAGCCCTTCTTTAGGTGAGCTCCTCATGGCAAGAAAGTTGTCCTGGAAGAAGTAACAGAGGTTGTCACGGCAGCTGGTGTCCCTCAACCTTGCCCAAGACAAGGCAAGTCTAAGATCATAACCTTGTATACATCTGGCAAGAATATCACTACTTTCTCTCTGCTTCTGAACTGGAGAAAGGACTGGAGCCCTTTCAGTGCTATGCTCTGTTAGGATCCAAACAGAACTCGCCCTCCATGCCCTTCTCCAAAGCCACTTTCCAAATCTTTTGTCACACCATCTGTTCTTATTTCTGATTCTGGACAACTACACACCACTCACATAGGTACAGCAGACCATGTAGCACTTACTCTAAGATGTACATGTGCCCAAACTGAGTTGATGGCCTTCAGGGTGGAATCAAGGTCTTGTACCTATTTTAATCATCATGCTTTCTTTGGGGCATGAACAAAATTCTGCCATCAGAAGTCATGTTCAGAAATCTTTCATTTTCTGAGAAACCCCCTCACCCCTCCAGCACAGCTGATACCATGGTCACATGTAATTCCTGCCTCCCCAGCCCCTGCTTGTCACATCCCAGCCTCCCTGGCTCCTGCAGCCACAGCCGCCAAGCTGCTCTGTCGCAATGTCCAGCTATGCCACACCTGCATCCCCAGCTCACCCAAGTTTTCTGCGGTAGATTCAAGACCTGAAGAGCTGTGGCACCAACTGCCTCGCCTTCCCATGCCCCAGCTTAGCCAGTGCTCTGCAGTCCCAGATCTGCCGGCCCCCAGAAGCTGCATCACTGCAGAGTCTCCAAACCATGCCCCAGGTGTGACCAAGCCCCACAGCCAGAGCCATGAGGGCAATTCTGTGGGGCTGTGATCTCTGTCTGCGCTGATGCCCTGTGTGCCGAGAGCACCCTTTGGCACAGCCTGGCATCCACCATTCAACTGCACCTAGAAACCAAAGCAACTTGGCAGGAAACTTATCCTCTCACCGTGAACTGTGCAGTGGAGGCTTCCCAGCAAGGACTTCAAGGTCAGAGCTGAAGGTGTGCGTCAGGCTCCTGTCTCTCGCCACTGCCTTTGCCCAGGTACATCACTCAACACCCACAAGACTCTTTGTGAATGACCTTAGAAAAGGCACCTCAGCTGGTCACGAGCCCACTGTACTGACCCTGTAGCAGAAAATGAACCAGAAAGCCAAGTGTTTTTAAGTCCATGGGTTCTGCCTGAGCCCCTTGGTGTAGGCGTCATTCCTCTAGACTGCAACAGAAGCAGCTCCTCTGCCCTGACTCAGGCTCCCACAGCATCACGGATGAATCACATCCTCAAACAGTCTGTTTTTCTCCGTTGACTTTACTGGGAGCCCCCGACAGCTGGCTCAGACACAGGCATCGACTCTACAGATGTCCGTGCTCAGACATTTGGATTCCCTGCTCTGGGCCAGCTGTTGGTGAGAAGTAAAGCCCTGTCCCTTCTCCCCCCTCCAGCATGCCTAGAGCTGCCGGAAGGAGATCACTGAAGCTTTTCTCCAGAAAGGGGGAAGCCAGGACCAGGCTCCAGCTCTGTGCTAAGTCATCTACAGCCGCTTTTCCCACATCTCTTCTGCTTCCTGCGCCACAGTGGGACAAGCAGAGATCCCAGTGCTCTGGTTCGTTCCTGGCTGAGAGGCAGCCTTCAGAGATGGAGTCAGTACCCAGTTTAGAGAAGTCAAAAGCCTTCTAAATTGTGCCAAGGGCGTTTTTAGCACTCAGTAGCCTTAGGATTGGGGGAGGGCATGAGGAAGATAGCTTTGAGCCCCTCTCCTCCCATTTCCCAGTTCCCTGGATGTTCATGAGACCCAGTTGAATGTTAAGACTCATGCAACTTGTCTAGATTTTCACTTGTAAAATCAAGTTCAGGTCATCTGCTGCATCCTGCTCTATGGTCACAGCTCAGCACTTTGACTGCTGCGCGGTACCATGTCAACAGCCGTGGGGCTGGTCTCTCCTGATCCCTTTACATGCCACCCCCTTTGAATCCATGCCTTCTAAGAATGCGTTTCTCATATTGCACTGCCTTGGCCTCTAAACACTTCCTTGAACAGACAGCTACAGCTGGGGATTTTTGTCCCTGCACAGACTCTGAGCAGCTGCTTGCGGTCGCACCCAGCCCAGCTCGCAGAAGGGCTGTGCTCTGCCTCTGGCAGGCAGCGCGTCAGGCTGGGAGGAACAAAATAGCAGCAACCCTCCGGGTGTCATCCGACAGCAGCGGGAGCGGGGCGCAGCCCCAGCCGGGCGGGACAAGGTCACCAGAGAAGCGGCTGATGAATTACAGAAGCCAAATGTGGAGCTCACTGAAAGTCATCGATGAAAAATGGGGGCTTTTTGTAACACAGCTGGAAGATGACCCTGGCTGAGGGACGCCTGACTGCATGGGAAGTAGTTTTGCGCACCCAGGCTGCACCTCTTCTATGTGTATGTCAGGCCCAGGGGACCATCGCTGGGATGTGCTCCTAATACCTGGATATGTTCATGGCATTTATGTATCTGCACTGAGCACAGATGATGTCATCGATGTACGAAATTTTTACCACTTGAAACTGGAGGTTCCCAGAAGACTTTGCAAATACAAACTGTGCCCTTCCAAAGGTGCAGCTTATGACTGGCTTAACCCCAGTGGCTGAGCTGCCAATAAAAGGAGTGGTCCAGCTCTTCCACCATCCCATCCCTGCAGTCTTCTCCTCCCTCCTCACCATTTTTGCTGAGACACACTGGAAGTTTTGTGGAATGGTTTTGCTGATCTGGCTGGAAATTTGGTTTAGTTCAGGTTTTACTTTTTTTTGATAGGCTGATTTTCAAGCCTTATCACCGACCTCATCTGATATACTGAGCAGGCACAAAGGCACTGAGCTAACCCAAAGAACGGAGTTTAAAACACATGAAAAGAACTGCCTTGTCTGCTCAAATGAGGCCAAGGAGCAGAGGAGATCTCACTGATCTGGACACTACAACCTGGCACAGCTACATTCTCCATGCAGTGCCTTGCACTGTGTGTGAGTATGCTGACGGTGTTGCTGCAGCAGAGGTTCACACTAGGCAGGAGAAGACTCCCTCAGAGAACCCTCTTCCAGGCAAGCCTTAGCCTGGAGTTTGTTTCTGTCTCTGGAGAAATGTAAAATCTGGATTGCTCTGAAGAGGATGAGAAAACAACCTCGATTTCTTGCAAAAATGATCCCAGACACACCAATAAATTTTCCCTCTGTCTAAACACCAGTAGAAGAAATTCAAAGCCTCTCTGTGGTTTTTAGCAGAAGGCTGCACAACCACATCTCTGGAGTGAGCTGTTGTTCAGGTGCTGCCCTTATCGTGGAAAAAATCAGCCATGGTTTTCTCTCTCCTCCCACCTGCCCAACAGGTCTTCAAGGAGACACACACCCAGGATCAAAATGTTGCAAGGGGCACAGTGATTTGAATTTGTTTTCTCACCAGCTACAGATCATCCTGACATTTCATGTGCCTTCAGGAAAGTAATATTCTCTCAAAACTATTTTTTTGCTAAGATTTAATTTTTTAATTTTAAACTGTGATTTTGAACAGTGCTGTGAAAAACAGATCAAAAAACCCACTTAAAAATAATGATTAAATAGATGTTTTATTCTGAAATTATGCTGAAACCAGACATATCTACATGACAGGAAGCTGCTTCCCTTTTGAAGTAAGATTTCAAGTTAAATCAACATGGCTTTACAAAGCATTTTCATTGCATGAGATTCTTTTTTCTCATGTAAAATAATTTCTCAGCGAGTTACACCCCAGAACTTGGGAATGAGGGAAATCCAGATCAGGAGCAAGCTGTGAGTATGCCTACTCGGGCTGTTCACTAATTGAGACGAATGAAGCCTTTGCTGTGGACTGGAGATTTCTCAAAGGTGGGGAAGTGAGGTGTTGTCTCTGGTGAGATTAGAAAATCTGTTTTTTCCTTTCCACTGCTCATACCCCAGACAATATAAATGTACAGAATGTGATCTTGTAAAAGCTTTCAATCTCAGCTGAGGCTTTTCATTCCAGCTGTCAGGTTTTTACTTGTTTACCTTGGAGCCTGGCTTCAAGGGATACGATGGAAGAGATAATTGGAGCGGAGAGGCTGCCAGCAAGCAAAGAAAAATGTTTCAATAAAAAGTATTTTATTCTGCTAAGGATACTTATATGAACAAATGGCACCCTTGGGTACAAAACAGAAATGATCCTGAGCATTTCTCTCCCTCCCTCTCTCTCCACACACCTCCCCTGCAGCAGGTTTCATACCACACACAGCATCGCTGCTTGCAGCTTTCTATCGAAGCCTCAGGGCCTCACCGCAATGAACTCCAGGAGTTTTCGGGGCTGATACAGAGTTGCTGTGGATTGAGGGAGTTCCATAGCTGGACACAAGCGGGGACCCAGGGCATCCACCTCCCGGGCATGTGCCTCCCCTTCTCGCCCTCCCTGACCACCACCACCACTGCAGACCTGCTCTGGGGCAGGGCTGAGCCCCAGGGCTGCCTCGTCTTGCTGTCATGCCCTACACCAGGCTTCAGCCCTTGCTCAGCCCCCGGATCTGGAGGGTTGGCTGCTGTGATTTGTCCAGTGCAGAGATAAAAATAAACCCTGAAACTCAGATAGGACCTCACGCTTTGAACTCTGTTTCCCTCCCTGCAGCAACCCAAATCTGGATTTACAAAAGAAAAAAGATTTTCAGGCTGTCCAGGCCAAACCTTTGAAAACATGTTCATGACCAAGTAACGTCCTTATTTATTATTAGCACCTCTCTAAACAAAACACTCTGGAGGAAGCGCTGTGTTTATGTGCTAAGCCTGCCATGCCTTCTGCTTCAGCACATCAGGAAAGGAAAGTCTGACTGCAACGGCAGTCACAGAGTCAAAGCAAAAACAAGTCAAGGCTATGAATGGCTCATATTAAATTTTTGCTGATAACCCCTGCCTCCTTGTGCCCCACAGCAGCTAGGCCTGTCAATTGGATAAACTATTTCAGCTGGCCCATTCAAATCCCCTAACTAACCCTTTAGCAAGTCATCTAAGTAGCATATCACCTGATAAACCCATGGCACTGCACATTGTGGTTATTGCCACAGAATGAAGCTTGAACTCCAGTGAAGACGTGGCCAGTTAAGAGCGTCTCATGTCTCACAGCTGTGATGGGAACTGGGATGCTGACAGCAGCTACCAAAGCATGGCTCCATGCCCAGTCCTGGACCATGGATGAAGGATGACCCTGGGGCTAAAGCTGCGCACAGAGGCAGGACCAGCTGCTGACCTGGGGAGAGATACTGCGGGACTGGTCCTTCCCACACCCTGACAGCATCTTGGAGCTGGTAACGGTTCTCCTGCAACTGCACGGAGAGGTGGGTCAGCCAGCTGCTGTGGCGGCAAATGCAGCCAGGGCAAAAAGGGGACAAATTTTCAGGCTGCTCAGCTCCCTGACCCAGGTCCCTGCAGGAGCGCCAAGGCCAGCACAGACAGCCCTGATTTAGAGAGATTTCAGGTGCTGTGGCCTTTGCCATCATGATTACTATGGTGTAAATTTTAAAGTCCGCTCTCCCCTGCCTGGCCCAGTCCTGTGCAGTCGATGGAGATAAGCAGATGTGCTGTTGGGCTGGGCAGTCTGCCCTTGGTGGTGGCATAGGAAACCAGAAACCACTTCTGCCTGGCTCCTCATCTCAGCGCACCTCTGCTTTCTTGCTCTAAAGTGCTACGTTATCTTGCAAAGGCAAAGTTAAACCCTTCAGGTTTATCAGTTGAATATGACTCTCTGCAGGTTAGCATCTTCACTAGTAAATACTTGTATGAATTTTCCCATCTTTTACACCTATCCTTCTTACCTTGTCCTAAAAGGACAAGCGAATAATGACACCAATAGTATCAAGCCCTTTTTAAGTGATGAATGTTTTTTATATCAACTATGCAAAGAGCAGGGGAACGTGCAGGCCAATGTGTTTTACTGCAAGTTGCAAAGCATGACAAAATGAACTAAGTTTCCTCTTTGTCACTGAGCATCCAGGAAAACAAGGTTTCCTTAATTAGAGTGTTTGGCTTGGTATTTGTTTCTCAGAAGGAGGAAGTCAAAAAATGAAGCCCTTGAACACCAATGGTGAGTATAAATTTGTTTTTACTTAAAGTTATTTTTCAGTCACATTTTTAACTGCTGAACACTTCCTGTACAGGATTTCCACCAGACTTCTTGTGTGTACTTGCACATAACTGTGCAGTTATGTCCATCCTTCACTCACTACAGATGCTTGCATGCAGACATAATCTGATTTTTTAAATGTATATGTGCTGTAACAAAAGCATATCCAAATAAATCTTGAGACAACTATTCACCTAAGGCTTAAAAATTTCAGAAAAATTATAAATTTCTTTTTGTTTTAGTTTTTAATATTCAGTAGGCAGATTCTGCTGCCAGTGACATATGCATGAATCCTGAATTGACCTCTCTCATCGTGCTGCTTTGATTTCACTGATTCACTTGAAAATGGTGTTTGTGTACCCAGTGGGAAAGTGTGTCAAAGCACTTTAGTTTATGCCAGATTTATACTGCTGTCACTAATTCCACACTGTGGCTTACCCTCTGAGATATCTGGGCACTGGTAGTGCTATGGGCTTCCTTGGAAAGACCTTAATGTCCCACCATGGGTTCTCCCAGAGCTGGGAAGGGGTAATAGGTCTTCTTAGATCCCAGCTAAAACTGTAAGGAATGCCACAGAGTCTCCTCTCTGAGCTTTTTGGGCCATAATTTGGGCTATGTGGCATAACAAAGAATGAATTCTTGGAAGAATGCAACGTTTCTCAGATAAAAATTCCTTCAAAGTCAAGCCCAGCGTGAGGCATTCAGAGAAAGCATTTCAAGTAAGTAAAGCATGAGCAGCTATGCATTAAAATAGCCCTTCTGCAGGTAACCACAACAATAAAATCATTACCACAGCTGGCACATCTCAAGCAGACCCAGCAGGAAAAGCATGAAAATGCAGAGCCCCTGGTGACAGCCCCCAGTTGGGGCTGGGGGTACTGGAGAGGGGGTGAGCGGTGTGAAGGGACTTGCCAGGCTGCTGTCTTCATCAAACTCATTTCTGAGATAAAAAGAGAGCCTGTCATCTCACTGCTCTTCAAAAACCCGAAGAGGGAAACCCACAAACACAGGCATGAAACAGCAGGCAGAGAGGAAGAAAGCTCATTCCTGCTTCATCCACACACAGCAAGTTGAGTTGTTTCTTGAGCCCGAAGGGGTGGCAGAAAAGCTCCCAAGGTTGAGATCTCAACTTGTCAGCTCGGATTATCCTTGTGTAAATCCCATGAAGCAGGGGGTACGGTGTCGGGGGGCTGCTTCACTTGCTCAGCCACCAAAATGCCTGCCAAGGTTTCTGAGCACACTTGGCGCTGGCAACATGACTTCGCACATCCCGAGGCTCAGCCCTGAGCCCGGACTATCGTGCTGTGCCACGTCAGGCTCCCTGACCCAGCACGGGGATGATGACAACCAAAGCCACCTGTTCTTAGGGAAGAAAGATGAAACCACAAGTGCAGAAAGATCTAAGGGTTTGAGTAGCGTCGGTCAAGCCTTTTTAAGTGCTGTACGATCAGATGAGACAGAAGTGGTGCTAATGAAAGGCCAGATATTGGTAGATATAAAGCCACTGGGAAAAGACTTGCTGATTTGAATGGGTACAAGGGAGGTCCCTGCAACAGTGGGGTCTGAGTGGACACTCCAGGCTTAGACCTTGATGCTTAGGGCTTTCAGCCCTGCTTCAGGCAAGGGTGGGAGGCTGGACCATAGCCTCTCCAGAGGTCCCTTCTGATCTGAATTATCCCGAGTCCATGAATGTGTTCTAAATATGCTGAAAAACTTTCTGAAGTTTCTAAAGTTTTCTTGAGAAACTCTTGGGATAAGAAACACACCGTCACCATAATACATGCTTACCATGTCTTCTGGTGAGAGCCCTGTGCTGAGACTGAAAATATCGCAGCTCAGTCACTAGCACTGTCTCAGACTTTCTGGGTGATTCTGAAAATAAACCCAAAATATCAGAGCAGTCAGACTAAAAGCCCCATTACCACAGCACCCTTTCTTTGGCAGGAGCTAAACCGGGTGCTGGGTAAATTGTTTAAGCAGTAACCCTGGTGCCGTGCTTTCAGTGCCCACATGCTCAAGGATGAGAGTAACCCTTTCTTCCTGCTACTGTTTGCCTGTCTCCAGAGCAGAGCCCTGGTTTTGCTCTGTGTTTGTACAGCACCCAGCACAAGAAGCCCCAGGTCTTACTGAGTCCATGTTGCAGTCAGCTGCAAACTCCCCTCTCCTCTGAGCAGCCATGGGCATGGCACCATGAAAATGCTGCTTTCTGTAACTTAATCTACCATGATTTGTCACTGAAGAGCAAAACCTGGAGGATAAATTCAAACAATACTTCCTCTTTCTTTTTTTGTGAAATATGGAAATACATTTCCACTCCTCTTTGGGTTTGAAGGTGGTTTTATGAAAAGACAAGAGCTAGCACACAAGTCAGACAGCAGTTTCCCCTTTGCAGGTTCATAATGTGAATCACAGCCCTCCTGTTTGAGCTTCATGCCTCGGCCGTATTCCTGCCTGGCCTACCGATAGTGTAAGATACAGTGAGGATGGGCAAAGGACAGCTACTGCTGCCCTCTGGGACAGGAGACAGTAAATCCTCCAGCACAGCCCAACGGCCCCAACTCAGCGTGCGGGGAGAGTGCCTGGGACTGCCAGGCAAAGGTGCAAAACTCCTCTTCGGTCAGAGACATTGCAGAGCCAGGGGTTAGTTTGTTGTGATTTAGGGAATCCGAAGGTTTTGCTCAGGTTTTGTGCCAAGCCCTAAACCCAAACCTTGTGTTGTCACAGATACTATTGCAGGAGGGAGCCAGAGGCATCAAGCAATAAATTCAAGAGAATTAAGACCATCTGCTGCCGAGGACTGCCAGCCCATGGCTCCCTGAGGAGTCAGTTGAGACAAGCAGTTACAACATGCAAGTTCAATTCCCTTGAATGCCACCTAAACCCAGTCAGTAAAGCTCCATTCATTTTGCACACAGCAGTATGTAAAAGCCAACCAAAGCAACAATTTTGCTAGAAATTCTAGAAGTTCTTTACACAGAGTAGTAAGACATATGTACATAATAAGTGAATACATACATAGACATATATGAACTTCTTCTGGTTGGATCTGAGTTCTCACATCGGTTGAGTACCCGCCCTAAGGAGTCTTCCAAGTGAATGGGCATCCGTGTGAGTATAGTTTTAATAACGCTGTAAATAATGTTCTGGATTCAGTCTCTGCGATTCCAAACACAGACAAAATGTGACCAGAGACAGTGATAACACAGTTCCTTACGAAGGGATGTGAAAGATGCCTGATTTTTGGCCACTCCAGATCATTATTTATAATCTAGAGGCAAACACCATCAAGGGGACAATGAGATCGTTTATCACTGGACTGCATAAGGCTGAAAGATGAGTGTCCTCTCGATCTCTTTCTAAATGTCTCTGAGCTGAAAGCATTCCTGTCTCAGCAGCAGTTTTCTTCAGAAGCTAGCTAGTGCTATCAGTGCCTTTTGCCAATAGCAGCTATAATTACATTAAATGGTTGATTTGCAGAAGCGGAAGGAGGAGAACGACATGTGCAGAGCAATGTTTCACAACATCGCAAAGAGTTTGCACACTTCTGTCACTCCAGCAAACCACTTACAATGACACTCACATATTCCTATTTTCTCTCTGTATTTTGGAGATAAGCCTGTTTTGAATTCATCTGGGGGATTATCTGATGGCTGCACACGGCTTGATTCATTGCAGCCATCAGAGAGGAGCTGGATGACCCCCAAAACAATTCCCTGCTATGAATAGCCATTGTGATCCCATACAAACAACGGCACAAGACATTGCACATCCTTTCCTGAGCTTCAGAGAGGGATGCTCAGATACAAGAATTTAAAAATAAAACAGCATCATTTCTATGAAGTGGAAGTGACTGCAGTATGCACTACCTCTTCTCTTGGAAGCATATTGGTGTTTGTGTAAGAGCTTTCTACCTCCAAATGCTGTGCTTTCTCCCCAAGCCAGTGCTGTAATTAGAATTCTACCTTTAAATCTGAGTGCACTTTGTAGGCTCAAGAAGGCAACCAGCAGCAATAATGGCAGTAATTACAAATATGTTCGGTGTTCAGAACTAAAGAAAAATACAGTAAAGATGAAAAATGTCATCACTCAAGAATTTTTTTGAAACAACACAAGCAGAAATGGGCAAGTTTGCATAGCTATAAATATAGCAAGCACAGAGCCTACATTATTTTGGGTACACGTGTGATGAGCGTTCTTCTGAAAGACTCTGGGCAAAGTTAAAGAATGAGAGCACAAGCGATCTGGGAAATATCAAAATATTATAATCTGCTATGGAGACACACAGGTTTTCTTTATGGCTTGCAAAAATATACTCGAGATTCCAGATGCACTCCACTGCAGGAGTGCCTGTTTATGGCAAATGGGGAAGGGAAGTATTGCTAAACAAGTTGGCAATCGACCAGCATAAGCAACTTGGTAATGAGTTATTTTAATGGTATTGTATATCCTGTCCTGAGTGTTATGGTGAAATGTCTCAGGGAACAGTTTGTAACAACCACCCTACGGCGGTCCCACGTGTATCATCAGGATCCAAAACACATGCAGAGTGGACAGAAGACAAATTGGTAGGGATCTTAGTTGTCATGAGTTCCTCAGCTCCTTGGGAGAAATTCTGGTGGAATTTGGCAATATCCTGAACACAAACTGTTCTCAGTAAGCCATCAGGAGACCTAAAGTACTCTGTTTTCCCATCTGCCCTCCAAAGGGCAGAAGGACAAACTGAGCTTACCTAAATAACAAATTACTGTAACTCATCTTCTTCTTATTTTATTATTTTTCATTTGCCAGCATCCACGAAACATTTCTCCCAGTAGCTCCTCTCAGACCCTACTAAACCTGGCTCATAATAAAACCGAGAGCTTTCCCATTTTTGAAGCCTGGGAAATGAAGTGTAATAAGGTAAAATTTCTCTGAAGCTTTTATTTAACCCCAGGCGACTCCTTTCTCCAGCCATCATGCAATGCGGGTCCAAGCTGCGCACCCGAGAGCATCTGACTCCAGGCACTTGGTCTCAGCACATGCAATACCATAAGCAATAAACCACGTTGCGGGACCTTCACAGTTCTCTGCTCCATGGGCTCCTGCTGGACTTCCCCACTTGTTCTCCAGCCTTCAGCCTCTCAGGAGGAACAGGTGGTGCATTTTTTCTGGTGTCAGCTGTGCCACCATCCCCGAGCTCTCACATCTCTGCCAGCGGGGAAAACAAGGTCCTAAGCTGAAAACATGATGTGCTGTTGGAGATGACTGATGCAAATAAGACAAGACCATGTTCTGCAGAACCAGGCAGAAGTCTACATGGGGCTTCCCACCTGAGGTACATCACAATTGAATGTTTCCAACCTCAAATTGCACACTAGTGTATTTCTCCAGTGCTGTTATCAGCTCGGGCGCTGATGTTGGCAGTAGGAGAAGCAGCCCTCATAACACACAATAATTTCACACAGTCGAGAGTTAGAACACAAAATGCTACTGCAAAACCAGTCCTTTTGTGGCCCTGCCCTGAGCACTGATGCTGGAAATGCTCTGTTCAAGTTAGCTGGGCAGCTACTGCAGAGCCGAGGCTCTGGGTGTGAGCTAAATCCACCCTTTATTGCCTTCTCTGGAAAGGACTGGGACCCACCCACATTGTCCACTGCAGTCCCCTAAGGCTGCTGGGAGGCTGGATCTGCTGTCTCTGCGGGCAGCAACCCTGGAGGAAAGTCCCCTGCTCGAACAGACCAGGTGTTAATTATTCCCAGCCCACAGGAGGGTCTCAGTCCGTCACTGGGGACCCCTGAGAAGCTCAGGTGCCGGTGGGCCGTGAAGCCCCTGCATGCAGGAGAAGTGGGTAGCCCAAAAGCCTGCTGGTCTCCCAGCTGCTCTCTTTACAAGTGGCATTAGGCTCATTTTAGTCGCCTAGCACTGGTGCCCAGTGCTATTTAAGATACCCTTTGACCTTACTGCTCCCTTACTGCTGCAAACTCTGTGCCCATCTCCTAACCACGCCATACATTTCAACTTCCCTAGGGCATCCCACACGGCACAGAGATCCTACATTTCAGCTTGGAAGCCAGGCCCACAGCCCCCAAATCCCCGTTCTTTAAAATTATCAGCATAAACAAAACAAGCCCAGACTTACAAAATACAGTGCCTGTCAGTTCGTGTTTATGTATGCAGGATCCAGTGCTTGTGGATGAAGATATAAATATGTGCTCAAGCTTATGCAAACTTTCTACCAGGAGAGCAACAGCTCAGATGTAGTCACCCACTCACCGGTGGTTTCTGAATCTCATTTTCTAAATATGCCTTGCCCGATTCACAGGGAGAAGGCAGCGTTTGGCACCTCCCGAGGGGAAACACAGATGTTTGGCTCCCGGCCCCTGGAATTTCTTGAACTTCTGTGAACAAAAGGGGAAAGGCCAGAGGTCGAGCAGCACTATTTATTCTGCCCGGTTTCCTACCAATTGTTCCAAACCGCCCCAGCAGATAAAGTGGGGGCATTTCTTGTCGGCCAGACCCTCAGGGGCTGCCGTCAAAGCAAGGAGAATTCCAGTCATTCCTACGGGGTACTGAGGGCTGCCCAAGTCCCACAGAGGAAATCTGGCCCCACCAGCCTGCAGCCTGCCAAGGAAGGACCTGCCGCCAGACAGACCACCACATCCCCGTGGCACCAGCTCTGTTTGCTTGCTGTCTCTCAGCGGGGAAGGAATCCTGGGCCTCAAGAGTTGTCTCGCCCTCCGGGAAGCCGGGTCCCCTGCAGAAGCAGCTGTGGAGAGGATGCCTGAAGGGCTCTTGCTTTTCAAGCAGGACAGCTACAAAGAGAGGAAGCAAGAAGAGATGCTTGCTGGGACTTCAAATATTTATTTCTTCATACCCTTAAGCTTTAATTTAATTAAATTAAAGAGGGTGGTGAGACAGTGGAACAGGTTGCCCAGAGGAGTTGTGGATGCCCCATCACTGAAAGTGCTCAAGGCCAGGTTGGACTGGGCTTTGAGCAACCTGGTCTAGTGAAAGACGTCCCTGCCCATGGCAGGGGGGTTGGACTAGATGATCTTTAAAGGCCTCTTCCAACACAAACCATTCTGTGAAACTACAAATTTCAGAGAAAAGAGTCTGGAGCACAGTCACAAAGTAAAATGTAGTTGTTCAGAACTAGGTCTTTGGCAGACAGGTATAAAATACCTGCAGCCCTAAGGAAAGAGCTGGGGTCAGCACCGTCCCATCTTATGGCACTCTCCTAAAACCAGGTGGCTGCTCCCACAAGGACACGGGCTGTCCCATAGTTCTTTTTCCCAGCCCCAGCAGTCACACACATGGCTATCAGGCAGCAGCCCAGATGTGAGCATTCACTGGGACAGGTACCCAAGAGCTGCTGTGCTCTGAATTGACTCATCCCGCACAGAGCAGCAGCCTCCGGCTGCTTTCTGTGCCAGCAGTGGGTCTGCACTCACCAAGGGTGCTGAGCAGGGGGTGTTTTCATGTTAAAAAAAAAATAATCTAGAACCTGCTCCAGCTGCTTTTTCTGTAAATAAGCTCAGTGCTAAAAACCAAACACTGTAGCAACAACTGCAATGGTTCCCTGAACAGCAGGTCAGGGTGGCATAAAGCTCCCTGGCTGCTGTCCCTGGCATTATTCCTACCCAAATAATGGGGGGAAACACCTCAAGTGGTGGTCGGGCTCTCAATCCTGCCCTCATATCACCTTCAAAGGCCGTAACTGAGCGGTACCTGTCACATGAAAATGCCCCCATTTTGCAGGATATCCCTGTCACTCATTCTGCGCTACTTTCAGGTATTCTTACAGTGAGAAGAGAGAGAGGTCTGAGACATCTACGTCCTCCAGTCAGTCTTGATCACCCAAAGAGCCTTTTGGGGCCAGAGGGGTATGTGCATTAGCTGCAGCCTCTCCTTATGGGGCACCGAATCACTCTGGCACTGGGTCGTTTCCCAGCACCAGGGAAACACGAACTTTGAGCAATGCTATCTTCCCTCCTTTCCCTCCCTCTGTCCCTGCCCTGGGCATGCTCTGTGCTTACTATGTGGACATCTGCAGCTTCAAGGGCTGCAAATACTCATAAAGAGCTAGGAAAATGAAAGCTTCAGTTTGCACTCTCATTGAATGCAGTCGAGTTTCTTTTAGAAACAGACTTATTTCACTCATGTCTATTTTCTTTGCTGATTTAACATCCCACTGAAGTTTTTTGGGGGGAGCTTTTAGGTCCATAAAGTGGTAACTTTCCATGCTGCCCCTCTCCTCCTCTCCTCTTTTCCTCAGCTCCCAAGATGGTTTCAAATGCACCCACATCCCCTATCCTCCTCCAACAGGTAGCAAATCTGTTTAGCAATAAGAGCAAGAACCTGACCACCTCTCTGATCATTACTGCCACGCCTGCTGCATGCCAGCACCACAGGGCAGGCTAATCTACCTATCCTGCGTAAGTACAGTGAGTGCTGAAGTGATTCCAGGGCATTCTACAATCCAAACAGGTGTCCATGCAAGAGTTAAAGCAACCAGTGTTGTATCTTCATCACTGAGTAGAAACCAGCCCAACATTTTTGCAAGCTGGATGTACCCAGGTCTCTATTTTGTTCTGTATTTCTGCAGTACCTAGCACAACAGTACTCTGATTCATACGCGATGTTCCCAGGCATGGTCCCAAAACAAACAAGAAGTTGCAACTCAGCAATCGCAGACTTAACTGATGGGGCTTAAATCACCCGCTGCAAGCCCACTAAAATGAAGAGGAGTGTGGCTTGGCTTCCTCTGGAGCAGAAGCACTTTCTGTATCATTTCCAGATCAAGCAGCAGAGCCCAGGAGGTCCAAATTCTTTGGCCCAGCCACCAGACTTCACCTGAGCTGGGCTAGGTCTGCCTGGTGGGGTCTCTGCCTGGGGCTGCTTTCTGCTGCTCCATTGTGCCCGGAGGGCTGTGCAAAGGGGGTGGACAGGGTAGGCTGCAACCCAAATCTGGACAGGGCACGCGGCTCCACAGGGAGGCCCTCTCCTTCATGAGTCCTGTTAGATGGAGAGTCCCAGCTCTAGCAGGTGCCACCAGTAAAAAAGCCAAGGACAAGGTTCACTGGACCACTCCCAAATAAAAAGGGAAGGGGCATGAAGCAAACAGCAGAAAGGCCTCAGCAGAAGCTGAGGGCCCTCTATGCCTTGGAAGGGCTTTCAGCCTCTTGTTAGATGAAGTCCAAGTGCTAATATGGTCCTGCTCAGAGAGACACGATAAGGACTGATGCCATAAGCAAGGCAATGCGCTCTTAAAACACTTGCTACAAGTGTGGGAAGCCACTCAGAGGAGCTAGAAATCATGCGAAATTCTGGAGGCTATGAACTCAGGAGCTTAGCTTTGGACGGCTGGGATTGCTCTCATAACTCGAATCTTAACACATGATCTGTTTAAGGGAGATAGGAAGGGGAGAAAGAGTGCAGGGGTGCTGTTATGCATCAAGTGTACACACCATTGCCAGCAACCTGTCACTTGACAATGAAGAGCATGGTGATGGAGCCCACTGAGTAAGTCCATACGGCATGTGAAATGCAGGGGAAAGCAGTGAGGTCTCTGCTCCAGACCACCAGGACTGGTGAGCAGGGGAGAAAAATGTCTGGACCGACCCTCGAGCTGCCAGAAAAGATGCAAGGGTGAATCTGTTATCCCCAACTGGGGCTGAGGGTGGCTGCTGGCAGTCAGACATCCCTGTGTTTGTATTCCAGCTGCCTCCTACGGAAAGTGCACAGAGTCCGGCTTTTCATCGCAAGTGTAAAATACCAGGGACTTTGATTCACAGCTGGGATTTATCTAGGTACTGCCCGTGGTCTTTGTGGTAAGGCTCAGATTTTACAGTTCACTGCCCCAGGTTGTGATTCATGGTGAGAGAGGCCATTAAAAAGAGATTTACAGAAGACACAAAAGAATTGCCCAAACTATCCACTAAGGCTAGGCAGAGAAGTCATGCTTTGACTCTGCCTCTCCAAGAGATATTCACTTTCCTTCAGCCAGAATTAGACACATCAACCTGTCAGTCTGTGCTTTCCTGTTAAAGAAAGATGGACAGAGGAGCAGTGTGCAGCCAGGTGAGCAGGAAGAGGGCAAGGCCATGGCTGTGGTACCTCACAAGCCCCTTGCCCGTCTTGCCTGGACACTTAGCACAATATCCAGCATAATTTTGGTCCAGAAAATAGAGTAGCGTCCTCGTTTGGAAGGGAAGAGCTGGGCCATGATGTTGGCCTCTGCATGAGAGAACAGAGTCTTGGCTATTTTATTTGCTCATTAGTACAGATGCAACATCAGATGCTGGAGATCTGGTTTAAATTCCCCTAGATTCCAATCTTCCACCTCTATGGAGAGTGCAAATTGTATGGTGCGGAGGGATAGGGCTCGCTTTGTGTCTGCTGCTGAAGGTGTTCCAGTATTATAAAATGAGTACAAGTTTATTGAAGCAGACACTGGACACCTCATCCACCAACCCTGAGACTCATAACCCCCAGTACATTATAGTTGTTTCTGGCCAAAAGGACAATTAATTGCTTTATGCAAAGTGAACAGTCCACAAAAAACACTATTTAGAAAGCCCCACTCCAACATCTGACAATCTGGCACCCAGGATGCTATCCAGGGCTGCCTGAGAGACCTGCATCCATATCCTTCTGCCCCTAGATAATGACCCTACCCCCAAGCCTGTAAGCATGTGTTGCCATTGGGCACTTGCTTACTCTGGCAGTATTGGACTCAAACTTCACCCATGCCTAGGAAAGCTTGTTCTCCTTAGACCAGACTCGGTGTTGCCCGGGTTGAGGCAGACATATGCTCATGCCACGCACATCCCAAAAGAAGTCCAAGAAACTGTAGCTGCATGAGTGTCCTATTACACCAGTGAACAAGGACACAGGATCATTTTCATGTGACATACTACTAGTTAAAATCGTAATATGAACCACTTGCTTCATGTACTGAGGAATTCAGTCCAGACAGGATGAAGCTGGCCACATGCTAGATCGAACTGCATGTAATCTCTGACTGGGTCGTGACAGAAGGACTCAAATATGCATCCCTGAGGCAGACACAGAACTGTTGTTGGTTGGGTAGCTGGTGGTTTTCATTTTGCAGTAACATCATTTTCAACCCGGGTAAAGATGCACAGACATGTCTGGATCACATGAAAATGATGAGACTTGAGGAGTCACAAAGGGCAGCCAACACTTTGATAATCCTAACTGCCGTAAAAGCATCAGGAAAAAGAGAAGGAGGAACAGGCTGTGCCTGTGGGAGAGGGGCACAGCTGAAAATACTCCCAGGGCCCATGGCTTGACCCTTAGACGAGCTGAATCTTTGATCTCAACAGAGGAGTCTCACAAGCTTTGCAAGCACAGCCAAGCATCAGCTCATGGATGCGCACAAAGCTAAGCCTCCTCCCTGCCTCACTCCCACAGGGGAATAGCCCTGCAAGGTACGTCTTCACAGCTCCTGACTTCAGGGTCAGTGCTTAATGTTTATTTGTTGATTTGTTTTCTAATATGGCATATACAGAAGAGTTATTACTGGTAGTTATTTCCATTAATAACACAATAAATGGTCATGCTTATATGCTCGTGTCTAGAATCTATAAATGTGGGTGCAGCAGGACAGAGAGGGCTGAAGACTCTGACCTCCCAACAGCCAGGGAGGGATGCCAGCCTCCCTGCGCTGGGTAGGTGGTGTGGATATGAAGCTCCCTTCCCCTCTTATTCAGGCAGGGCTCGGTCTGCCCCCAGGCTGTCTTGTTAGACTGGACAAGAAGCCCAGTTTTTCACATCCCTTGATGGTCTGAAATAGGATTTTTCTTCAAACCCACCTCCAAACAAGTCTTGTTTTTCAGAGGAGAGAACTGGGACATCTAGAAGTTAAGACTTCATTAGACAAGTGGTATCAGTCTGAGGAGTCTAAATACTTCATCTTCCTCTCTTGGCAAGTCTTTGTGTCCCAGCTTCTTTTTTTTGCCTTTTTACTTGTTTCCTCAAGAATTACATTTCTCTTGAGATTAATAGGTTTTGGTGTTGTACTTCTGCCAGTCCTACCTAACTTGCAAACTTTCTCTTACATCTTTAATAGTAACCCATCTGCCTTCCCTCCTGTCTATCCTACCAAATACTCCTATATTAAAATAAATAACTGCAGTGTCTTGAACATGTTCCAGGGAAGGATAAGACACTGCACTGGGAAACAACAAATGTCACAGTCTGCACAGGGAAAAATACAACCTTTGTTTAATCTCTGCCTCATTACAAGCACTGTGTCTTGGCTCTGAGAAACATGAACTCAAGCTGAGTCCGTTTCCTTGCGAGTGAGTAATGGACAATCCAGCCGGCTTGCCAGGAAGCACGGCCCCAAGGCTGTGCAGTACATGGCTTCCAAGAAGAAAGGGACATATTTGTAAACAGAAAGTGACAGCACATGTCGTTACAACAAGCAATTCCATATTTGACAAGTGCTGAAACAAAGCCACTAAGCTCTCTTTATAGGGAACGAGTCTACCAAACAGGAAGGTCAAAGATGTGATAATGTCTGGATAAAAGAATTAAAAGTACATATAACTCCTCCTGCCATTAGGCTGGCTACAAGACCAGTAAATATTTCATGACTGTGGAAAATCTGGCATTGTGCAAGCGCTTTTGCTCTGCAGGGTGGTGGAACCAGGCCAGAAGCGACCTGTTTGGTCCCACTCCTCACGCAGGGCTTGCACCTGCCCTGTGCTCACTGGCACAGTGGTGAAGGTGTCTATGCAGCACGAAGGGCTTCGAGCCATGCAAGAAACAGAGCATCTCATGGGTATCAGCGTTTACCAGTCATTTTGCCTAACAAAAGAGAGCACAGACTCTTCTTCATGCTCCTCAGAAGTTCATGGGAAAACGAGAGAGAGAGGCAGATGTCAAAGGGTGAAATGCTGGCTCCTGCCATATCCAGAGCAAAACTCCTTTTGGTCTCAATTGGCCCAGTTATTTACATTTAGATTTCAAGGCTGAGGCAGACTACTGAACGTCTTGTCTAAAATTCCCACGAGCAAGAGCAGTTCAACGTGTTATGCCCCAAACCTGCTAGTGAAGCAGAGCAGTGGTCCCCAGCCTCCCCTGTCCCTGGGCTACACAACAGCAAGTCACACTCTGGGAGGAATATCACATCTTGTTCTCCTCATAGTCTCAGGCCTTAATTTTGATTTACTAGGATGTAAGCAATGTCGTGTTTTGTATGACAAAGGTACCTGCCCATCATGGACGGAAGGCTGCTGCTCTCAGAGGCATCGCTTAGAAAGCTGTCTAGTCTTGCTTTGATTGTTTCAGGTAGCAAAGAGACCCTACGTGCCCTGAAAGTTCTTTCAGTGGTTAACTGTCGTCCACCACATGCACTTACCAGATTTGTAGAGTCTTCCTTCCCCGCAGCTGCTCTTGCGGGCACATGGTTTGGGTACTAATGCTGCATGCTGGCACCAGGCTGAGTTTCATGGGAAAAAATATGCAGCCCTCCATAAGCAGATTAGGAAACGAGCACAAACACTGAGAAGCGGAGAACACAGAGGGAAAAGAACTCGTCTCCAAACACCACCAACAGGAAGAACTGAGGCCCCCCCCTCAGTGAGGAAACTAGGGAAAATGTGGGATTTAAAACTGAAAGTGATGGCAGCCTCTGTTACCTTGCAGCATGAAGAGGTACAGCTGTGCTCCCTCCCTCCTGACAGGCCCATCATGGCCCTGTTTATAGTCAAGCTGAGTTCTGTAGGAACATCAAAAGATGTCTCTTGTTCAAGTCAGCTGCACAGTGCACAGTGTCATTTGGGAGGCCAAAGGCATGTGGATCATTCAATGTTTTCATGGCCTTGTGGGTCTTGTTTTACACGAGCAAGGTGCCTGGACCCCACTAATCTACTGAGCACCACAGCTAAAATAAACCGTCACAGCTTGAGGTCAGGTGGACAGCTGCAGAGGAAGTCATCTTCAACAGACAGCTAGTCCACACAGCTGCCACACTCTCTGGTATTTGTCCGTACCTGCGGATGCTAAGAGGGCTCACTGTGAAGTGGGCTCATACAATGATATTGCTAACCTTCCACAAACCCCTGGGTGGACTCTGTCCAAATGATCCTTTTGACTCACACTCTATATCTGGGTCTTTTTCGGGGCTTATACTTGGGAGTGAATCCCATGCACTGCTCCTACCTCCTTCTACTCTCCCCTCCCTTTCTTCTTCTCTCTTCCTCCCTCTGCTTTTCTCTCCACTTTATCCCTTCAACCTTATTCCACCTCCATTAGTCAACACTGTATAAATATTTCTAGCAAAAACTGGGCGTTACGGAAAATAAATCTTCAGGCAAAAAGAAAGCAGAAATACTTAATACATAAACAAGCTGGCTTATACGAATCCTAATGTCATTACTCTAGGAGGATGAAGGAGGACTATAAATTCTAATGCAAGTCTCCCACTCAGTTGTAAAACATGCTGCTGTATTTACACTAAAATAATTGTCAGACAAACAGTTATGTTCTTTTTCCCAGAAAACTGCATCCTGAATTTGTTCTCAGAGAGGAAGTTGCTCACAGCCTCTCACACTCCCCTCTTTGATGCCTGCTATTTTAGGATTGTTCTACTCCTTCTTTGCCTCTCTCCCTATAAAATTGGAATCATTTTAGCCCACAAGGTTATTTCATAAAGCCTCCTTCTCAGCATATGAATCCAATTTTAGATTTTTTGGCTTAAAAATAAATATCTGACAAACAAGAAGGTGATTGACAGAGGGAGGAGAAAAAAGAAAGCTCCAACATCCATTGTTTCAGCCTTAGCAGTCTCCAACATACTCAGCAGAGTTGCATTCAATTTACTGTAAGGGATGTGTAATCTCTGGAAGGATCTGCTTAGTAAAGGTTTAGTATTGAACGGGTGATGCCTGAAAGAACAGGAGTGAGGTTGTAGTGTGTTGCCCAGGGATGACTGCTCAGTAAGCTGCCCAGAATAAACAGTGCATGCATGCAAATTAGAAAATTCTTTGGAAAAAAAAGCCACTTACATACTAATGGCCCAGCTCTCAGAAAAGATATTCTGTAAAATAAGTTATTTGTGGAAGACTGCACTTTACTTTTATACATTCTATTAAGTGCATAAAAATATATTACTGACCTTTCGCAAATCAGGGCTGGGCAACATTTGCAGTAGATGTGGTCACTCAGTAGCTGTATAAAGATTTACAAACATCATTTTAACACAAGCCTGAGACTGCAGGCTGTTAGCTAGAACAAGGGGCCAAAACAAGCCTGATGGAGAAAGCAATCAGAAATACATTTGAGGCTGTCTTCCACAGGAGAATTTGTTTCAGCCATTCCCTAACAGTCATCTTCCCTCCCCAAACCAAGACTCTTAGAAGGGGGGCTGTGTCTGAAGCAGGTGTCCAAACCTCAAAAAGCAGTGAAGATGTGCCTTGAAGACAGAGCAAATGTCCTCTCTGAAGATTTGGTGCCCGTGCACAATCGCTCCAATGCCACGTGGGAGTTGGGAGTTTCATTTCTTCTTGCTGCCAGGCTGCCACCTCAGCACTTCCCATCCCAGCTCCTCACCTCCTCAGGAGATCCCCAGATCTTCATTTAGGCAACCACGTTTCTCAAAATTATTACTGGAAATTTGACAACGCTCAGACACAAGTGACGTTTTGGTTTGGTTTAAATTAAGAAATATCCATTCTGAACACCACAGAATGAAAAATTCTGGAGACTTAACACTTCATCAGAAATAAGCCTTTATTTTTTAATCCATCCTACCTGTACTTCACCAGTCCCCTTCAGATTATTCATCACTGGGCAGTTCTCACAGCACCCAACAGAGAGCAGCAATACATACACACTGATTAGAGTTAATTCTTTACCAGACTAGATCTCTGAAGAAGTTACACATTGACTGATAAAATTATCACGCAGACATTTATCAGACTGTATTTAAGCAGTATTTAACTGTATTTTAATAAATGAGAACTCTTCTGCTACAAGTAGCCAATAAAGCACTTGAATAAGCACACTTTCATTCTGGAAAAACAGAACTTCTACAGTTTTCCTCTTTTGCGTGGGGATATCACTTTTATTTTAATTCCTACCCAGCAGCATCTTTAGACAGAAACATGGCAGGCAAATGGAATTTTTGGAGCTCAAGCATACATAGCAGGAATTCTGTGCTCTCGTGACATGATGGTTGGACTTCATGATCTTAGAGGTCTTTTCCAACCTATGATTCTATGATGATGCAAGTGGATTTGCACAGTGCAGCACTAACCAGCTGCTGGGGTCCTGTTTTGGGATGTGCAGGTTGGCTTTTGGGAAAAGAACGATAGCTCATGCCTTGCCCTGGGCATGGTGTCAGGGGAACTGCCAAGAGCTGGGACCTGGGGCTCCTGGGACCCCCAGGTCTGCTTCTCCCAAAGGATTTACCTTGGTAACTTTGGCAGCAAGGACAATTGTACACACACCACACCTCCCAAGGCCCAGTAAATCCCTGAGTTACAGCCTTTTCCTGGACACAGACTCACACACCTTCAAGGAGAAGACAGGCATTTTCAACTTGGATTGCCTCTACCTCGGGAGAACCCTGGAAACACTGAACTACACTGTAAAAAGGGACAAACACAGCTCCACTTCTCATGTCTCTGCTCCTACTCTGCTCTTTCTTTTTCCCACAGACATCAAAAGCGAGACATTTCATAGCAGGCCTACGCTGGCTAGTTTGGCTGAAATCAAATGCTATTTTTCAAAAAGACTTTCGATTCAGCGAAAAATGCCTATAAAGCTGCAGAATGCGTTGGGTTTGACTGACAGCTGATTTTTCTCCCTACTTTTCTGTCTGGCTGCACAATCAACAAATCAACTATTCCACACAAATTTTTAGTACAGAACCTCTTTGCCGTCCTGCTGGATGATGTGTCACTAGGGTACATTCTCAGGGTTTCCAAAAAACCTGGGATTCATGCCTGGTGGCGTGGTACCAGTGGTGGAACTTTTAAGACTCACAATAAATATTGGGAGAGCTGGGACACATTTACTATGATTGGCAACAAAATCAGCAGTCACATTCCCTGGCTTTCTCCAGGTTTACATCTATCATATGATGTTTTGTGTTCTTGGCAAATCATTTACGACAAAGTTTTTTGGAAATGAGTGCTTAGCATTAGTCTTCTAAGTTAAAATGTAAGCACTGCAATAAATGGCTTGATCTTCAAATGTATTCATTCAACAGCCTATGGCTCTTTTGGAAATCAGAGCTGTTGAGTGCTTAGTGCTTTAAAAATGAGTCTCATTTTGTCTTGTGTCCAACTTTGGATAAAAAGACTAATTTTAATATTCAGAAATAGAGGATTTTCTTATACTGCATAAGCATTCTGTAATCCTCAGAGCTTCTAAGTGCGCAGTGCTGCTGCTAATTCACTTATTCTGGTGCGGGTTTGAAGGTGTTCAGTGGAATAAACTGGAAATGTAATTTGAAACGTTTTTTGTAAACTTTGAGGAAACAACATCCAGATGACAACTGATGTGACATACTTATCACCTGCAGAAGAAAACCACCACAGAGAGCAAAACCACAAGGCTTCTCCCCATGCCCACAGCACTGCATGTAATTTCTGGTACAACAAAAAAGTCTTTGCAGCCATGTATTTATCTGCCTTCCTTGGTGCCTTTTGTGTTACCCCCCACACTGGACTTTAAAGCTTTCTTTGACTGTTTTATTATCTTTCATATTTTGCAGCCCTTACAGGCAGTGATGTTGCAGCCAGTTCCGGGGAACAGGTGGCAAAGTTCTCTTTGTTTCTCCTGAGGGAAGACCCCAAAGGCTACTAAAGCTGCTCAGCAATGTTTCCTTTCCTTTTAAGGGCCAGCTGAGGGAGTCAGCCTGCTTTCATCCTTAAATCTTACCAGATGAGAGGAAAGCTTGTGCTGAAAACCAGGCAGTGACGGCCAGCGCTGGAGCCCAGCAGCTAGTGCAGATGCAGCATCAGCCGGTGGACAGGCACTGCCGGGGCATTGAAAGCTGGGGTCTGTGCTCTGTCCTGCTGCTGCCTGCAGCTCTTCCTCGGCATCTCCTCCGCAGAGCAGAGCACACCATCTCACTCTGTCTCCTGGTGGACTGCCTAGCAAGTCCAGGCATCGCTGGAGGACAAGTACTGGTGATGGTGGTACAGATCCGCATGCAGAGAAAGCAAAGCTTTTCCCAACGATGCTTACCATAGCCCTTTCCCTAGCGGGCTCACTGCCATCCCTTACTTATTTACAGACATCCTCCTTTCCAAGCAAGGAAGATTTGAAACTATATATGAAAGAAGGTGTATTCAGACGCTTACCTCCTCCTTGCTGGAAATTTTTTTAGTGACTTTGTATTGTGGGAAAGCTCTTTTCACCAGCCTAAATGCTGAGCAAGGAAATAATAGCTAATACTAAAAGATGGACAAACTAGTTCGAAAATATGAGCACCTGCCTTGAGTGCAGGACTGTTCAATGCCAAAAATTAATCACGTTAACATGAGCCTCCACTGTAAAAGCAAACTGTGTCATGTTATTATTTCCAGCCAAAGAAGTGAATATATATAATGGAACACTAAAAATAAATCAGTGTCTAGCAATAAATAACCATCATGTTTCCTGCTGGTGGTATAAAAAAGACAAACAAAACCGCAGGGATATGTATGGAAGAGGAAGGGGCTAAGGAGAGAGCTGGAGACAATTTTTACCAGGGCCTGTAGTGACAGGACGAGGGCAAGGGATTTAAACTGAAAGACAATAGGTTTAGATTGGACATAAGGAAGACATTTTTTACAGTGATGGTGGTGAGGCGCTGGCACAGGTTGCCCAGAGGAGTTGTGGATGCCACATCATCGGAAGTGTTCAAGGCTATGCTGGATGCGGCTTTGAGCAACCAGGTCTAGTGGAAGGTGCCCCTACCCATGGCAGGTGGGAACTAGATGATCTTTAAGTGTCCCTTCCAACCCAAATCAGGCTGTAATTCTATAAGTTTATTCTGGCAAAAGTTATCAGTACAAAATCCTGTTCTGTATGGGTCATCACACCTCAGCCCATATAGAACCTTACTCTCCAGGGTCTCCTATGACAGCATGCCATGTTTGTATGAATTTAAGGGTGGTCACCAGATGCTGCAGCTTGATGATGTGGTGTCTGGTGGTGCCTCTTGCCCAGAGGGTTGTCTGGAGACTGACCCAGCACTGGCTGCTCAGGCAGTTCTGTGAGCAAAGCTCAGGCCTCTCCCACAGGCTTCACTCCTTTCCCGGCTATGAAATTCACATCTGACTTGTCCATTTGTTGCCTCCTGAACCCAAACACTTCCACTCCTACTGGCACAAAACCAAAGTCCAGCAGGAGAGCGGAGCTCTGGGAGCATCAGAGCGAGGGTAAAGGTGTTTCAGCTCTGTCTCCACGACGGGGTATCTCGTTCCCAACTACATCCCATGGCTACCTCTGCTTCTCCACCCCTCTCCATGCAGAGCTGGCTGCTCTCTGGCTGCCTTCTCCTCCCTCTGTTTCTCCTTTCCCTTCTCTAGTTCAGTCAGAACATGCTTCAAGTCTGGTTCAACTGCTTCATCTGCCTCCATGATCACAGGCTCCCCCGGGTCATTTTTCTTCCTGTGGATTAATTGCCTAGCTCAGCATACACCTCAAAATATTCAGCTGCCTAATATCCTCTCCATAGCCTCCTCAAAGCCCTGTCTGAACTCCAGGATCTTCTTCAGCTTTGCCTCCCAGCTGTGTCTTGTCTCCCACAGGTTCTTCAGATGCCATTTCCCACCCAAAGAGTTCCCATTAAATATATTAGCCAGTATTATCTGCCTCCCGCAGCCAGGCATCTTGGCTTTCTCTGCCTTTAAAAGACATTCACTGCCATCAAAATTGCCTTCATCTCCCTTTTCAGCTCTGCAAAAACACCATAGCAAGCTGTCCCTACAAACTCCAGGCAAAATCACAACCCTCTTCCCCATTCGAGGCCTCCAGCAATCATCCTCTGCTTGGATTTTAAAGCTTTTTGCCTGGATCAATCTTGTTTTGAAATGGTAAAGATAACAGCTTGCAAAGTACATACATTTACATACCTCACTTCGTTCAAATTAACTGGGAAGATAAGAATCTCCAGCAAATTAATTCTGCTAATGTTCTAAACTGTGAATTTCAATCAAAGCTGAAAACCAAACCAATTCAGCTAAACTGCTGACTCTTGTTACACTTTAAGAGATCTAAAAGCATGCATCAATAAGCAAAGCAACTTGCTTTGTGCAGCTGAGCTCCAGACTGATTTGCTGCTTTCCAGGATTGTCTGATAAAAAAAGCCACAGTCAGTGCCAGCTAATAAGAGAAAATCAATCCAGAGCCAAAGAGCAATAAAAATGTGGTAGCAAGTTCAGAACATTTTGTCACAGCTAAAATTGGTTTGCTGTGAACCGTCTGAAATAATCACATGCACTGCAAAGCTTTGCAGATCACAGCCGTTGAAATAGCAAAGGCCTGGTTGAACAGCAGTTCCAGAAGCAAGGGAGAAAATCCACTTTTTGTCCCAGAACGAGGGACAGTGCTGAGGTGAAGAGTTAGAGAGGTTGCACAAAGGGTTTGGAAATTAACTGCTCAGTGCCCTGGGACACTTGAAACCCAGGAGTTTAGCTGGAGAAACTTTGTTTGAAATGTTCAGGCCATCTGCATGTTTCTTTGGATAACTCGAAACTGGACCGCAACTTCTGAGACGAACAGAGCCTTATAGATCAGAGATCAAAGCAACGAGCAAAACGTAAGAGCAAATCCAAATGAAAGGTCTGGAAACAACAGGGACATTTTATTTCCACCGTTCCCACACTGCCGCAGCGGCTGGGTGCCCCACAGGCTCTCTTATTTGGATTTCTAAATATAAATTACACTGGTGCAGCTAAATCCCAGAAGTGCATGGGGAGAGGGAAGAGCAGCGTTCACAGACTCAAAGATGCAAGACTCTTATGGGGATTGTGGGTTTAATGTGGATGTCCCTACCTTACCAGTGGCCAGGGCAATTCCCAGCAGCCGGGTCTCGGAGCTCAGGGCAGAGGGTAAGGGGGAGGAACAGAAAGGGCTGCAAGCAGATAAACCAGCTACACAAGGGGCAGAGCTGCCTGTGACAACACTGGCATTTTTTTGTGTGCTGGGAGGCTGATGGCAAGTGCAGGTACCACCACACCTCTGATGAAGAAGCTGTGCTGGAGGGCACCGCTGGCTGCCACCCTCCAGAGACCAAGGCCACCTCCTCAACCTCCAGTCCATCCATCTCCCATCTCTGAGTCACCGAGGACTTGGTCTTTCTTCTGTTATCAAGAAACAGAAACACTTCCTGCAAGCCAAAGCAGCCCCTGACCTTTCTTTTGAAGCAAAACTCGTGTTTCCACTGCTGGAGGAAGCTGGAGCCCTCTGTATGGCTACAATCAGGCTTCCCACGAGCAGATGTGCTCACAGCGTCCACCCACACAGCCCCGAAAGGACGAACCTTGGGAGGGAGCAGGCGGCTTGGTCTCCGCCAACTCTTTTCATACAGATCAATGAACTCTCGCTGAACAGAAACGCCTTTTCATCCGCAGCAGCCGAGGCCATGCTGTGGGCTGTGACCCATCCCCTCCCTACAGCACTCGAAGAGAAACCATGCTTTATGATAAAAGACTGCTTTTCCTTTCGTGCTTCTCCCCGTGGCACCGCACGGCTCAAGCAAAGCAGCAGTTTCAAAATGTGCTAAAGCAGGGCCCTGCTTCGATTTTTGCAGTGGCATCGCAGCCCTGCGAAGTCTGGTGGCTGCTGCTTGTGGTGTGAATTGTCCTCTGCAGGCAGCGTGGGGAGTTGAGCAAACAATCCCCAGCTCCCAAGGGAATGCGATAAATAACTCCATACGATTCACATGGAAATGGTTTTCAGTGGGTAAAGCAGCCTCGACTCTGCTGCCGTCGCAGTGAGGAGAACATCTTCCACACACAGTGTGGTGGGGATCCGTACGTGCTCTGTGTCACCCTGGGAGGGTGTTAATCTGCTGAGGTCCACCTCGTTCCCAGGGGCAGACTGTACATTTAATTAACTGTACCATGCACGTTTTGTTCCTTGCTGATCATACAAGCTGATAACTACCTTGGCAGGACTATTAATTTAAAGCATTTGGATATTTTCCTTGGCATCTGCTAAGACGAAATCAAGTGCTGTCCTCCCAGAGTGCTATGGGCAACAACTCCTTCCCCTGAGCTTCAGAAATAATTTCTCGGCACCGCCAGACCTGTAAGTCACTTATTTTGTCTGTAAGGTATTTTTTCTCCATGTGGAATGATCGCACCTCCTTTACCCGCTTGCTCATTCAGACTGCTGACCCTTGGTGGAAGAGTCCATAGGTCGCAACCGTTTTGCAAAATGGGTGCGCTGCTCTGCTTTCGCTCAAGAGCCCTCTGTGCTACTGTGATAAAATTGTAAAAGATAAGTAGTGAGAGAGGAAGCTGCAGGAATCAGCCTGATGACTTTTACACACACAGTCACCACTGCTGTATGAATTATAATGCAATCAACAGTTGCAAGATCACACAGAATTTTTAAAGCTTTATTAGCAAAGCAGTGATTTTATACCAAAGCATAGGCAAGAAATGGAGCCACAGGTAGAGCTAAAAAAACAGCATATCACAAGAGACTGGGCTTGTGCCTATGCTATTCACTGTCTACATAACTGTCCAGCTGAACTGTTCAGGCAGACAAAATTTTATCTTTATGGAAAGTTTCTGAGTAGACACCCAAGCAGTGAAAGGAAGGACGGAAGATTCTGTCAGCAAGTAGGTTTGTTCTGAGAATAAAACAGGCATGCATGGGGGGGAAGCAGGCTGTAAACCATCATAGACACAACCAGGACTACACAGGGGCCTTTGCAAGAGCCTGGGTTTGGGAAAACAACGCATCGCTGCATTAAAAGAACATAGGAAAGTGAAGAATTCAAAGCTGATTTTGTGCGTCACAATAACTAAATTCAAAACCACCACCGTTGTGAAACAACAAAAGCGACGGCACCGACGGAGTGGAAGCAACAGGCAGGCAACAGGGGAAGAGGCAGACCAGCTTCCCGAAACCCACACCTGCCTCTCAGGCTCCACGTGTGACCCGGAGCGCTTCGTGAAGACCTTAACCCATCGTTTCTGGGGGGAAAGGCGAATTATCGGGGTGCTACCCGGCAGTCACTCCCTCCCCACGCACTGCCTGCTGTCCCGCTCGGCGTGGTGTGCATCGCCACCGGGGTAGTGCCCGCTGCACACCCAGCCGCTGCCCGTCGGCGCAGGCTGCTGCCATGCCCTCCACGTCTGCGCCTGCTGCTGCAGCATCCAGCTCTTCTGCCAGCCAGGACCCCACAGCACATGCACAGCATGGAACAGTTATGCTTACTGGTGGCATGGTTTCTGCCCCAAAATCAAATTCTTATTCATTATGATAACTAAAGCAGGCTCAGAAGGAAACTATTTTGGCATTTGAGCTATTCTAGCACTATTCTTTGTCAGAAAAGTAATGGCATCCTTCAACTCGCTTTCCAGATGGACAATACAAGCGTCTTCAGGCTCCCCTGAAGCTACCTGCTGCTGCTTGCTCTTTGCACCCGGGTTCGGCAGAGCCCTCGCAGGCTGGATCTCAGCAGCCGAGTGGAACAGGGAGAGAAAAGTTTCGGAGTTTTGACTTGCATTAAAATGTTTATCTGCTTCACATTCAGCTGATGCTATTTTATAATATATAAGCATGCTGTTGCTGAAACTTTAATGGGCATAATTGCTGCTCTTTGAAAATTCTAATTATATGGACTATTGGGAAATAGCTTAAGAACTTGAATAAGATCAGGGGTTTTGGATGGGCTGTCAGTGACGCAACCTCTGTGCCTGTGACTCCCTGCAAATTAATCATTCTCCGTGGTCTATTCAGCTGCTCCACGGAATATGACACTGCAGGTGATGCATTCCACGGGGCGTAGTGCGCATCCTGCCTTGCTCAGTCACTCCAGCTTCGGCCCTGTGCCTCCCCAGGAGTGCCATTGCATTCTGCTATTTTTGAGGTTTTCTGCTTATTCCCGTCTCATATGAGTAAGGCGTAATTTTACTTTTAAAATATCTGTCTTGAGATATCTATCTTTTCTGATAGACGATTTCCAGGTTTATGTCTGGATTTTCTGCGTTTTGTAAGCAGCTCTGTATGATAACAAGAGCCAAAGTTGCAGAGGAGAAAAGCTACAAATCCAGCATAAATCCAGTTTTCTTGATTCACATTTGCCTTAAATTAGTTCTTGCTCTTCCCATTGGACATTATGGGATGAAGCCAGGAACTGAATTTTTGAGAACTGTGAGAAACTGGCTTGCTAATGTTATTATAATTACTTATTATAATACTTGGTCTAAAATGTTAACCTGCTACCCATCAAATTGCTGACTCCTTGTATACAAAAACATATAAAGCTGTTGTTCTTGGTTTAGGGCAGCTTAGACCAAATTTCACCTATTTGGCATCTTTTGTACACCAGGAATTTGTCCTGCAAAGAGACACAGAGCTATAACTGGGATAAATGGCCAGAATGTGTTATAAGCGAAGACAGCACTGCTTGCAGGCACAGATTTCCAGCTCATACTTGGAAAATGCAGGCTGCAGTTTCCTTTCCTGAACATAAAAACCTAGTCAATGCTTGGGTATTTTGTACAAACCCTCTGCACGGAGCTGGTCGAGGAAGCAGACTTCTGGGTGCCAAACAGCATCACCGCCGCTCCCAGACCCCACCACAGACCTGGGGACCACCCACCTCAAGCTGTCCCTGCAAACTTGCCGCCCCTCTCAGCCCGCAGATCAGGTCTTGGGGAGGTGAGGAGGACGTCGCACCACCTCATGCCTCAGGAGAGGAGGGACAGTGTTTCGACAGGTCCCGTTGCGTGTTGCTGATTGAGCAACCAGCGGCACTCACCACTCATGGATATTGCAACCTGCATGAGCAAAGTGCCTCTCCAGCCCCTGGACCAGGCAGGGAGGAGCACTTACTGTCCCCGCTGTCACTGCCCAGACAGCCACCCGAGTGGGAATCTATGTTTGGAAACCCCTCCTTGACCTTCCCACCCTGCCAAAGGCCCCTGCAATTTGCCAACTCCAACCTACCAGCCAGCACAGCCCCAACCGATTGCACTCCTCATGCAGACACAAGGCACAGCATTATCCGGGATGTTAGAAAGACTCTTTCTGATTTTTTGGCCAGTTATAAATTACCTGCTAAAGTTAAATTAAATTAAATTTCTGTGAGGACACAAAAAATTTCAGCCCATGAGATGTTTGCACTATAAAATGACACCAGCTTTTATTGTGCATGGAAGAATACTTATATAGATATTGTTCTAAGACTTAGGAAACCTCAGTGTGGTCAAGAAACTCTTGGAAAGGAAGCAAGAAGGAAAGCTGTCAGCGAGGCTCAAGCAATTTCCCAAGCACCACATGAGAGGTTTCAGATTGGCCACAAAGTGAAAATTGATGTCTGGGCTGCTCGCCGGCACCATCACTGCTTGCACGTTCTTTGCAAAGGAAAAAGCTCCGGAAAGGTCACCAGCTGGGAGAAAGCCGTGCACAAAGCACTTAGGGCATCTGCCACAAAAACGCAGGATCGATAATCCTGTCTATTACAATATAAAACCAGATCAACAGGACTGGCATTCATCCAACACAAAGAGCAGTTCCTGTCATTGCAGCCCTTTCACGGTGTGCTTTTAAGCGATTGCAGCAATTCAAAGATTTTCATTTTCAGAAATGTTACATAAATAATTCTGGGGTTTGAAATGCTCTTTGAAACTTTAAGACGAAAAACTGAGTAATCCTCCCCTTTCGGGGATTATCCATTCTTCATCCTTACCCAAAATACAGGACTGCATTAAGTAAGGAACATTTGGGATAAAGCTGGTGGGGTTATTGAACAGTGACTGTTTTTTATTTAAAACTTTGTTATGACTATCAGTGGTCAAACACTTCACATCAGTATGGATAATTTAAGGTAAATGTCAAGTTCAGCCTTCAGATAGCCTAAGAACAATATTTCCTTCTATTCAAGATGATAAATACAGTTTTTAATTAGTTGTTCACTATTATGTTGAAGTGCTAGTGACAGAACTCGAGAAGTAATTAATAGGGAATTATTTACTCAATTAATTCAGCCATTTTTCTGCTTGCTTATTGTTCATAAGGAGATTGTAATATTCTTACATTTATGTCCTCCTTGAATGTATTAATCAAATAAGCTCATCATAGTATTATCTGCTTGTAGCCCCTGCCTTGATCCCGCTGCAGCAAGGCGCGGGATGTGTTCAGGAGCTACAGAGAAGAGAGGACATAAAGATGAGGACCCCTTATCTCGGAGAAAAGAAGAGTAGAAAAGAAAGAGTTGAAGTAAACAAAATAATACAAGGTTAAAGTGATGAAAACAAAAGGCTGTTATTTTTCCTCTCATAATACAAGAAAGACAGGGTATTCAATGAAATTGCAAGCCAAAAACTACACAATGTCAAAACAAACAAACAAAAAAACTCAAAAATATTACAGGTTGCAACCTACTTCACAAGACAGTGCCAGTGCCAAGACCTTAGCACAACTCAAAAGAGGATTAGACATTTATATGGATAATGGGAATAACAGATCTTATAATATGATTTTAAAAGCAATATAAACACTTTTGTTTCAGGACATCAGCAAGTCTTGCAAGGTCAATTCTTTACAAGTGCTTGGATTTGAGATTCAGAGTATGAGCATCTTGGTCTCCCACGGTCTAAGGACACAGCTTGCGTGGTGTCTTTCTGTTTCTTGCTGCACAGGTGGAGATTCAAACTGGGTGCGCAGTTTATACATACTGCCACGTCAGTTTATTTTTCACAGTACTATCTTCAGCAGCATCACTTACCTCAGTGTTCCTGAGGGTGAGGAGGGTAGCGGTATCACAATCTGGAGCACAGGCTTTCACTGGGTACACTCAGTGTGTCAGCTCTGTTTCTGGAGGACATTTCTGGAGGCATGTTTCGGAGGCTAACCCTGCTCTCAGGGCAGTATCTCTCTGCAGCATCAGCTGTGGCTGCAGGGGAAGATGAAGCCAATAACCATTTGCAAAGGATGAGGGAAGGAGGAGGGCTGGCCCCTAGAGATGCTCTGTGGCGTCACTAAGAGCAAGGGGCAGCACTTGGAAAGACATGGTGAGAGACCAGGGAGCACCATCACCTATCAGCCTTAGTCTTCTCCCAGCACGTAATGTCTGTATCAATACATGGAGCAGAGAAAACTCGAACAGGTACCCAGAGTCGCCTTCCCATTTCAGTATTTCAGTGTTGTGGGATGTAAATGCATTCAGCAACACCTTTACTTACTTCTATTAGCCTGGGTTTGGCAGTGCCAAGAAAAGCTCGAAGCTCCTTTATAGGTGGGGAAGCTGAAGATCTTTTCCAGTTTCTGTTTTGTATAGATTTCAAACTTTCAGAAGTCAACATCCAGATTTTGTACTTCATGTTCACCACTCTTATGAAACTTTTCCTCTCTCCTTCACAGCACTAGCAGGCCATGTTATGATACGTGATTTGTAGGAAGGCAGGCATTTAATCAGCTTAGACATTAAATAGGCTCTGACACAAGAGCCCGGACAGTGGCTGTGCAGTTTCAGCTCCCTCCAGACTCGCTATGAAAAATCATCTTGTGTTCTGTAATGAGAACAGTAAATTACAGAAGGAACATCGGGTAAAATGGCCATGAATCTCCCACGCTCCCTGGTGAGAACCCCACTAATTAAACAGGTGAGAAAGGCTTTTCCTGGAGCAGAGCCACACTTGTGCCTGTGTCACCATTTCCCAAGGTTACCTGCTGGTTCAAGGCAGTGGGCTTCCATTTCTCCAGGGTATTTCAGTCCACACCGTCGCAGCTGAACCCGGTCACATTCTGCTGATGTATGTTAAGCGATGCCAGCCAAGGCCATGGCTCAGTATTCCTCAGGAGAATTTTTCTTGTTCTGGTTTCACTATGAATAAGTGAATAACATTGCAGGTGCAACTGTCCTAACCATCTGGACTCCAAGCACAGTTTGACTAATCTGCTTCTGTCTCAACCTTTTCATCTAACATATTGTTCTCCAGTGCCTCTGTGTACCCACACACCCGCCCAAGCCCCGGCTGCATCTACGCCCTTCCCTGAGACCAAATGGCATAGCCTGGCCTCATCCATATGACTAAACTCTTCTGGCCTCATCTGTATTATTAAGCTCTCCTGGCCTCCAAAACTGTGTGGCTACCTCCAGGCAGCCCCAGGGGAACGGCCTCTTTGTGACCCAAGCCTGAAGTCCCCAAGATGCTGTCAAGTAGCCTTTGCCCAGTGCTGGTTCTTATGAGGAAGATTCCTGGAAAATATAAGGACTATAAAGGCTACTGCCTGGCTGTAACGGGCAACTGGATACCAGATGGGAGGGAAAAGCCTCACTTTAAAAGTTCCCATTTTCCCTGGGGCAAGGAGCACAGTTTGTTCTGCTTTGTTACTAAAAAACCCAGAACTGACAAAATGATTTAGGAGACTGTGATTTTTCCAGTCTGTTCGTCACACCATATCCTGGCTGGTGCGTCCCGTGTGAGGCTAACACTTTGTGTAGTGGCATCTCAAATGCCATCCACCTGTGGGAACTGAAAAGCAACCCCGCAAGATTAACCCAGCCTTTGACCATCACACAGAGCATCAAGTCACTGGCAGACAGCAAATACCCTTCCTGTTAGCAAGAGATAACATTCATTTTCTCCTTCAGCCTCTCGGTGCAGAAACGCTGTCTGTCACCAGGAGCTGATCTCAGAAACCTCTCACAAAGGGCACCCTAGACAGTAATGAAGTTTCAGGAATATCCAAATAAATATCACCCCTAAAATTGTCAGTCAGCTCAGTTATGTTTATGTAGTATCATCCACACACAGAACAGAAACAGAAATTTGCCATCTACCCCTTTTTTCTTCCTCTTTTTTTCTGTTAAAGAGGAGCTGGCACATCAGTATTTCTTCCCTTTCCCACTGCATTTTGTGCAGCACACCTCCTGCTAGGTCTTCCAGCAGAGTCAGAGAGGCAAACAACCCAGAGACCAGAGACAGGATTAGGAAGGTGGTTAAAGGCTCTCACTGAAATAGTCCAAATGGGTTGATGCTGAAAGGAAGGGCTCCAGAACAGGGACAGGCAGTGACACGGGACTGTTGCATACAAATGCTGCATCAGCTAATGGTCCAGCCTTGTGCCAAGTGCAGAAGGAGCCACCACAGTTCCTTCTGTCAGCTACCAAACCCCAGCAATCTATGTGCGGTGGGGAGAGAGCTCTGCCCCGTCATCAAGGTGCCCTCAGCAGTGACAGATCTCAACAGCTCAGACTGAGGCAAACCAATTAAGCTGGCTTGGTAACCTTGGTGTCCATCTACCGGAAACTAAGGGCCAAGCTAAAAGAAAAGACTTTTGTCTCATAGCAGACATACAGCTCGCAGCCTGCACACTCCATACATGCAAGCAGCAAATACACTACATGTAGCAAGCATGAGTATCCTGGCAGGCACATTCTCTGGAGCTCTTGAAAAATGTGTGCTAAGAGCCAAGCATGCATTCTGAAATGCAGGGCGAGCTTTGGAAAGGGCACAAGTCCTACTTAACACAGTATTTTGATGTACATTCAAAACAAACCATATACTTTGTAAAGGATGTGACAGACCCAGCGTGAACACTGGAGGTACAAGGTGCAGCATTCCAGCAAATTATACGTGCCAGCGCACCAGACTGGGCATGGGAATTCATTTTTCTGTTTCGGCTGTCCTTGGCAGGCTTTTGGCCTGGATGTGCTACTGCTCTCCCACACTTTCCCCTCAATGGCTCAGGAGGGAGCACAAGGCAGGACCATTCCCAAAGGCAGTCTGAATAGAACCACAAAGCTCTGGAGGTGAGCAGAGGTCCATATCCAGACCAGCGCAGACAAGCCAGCCTGCCTCAGGGCAGAGACCAGGCTCTGGCAGTGCTAAGATCACTACTGTTGACGTAGCCAAAGTTGCCTCAACATAGGGAGTTGATTTCTCTTGGGTTTGCTGTTAAGGATGATTGAGAACATGAGGCTGAGAAGGGAAAATGTTTTTCGCTATTGCTTTGCCTTGCAGCCTCTCTACTCAATGCTGATGCCAACTCCAACAGCCCAGGGATCTGCTCTACCATAGCATTGGTATTGTCTTGCAGACAAAGCATGCCCTCCCTGAACGGGTCCTATATTCAAAAACACCTTGCAGACCCCTGCGATGGGTTACAGACACTGCTGGTTCACCAACCGTAACACAACGACAGTCAACCCATTGCCTGCAGGGATGAAAGAGAGGGCATCAACAAGGGACCATGATCCTTACGTGTGTCTACAGTCACAATCCCTCCCCTGCCCTCTACCTCAAGCAGAGAAGTGCCAAGATCCTCAAAGGTTCAAAAAAGATGCTTAAATGCCTTGGAGGAACTGGGCTTCAATTACTTCCTTCATCTGTATTAATTCCATTTGCCTGGTTAGCTGCTATAATCAGAGAGGCAAGAGATGCAGTCAGATATCTCGCCATCTCCTGCACTTCCCCAGGCGCTGACTTATGGTAGGCAGTAGAAGCGTATCTGCTCATCACAGCTGGCATCGCAACCTAGAAAAAAGGATGATGAGGAAAATCAGAGAGTTGCTTGCACACAAGTATGTGTGTACACAGACAAAACAGAGGAGAAGAATGTGATAGGCGACCTTCAGGGAGGTGCACAGAGAAGCTTTGGTGTTCTCACATTTGGTGTCAGAACTCAACATGTAAAAAACCCGTGTTTTTTACTTTCATTCTCATTCACAAATGTCTGCTCTACAGAGCCTGATTAAGGCCACCCTGTTTCCAGATCAGTGAAAATGTGCTACGTGTATATAAATCCTTTCTCTACAAACTGAAAAGCCAAAATTATATTATTTATTTCTATTTAAGGAACAAGGAAATCTTAAACCTGAAGCAGTCTCAGAAGTATCATATAGCTATAAAACAAAGCAGGTGGAAACACAGCTTTGAGAAAGCATGGTCCTGCCTCTCATTTAAACAGGCATATTTATTGATGGTAAAACGTAATGCAATTCAATCCCAGATGAATAACTCACCTCAAAGGTTTTGAAACAGACACACATCTATTTTGAAAAAATATTTCCTTCTGTAAGCATAAAATATGTTCAGTTTACATTTTTCAAGTATGTCACCTTTTCTGAGCAGAAAAGCACATTAAAAGTTGAAGGTGGAAGTCTGCAAACTTGCAATATTCTTTCCCAAGAACATATGTTTTCTTTGTGTCCTAATAAACATAAATAAAGCAAGGTAGCATCTAAGAAAATTAAGAGCTAGGCAGAAACATAGAGGAAGGCCTGACAGCAACAGAACTGAATATAAAGCACTGCTTATTTATAAACGTGGGCTTTGAGACGATTTAGTGCTTTGCAATGTAATGTGCTTAAGTAATTCAGTCCAAAGAGCTGAGAGGAATTGGGGCTACTGGTCTCTCTTGCTGGGAAAAGGGATCTGCTTTGTTTTTTTTGATGACAGAAAAATATATAACTGACATCAAAACGTCACCCTGAAAGAGGAGCCAGCTTACAGACCCTGCTCTGTGGCTTTTGCCTTCCGTGAGACCCCAGTTTTCATGGCCTTTCCCTGCAGTACTGTGTAGCACCGGGGAAAAATGGAGATCCCCTTCCCCATCTGAGACCAGTCAGCTTTACATTTGAGTAGAGAACCATTTCACTTTCCTGTAACAATTACTTATCTTTCGCTGCCTGGTTTTCATGCATTTTACAGCCTGTAAGTACTGAATTTAAAAGTGGCTTCGCATGGGGGTATCCCTGGGAATAAGGGCTCCCCATGCCCCACAGTGCTGGGCAGCCCCTCAGCCCACACCGGCAGCTCACAGGGATAAAGCCGAAGCAGGCTTCTGCCTGCCTGCAGGATTCACCTGCACACAGATCGCTTTAGGCTAGGATTTTACCATGTGTGTATGGCATTACATCTTAAGCAGCTCTCGTAGCTGATATCTGATAATCAGCTCTGGGAACAGCATCAGCACCTCCCCAGCCATTTTCTGGGGGAGGATGCTAAAAACCTGGCACTGTGGCAGCTTCCACAGCAGTGTGGGCACAGCTCCGACGGGGATATGCTGTTACACACCAGATCCACATGTCTT
>Ga0065711_1027185_pt1 | contig 52937 bp, 22 predicted proteins | sample Hoacrofraction12_FD_59098 | JGI IMG/M metagenome (GOLD analysis project Ga0065711, IMG submission 59098) | Hoatzin crop microbial communities from Cojedes, Venezuela - Epithelial fraction 12 v2 (version 2) | ecosystem: Host-associated > Birds > Digestive system > Esophagus > Crop | place... | reverse complement strand
CCCCCGTTGTTTTTTGAAAGACTGACATGTTTTTAAAAAGCAGTCTCACACACTTGAGAGGCTTCATACATGTGGCAGAAATAGATGTCAAATCAGGTGCAGCATACCATGCATTTTGTGGTATGCAAAGACAGGGATGATGGTAAGATGGAGTACTAAAGGCTTTTCTTTCACTGCCAGAAGTATCAGTTTTCTTGTAACTTCAACAAATACTTAATCCTTTTTTTTTGAAGCTCCATAATAAATGTAAGGTTTTGCATAGCTCATTTAAATAGTTTAAATGACACAAGGTTAAGAACAGGAAAGCCTTTCTCCAAAGGTGGTTAGTCCTTTTCAAAGATTTCATATTATTCGAAGCTTACTTTCACTGCATTCTTTTACCTTGGCTGCTTCCCAAGTGGGTATAAGTTAATTAAATAGGATTTTGACCCTTTAACCTTCCCTATAAACTGCATCTTTACCTAACTCTATTTAAATAAATCAGATAAAAAAACAATCATGTAGCAGAATATGTATTTTTACAGCTGTGGAAGAAACAAACACGTCTATTAAGCTTATTTGTAAGTACTTAGTAGTCAAAGCAACAGCCAAGACTCATGGATTGTTTTAATTAAAATAAATCTTGGTGGGCACATAAATTAATTTGTGATGGCTTTTCTCAAACTGAAACTTCTCTAGCATTACTGAACAGGACTGCACTACAGTAAGTCCCTATGCGTCCGTGGCGACTGGAGCTCAATCCACCTGATCAGCTTGTATTCATTTTATGAGTCCTGTAAAGTGTCAGTGGTCTCTACAAAAAAATATCAAAGGTGCAAGGCTGAAAACTGTTGCAGGAATGGACAGAAAGAAAGAGAAGAGCAGATGGGCAGATAATAACAACACAGGATGATACCCGGCATTTCTGTAACAGACAGGCTCTGGGTCTAATTATCCAAAGAAGGTGAAATAGATGCACCAGGAGAACACCGCGTTGCTCTCTACAGAGTGTGACTTTCTGTATACAATTATCTCTTTTTACCTTAAATACAAGCTTTTGAATATAAACACCCCTATTCTCTCAGATTATTAGACCCTTCCAAAAAAACGACAGCACTTTTTAATTTCATCCAGAAACAAAATGTAATCTGTGTGTGAGGGATGGTAGCAGTTACCTAGGAAGGAATGAGTAACTAGCTCACATAAAGAATGAACAAAGAATTAAGCTGCCCCTTTGTGCCAAAGTGACGTGTTCAGGTCTCCGCACAGGCAGTGACAAAGATGCTGCCACTGGAGCCTGGGCACTGATCACATCTCTCAGCCCCAGCAGCGACTTCATAACCTGAGTTCATCACAGAATAAAATCCTTCCAAAACCTTTGGTTTGATATATTAGTAGTGATGCTATCTAACCACCTTACTGGTACATTATGTTCCGATTTTGCAGCCATCTGGTGATAAATACGCACATATTCAAGAGCACTAGATTTTGACCATTGATTGGGACATACTTGCCCGTTTCCTGACGCTTCTCTCAACCCATCATTGCTGAAGTAACAGCAGGAGGATGACAACGACAGTGACGTCGTGCGTAAGAAGCCCCCCACCGCAGTGTGAGCAGAGAGGTACGGGCACAGGCCAGGAGGCAGACCTGCATGCCGGCTCCCATCTTCCAGGGTGCAACTGATCTTATTACAAGTGCTTGGGGGTTTTTAATGGCGTCACGCATCGCGTTTGGTCCACCTTTGTCAAACTACATTAGACAGGGGTTGCTACCGCGCACAGCCTGTGATAACAAAGATTAATAGAGATAAACTCTCCCATTTTTCACATTGCACAGAAGTGGATCATACACTCTCAGCAGCCAGGTTTCCCTCACCCCCTTCACTATCCATGCAACAAAGGTTTCTAAAGGAAGGCCTAGCAGTAGAGCATGCCCATGGTGAAAAAAAAGAAAGAAAAAAAGTGATCAAAAAAGGCACTGGAAATTCTGGAAATTCTAATAAATAGTTTAAAGGCATGTCAACAGCCTGTAACTCTCCCCCCTCAGAACATTCTTATCCCTACAAGTAATAACCGACAATAATGGTACTGTAAACTCAGAGAGATACATACTTTGTGCTTTGAAAAGGCTTTGCACAGAGCTATTTTAATTATTTTCCTTATATAGTAAGTGGAGGATGAAAAAGAGATTTCTGAAATAAGAAATGTTATTGTTAACTCATTAATCACAGCTGAGGGACTTTGGGGCAGTCTGGTTTCTGAAATATCTTTGAGCTTATTTTACAGCTTATTTTTTTATTTGACTAAGTTGGTGGTATCCCTGTTACATGGATTTCAATGCAAGGCACCAAAACTTCCCTTATGCAGAAGTACAATGGTCAACACTGGATGCTGAAATCATATCCTGGAAAATTTTAAAACACTAATATTTGAAACAGGGGATTTTTATTAATTTACATAAGTTAATTTTTCATTTGTAAACGCATATTTATGAGGTGATTGAGTTTAGAGTTGACGTATAACATACACGCTATGTTATTTATTTTTCAAACCTAAATTACGTATCGCTGCTGTTTTGAGAAACTACTGACCCTCAAGAGCCAAAGCAAGGGCTTGATTTCTCTCCCTTGATTCTGGGGGCCCCACAGACGAGGGGTTATGAGCTTCCCTATTTCGCTTCTTGACATTCAACACGCTTATGGCTTGAGACCAGCCGAGTAGCTGGGGGCAAACTGGGTATCAACACACAGGTAGAGCCACCGAGGGGACCTCCGGAGAAAGCCGAGACGACGGCCAAGGAGCCCCGCGCCGCAGAGCAGACTAGGAGGGCAGTCTGCAGCCAAAGCCAGGCAACCACACAGCTACAAACTACGAGGTTTCGCAGCAGAAGCTGCTGTAATATGGAAATAGATTCTCACCCTCCAGGCCCATATGTCATCACACCAAGCTAAGCTGAAGCTGCCAGCTAAAATGGGCAATTTCACATGAACTTGGCAGGGTGACTGCCAGCACAGAGCTTGTTTTCCACTGGTGCCACCCACTCTGCTAATCCAATTCTGGCTCCTGATTTGCTTTTAAATAATAATGAACGCAGCAGATGGGAGGGGAAAATGTTCCTGGCAGTTAAGCCAGCGTGTGAGTGAGGCTCTTTGCTTTTCATATATCTTGTGCAAACTAGCTCTCAATGCAATGTCAAGTGATTAATAGTGGCCAAACGAGAAAGCCAGGATTTGCCATGTTCTCAGTCATTCAATCTTTGATCAGGACAGGCAGGCAAACAAAACAGACAGAAGGATAACATGTTGAAAGAGAAAGAACAACTTTCATAACATTTAACTTAGATAAGGAGAGGGATGGACTCCTTTTTCCATCCTTGCAAATACCATTTTTTTTTGGGGGGGGGGATAAGTGGGGGTTAAACAGCAGACCGATATTAAAAATACCTTTGGAGTCAAATACCCAGTAATCAGGACAGGCACTACTGAGCATAATCCTATGACTGACCCTTTTTGACAGTGAGAGGAAAGGAAAGGGACAGAAGGAGACACGGAGAGGCAGAGGGCAGAAGGCAAACAGCACACAGCCAGGAGGCTAGAAGTCTTTTCAGCAGCAGCAGTAGGACCTATTTTTCCTGGGTCACACAACAGTATCTCCTGTCCAACAAACAGCAGGTAAGCTTGTTTGCACAGCGCACCGTGTTTTCTCTTGTGTCAGCCAGACACAGAGGATAATCACCTCCTACTGCTACCCACCAGCCTCACACGGCGGGTTGCAAGGTATGAATCCTGCTCACAACACATCTGGATGAAGGTGAAAGAAGGAATCAGTATGATTCCATACGCTGAAACTTTTTTCTTCCACTTCCTCAGTTTCTGAAAATTTGGGAAATTAAAACTCTTGAAAGGAGTTAAAAATGCTTCTGCAATATTGCATCTAATCCCTTCTACAGCTGTAGCAGTCTTTAACATTTAATTATTTTCTTGCCCCACGAGATCCTTGCCACATTCACTGCTCAAACTATATGCCGCTTTTTGTAAGACACAGAGTTTTATTGAAAATAAGACCCTTGACTCCTTTATTGTGGAATTTGGAAGATCTCAAGTAAGGTGAGCAGGAGACAAGAAAAAGCAAGAAAGTTTCAGGAGGTGAATGCCTCAAAAGTTGCACTTGAGTCCTGCTTCTGCCATAGCTTCTATGTGGTGCTAGAAAAATTTTATCAGAGCTCCTACGCGCTGCTAAAGAAGTTATATTAACCTATTTTATTTATTTTTTTTCCAGCAGGAATTCACTCGGCAATTCTAATTTTCTGTATAATCCAAGACGGTTCCTAGCTTGGGCTGCTCATACACCGAGCATTCACTGCTCCAGTTGAGGTCAACGTGAAATGAAATCCAATCTGAACATATTAAGCACTAAAAGATCCTAGGAGCTCTGAAAAATCAGGCAAGAAAAATTGATTTATTTTTAACAATTGCCATTTTAATACCTGTGCCTCGGCTCCTAGTGTGTAAAATGGACACCTCCATGCCACCTCAGCTCATGGAGGTACTGTGAAGGTGGCTTCACAATGCTGAAAGGGAACTAAGATACAATGCATCAGGAAAAGCCTCCATGGAAGTGAATGATTCCGTATCTGGTGCAGGCTATGGATGCTATAGCCATAATGCATAGGATCAAACAGTGAATGATGAAGATGAAAAGAAACATTAACTATCTGTCTGTGTTCACAATTCATTATCCTGTCAAAAAGCGATTTGAGGTCCCAAAGAAATAATAGTAAATGTTCCTGTAAACGAAGACGATAGATGAATGCATAAACCACAGGTGGAGGAAATTAAATATGAAACCTTAATTTCTCATTCCCTAACTAGTGATTGAATTTGCCACTTTAATAAAGTTCTCGAAGCAGACTTCAGGAGAAGTCGGTATTGCTAAGAACTAATAGTGCATTTTTGCAGTTACTCACAAATAGCATGAAGAGAGTTGTAATATGAAATATAAGCCTGGGTAAAATTTACTATCAGCTTCTATGTCTTTCAACTGAATCTAATGTCGCATATGCCTTCTACAAACTGAAAGAATTTCATACAGGCATGTGTACTGGCCTGTTCTTTGTACTAATTAAATTAGTTTCCTGTTGAGTAAGTAAAATGCTGGCAGCCAGGAACAGTTGGGGAGACAGCTCAGAGGCTTAAGCACTGAACCATGAACTTTTCTGTTTACTGCAATATTAAACAAGTAGACACTTTTGCTGACATTATGGGGAATGAAAGAGCATTCTGTTAAGATATTTGTTTCATTACTGTTCGTAAACTACTGATCTTCTTAAAGAGAGATTTTTAAAGATACAAAAGGTATTTCATTTGATACAGTTAACTAAATAAACATATTGTTTGGTTTAAAAATACGTGTGTCAAAGTTAAAGCTGAATTTGAACTTCAAATCTAAGAGGTGAAAATTCAGAAGGGAGAAATAAGCCAAACAGCTGCCCAATAACCCAGCCTCATCTCGGGCTCTATACCTCCACCCTAACGATCATGAAAGTGAAAACTTTATACAACGCACAGATCTTTGGCCCAAGCACCTCACAAGTGGTGTTGACATCTTGGAGGATCAGGGCAAGAGACATTGTGTCTCTGATCTTCTATTCCAGTGGCTTTCAGCAACTGGTGGAGAGTTTGTCATACGTATAAATAAAGCGTAACAACAGAGAAGTGCACGCAGTATATGAATGGGAGGTCTGAATAGCCATCCTGACTTCAGTTTCATTTTTCATTGTGAGAGCTCTTAAAGTATTATAAATTGTTTACATTAAAATATACATGCTTACCACACAACATACACACTGAGACTTTGTGTGCATATATTTAGCTCAAAGCCAACCTTTGAATAAAAGCCCCTTCTGAAAATAGAGGTTTATAAAAAGAAACACTGATAAACTTTCAGCTATAGGGACTCTAGTGGTCACTGCAAAAACAGCACTGCAACACAAAACCTGTGCGATTTTGCAGATCACCCCATAAATCTTCCTTTGTCCCATGAGTTTAAGTCTTCAGCCAAGAAAAACAACATTTTTCATAAAATTAATGAAAACAAGCTGCTCTTTGCCTACAGAAAAAGATTTTTCTTAATTACATTTTTTGCTTTGAATCATATATCCTGTAGTTTGATTAAATCCTCTTAGAAGTCAACTAAAAATTAGAGCCTTGCAGCGTGAACCTCAAAGGTGGTGTTTACTTGGAGAATATAAACCCACTGTGCTTTGGAAGTTGATATTTAAAGTGAGAATGACAGCAATATGCAAGACAGTTTTTATTATTTTTGTTATGTCACTGCATAAATTTATTTTCAGGACAGAGTTTGCAGAGAAATATGATCTGGCCAATATATTTATTAGAAATAAATGGGCTGTATAAATGAATGTAGATAAAGCAAGAATATTGCAATTCTGGTTAATCCCTTGAGGCAGTAAATCAGGATTTCTAAAGCACTTAATGCAAAATATCTGCATCAAGGGGTTAAATATATGAAATATGAAAAGTCAAAGACAAGAACTAGATTAAAAGGTTACATGGAGACATTGCTGAAAAAAATGGAGCCTGCTGCTAAATAGATATCCAACAGTCATTTATTTAGGTTCACTGGCTGCAGCAGCCGCTGGCATATTCTAAATGAACTCTTATGACAAACAAAAATAAAATTCGAGTGACAGTCTTTGATCATTTTTTTTAGTATCAAAGCAGAAAATTTCCTTGTGAGAACCAAGCTACATGGACATGATTAAGCTAATGCAACTAATTGCCCTAACTGAAAAATAAAAATGCCAGTTGTCTATACCCTCACTGCATCCTTATGGCCTCAGTAGTTCAGATGAGCCCCGTATCTTTCCTGGCAGACTGAGTCTAAACCCCACTAGAGACAGCAGACAGTGAAAAGATACCACTCATTAATTTAAGCACTAATTGAATCAGTTCCTATTCACCTGAAAAACCTCTGTCCACTCCAGAGTGAAACCAGTCCAAAGAACTACGTCTTTGTCAGGCCTAAATCGTAATTCAGACTGAAGAACAATTTTCTTTCACTCTGGCTCCCAGTGCTTTCATACATGAAAACTCTTCCAAAATCTTGCTTGTAAGCATTACTAAAGAAAATCTACTTACTTAAAAAAAAAAACCCCAAAACCCCAACCACCTTAACCAACAAAAAATGAAAAGATTGCTCATACAAACGGCATGTTCCCTCAGACTCTGTGCGGCAGCTGGATTCCTAACATGACTGCAGCCATCACCCATGACCAGTAAGTGCTGGCTCCAAAGCTCAGAGGTGCACTTGGTTGTAAGTTATGAAGCAACAAGACATACCTTGAGATATGTATATTTATGCACACACATGGATAAAACTGAACTTGATTTTTTTACTACCATATGCAGATTGTAGCCCTGACCCTTTAAAGGACTTCACACAAAGAGACTGGTACCCACATAGAGCTTAGTTGAAGTCAGTGTGGCTTTCCCAGTGGGAGACAGGAAGAGATGGGAATTACTGAGTTAAATTTGTATATTAGTATTTTCAACCTAAATTAAATACTTGCAGCTAAAGCAATAAATACTGAAATCCTACTACACATTGATACCTTTAGATCTTTGGGAAGGCAGGTGACCTTGATCCTGCCTCTGTCGTTCTAAACTTAAAAATTTTAAATTTTAAAGGAAATTTAGTCCAGATTGAGAGAATAATTCCTATTCCCCACACTGGCACCTCCAGAAACTTCATGTGCTTCAGTGGGTCTTAATCACATCCCTAAAAGCTAAATATTTGTTCAGCTACATTCCTAAATTGAAGTTTGTATGAATAGAAGATGAAAAGAGACTCTCCTTTGTATGACAAATCACAGTACTCATCACTTTTGTTCTGCGAGGTCATATAAAATACTCTTTCACAAAACAAGGAATACCCTCAAATTCCTGTGAAGAGATACAGAGGATTAGGTCGTGTACAAATCTTTTTCTGTATGGGACAAGGCTGACAGGATCTATTAAAACCCTGAACATGGGTAATATGAACTTGTTAGACCTTTTTACTTAAAACTGATGGTATAAAAGTTAGTTCCAAACACCAACGTTTTCTTCCTTTTCCCACCTCTTTGATTTTACTGTTAAACGCACACATCTATATTACACTCAACTTAAAATTACACAGAATCACAGAATGTTTGGGGTTGGAAGGGACCTCTGTGGGTCATCTAGTCCAACCCTCCTGCCAAAGCAGGGTCGCCTACAGCAGGCTGCACAGGACCTTGTTCAGGCGGGTCTTGAATATCTCCAGAGAAGGAGACTCCACAACCTCCCTGGGCAGCCTGTTCCAGTGCTCTGTCACCCTGAGAGTGAAGAAGTTCTTCCTCATGTTCAGATGGAACTTCCTAGGCTTCAATTTGTGCCCATTGCCCCTTGTCCTGTAGCTGGGCACCACTGAAAAGAGTTTGGCCCCATCCTCCTGACACCCACCCTTCAGATATTTGTAAGCATTTATAAGGTCCCCTCGCAGCCTTCTCTTCTTCAGGCTAAACAAGCCCAGCTCCCTCAGCCTTTCCTCACAGGAGAGAAATTTGTTGAAGAATGTTGAAATGAACACTGAAATGTACTTCTGCTTTATCTCTTGCAAGCTTTGGTACCCTAAATATGCATTTTAACAGGCTCTTACATCTTCTCCTAATGTTATTATCCATCTGTGGAGTACCCATATCACCTAGATCTTGTCAAATCTCAGCCCTGCTGAGCAAGCTTTAGGGCATTTTCTCACTTCTTATTTGGTCTCTCAATTATCACTCATGCACAGAAAGAAACTACCAAAAAATGGACAGGGAATGGCTAATAGTATCAAAGCTGCTATTTTCAGGGAAGGTATTGCTAGAACTAGCTAACACATGAAAAATGTGTGAACTGTGAATTGTGCTCATTATGCACACATTTTATTTGTGAGACTTGGCCATTATGATTACCATACAGTTGTCAAAATGCATTGTAAAACGGCATTCTTTTGACAACCCAGTTTTACAGTGACACTTAAAAATACTAAATGAAGAGAACAGACAAGTACTTACTCGGGAGAAGTAAATCTTGGGTAAAAAGGACACTTGAATCACTATTTTTATTCATTTCACAAAGCTGATAGCTTTACTCCCATGGGTCTGAACGCGTGTGTGAACGTATAGGGAACACGTTATCACAGCATTGCTAATTCAGATGGATATGACCTCTGAGGAACAGTTTGTGTCATCGTGGAGCAAAAGTGCCGGTAAAACATTTGTCTACATAAAAGACCTCAAGCAGTTAACCTGCTCAGCAGTGGCAATGCAACCGGGCACCAGGATGACGACCTCTGCCCAAACAGGGAAGGTACATCAATGTAATACTATGACAGCAAGACAAGAGATGACGGTAGCTCAGCAGGAGAACATTAGCAATGATATAACTCTCGGTACTGTATGTGAATGAAATGCCTTAGGAAGTACAATGCCAACCTGTTTTTACCATAGTAATGATTTAAAGTTTTTGTATTTTTTTTTTTTTTTAAATGACACCCAACTTTGTTCTTCAGTTGTATTTTAAACTCTTCCTTCCGTTTTATTTTTTCCTGAATAAAAACCCTGGTAGAAGTAAATCCACCATGTGGGTAAACATTACAGTTCAGATGAAATCAGCCTTTCCCATTTGATACATGAATTATTGGCTGGCTACGTTTTTCTGACTTCAGGTAGTTATGACACTACTCTTAAACATAAGCCAGAAGAACCTGATGAGCCTTGTTTAGCGAGTCAAACCTGTCCTAACAGACAGATTAACTAATTTCATATGCAGATTATTTATGCTTAGGATGCCTTTCATTGTTTATACTGAACTTTTCTTCTTTCTTTTTTTAAAAGGAGACACTGTGTCACATATCCATTATTTTTACCAGGCAGAATGCTTTGAATATTTAGCTACCGCTCTTTTAGCACCACACAAAAAGTTCTGGGTTTAAAGTATTTATTTATAAAGTAGTAGCATGATCAGACCTGCATGTTTATCTAAAGATCTCTGCTTTATGAGGGAGATTTTAGTCTGTGAGGTTTCCTCTACACATGGTAGGCAGCTGTCAGCAGCAGCGAGCAGGGCGAGGGGTCACCGCAGCTGCTCTGCGAAATCACAGGGTTCCATCAACATCGCAGAAATCCTGCAGAGTGGGAGCTGGGAGACCACAGATTAGAGTACACTGGAGTGTGTATATAAGGTCACATCATGTCTATCAAAGTGATATCAAACTGGTACGCCATACAATACATTTTACTGTGTTCTGTGTTCAAAGAAAATAGAAGGAGAATGGACATGTGTGTAGCAGACCACAGTTTAACACAGAATTTCACATTGTCCTTTCAAACAGATGGATTTACTAAGTTCACAAAGACGTGTTGAATATGTATACACAGTGGAGATGTGTTGACTGAGAGAGAACTACTTTTCATGAATTCTTCAGGTCAGACGTGAATGAGATCAAAATAATTCTTATTAATTAAATAGTAGAAGAGACTATTAAGAGAAACCAGATGTTCCCATTTCCTGAATCCTACACACTAATACACATAAATGTCTGTCCTTGCATACATGTCACTAGTTTCCCATAAAATGCTTATTAGTATCTCCTCATGAAACTTCACTTTCATGAAATCAGCATCTTTACCATCTTAAGATAACCCTAAAATTAGCATAGATAGGTAGGAAACACATAGTTCTGCTTTGTGGGTAGACACAAATCACCTACAAACCTGCCTGTTTCAGAGGACAGTTACAGGATATTGAATGCTGTATCTGTCAGGTTGTAGACAATCCACAGAATCTGGATATTTGTAATTCTCATTGCTAGAATGCTTCAATCAGATGAACAAAAGTATGCTCCCTGACAGAAAAAAAAAAAAAGAAATCCAGAGCTGACATCTTGCATGAGGAAAGAACGAAATGGGTAAGGCAACGCAGAATTTATTTTGGCTGCAATATGGAACAAATGAGATGACGAGACAGTAAACAATGTCTTGTATTTCTGGCAATCTTGTGCAAGCTGAAAGCTGGTAGACGTATTCAGACAACAAGGTTTTATCAGACCACATCTGTCTGCAAAGTTAAAAAGTTGATGACGCTATAATAATTTTACGCTGTTTCAAAATAGTTTCCACAATTTTACAATTACTGGTAATCACTTTCAGCAATAACAAATATGAAATGTAGGAGCAAAGAATAAAACATTGAGAAGGCATCTCGATTACAAACTGTACAGTTGTGAAGTACGAGCTGCTGAAACAATCCAAATGCTATGATTTAGACTAAAGCCTTCCAAATATCTGAACCAACAGGACTCTGTGACCTTCAAACCTCCTCTGAGAAGTTCTGAAGTTTTACTGTTTAATCTGGTTCTGTGGAGCGTCCACCACAGGCATGGGGACCGCTTTTAAGAATTGCTGACCCTGGCAAAGATTGTAAAGTTGTCAAAAAAAAAAAGTTACCACCTTAGGCAGAAGTAAATTACAACCCTCCCTTTCTCCTTACCATAAATACAAACACCCACTTGCACAGTAAACCCTTTAATCTCTTTGTCATAAAACCCTTCATGCCTGGCATTCACTTACACATGCATTTGCAGTTCTTTTCCACAGCAGACTACCATCCCGCCCTGGCCCAGTCCTTACCCAACCTTCTTGGACACATGCATCCTCCGTTCACTTGCAGGCACTCTCCTCCACTTTGCCTCTTCCCACGCTGAACCCCTGTCTTTTTAGCCACTGGCCCAAATACAGCTGAGGTGCTGGGAGGTTTCTGAGCCACCACAGCTCAGCGTGAAGGGGTTTTGCATCTTTGGGTTTCTCCAGTCTTGCTTTATTTTAAGCAGAAAGCTTTGATGCTGGACCGTTTCCTCCTGCTCTCCTGGGAAAGGCTTCCCCCTTATGCTGGACAAGCAAGAGTTGGCAAGATTGGACTGAAGAATAAATGCAGATGAATGCTCCCGGCAGTGCCGAGGTCGATCCTCAGCTTCACCACCGCTGGCCTGGGTACGGCCCCCCACCTCAGCAGCTTTTTACAGCGATCGTGGCTGCCCAAGCACCAGTGCTCCCCTCCCACAAGCGGGAACACCAGTGCACCTGCTACCTTAAGGGACGTACTTGGGATCAGAAAGCATCACACAAGCGCTGCCTATCTTAGTCTACATGTCAGATAATACTTCACCTGTTTTACAAATGGTTTCTTAAGTAAATTATCTTTGTAGATGCCTGAATAAATGAAAAGGATTAAGAATAGTTGGTGGCAGAAATAAGAGAAAGTGGAAAGTTTCCCACGGCTTGCAGCCCTGTGACCGCTCTTCGAAGCCACAGTCTTGGGAAAAAAAAATTAATCTGCAAATGCTACCTTATTCTCATGTAAGAATAGGTTTTAATATTTTCTGTTTTTTGTAAATATCAATCCATCCTAAGGACTGATCTTCCCTGAGAAAGAAAAGTTCCAGAGAAAGTGGAAGTGGCAGAGCCATAAGACAAACATATCTGGAAAAAGGTTTTTCACAACAATTATGAGAAATTCTGTCATCCACTTCACTTTGAAATCTTCTCTCCCACATCCTCTATTGGAAAACCATAGTACAGTACATATTTTTCTCCCATCAGTTCCTTCTCCTCACATTATTCTCAGGCTAGAGATCAGTTTCCTACAGCTTGTGCGGCATGGCAGGAGCCGAGGAGAAGCGACATGCAGAAGCAGTCCCGGGGTACATGAAAAGTACCTGAATCCCAGCTTCTGCAATTCCTTCTGCAATGTCACCGGGCACACGATCGATGACTATTTCCATTTTTTTCTGTGGGATGCAGCAATTTTTCCACTGGATAGGTCAACCAGCTAGACAGTCAATACACGCAGACCAGCAGGCCCCGAGAGTCATCCCATAAGCATGATAATTACATCCGAAACACTGTCATTAACAACACGCACCACTACAAGCTCCACTTAACAAGCGACCAAAGCGATGATTCAGAGCACAGCCCTATGCAAGGCTCCCATTTTAGGCTACAGAGCTGGAAGATTGAGAGCTCTTCAATAATTCTATGTTAAAAACGTCCTGGTTATAATTATTATGGTATGCTGGTAACATAATTTTGTATGTGGTTATTAACCCATATTAGAGGAGCAGGGCAAACAGCAGCTAGCTTAAAGCAGTTAGCTCGCAATTAGCTCATAATGATTTCATTACTTGGCACATTGTTTTCTTACACAAAGCTCTCATGAATTCTTTTCTAAAATTACAAAGAGAATTGCTGATTAGAAATCTCCACGTGAGCCTGGAATTCATGCACTTGTTTCATTTCAAAATAAAACTAAAAATTGTGTACTTATGCACATACAGGCCAGACCCACTGAGATCTTCAGGACAAACATATTCAGGCTTTCGAAACAGAGATACAGCCATTAACAAAATAATCTTTAGCTGCAAAACAGTCTCTCCTTCCCTTTACATATATTATATATTATGTATGCCATATATGCAATAATTTAGGCAAGTAGCAGAATATTTTCACAGCAATCTTAAGCTTGGTAATAGATTTGAAAAGTTCTTTATGCTCCTTACATTTTTTTACAGAAGGAGTAGATATATATGGATTTGACAAAAATTCTACATGTATTGGTTACATGAAGAGACAAGGTAAAGCTTTAATTTTATATTCTTTCTAAAGATGTTGATAATATTTGCACGCATGTAGCAAGTTTTTCAGGAAAACCCTTAAGCATTACTAAACAATAACAAAGAACCACAGTCTTCATGTTTCCCTTCTTTTTTTGTTTCCCTTTGTATTGCCACCTTCTGTTTCCCACTGGTTTCCCTATCTGCTCCTCTGCTTTCCTAAGAAATACTGCAGCATGTCTGGGAGAGTCAGTAAGGAAAGGAAAGTCCTGTGGCGACAGCGCTGCTCTGCAGGCTGACAGCGCGAGACATGGCTTCTAAATAATTCAGTCTGGCACCAGAAATGGCGATTCTGTGTTTACAGAAATGCCTCAGATTTGAGGTCAAACACTTCATGTTCTCAAGAACTAGCAACTGGTACATTTTGAAATGGGCTCATCATTTGCTTTGAACTATATGGGTAGGAAATACTAGTATGTACAGAGCTCAAATCACCATCCTTAAAAATCCTACCCTCGACCGTTACTACTTTAGATTATTTTGGAGTTATTTAATTTTCTTATGCATTTGAGTTCACGTTGCCCGGTCAGGATAGTGGCAAGATGAGAGCCAGAGGTGTTATTGACAGGAATAGGGATAATACTGTAATTCAGAAATACCAAGGCAACAAAAAAGGGAGGTTATGCAGAGAGCACTGAAATACCACGTGATCAAATATTTCCTATTTACACAACCCATACACATATAATTAGCTTTTTTACTTAAGTACACAAACACAAGCACATTTCTATTTTCACCCAAAAGCTTTCGGCAGATGAAATCATGTAAATGCAATAGATGATCTGAAGGCTGAATACATCTGAAAGCTCCGTCCACCCCTCTCAGGGTGTGCACACATCTCTGCACACAAGTTTTACACAAAGGCGCTTACTCTCAGCCCATGGCGAGGAGAGGATTTATTAGCACAGTTCACTGTCTCTTTTGCATTGTTACAAAACAAATGCTGGTGACAGCAATAGGAATAATACTTCCAAAACAAAGGAACTGCTTAATTGATGTCCACAGAATGGAAGTTCACATTTATAAATGTGCTATTCAGTGTGCAAGTTCTTTTCAGCTAGATAAAGCTTTTTTTTTTTCTTTTTTTTTTGAGACTAGATATCTTGGGTCTGGAAGCAATCAAAACTGGATGTGAATGTGAAGTACAACTCCAAAAATGCTTACAACATAACTCCAGCCTATTGCAGTGTTGTTATTACAGTTCCAGTTTCTGCTGGAGCCGCAGCCACGAAGCTACACAAGAATTACTGAAGAACGATCACAAAAATACCTTTTCCCCATTGTCCCTCAAGCAGCATGGATCAAATAACTGCTGCTCAGCTGTCTGTCTTTTAAATAAAAACATTTTCTTCATTGTACCTGTATCAGTGACAGGTTGGAGTGCGTTTCACCTCTGTTTTGCTTTTCACACCCAAGCTGTGGATCACCAGCCAGGACTGCGGTGAGAAAGGTTTTGGTGTGTTTTACAGACTGTACTCGTTTTCTTTCAGTACAGGAGAAAGTGTGCCCAGAGGAACTTCTTTTTTCTTGTTTATCATAGACAAAGAACATCAGAAAGCAGCAATTATACAGATCCTATCGAAACGCTGTGAAAGCGTGTCACTATTTCAAATGAAATTTCAGTTTTTTTCAGGGACATACCCTATACCTAAGATAGGTATGAACACTCAGTACTGTTGGTTTTGTTCTATTTTATGCTACCATCCTAGGTATTTTACGGGGGAAAAAATTACCCACAAACGGTTTTATTCTCAAAAACATGCATTTTTTCCCTACAGAACTGGAAGTACTTAGGTGTGCTGGTTTTGTGGGATAGAGTTAATTTTCTTCACAGTAGCTAGCATGGGGCTGTGTTTTGGATTTGTGCTGGAAACGGTGTTGATAACACAGGGATGCTTCAGTTGCTGCTGAGCAGTGCTAACACAGCATCAAGAACTTTTCTGCTTCTCACCCCACCCAACCAGTGAGTAGGCTGGGGATGCACAAGAAGCTGGGAGGACACAGCTGGGACAGCTGACCCCAGCTGACCAAAGGGATGTCCCATACCATATGATGGCATGCTCAGCGCAGAAAGCTGGGGGAAGAAGAAGGAAGGGGGGACGTTTGGAGTGATGGTGTTATGTGTGATGGAGCCCTGCTCTCCTGGAGATGGCTGAACACCTGCCTGCCGACGGGACGCAGCGAATGAATTCCTTGCTTTGCTTTGCTTGTGCGCATGCCTTTTGCTTTACCTGTTGAACTGTCTTTATCTCAACCCATGAGTTTTGTCACTTTTACACTTTGGATGCTCTCCCCCACCCCAGTGATGGTGAGTGAATGAGAGAGTGTTTGTGTGGTGCTTAGTTGCCGGCTGGGGTTAAACCATGACAGGCCTTTTTGGCACCCAGTGTGGGGCTCCAAGGGTTCGAGATAACAACAGATTTGATTGGAATGTGCTAGATCAAATTTATTGCTGTTATTGCTGTTTAGCTATTAGTTGACAGGCTTCTGTGCTTGCCACGGGGCTTGCTTGCCTTACTGTATATTACAGTCTAGTGCTCGTTAGTGACTGCTTTTTGCTTTCGCTGCTTGCTGCACTGCTTATCATCTTACTCTGCTGTGCCTGGGAACATTTTGATAACAGCAATGGCGATGCGCCTGGGCTGGCAGATGGCCAGGCCATTGCTGCTGTTTCTGTGCCGCTGCACTGGGCAGGCTGGAACTCCAGTGTGAACTTGAGTTGAAGGGACTGTGACCTGTGGATGAATCCATGCGGAAACACCTAATCTTGGGATTTGATTCAATATCAATACGTGTCCTACAAATTGCATTTTTCTGCAGTAAAACACAGTATTTTATGAAAAGAATGTGCATTTACCATAGTAGATAAAAATGCTCATCTTACTGCACTACACACACAATGAAAACTGTTCTGATCATCTGTGACAGCCTCAAAGTTCATCAGGAAAGAAAATCCATCAACAGTAATTAAACATTGCCCACTAGTGTGCAACAGATCTCCTGCGATGTCCAACTATCACCTCTCATTATCACAGATGCAATGCAGTCCTTTCAGTGTTTATCTAACCGGCTGATGCTTTCCAGCATAGGTAGGAGACTGAAACCGCATCGACAGCACCTCCCCAGCCAGGGATGCTGGAAGAGTACCACCACGCAGAGGTGCCTGCATGCTTAGCCACACTCTCAGAAATGTGACACATTGAAAGCTGAAGATAGAATCAAGTCTTAGAAGTAACATAAAAAGTTTAAGTCAATTCTTTTACTTATATGGCAAAGCTGGGAAAGAAGCTTCTTGCACGTATTTTCTCCCATTATACCTCCTCTCCTCCCGCCCCAACAAATACTCTCACTTTCGAGCTCAGTAGGATGAGAATGATTGAGGCAAATGTTCCTATATATGGAAGAGTCTCTGAGTTAAAGATAGCTCCAGATGACAGATCATGTTAAATTCTCATCATACCCAGGCTCCTCACAGTTACAGTAGCAGAGATTAAGCGATGAAGGAAAAATCTCACTATTTAATTCCAGGGGCTTCCCGATAGGAAAAAATACTTGAGAAACCAGGAAAGACTCCTAATTTCCCATCTATTTCCTCTCATAATACCATCCATAGCGTTAGTCTACATTTTTCAGTGAACCTGACACCTGAGCAAGTATTTTATGTTTTCAGTTAAGAGCAACATAAAGGTGCCAGATACCATTTGTCAAAAAATGGTGCTGTTTTTCATTTGAGCGTGCTATCTCCATAGCCAAATGGATCAGTATTGCACTGTAACCATAATTCAAACCACAAGCCTATAATATGGGCTCACAGAATTTAATGCTATATAGAAGCATTTTCCTTAAATGGATAAGGACACCAATAAGCGATGTGACTACCATTTTTATGAGCAGTCCTGAGGTATGCATTTAAATACTTAATCTTTACAATCTGGTTCTACACAGACAGGTTTTATCCATCTACTTTGTCATTTTTAAATTAGATGTATTTGCTACAGTAAGTATTTCTACTATCTGCCTTTTTCTGTATTTAGGGTAAAGATTTATCCTCTCCTAAAAATAACAATTTAGTAAATGTTTCTTTTTGTCTTGAGTTCCTGCGCCACTTAAAGACATAATGAAGAATACCTCTTCCCCAAAAATATTTTTTAACAGAAAAATGTCTAATAATTAAATTGTAAGCCAAATGAAATAGGACCGAGAATGTATAACAAGAGAAGATACAAGTCTGCTCTCACTCCCTGTGCCAGGCTTACAGATAGAAACTGGCACAGCTGAGGACCACAATGTTCTGGAGACAAGAGTCTCCTCCTTCTGCTTTCCACCTGTAGGAAATGAAGAATGGCTGGTCGGTCCACATTGCTGCAAACCCATAATTTCTCCTCCCCTCCTATGTATCACCTAATCTGCCTCCACGGCTCTGCCAAAGATGATCCCATGGAGCACAGCTCCTTGGTATACAGGCAGATGACATTTGGCATGAACTCCTGCATTGTGGATTTGACTCCTCCTCTGAGGTCAACAGGAGAAGGACAACTCTCTCTACCGTACACTTCTTAGCTGCTCTACTCATGACACAGCAAAGCTGTCCCTGGGAGATGAAAAATGCACTTTCCTCTTAGTGGAAGAGTGTGGATCTGCCTGTTCTTACTCCCACGGGTTTCCCTCTGAAAGGGTAGCGGCAGGAGAGCTTTAGGCTCCATCAGGGGCTTCAGGGCAGCTCAGGCCCCCAGGAGCAATGCTGAGTGAGGTCTAAATCGGCCCCCGCAGCCCCCGCAGCCCTCTCCCTCGCAGCTAGCTCCTGTGGTGGTCTTTCCATAGGGGCCTGCAGTGGGGCTGTAAAAACACAGCATGATAAATTCAGAATGAATATTTAAAGTATGTGTACTCGGGCATGCATTCAAGATGTACGCTTCACAGCTGGATTTCAAAACTGGCAAAGCCAGAGTGTAAGAAGGATTGAGGATAGTTTTATACAAGATGGTTTTTATCTTGTACAAAGAAACAGTATTTGAAGGGTGAAATAGCACTCAGGGACTCCTTTTGAAATTCCTGCAGCTTCTATCCAGAGTCTTGGTCTCAGCTGTTCTCTCTGCCTCTCCATGGGTAATTTTAAGTATCCCATAAACACACATGGTGGGAATGAAGAGCAGGATTGAGGAAAGAAAGTGGCATCAACTTCCACTCTCATTCCAGACAAACAGGGAACGGACGAAGCAATCCAAGTATCAAAGCAATTTGCTGTGTAGCTTAATGGCAGAATGGCAGACGCTGATATTTTCCTAAACATTCTGTAAGCAAATAATAATTATTACTATTTAATAGGAAGTGGAGTACATCGTACCCAGTTTGGTTACAAGCTGTACAGATTGCTACAAGCTGTACAGATTTCTTAGCCTTTTTAGAGTGGATAAAATAAAAACTTACTATGTGCTAGAAGCTTCTTTCTTTGCTGACAGGAACCAACTACACTTTTGCCCCCTCTTAAACAAACCAGTGTACTTTTCACTCCATAAATCTCATATTACTTCCTTCCTTTTCATTTATTTTGAACCAGAAGGAGGATTTTTTAACAGAAGTGCTCTATGGCAGCAGGAGAAAAACAGCAAATCAGGGTGGAAGCTGCATAAGGAAAGTAAATCAAAAGTAATAAAATCATGGAGATCCAGCAAGCTTTGTGGGGGGAAATGAAGTCGAAGTTGACTGAACCCAGAGCTGGAGAAACATTACACATGAGAAAACACCATTAAAAGTAGGCTGCACTCTTAACAGATGAGATGGGAAATGAAGTAATAATTCATAACAAAGACAGGAAAAAACCTGCCAGGTTTGCAAATTTCAAATGAGATGCAAGTTTGAATAACAAGTGATAATGAAATGCAAGCACACAGTCTTAAGGAAGGGTAGAACACCACGCAGCAATTTAATTAAAAGGAAAACAATATGCTCTGCAACACTGGATCAGAAATAACATACTGCCTGATGTCTCTGTTCAGCTAACTAGATAGTTATTTATCCAATAGGGTAAGCAATACATTCTAGGGCTCGAAAAATTTTGCATAAAGGTTTGAATTTGACCTGAAAAATATCAGTAATGATGCAAATCTTTCCAAGCAAGTATTTTTAAAAAAATTCTTTCAGCTGACTAAGTGAAATGAGTATAAAACAAATGGAAGTGTCTGTGGTCATAAGAACTTCTGCTATGCATGTACACTTTTCTTTTAAAAGTAGCTTTACTTTCACAAGCAGAATATGGCAAGAATTTGCTGTAATAAAATATGGCCAATTTTTCCAGATTTCTAAGAATAGTTTTAAAAATATTCACACAATTTTGCAGGCCTTCAAAAGAAAAAAAAATCACACCCTGGAAATCTCCCGTAACTGATATTAAGCAGTGCAATAAAAGGGCAGTTTAGTTTATGTTAAAGGATATTAACTACAGTATAGATACTGCAGAAGAAAAAGGCCTGCAGATTTGCAAATGAGTTTCACACATGATTTATAAATGCAAATATGAATAGTAAGTGATCATGAAATACAAGCAAGTAAGTACACATGATAGATCAGACACCCCGGGGATGTAGGTGAAGCGTGCTGCATTAAACTTTTTCAAATGTCAGAACTGGACCCAAATAACATGAGAAAGCAGCATCTTGATAGAGTGGAATTATAGGAAAATAGCATCTGGGTAACACCAAATGATGTCTGGAAGGCAGAGTGAGTGTTGGCAGTTGTGGGAGAAAATACAGTACTAAGGTGTATTAAAGAGATTAATCTTAATCTGAAAGAGACAATACTGGTTATACCAGCCACTAAATTTAGCCAAGATTACCGTACCTCACAAAGTCCACAGAAGACGACAATGTGTGTGTCTGAATATTGGCTTAAGTTAAGGGATATTCTTGGTTTGCCATGATTAGTAATCTATAGACACACACAGGAGACGCTCAGAGAATTTAGCATAATGTTTTAGGTGACACGTGGAAAGATATAAACAATTAAGCACGACTGTAAGAACAAGGAAAAAGCAATCCATTCTAAGGATGGATTTAAGTATTTACATATAATACATAACAGAGTGCCCGTAGTGTTTGAGTGCCTTGAGTACCCAAGCTATCCCTAGGATGCTATGAGGGAGGCATTCAGAAAAGGGTAAGCATCTTGCAGACGAGCTGGCTGCACCATGGCCATAACATTCAAAGGGTTAATTACACAGCTGAGTGTCTGCTCCATTTACTGATAAGCAGAGAATGTTGTAATTTTTTGGATTTATGAATTGCTGGGGTCAGTCAGCATCTTGTGCACAACAGTTTCTGTCTAGCTCTATCCCTTACCTGCTGGGCAGAGACAATCCCTCTCTCGCCTGGAACCCCAGAGCCCTCTAAGCCGCTTGCTCTGTAACCTTGGCAGCTGGGACTAACACAGTTCTTCATTTTTTCTGCAACTGGGCCTCTCCAAATAAAAACTACAGAGCCTTGTTAGCCAACAACTGAGCGTGAAATCATGACATTGCAATCCCCTGCTCTAAGAGTCAATCAATTTTTTTCATTACAGATTTGTACGCTAGGGTCAACAAGAAGAAGAAAGCACATGGAGCAACATGGACATAACAGAAGAGAATACAAAATCTCTTCCAAGCTGTAAGCTCATTGTCATTATAATGATGTGCAATTTGTAAAAAATAAGCTCTTCATATAGTTTTTAATAAAAATGAAGAAAACTTAGTGGTTAATATTCTCCTTTGAATGCTAGTTTACATTAGACTGGACATAACAAAGTGATCTGTACAGCTTGCACTGACATACCTTGGTAGTACAATCCATTTGACATTCAAAAGGTTTACTATTCTTTTAAAAAAAAGTCACCATTTTATATTAAGCAGATAGTAAACATAAGTGACAGGTTTAAACTGCTAAATTTTCTGGATGATATTTTCATAGCATTAATTAGTAGGAAGGATGATTAGATCAAGGAATGGGGCTGAGCAGGTATATTTTAGCTTGAGAATTAGGCCAATCCGCTCCACAACACAGCAGTTACTCTGAGCCATTTCCAAAAAGTTTCTAGCTTAGTAGCACACACTGGAGTACTGATTTTCCTGAACCATGATGAAAAGCCTAAAGATAGATCCAAACATATCTGAAGTTATTGGTAATGAAAAGGTGGTCACTACAGACTGCTACCAGTTTTACAAGGCAAGCTTCACCCCATACACTTTTTTGATGGCAGGGTAATGATCCCTAACATGAAGGCTGATGATAAATCAGAATAATTTAATAATAGAAATAAAGCCCATACCTACATATTAGAAACCTTACTTTTGCATAATCAAACATTTGTCTGAAATAATATTTTTTTCCTGTTATTTGAAAAGAATGATCACTACATACCACAAAAGACTCTTACTCCCAGGAATTATTCTTGCACTAAGCCAAACAGTGTCAGATGTGAATCTATTTCAGACCAACTACGTTACAATGCAAGTTGAACCTCATATGGCTATACACTCTTGGTGGAAAATCACTGTCATTTAATAATACTAAGACGAAATAATGGCATTGATCTGGAGGACAGCCATCCCAGAGGGATGTAGAGCAGTGTTAGATACAATCCTGCAGACCATTTTACATTATTCAAGTTGTTTGCTAAAAGCCCTAAGGTCAGATTCTGTCCTGATATAAATACCCTTGAAAACAGTGACTTTACTATAGGTTTATATTGTTAAACTATTTCTTCTACCAGAAGAGCATCCACTCACTTGTCCCAAGAAAGTAAACCATCTCACTGCTGGGTGGGAATTTGCCTCACCATTTTTAACTTCAATTCTCAGTCTATCCTTCTCTTCTAAATCCCAAACAAACCCTCAGTCCTCCGCCTCCATCCTGCAGAGTTCAAAAAGCCAGAATACTTTGCCAAGACTGAAAAAAACCGTTGCTTTATAACCTACGGAGGACTGAAGTGTTTATATATTTAAAATGGCTTTTGCAAACTCGACTGTTCTCCATGTCTGCAGTAAATAAGAGAAGTACCTATGGACTTGAACCACAGCAGAAGTGGCCAAGCTTGGAATGTCTTTCTTGATGTCTAACAGTAAGCACAGGAAGGCTCTGGAACACGTTGCCCAGAGGAGGTGGTAGAATCGCTATTATTGGGTGTTTTCAAAAACAGGTTAGTCAAACATCTGTCAGAATGACACAGATATGGCTGATCCTGCCTTGGGGAAGGCAGGATAGACTAGATGACCTCTTGAGGCTCTTCCTGCCCTATTTTCTATGATCCAGTGATTCAGCACATAGCTTTGAAACACCCTGGGGCTTGATTCTTTTCTCACCTCATGTTATTTTTAAACTGGTGCAACTTCACTGACTTCAGTAGAACTTTTCCTCCCTGTCCTGATCTAAGTGTGAGAAGAATCAGAACCTGCATTTCTTGCACAAATGGACACTGGGTCTACTCTCCCACTGTGCTGCACAGCTGATTTCCCGAGATTACTTTTTTTACTTCTTTAAAGCGGGCAATATCAGTGATTTAATTCAACCCTTGTATTATTTTAGTAAAAATCTGAGTCTTATTATATGCAGCAAAGGCAAAAAAAAAAATGTTGAGTACGAACATTCTTTGCAATTTGCAGCAACTGTCTACTTTTTCTCCCAATGCATTTCTCTCTTTGTACAGAATGGAGCTCGAGATCGAGAAAAGGTCCACCTCACCACTGCAGCGAGCAAAGAGGAGGAAAGGAAACAGGATAAATAATACCATAGCACTTAGTAGTACCTCAGAAACAAGGACACAACACACTACAGTTGGCTGCAACATCCTGTAGATAGGATATTCCAAAAAATGTTAGAGATTGATGGCAGGTTTAGCATGAGAGCTAGTAAGTGTGGGAGTTAATCTCATTCCCATCTATCAATCTCCAAGGACAAAGAAATAGATGAAATATGTCAGAAACCCCTGAAGCTACATAGCATTTAGAATACTACTTATTTGAAAATGTCAAAGCTATCCACATACCACATGCAGTCAGCAGATTACACACAGCTGCAAATAGCCAGAAAATCCATAGTCCATGCCACAGTGAGCGAAATACTGTTATGTTGCACCAGCTCCAAACAACAGAGGAACCACAGAAAATACAGTCCATGCTGCCCAATTTGTTCTTTGGCCATCATCATCCACAGATGATACATATCCACGGACGTCACCACTTCTCTTGTAGCATTTCTACACACATAAAACATCTCAAAAGTCTTTTCTGCTCATTTGATTTTGTTTTTAATGGATAATAAACTATTTCCTCTTATTCTTTGAGTGTGAATGACATGCAACACAAAATAGTAGACTGTGCTTTTCCCAGATTTCATCTAATCCAAAATAATAGTAAACAAATAGGGAAATGGTTCTTGCACATTCACTGTCTTTGAAAAAGATTGACTGTATATATCTCTACATGCAGGTGGATTTTCTTTAAAAACCATCAGTGTTAGACTTCACCTGACATGTGCTGCTCAGGACTCCAGCACTTTCTGAGGCTTCTAGCAGATCCCTTCTTCTGATTAGTTTCAAAGTGGTCACTCACTTTCTGTTCTCCCACATCCTAGGAACAGCTTATGCAGAACTTTACAAAAAAGATGGTGAAGATACAAATGGAAAAAATCTCATAGGCTGATAACTCCAGTGGTAATTGAACCTGGGATATTCCCTCTGTTCTGGTCTAACTGGGATTTGATATTTGTTTCCCTCAAGTAAAGGTTGTGAAATCCCCTGAAACACAAAACTATGATGAAAAGGTCCCTAGTGTACAAAAGAGATTTCATTTACTCGTGCAGTGCTTTGAGATTTGATTCTTCACTTAGACTACATGATTTCCTTGTGATGATGAAAGACTGCATAAAACCCAAAGGAACACGGAAAGGTTTAACTCCCACTTCTGGATTCTTTTCATTAAGAAAATGTTATCTGCAGATTTGGTGGTGGGGGAAGAGGGATGTCAGGTCTTGGCTTGAGGACCAGTGAAAAATTAGTGAAAAGTTTCAAGATGTGTTCAAGAACACCATTTATCTATATTCAGAGAAACAATCTTTTAATGCCAAATCACTCAGACAAAACTGTACAGTGTTTCATGTGACAGCAAACTATGCAGCCTTGCCTTTTAAGAAGTCCTCTGTCAAGCACCCTCCACAGTATGCTGGATACATGTCTCCTCTGCTTCTGAATTTGAGAGGCTGGTTTGCCCTGTCCTTTGGTAAGGCCTACTCTGCATCTGAGTTTATCACAAGGTCATTTTCCTTTCTGTGCCTTATTCTCTCATTATATTTGCTTATCTCTAATAGATTCTGCCCCTTTGTGATGGGTGATGGTAATTAGAAATAGCTGCATGGTATCATGTTAGTTCCCACATGCCAGCTCATTCTGAACTACCCAGCTCTTCCATGAATGAATGCACCTTCACTTGAATGGGATCTTTCTTTTGCTTGGGTGGTTTTCCCCCCACCCCCCAGCAATGCTCTGTGCATAACTGGCAAGGCTACTCCTCAGTCTGAGTACCAGCCATTCTGGTTATATTCTGGGGGGAAAACCCCAAACTTACCTGAAGCATCTTGAATTTGAAAGCTTTTTAGGATTATCTTACAGGTCAGCTCCCCTTCAGATATACTCAGAAGTAAAGACTGGAATATCTGTAATAATAAAGACTAGAGGCAATAGAGTGGATATCTTTCTAACTGTGACCCTTTGTAACAAGTTAATCAGTGGTAAGCTTGTGTATTCTGTTTTTATTCAAGCTTTGTACACATCTTCCTTTGTTACTGGTTTATGGTTCTTGAGCATTTCTGAAACGGCCTCACTCACTCTGTCCTGGTTCAGAGGATCAAGTCCAATACAGTTAGAACTGTGAATACAGCCTGTTTAACTAGCGGTTAAAACAGTCTGGGCTACCTTGTCTTCCACAGCTACAAGGACATTTCTAACAGCGTTCTCAAGAAATGGACCGAATTCTTCCGCTCAGCCACCTCTCCTGCTCATCACAGCAGTTCTTCTGTGCATCAGCGTAGAGGTGTGGACCTTGACTCCTTTCATTGCAGAGGATGAGGAAGCGAGTAAAGCCTTTACATTGGGGACCTAGAAACAGTATTTTCTAGCCCCCCAAAAGTGCTTGATTTGATTATATTTTTGTTGCACTGTTCAAATAATTAAGAGTTAAGAAAGTTCAATAAATGCTAGTTATTTACTTCTGTCTCAGTTTTTAGTTCTTCATATTGTGAGTTCTATTAATAATATACATTCATGGGATTGTCTGCAATTGTGCATTAACATTTCTCCTAAAGCAATATTCTTCTTTTCTACATGCTATTTTCCTATCTGTCTGCATAAGGCACCTAGAATTTCTTATAAGACATAGAAATTCAATAATTACTCAAGACTCCCATCTACAAATTAATATTACTGGAGCATTTAAGTATCATTGAACAGCCACAAATGAATCTCAAATGGAAAGGCTGGCCAGTTACCTGAATAAAAGCAGATTTCATGCATAGGAGGTAGCAGTCTGCAAAGTTGCACACATGGCTTGAGATCTTTGCATGAAAGAATATTATTTAATATATAATTGCATGGTGCTTAGCATAATTGAACTTAGACTTGTTCTGAGCTACGGGAGCCACATCATAAAATGAATGTAAAATAATGCGATTGCTCTTCCATAATACAGAGAACACATTCCTCAAGAAAGCCAAACAGTTCTAGAGGCAAAAATGTGGCAAATTTTAAAATACTGTGGTGCCAAAACCTTATTCTCTACTTCAGGCAAGGGACCAGCCACATTCTGCAGATTATGAAGAACTTCCTAAGACGAACGAGTAGCAAAGTTGACAGCAAATACAAGGACTGATCATCATGACATAGTAACAATAAAGAAAAGAAAACATGAATTGGATCAAGTAGAAGCTGATAGCATAAAGATGACAACTTATTACCATGTAAATGTTGTGGCTGGAGGCAAGTTAATAATACTCACATATGTATAAGTGATTAGGATTTCTTTGTGACAGCCCTGTAAATTATACATGGCCTGCTTTTGGGGAAATCACCTTTTTGCACTCCTGTAGATTTTATGACAAATAAAAAAGCAGAGAAACAAGCAGAATTATTCTTGCTTATGTAGCAATTTAAGAAACATGAAGGAGTCTCATCACTTGAAAAAAAAAAATCCCATTATTGTCAACACGAATTAACACAGTCAAAAGTCATGATAGTCCAGTCTGTCCTCTTGCACCTCAGAAGGCACATTTTACCTAATGGCTACTGGTGGAGGGCTGGGAAGCTCCTTAATAAACACATTTATACACATTTTGGTGTATGCCTGGTATTAGCCAAGTGCTTAAGAATCTCACGAAATTAAGACATCTGTAGGGATGATATGCAAAGCAGTATAGCCCATATTAAAAAATGCTAATGGGTATTAACCCACATGAATTAATAAATAATTAACATGCAACAATCTCTTCACATTTAAAGAAGACATTTTCAAATCTTTCAATCCACTCAGATTAGATTACGATCTCTTGAACAAGCAGTTTTTTCAGCAGCCCCAGCCAGAAACCCTTTCTTATTTCCAGGACATCAGGCTTTTCCTATCTGATTCAAGCTTATTATCATCATTTAAAAATAAATTACCCCACAAAATTGTTTTACTGTAACCAAGTATTAGAAGATAATTTTGCAGTTAAGAGTACAGGAGAATCTGATTGACATAAGTATGTGTGACAAGGCTATAAATCCAGCTTTAAAGCCCCTAAGACTGAGTGAAAATCATGCTGACCCAGTACAATCTAACTCCGTTGTTTCAAATCTGATCAAAAAAATCTGATGGGTTAACCTTGAGCCGGCAGGCTTTATGGTGATTCCCCAGCACGGAGCCACTGTACGCTCCATAAATGAGATTGGGTGTCCATTCTTGATCCAGATCAAATTTGCACTGCTGGGAAAGCAGGAGTGCAGAGACCCCATGTCAATGACTGTGGAACCACAGCCTAACTGTAGTAAATGCTGGCAATAAATATACAGAACCTCCAACAGAGTGAAATTCATGCAAAAATACATTAAAGTCCTTAAAATAATTAAGAAATCTATTTCCTTGAATAACAGACTTCCAGTGCTTTGAAAGACAAAATGTTACCGAAAGGAACTCAGATAAAATAACAGTTCTGCCACATCTATTTACTTTATGCCAAATAAAAACAAATTACTCAAAATAGGAAAGGTCTATTTAGAAAAAAAATGAAAGGGAATGTCTGGTCTCAGAGATGACCTAATTTAACGTTGTTTGGGAGGGATTTCTAATGACTTTGCTACTCTGTCACCAGGAAAGCAGATACAACTTTCACCATTAGAATGAGACTGACCACATGCACGGCCTCAAGGCCAAGGCTAACATCAAGTCTACCCCCTCTTCCAGATGGAGGTACGTTCCCATATTGCAGGAAACAGAATAGAGCAAATCTTGACTTCAGTGTAAAACCTAACTAAATGGCTGCACTTACAGAATCTTTACAGAGGTCAACTGGGACACAAATGCTATCACTTCATGACAAAGAGCATGAGTAAAGCATTTCTGTAGACCCGGCTACAACTTCCCAGCAGATGATCCTTTGGCCAGTGACTCCAAATAGCTCTGGATTCACTTGACATGCACCAAGCATGCTACTGATCATCACTCAAAAGGAGGAAGAGCTACCAGTTAAGTCCAACTCCACGGTTCAAGAGACTCCCTGCTCAGATTATTTTCTCCTTTGGCACAGGATTTGACTCATAGTCTTAAATTTTTTATTACCCAGAGAAAGTCACTGTAAGACAAACAACTCATTAATTAAAACACTTTTTCCTCCCTTAAATCAAAACCACAGTGCCAGCCTGGAATCCCCTCATGACAATGTGAGCCCACGACAGAACAATGTCAGAGTTGCTTATGATAAATCACAGAAAGTGAAATTAATATTTCATAAATGGGGAAGCAGAAGTCTGACAGGAAACCAAGATTCTGCCAGGACATCATTCCAAAACATGCCAGAACGAGCAACCAGAATACAAATAAAATTGTGCAACTCTTGATGACCTTTTGGTGGTCCACCTAAGGCACCTGCAGAACTGTATGAAATGAACACAGATCCATTTCCTACCTGCTATGTCATTTCTCAATGAATGTATGTGGATTTGCAAGAAGAGCTTATACGTTAAAGCTGAAGCCCAGTTCTACATCTTACTGCTTTCCAAGTGGAAAGGCAAGTCCATGGCAACACATGTGATACCAGCCTGCATGCATGTATACCTGGTTGCAAGCTCTTCTCATTTTCCTTCAGTTGTACCCCATTGCTCTTGCTCAAAATTTCACATGATTTCCAAGGACTTGTTTTCTCCATTGTACCACTGATAATGCAGTTTGCACTTTATACACACGGTTAGGTAGCTCTACCAACTTCACAAAGTTGCATCTTCTAAGATTATAAGCTGATACCGCTTCTTTCAACAGTTTTTGCCCAGTGAGTAACGAGCCACTGCACCAGCATGGTGAGTCATCATAGCTGCCCCACCGTTACTGTCATAAAAAGAAATGACCATTCCTTTACTAATATGCAACAGTTAATAAAGATAGCTTTTGATATATGCTTGGATTTTACTTTGTGCATTAGTCTAAAAGACTAGAATTTGGATTTGTTTTTAAAAGAATTTTTGCGTCCTGATTACAAAAAAAAATCTTCTATTTTAAATTTTATTTTCAACAGCTCACTCCCGGTTTACAAAAATACCCTGCTTAAAGCACATTAAAATGGTGAAGCAGAAAATGGATGCTCTAAATTTCTTTCTAAATGAATTTAAAAAAATTAAAAGAAAATGTAATAAAAAGATAAAGCCTTCATAGAGAATTGCAGCAATTATATCTCCACAGCTACAATATAACCCAAAACTTTGCAAAGGCTTTGATTATTGAACCATGGCTGAAGTGAATAATTTGGCTTTCACTAACAAAACAAGTACATTCATTCTCACCACAATGGTGAGAGGCAGTTTTAATTAAACCTTATCAAAAGATGAATAAAGCATAAACTCAATACCCATTCCACAGGACTCTATTTTCATCTGTTTAGTTTAAGCTTGCTGTGTTCATGCAATAATTAACCACTGTCCAAGGAATGCTGGAGTTGTGTTAATGTTGGTAAAGATTTAATTAGTTCAATTATCTGGAGAGTATTGGAGGCTCAGCACAGTACCAATTTCTTCAGGCTTTTAACATACCTCAGATCAAAATATATTAAACTGAAATATAAGCGAACAAAGAAAACTTACTATTTCACTTCAGCTACTGAATGAGTGTGTGTTTAATAATTTTATTACCCTCATTTTAAAACGAGGTTTCAGAAATAGAACATGTAAGCTGTGACTTACCCATTCTTCCAGATCAATTTTTTTTTCCCCTACGTCAGCTTATAAACATATTTTAAATGAAATTAAGTTTACTTTCAAAAAGAAAACCCAATACTTCTTTACACAGGAAAAAGTATAGTTCGTCTTACATTTCCCCCCCCTCCCCCATTGCCTACATATTTCATGTCTTTCATGGAAAGTGAGGCATTTAAAAAGCATTGAAAGCAGTGACACAGACAACTGTTTCAATCTGTCAGACAGCATGGACAGACAGTAGGGATCATTTCAGCAAATAGAGCGGCCCCCCAGCACCCTGACCTTCCTGGTGGGAAAGCGAACACAGCGCGGTGCTTGACAAGCTCGCCAACAAAGGCATATATTTAGTCCCCCCAAATTCTGACACGCTTCTCACAGGAAAAACGCAAACTGGGACGCGTCATCGTCAACTACTGCCAACAAAGGGCAATTTCTAATTGGAGACTGCACCGTTACTGCGCAACAAAAAGGAAGAGATGAAAAGTGAAAACATTACTTCACTACATGCAGACTGTAAGTGTTGGAGTGAGCCTGGTTCCTATTTTTTAAAACTCTTCAACTCCATATTAGATGCTATTTGAGATGCCAGCCCTCTGGATCTGTACGTGCAGCTCCTGCTGCCTTCAGTGGGAACAGAGCCCAGGAGTGGGAGCATTAGAAGATCTCGCTCTTTGTGTTACTAAAATATTATCGTTAGCTATTCTTTAGAAGGGATGTTTGAATAAACCACATTCATTTTCCTGTAAGGTTTAAATGACATGTTTATTACTGCCATGGTCCGTCCTTTGTTTTCCCAACACTGTGTTTTGAAGTATGAGTTCTTTATAACCACCGACGGCTGCACAAAGATGGCCAGCATGTGAGAAAGTCACAGGAGTTTATTCCCTTGAGGAGGTAAGAACCATGGGAGGACGTTATCATTTTCTCATGAAGCAATAAAAACTTAATATAAAAAAATTTAATATAAAAGTAACTGTTACGAAATTGCATACTGCATTAAACCCAGGTTGGATTCGGGCTGTCTGTTTGTCTCTGTAGGCAGTCAAAAACCACTTTACGGATAGCACTGCTATGCTTCCCAGCAGTAAATACCATTTGGTGAATAACCTCATAAGGTACACACTGTACCTTATTTTCTACTACTTGCATCAGTTGTAAAAATGTAAACACTTTAAAGAATAAATTAAACTAATAAGAGAAGGTGTGAAGTGCACATTGAGTGCCAGCTGATGCCTCAGCTCAGCTCCCGTTTCAGCCAAAATTTGATCTCCCCTTCCAGCTTTCTCTAGGGTGGAAGAGAAAAGGAGATGCTGAAAATCATTCAGGCTTTTCTTGAGTCCAGATGGCAGATAATGCTCAGCAAGCAACTGGATGCAGCATATTTTCCACCAACCACCTCCCCTTTCTGGCACTTGATTTTTAATTTGCATCTACACTCTGAAGACTGGAGGTGCCCTGGTGCCTCATAGCACATCCCTCGCAGACTTGCTTCTGCCTGGTGTTTCTGTGTGGTTTTATGACAATCATGTGGCAACAAACAAGGCTAATAGATGATTTAGTATTTAATGATTCACATTTATCATAGCTGAACAAAACCCGGTATCTGTCTCTGAGTGAGCATAAGGAAGCATCTGAGACTAAAAAAACAATCCAAAACAAGTCACAGCATGTACAACCGAGAGCCAAATTTCATTGGATCTGTAGTCATTTATTAAGAGGATTCTAATTTTTTTTCCTGAACTATAACTATTAAACAACTGCAGAGTGAACACAAATATATCCATACAGATATATCCAAACTCATATTCTTTGGTATCTTATGAATTGCTTCATCTTCTTTCCTAGATTTTAAACAAACCTTAAAGATATTACTCAATTTTATTACAAAAAATTCAAGCTATATTCAAGCAAGGACTTTGCTGACCATTACACTCACAAAGCATGACAGGGAAACATACGTTGCTTTACAATGACTATTAGCTACATAGCTGATGAGAAAATATGCTAAGTATGTACATATATATTTATATATTATGTAATTGTGTAATATTATATAAACTATTTCCACAAGTAATGTGATCTTTACTATGATCCACATAAATAATTAAATATTATCTAAAATCATTAAGACTATCACACAAAAATTACAGAAACAAAAAGCAAAAGTCATCTATTTCAGATGCTATACTGTTAGATGGTCTATTTGGTCCCTAAATATTACTTACATCCCTGAGATGATGCACTTTCTCCCATGTGAAAACCTTGGGAGGTGGTAGTATGCACTGTAATCAGATAGTCATTCCAAGGAGGACTAATTTGCTTGTCAATGTCTTTAAATAGGTTTTGGTTTTGAAACACAAATCACTTATTTTATCTGTAAAACTTGTAGGAATGGACTGGGTCTGCTAGAGCTTATATACAAGAGTTTTAGTCTGGCTTCTGGCTCATCCCTCAGGTGAGAAAAAAGATTCCAAAGTGCAGAACAGATCTTCACAGAGGCACAATCCTTTGTCCCAGCTAAATTTTAGAACACTGTTTTCAGTTGGCAGGAAACTGTCTATTTGCTTAACAAAGAGCTGTTTTGGAGGAGGCAGCAAGAATTTGACTGCCTTCAAGCCTGAAGGGTATCTGATTTTTCTGCACTCTCAACTTTGAGAACATAGTTCTCCTGTTTTTCTTGTATTCTGAAAACATTTGTGATATGAGTTCAGTTGAGAAGTACCAAGGAACTTTGTCTACACCAAAAAAGGAACTTTAGGATATTTTGAGCAGATAATGAAAAGAACTTGTTCAGTTTTGCAGTGTAAGTATTTTTTACCACACATTCCCTGCTTTTGTGTTAGCAAAGAGGAATACTTTGAGTCTTTTGGTTTAGAAGATCTTCAAACAGACAATAGTGTGTAAACAATCCCAAAGTACATAACTTTACTAGAACAACCTCCAGTCTGTGAGCAAGTGCTTCAGAAAGGCCCCTTCATCAGATTTCCTTCTGCTCTTCACCCTGAACAAAGCCTTGGCTGACAATACCAAAATCTCCTCCTTTATTCGGATTAAACCCCCTTTGCAGGAGAAGTATGCAAATGCTATATGTGTTTCCCTCACTGAGGCTACTCTAACCCAGCTATCTTTTCACTGTCTATTTTACTCCGGCAGACCATCCTATCGGCTGACAGGGAGACCAGCCTTCCAATTCAGTATCTTTCACAACACTGACAGTTGGATGCTGGGGCCTGCCATGAACTCTAAAAGGAGCTCATTTAGTCATAATTAACTATTCCCTGCATATTTCCTAAGGTATGGTAATTGTGCTAAAAGCCAACAAGTGAAGCATTCATTCTGGTTTTCTTTTAAACTTTTATTTTTCCACAGCAGTCTCTTTCTCCCCTCCTCCTTTAAAAAAAAAAAAAAAAACCAAAAAAAATCTTTTCTTTCTTTCTTCACCTCCCTGGAAACATTTAAAGTAAAGAAAAGGAATGATGGTGGAGATAGGGAGCTGCAGAAAACTGTGATGTAGGCAGTTCAAAAGGCAAAGTCTGCCATACGATAGAGGACCCCATAGCAGCACAGAGCTATTCAGCTGGGTAGAACATAAAGAAAAATGCAATGAGTAGAAAAAAGTTATGTCATTAATACAGAATGATGGACATCGTATTTGGGTAACAGGGAGCCATGCATATACATTTCTAATTCCTTAGATATGGTGATAAGTGATCTCCGGTTCCGTTAGTGCCAGAGTATATGTTATGCAAATGTAATGCACTTCACACACGACTCTTCCCCCTTCCCCACAACACATGCACAGACCAAGTCCAACCGTGCGCAGTGGGGGTTCTCACAGGAATAAGGCACGGTGGATCCAGCCCTATATACAGACCACGTTTATCACTGTTGGGATGGAAAGCCTTGGGAAGCTGACATGGATTATTTACCTTACAAGGCAAAATGTGACCTCATGTCTGCCCTTATCTGTTTTCTGGTTTAGGTTAAATGAAGGAAGGGCTGACAGCACTCTCTGTTTACTTACTAACTCTGTGTCTGCTGGAATTCTGTTGCCTTTCAGAAAGTTTGAGACTTACAGGATACCTATCCATCATAAATGCACATAGTCTGTATACAAAAGCACTTGGATGTGTACCGAGAGCAGAGAAATCACTGGCTTTTGCAAAGAATCCACGACGGGGCTGGGGGGTTGTGAGGGGGTTGTTAACATTGCAAATTCAGCAACTGTGCCAAAAGCACCAAACACAGCACCAGGTTCCTCACTATTATACAGCACTTTTCCAGTGTCACAAAATGTGGTAGACCTTCCAAGAACGAAAGGAGTAAAATCCGTGATCTACAGCATTTAGATTCTAGGTTTCAGGTGTAATACAAGAAATGAAGTCAAACAAAGAAACAGACAAGGGAGAGAGAGGGCAAAGCTTCAGACAACAAGGTCATGGAACAACCCGTTTTACTCACATTCACACATTAGTGATTCTGGTCTCACTTTTTCGTAGCATCCACCTACCTTTAGCATATACTCTTACACTACATTTGCTTTAAACTTCTAGAGTATTTTAGAAAAGACGGTAATTTTTTTTTCTTCAAACACTAGAATACAACTACCTTTTGAAGAATGAATGTTAAAGAGTAAACTGGGTAAATGGTTTCTGAAATTCTTTCCCCCTCCCTTTATTTGGAGACTATACCAAATTTGTAGATCAATGAGGTTTGTAATGGCAGGCAAAAACACACTAAGAGCCAAGCCGACAAGCTGTTGCTGGAATCTGAATGGAAAGTAATTGAATATGGTATTCAAATCAAGATCAACTATTTTACCATGATGGTCTGCGATTTTTGATTTCTTAGGGGAGGAGGTTTGGAGGGGGTTGTTTGTTTTACTTCTGTGCATTATCACGTTCACAGCACACAGCGGATTAACAACGGAAATTCAGAACACCCAGTAAAAGCTTCTCTCAATAGGCATGAGCTGAAAATTTTGATGCTTCCACAATGTTAGCAAGAAACTATGCTTATTTTCATGCATATAAAATAGGTGTGAAACACCACATAGATAAGAAGCTTTGCCGATTTCACCTGGTGGAGTTCCTCCATTTCTCCCCGCAGTGTTCCAGCTGCTCTCGAGAAGCATGGCTTCCTCCAGTCCTGCAGCTGGAGATGTTTTTCTACTTCTTATGCTTCTACAAAGACCCACGCATTCAGGCTGAGTTGCATTTACTCTTTGCCTTCCACAACAACTCACAGAAAGAGAATTTGTTTTCCACAGAGGCACTTTTCAAACACCTTTCTAAATTCCCCGGTGTGTTGCAGTTTTTCTGGCCTGCGTTTAGGAGTCTGGCAGCAGGACAGATGACTACATCCTGCCGTCTGGTGACAAAAGCAGTGCTGTGACTTACTAGTAACATTCCTACATTCGATATCACAGAAGCTGGTACAATAGTTTCCCAGAAAACTGTGAGGTTTGAAGATGATTTTAGGGAGTGAAGAGTACAGCCTACAAGAAAGCAAGTTCAAGACCTGAAAATTCAGAAAGTTTCAGCTTTTAAGCTCTCTGAGGAAATATGGCAAGGGTTAATGATCCAAAAGCAATGCTGCATCTGCTAAGAAAATCAATACCAAGACTTATGCATAAAGTTCCTGGTCAAGGATTTTGACTGGATCAGGTCAAGAAATCTCCAACGTGCCTCACTCTATCTAAGCATATCTCCTTAAAAATTTAGTAATACATGTAAATAGCGTGTGGGATATTTAATGTAGGGGTAGTATTTAGTTTTTTTTAAAAAAGAAAAGAAAAAAAAGTGGTGAGGGAAAGTCTTAGAAAAGGATTTTGAGAGAGATCAGTTTACTGCAATTCATGGTTAACAACACAGATGGAAAAGAACACGAAAAAGTGAGAGTGAGTGATATCAAGGTCAAAGAATACAGACACACACTAAAAAAATTATGTGGCCCAATCCTAGGTTCAACTTGTGGATTGTTTTATACTGCCCTATTTAATCTGAAATATAATACATAAAAGTTGAAATGGTAGTGATTGAACCACGTTTCATCAACAGCTGCTCACATTACACAGAGCTGTTTAGATGACCTCAGTCCTCACTGGATTTTTCCAACACTCTTGACACATCCACCCCCCTCAAAAAGACACACAGGCAATTCATACAGTAAGGTTTTTTACACACAAGTAATGATAAAAGGAGTGACTGACACGGAATATGGACCATGTGTTAGTGCATCTTCCCAGCTGAATAGTGACTTGCAAAGATGAGTAACAAAGATGGGGATGAAGGGATTGAGAGCAGCCCTGCCAAGAAGGACTTGGAGCTACTGGTGGATGAAAAGCCAGACATGAGCCGGCAATGTGCGCCAGAAGGCCAACCGTATCCGGCTGCATCAAAAGCACATTGCCAGCAGGTTGAGGGAGGGGATTCTGCCCCTCTGCTCTGCTCTGGTGAGAGCCTACCTGGAGTCCTGTGTCCAACTCTGGAGCCCCCAGCACAACAAGGACATGCTGCTGTTGGAGTGAGGCCAGAGGAGGGACACAAAGATGATCCGAGGGCTGTAACTCCTCTCCTATGAGGAAAGACTGAGAGAGTTGGGGCTGTTCAGCCTGGAGAAGAGAAGGCTCCAGGGAGACCTTATAGCAGCCTTCCAGTACCTGAAGGGGACCTATAGGAAAGATGGGGAAAATATTTTCACCAGGGCTTGTTGCGACAGGACAAGGAGTAATGGCTTTAAACTAGATTTAGGAGGGTAGATTTAGACTAGATATCAGGAAGAAATTCTTTACTGTGAGGGTGGTGAAACACTGGAGCAGGTTGCCCAGAGAGATGCTAGATGCCCCATCCCTGTAAACATTCAAGGTCAGGTTGGACGGGGCTCTGAGCAACTTGATTCAGTTGAAGATGTCCCTGCTCACTGCAGGGGGGTTGGGCTAGATGACCTCTAAGGGTCCCTTCAAACCCAAAGCATTCTATGATTCTATGAACTTCGCAGAATGCACACCAGCAAGTTCCAGTGATTTCTCAGAAATCTGGGGAAGAAGAAATGTACAAATCAGATGATGAATATGTGATTCTTCCACTCACTGCTCCTGCCTGATCTTCCTGAGAGAGTCAAAGAACAAAACAGGATTAATTTAGGATAAAAAGTCACGATAGGAGTGAACAAAAAACCACTGCAAGGAATAGTAAGTTTGAGGGACCGTAAGGTATTTACTAATTCCTTCCTGGCTACTATTCTTCATTTACATTATGAAGTTCCTAGAAGCTAAGAAAACACTGAGCTGATTTTGAAAAAAACAGAAGTTGTCTGGTTAAAAAAAAGAAATGAGGAGTAATGGTTAAACTACTCCTTCTGTTTCAGGCTACGCTTCTTTTACTTGCCGGAAAATGTAGATATGTGGGAATTATTAGTTGTTTAACTATTTGCTTCTAATTCTGAGTGATAACTTCTTTGGTCATGAACCTAGGACATGCACAGGCCCCTAACCTGTGTCACACACAGTCCTAGGAAAGACTTATCTGACCTTGCCTGACTTTGTAGCCAAAACATCCTTCTGCTCATGTCCAAGTAGGGACTGCCAGTTGCAGATAGATATGATAGCCACCACGAGTCAGTCAAATACGTCTCAGGGTTCAAGTCTAGCCTGTCTTTCCAGTGCGTACTGATCCCTGTCTTTACTCCATTGGGCTAACGAACCTGGAGAATTCCTGGAGAGCTTGCTCTGTTTTCCCAACAGCAGTCTAGTTTTCAAACTCCATTCAAATAATGTAAATGTATGTCACTTCCTCAGACAAGGCACCAGAGCAGACATTGAGTAGTGAATACCTTCTGAACTTTTCAAACTAATTTCCAATTTTTTTATTCAGTTGTTGTTTACTAGTTGGGCAGCTGCAGAGCTACCCAAGGCGGGAAAAATTCTCCCACAGGATCTACATAGAGGATATTCTGATTCTGATATTCTGCTCTCTTTATTGAACTTTGCAAAGGACTGAGCCTGTGCATTCATTAGTGCAGACTATGGCAGCGAATATTCTCAGTGCCTGTCTGAAAGAACTTTGCACTAAAAAAGTTATCTGAAAGATAGAGAATGCCTGTGTTTACAGTGCTTTAGTAACTCTTCTTTTTGGCAAACTAGCAGACTGTTAATGCTGACCTTTCTACATGAAATATAAAACAGAAAACACTCATCTGAAAGTCTCTGTACAAATATTTTGATTTAAAAAGTCTTTTTAAAAAATCTGTTTCTGATGCACATTAGGCGGAGAAAGGGAAATTCAGCAGCCTGTGGTTACTCAATAAAGTAAACCCTGGCTACTTCATTACCAGCTTTAAAACTGTGATGGATGGAAGAAAATGAAAGCTGAAAAAACAAAATCATCAAAGATCTGAAAACTAAGCAAACATTCCTCAGCATTCAAATGAAGAGACTGCTTAAGCATGAGCTGCAAGCTTCCGAGCGAAGCACATGTTTAATACAGAAAAGACAAAATTCCTTAACAAGAAGAGATATAGTTCACAAAGTAGTTCTTCAGGAACAGCTTGCAGCCTTTAAATCTCATTTACTCAGACTGAGATTGCATTGTGTCTACTTCAGATTTGGTAAGGAAATCGGCCCTACTCCCGCTGAAGTCCATGCCACTCTGCCATTGCCTTCAGGAGGAGCAGAGCTGGACTCCAAGCCTCACAAAGTTACCATGATAAAAGAACCGGGAAGGTACCATGATCCCATCTTATTTTCTTAACATTTCTGAAAAAAATTATGGGGGGGGAAATCTATGTAGTTCATTTCTACTGGTATGCAATATGCCTTTTATATGAAAATACAGACCAGTGAAGCAAATGGATGGTTAGCAACATTAATAGCCAGGGGCTAGCAGGGGCTAGCTAAACTGCCTGGGATGAAGAGTTTGACTGTAATTTTACCACTACAGAATGTCTTGGAGAAGACAAAGCATTTTGTAATGCTGATATTTTATATAAGCATTCTTTAAGTCCATGACAGGCAGCAGACCCTGTAGTCTTCATTTCAGATTAAATTTTATACACTAAACCTAAACGCTTTATTTATTTTTAAATCCATACTTTCTAAGGATATGTAGTCTTTCCCGGAAATGAACTTGTATCATGCAACTGGAATTGCATTCTGATTTTGTGCAGTCTGACTAAGCACTAAAAAAGAGCTCTGTTATAATTCAACTTGCAACAGAAACATGTCTTTTTAAAACAGCAGCTTGCAAAAAAACCCCAACTTCAGTGCATCCAGAAAACAAAACACTGCCCTGTGTTAATAATGAATGCAGCTCATATCTACCACGTTCTGTTAAATTGCTAAAATTGCCCAGATAAACCATTTGAGAGTATGACAGGTTTAATTAATACAACATGACCTGATCATTTCCACAGTTGGGAAGAAAGAAGTTGGCATTCTTTAAATCCAGAGCTCAACCTGGAGATTATGCTAAGTTGCTTCATTCACAGTCCACGCTCCTCTGCAGATGTCAGGAGGACAGCATTTGTCCCCTCTAGTGATAAACAAATTATACATGAAATCAATTCCACTTCACAATAATTTTCCCTATTGGGTATTATCTTTCCTCCTCTGCTCCCTCCAGTTAAGCTCGCATCCTGTAACTTGCTAATGAGCTGGGGGCTTTCTGTTCCAGGTGGCACCCCCTGCCTCGAAGTCATGACATTTCCCATTTCGAATGCTGCTGGCATTTTTCGACAGCTCCTGCTAACTAGCCTTTTTGACCTGCACTAAGAGGAACTCATCTGATCGAATCCTCTAACCTGCCAATCACGCCAGCAAATGATCTTCACACTCACTCCCAAGGCAGGAGGGGGAAAAAAAAGGGAGAGCGAGAGAAGAGAAAGCTAGCGAGAGAGTGATGAAGCAGGCAAGCAGGCAGCCTCTGCAGCTACCTAATGAGAGTACTTTAAGTCTCACAGGCAGCTGAAACATTGAAAAACTGGTGGGAAAATTAGGACAGAACTGAATTCCTGGTGCTGTAATTACTGATTTCTTTCCACCTTGAGTTCATTTTGAGAGCAATACCTCTGAGATGTGCCATTTTCTGAGGAACACAAGTTAATTTTACCATATAAATAGAAAACAGATACATTTTCCCTGACACCATCAATATGCAAACCTCATAATTCTGCTCTGCCAAATGGTGTTCTTTACAGAATTAATTAGGAGCTGTAAGCTCGTTAAATGAGTGTCTTCACCTAGGGACGATTAGGAATATTTTTTTGTTGTTGATGCAAACTATAAATAGCATTTTTAACCTAATTTAAATGCTGGCAACATTTACACCTCCTTATTTACAAGTGTCTGCACACCAATACATAAAACAACAAATACAGTATCTACATAGTCTAGATGTGACTTTGTGGGCTGAAATCAAGCAGAGTCATGCCAATGACTCAGTTGTTTTGAATTTGTTCGTTTTATGATGTGACAGATTACTTAGTGCTGAATCTTTCAAGCACAAAAGGACACATTTAATGTGTAGATCTTTGCCTTCAGACAACTAGTTTTGTTCTTAATCAAACTTAGCAGGTGGACTGGAAGCGAACTAGACTTCAATACACATGCAATGCACATACTGAACGAGAGAGGTATTAAAAGCAATTGTACAAGAAAAATTTCAGGGAGAAAACTTAAATAAAATGGCTTATACCATGATATCACATGCTGTGACTGTACTGTTACTAATTCAAAATACATATATGCTCCGAAACAACATTAATAATCTATAACAAGACTACAAAATCATGGAAATATCCAATTCTGTTTCCACTTCTTAAAATACATGAAGATTCTGTTTCTATGTTATTCTTCTATATTATATATTTTTATTGGATAATTTAGCATTTTTTTCCTGAATTTTTTGGGTTTTCCTCCTCAGACTTTTCATAGCAATTTAACAATAGGAGCATGTGGGAAACCCATCCACCCTCACCCCGGCTTACAGGGCAGAACAAATGAATGAGTTGTAAACCACTGCTGCAGTTTTAGGCAAGAATCTCCCCACAACCAGGAGTATTCAGTGCACATTTTCTTTAAGGGCTGCTGCCTCCAGAGCCAATTTTGCAGTGGTTGTTTTAGTTTCTTTGTTTCATAGAGAATCAGGCAATGTAAACTACAGGCTCAAAATAGCAGCACAAAGCTCACTCTCCACGGAAACAATTCTGGTGTATGGCATTACTAAAACTCATTTTTTGTTTATGATTTGGCTGAAAGTAAAATGTTCCGTTAATTCCGAATGCTGCCAATGATGCCTGAGAGGCGATGCCTCTCATTAGCTTTCCTGTCTCTCTGGGTTACGGGCTGTGTGTCAGCACTGGAAACCTCTGCTTTGTCTGGAAACCTCAGTTTCTCCCCTTCAGTGGTTCCACTTTTCCTCTTAGACAAAGCCTAACCGAGGAGTCACGTGAGGAAATAATTCTAAAGGAGAGGCGACTGTCCATGGGAGAATACGGAGAGTTTAGACCCGCTTTTGCCTCCCTCCCAGTCATTGTCATTTATACATTGTCCTCTCCGCATTCAAATGTCATCCCAGACTACCAGCCCACTGCAACTCAAACGGCCTTTCATGCCTAGACACTTCTTAAAGCATCAACGGACCACAAAGACCGTCTAGTGGGAATCACTTGCTGTCTCGATATTAATAATACAATACAGTCCACTTATGGCACAGAGGACTCCTCCTTCCATCTCCCAAATGTAAGAACAAAACAAACAAACTGGAAAGACAGATAACTGAGCACATGCATTCATGAAAATATCACCAATATCTTTCCTACAGGGTAAGCAACTGTTAAATTAAAAACCTCTACACCAAAAATTATTTGAAAATGAATCTTCACAGTGCTGAAGGCAAGTTATCATGCATTAGAAATGAACTGAAAATAGGCTCCAGACTATGCAACAGTACAAGAAAATACGATATTGTCCCTTGACAAAAGTTCATCCGTAACAGCAGTAATGCTTCCTTTTTCTTCTGCCAGTTCTGCAGCTGATCTGGCCATGAAACACTGCAACTTCAAAAAAAATCATACCAGTAAGTACATAGCCACTAATTGCACACAGAGTAACAAGCTGTGTATAACTGCAAGGTAGACATCAATCTCACCTAGCCACAGAGGTTTGAAACACTTGTCCTACCAAGCACCGTAGGTAATAATAAATGTGAAGTCCTTCTGTCTCTGTCCTGCATCTTTTCCTCTTCTTCCTTCATCCCTAAAGAAACTCCCAAACTACCTCTCCTCCCAGAATCCTGTCCATGGTTTTAGAAATCTTGTTCATGCTTAGTTATTTCCATCTACATATTTCCAGGTGTAGATGCTGCCCCGGTCTTTCAGCCTACAGACCAGACAGCTCTCAGCAGCAGTGTTCAGCTGGCTTAGCGAGACCACGAGGCCACCTTCCCTGATTCCCTTTCCACACCTCTATGCATTAGGTTACCAACTCTGAACAAGGATTTCTATCATGAAAGGCACGAGGCTGCACATTCCACTACTTACACGGAGTGCAATTAAGTGAGAATGCATTTCACATGACAACGGACAAGGCGAGCTGTTACAGCACTGACACAGGAACACCACTGAACAGATTTTCAAGTCCTACCAACTCCCTGATCAAGTGGTGGGTTCCCTTTACTGAGGCATACTGGGAGACCTAACAGACTTCTGCAGGGATGGTTGCTCCATCCTCAGTCACTGCCTGTCGCTTAAGGGAGACAGGGGGTTTATATGGAGACAGGCTTGCACTGGACAGCTGTTTGCTCACTCCATTTCACCCTTTACACAGCGCCTACTGAATACTGCGGGCTTTTCTTTATGGCTGAATAGAGGGCAAAATTCATCTCTAACTCTCATTTTAGACTAACAGGAACAAGATTCTATGATTCTACGATAATAAATTCTTAGATATCAAAAGGAGAGCATAGTCCAACACCTGGAGTTTTTCCCTTGTGTGTTAAATTTAGGGCATATTCCATCAGTGTGGGGATCTTATTCTTTGATATTAAGTAAAGCACAGCTGGAACAGTCTCATAAAACCATTATGTTGTTAACATACAAAAATAATGGCACTAAAAGTATTAGAGATATCCAGTATCTTGGATCCTGCAGTTATCTTTCACAGCTTAATACTAATTCAACATTTTACAAAATTGATGTTACAATTTCAGCTCTGTTTAGTACTGTCATTACTGGACTCAAACCCAAATTGCTTTCAGCTGCCCACCACAACTGCATCTTATTAGCCTTTTCAGGAAAGCCAATTTATGCAAATCCAGTATTAGTTAAATAATTAAACTGACCCGCAGCACTCATGTATAGACGTTGTCTGGCACTAAAAGATGCAAGAGAAATTTAAACCTCCCCATCTTTAGCACTTAGGCCTCCATCTTTTCAACTGCAGCAGCACAATGACTGTTTGCACACATCTATTTGAATCCATCTATTAAAAAGAAAGAAGTGCATTTAAAGAAATGCAACTGTTAACTGCTGTGCTTTTATAACTCTGCTTTTCTCTCCCAAGCCAGGTTTATACTGAATTTCAAGATCTCGCACCTATAGAGCACTACCAGCTACTTTCAGCTTTTGATTAAATCAACAATGACAATATCTAGCTGACATACAGTAACTCAGTCCACAACTTCTCTTTTATGCAGACCTTCTTCCACTGTAATCGCTACGGTTTTATCCCCTGAAGTGATGAAGACTTAGAAGGACAGTACACAGTTTTCCATGGTGATTCAGCAATGCTGGGATACCCAGGACAGAGTAAAAGCAGGGAAGCGGTGAATGAGAATGACTTTTCAATGCTGAATGCTGGACACAAACATTGCTGGACTATAGCTTCCCTGTGGCTCGATGAGGGCAGAGCAGGGAAAAAGTACATTCCCACACAGCAGTGCTGAACAGGCACTCTTACACAATTTGTAAATGTAAAACTGAAGATGACAAACAAAAACGAAACTATTTGGATGGGAATGTAACAACAGTCACCTCTCTAGCTAGCAAAGAGAAAAAGGTGATTTTACCTAGCAATTCTGTGCTGCTGAACACCCCTGGTCAGAAGAAACCCAACCAGTAACTAGCAGTCTTTGCCATTATAGTGGTAACTGTCACCTCTTCAGCTTTATTCTGTTTTACGCAGCTGAGCTGACCCAGATGATGCCATCGCCCCTTCGATTGGCTGGGCTGGTGTCAGTTGCTGGCTTAAATGGACACAGAAAAAAGAATTCAGCATCTTGCGATTGAAATTCAGGATTGCTCAGATGCATGTGCGTGTGGTGAAGCAATACAAATAAAGACCACTTTTTGTTTTGCTCCAGTGAATTGTCAAAGAGATTTAGAAAGCCAGGGGATCTCATTATGGTAATACAGGTTAAATACTTTAAAAGCATATGGTGTTACCATCCTGAATGAAGCTGTCCCTGCTGGCTCCAGGAGGCAGACAATAGGCCAGAAACACATCTCGTGTCTCTGGACCGCCAATGGGAACTGAGGATTATAAATCACCACGAGAAAACATCGCGTGCTAGCTGGTATCAGGTAACGCCTTGCCTTTCCAATTACAATTTGACTCATCCTTCTCCAGAGAGGAACAAGCTCTAGCCATGTATTCCACTGCCCAAAGAAAAACACAGCTCTAGAGTTTCAACTGTCTCAGTAAAAGAATATCTGTACGGATGGGTGAACACAGTATACCATATTTCTCAACAATACATGTAGGGATGGGGAATACTTCCACAGAGATGCTTCCAGCCCGCAGAGAAAAACATATCAGTGAAAAATATCAGGCACAAAATAAAAATGTTTTGCTTTATCACAAAGCTTTACACATGCTTGGATATCGCCAAAAGAATTCTTTCCTTTCTCCTTCAAAGGCCCTATCTAATCCACTGCTGACAGATTCTTCTGTGTAAAATAGAGCTCACTACCACACATTTGCTGATTTTCTCCAGTAGAGAGCAGCCTCAGCAATGACCTTGGTAACTTCAAACGTCAGCTCTTTCTCCACCGGCACCGAAGTGATGTGTTGTCTCTCTCCTGGAGCCCAAGACAGTGACACAGTGTGGTCCAAAAAGACTCTATTAGTAGTCCGCGTCTGATGGGGATTATCTAGGTTTTCAGAAACATGTCCTAGGTTACTGCTATTTCAGGGAGTTTTTTTGATTTGTAAGCAGCTATGCTGCAGACAGGCAGCTGAAGCACGACACTGTTCCAAAGGCAGCAGAACTTCTGAACTATGCACCAGTTTCTTCAGTTGCTCCTTGCAGCTGTTTCTGGGGGCAGCAGATGAGCACCAACAAATGATAATGGAGCCACTTGAAAAGCTACCGTCCTTAGCTCCTCTCCTTCAACAATCTGCCAGAAATTGCTGCTTCCAAAGTTGGCAGATGACAATGTCTGCCCATGACTTTGTCACTTCTGGGCAAATCCCAGACTCTTTGCTTTCCACACCCTAAAGAAAGGTGGATTTAATTCAGTGGGTGCACTATCAGGGCAGAAAGTTCCGGCAAGCATGTGGAGAGCACAGCAGGAGGCGATAATTTCTTAAATTATCACAGCAAGATTTGGCACAGTTTATTTGTTGGCACTCTATACTTTATTTCCTATTCTACCCTGAAAAAAGGAAATTAGAAACACTTGGAAGGAAGGGCCAGACACAAGACATAAGACTAGAATTGCCTTCAACACCATCAAATTTCTGGAGGTGGTTTAAGATGTTTCCTTGTTCGCATTTTTTTGTGTGTGTCTATTCCTTTACAATGTATAAATATATAAAAATGTATAAAATCTATAAAAAAATAGAACCATTCCCCTCCACACACGTCAGAGAATTTACAGAGCAACTATCTACAAATTTTTCTCTTTCACAGCTTCCTGAGGGATACTGGAATACTTCAAAATTCCAGCCCTTCCTAACATCCTTAACACCTCTATATATGCATAAAGACAATTCAAGATGATGGGTAAAACACGTATGTGCCTGCCTTGTCCAGGAGACAAGCTATAAGTATTTGTTTGCCTCTGTTTTTTTGATAATCTGATCTATTTCCTCGCAATATTGGCATCTTTTAATTTTCCTTTATCCCCACTAGCGGATGTTATCTGACTGTGCTCGTTGACATTTTAAGAGCTTGTGCTGTTTGCCTCTGTCCCTCTAACTCTACTTGTCGTGCTTACCTGTTAACTTCATGGCCCTGAAGAGCTACTGTCATCTTTCTTCTTGCTTTTCACGCATCTTCTTGCTTCACCAAGCCTTGTGAATGGAGACTTTAACTGACTATCTTGTAAATAAATACCCTTTCCTTAATGCTACTATCCTGCCTACTGCAACTCTAGTCTTCTGCTAGAATAACTGACTCAGCTCCTAACTCTTCCATTGTACTAACTGAACATCCTACTTGCCAGTCACTGCTCTACTGCTTAAAATCACAGCCACCTGCTACTCAGATTAAGCCTTCACCAGACCTCCTGTTCACATTATCAAAACTGCAGGTTTTTCCCCAACTCCTTTCACTCTTCACACTGACTCTTATTTCCTCTTGCTTGCTGGTCATCCTAACAACTCCTCACCCAGGTCCAGGTTCCACGTCCAGATTTGTTCTGCCTCCCCTGCTATTCTAGTTTAATCTCATCAGTCCCCAGCTCTCTACACTGTACAAGTAAGAGGACTTCTGTTTGATACTAATACTCTTCCAGCATTATCTGCTGCTTCCCGTCTTATACCACAGGTCAAATACTCCAACCAGGAACTGATCTTTTATTGCACTGTAAGCTTCTAACATAACAAAGTCCCAAGCCATGATGGAAAACTGTAACCAATAATGTACACGTCACAACTTAATGTTTGTTACATGCCTCCAGACCTTACACAATGAAAAGTGCTATTCTGTATTAAAGCTGTGGTTGAGTAGCCACAACAGTACAGTGATGTATGTCAAAGGTATGCATGGCTCTCTCTTTCTGCTTACATATAAAATTTAAAAATGTCACTTGTACCTCCTTAAACAGATATTCAGTAAGAATAATCTTTTGTGCTATTTTACATGTTTGTCTGCAAATACAAACTTTCAATTGCATATTGTATAAATGAAAAATTGCATTTCTTTCGAAGCAACAGAAAGGAGATTCTGTATAGGAGAAATGAGATTCTGTACATAAGTTTCCACACAAAAGATCTTTAGCACAGATGGGCACATTCTAATTTTACTTCAGATGGATGATATGTCACGTTAGAACAGACAAGGTTGAAGAGATGTCTGCAGGGACACAGCCCCAGGAAAAAGCAGGGATTAGCTTGTCAATGAAGATGTAAACAGACTGCTCTGAGGCAGCCTCATTTCTGACATTAGAAAATCTTAAATGGTTTGCTGGTGAAGAGCACGTGCAAAAATTGGGACAGGCTGTCAAGACTGAAATCTATTAATTTCAGTTTTTTAGTACTTGCTGCCTGTCAGGCAAACAGCCTTCATAACGTTACAGGGTTAAAAAAAAAATTGCACATAAACATACAGCAGTAAAATATTAGGGGACCTAATAAATGTTTATAAATATCTCAAGGGTGGGTGTCAAGAGGATGGGGCCAGACTCTTTTCAGTGGTGCCCAGCGACAGCACAAGGGGCAATGGGCACAAACTGAAGCATAGGAAGCTCCGTCTGAACATGAGGATGAACTTCTTCACTCTGAGGGTGATGGAGCACTGGAACAGGCTGCCCAGGGAGGTGGTGGAGTCTCCTTCTCTGGAGGTATTCAAGTCCCGCCTGGACAAGGTCCTCTGCAGCCTGCTGTAGGCGACCCTCCTTCGGCAGGGGGGTTGGACTAGATGACCCACAGAGGTCCCTTCCAACCCCTACCATTCTGTGATTCTGTGAATCTGTGAAGGGAATACTGCTAACCTGGAAGTGTCTGTCAAGTGGTAAATCCCACTGAACAAACACTGACGCGATGCATATGGGCAGAACAGAGTTATTGCTGTGATAGAACAACCACCATCCCCTTACTATAAGCTAGTAAGTAGCCTCTCTACTCCCCTGCCCTTCCCAAGGTCTATTCTACTGTTAGGTAATCTGAAGTCATATTGCACACTCTTTCACTGCTGAATAACTAGGGTTGAAAAGATGAAGTCTTGAATAAAAGCCATCCAAGAACAAATCCAGTTCTAGTAAATTCAGAGGCATAGATCAAATTCATTAACACGACAGCATCTCCTTCTGTATCCAGAACATCCTTCTGCTATGAAGGCTGCCAAACCTGCTAAATGAATAATTTTTTGTCCTTGCCCCACAGTTTAACAACAGAACTGCAAGAGATATTTTATCTTGCATTATCTTACCATGGGAAAAAAATATCAGTCCAAATTAAAGGCAACCTAGTGTTTAATCTGCTGGCACCAATTTCTGCAATATTTGCAACTTGTTAGTGACACTGATCCTGCCCGCAAGGCCAGGAACTTACACTTCTCATATTGACCATCTATACTGCAACTACAGATTATCTGCTTGAACATGAGCAACATAAGAACAGTGCAGCTGAATTTTATATTTTGTTTCTCTAAAGAGAATGAAAGTCAGGAGTATTTTCAAAGATATGCCCTCCAATAACCATGTCTTACCTGCATTATCTGTTGTGATCATGGGTATTGTTCAATGTTTGCTGTTTGATACACCTTTGCCATAACTATTGTTTTTTCCAAAGACTCTCATGCTTTCTCCAGTCTCTGGCTGTAATCGTACATTCGGAACAGTAAAAATAGAAGACACTGCAAAAAAAGAGTGTCAGTTCAGAAACTGTTTATTTCAGTGAAAGTAGCAATTTAAAAATAACTAGTTAACATATATGGCAAACCCAACACTGAGTAAGTATATACAGCTTTTACATATACCATGTATTTATGCAAGTAAGCACTGTAAAAATTGCAAATGGAAAGAACCTGCATGCACTATGAGGGCAGATGTATGATGCAAACATTCTCAGCTGCATCCGTCTGCACCAAAAACTGTTTCCAGGGTGTGTGTGTTTGTTTGCTTGTCCTTACACTGCTATATAATTCATATTTTCCATTTTAAAATTTTTTCTCTGACAGCATTTAGAAGTAAGAATGTAAAAAATGCAGCAAGGTTTTTCAATAATTTGACATCATGTATTACATTTTCAAAATCCTGATGCCAGAAGAACTGAGATACTTTGTTTTACTCCATTTTATTATTAAAGACAACTAAGCTTGTTAAAAATATCTCAACAACTCAAAAAGCCTTTACATAAAGCAACGCCCTCCTGCATGAGCTAGAAAAACCTTGAAGATTTCCACATAAGACCAGGCAACTACTTATTAGTAAACATGGTGATATTAATCACCAGGATCAAACTGAACACGGTTAAGGACTCACACATTGATGATACAAAAACTCATTTTTACTTCGAATGCCTCAAACTCGTGGGGAAAAATCATGGACTTTTAATATCTTCTAAGAACTAATGTCCACATAAAAATATCCTTGCAGAGCTGCCACTGCAGGATTGCATGAGGAGATGTTAATAGACTGTTTAAAGAGCTGATCAGGGCTGAAACAGTTTTCTCTGTTTTCACACTAACAACGAGTACAGCTGTAAGTTTTTTGAGCTAATCTTTCATTCACAAAAATGAATGCATGTAAGACCCAGCTATTGTTTTACACACAAGGTTTCCCCATTGTATTTTTGACATCTCAACTTGCATTTAATATTCTGCTAGCCTTGATAATATACATTATGAATGGCATATATTCTATGCAAACAAATCAGTATGAGCTCTCATATATGAAAGCAGAAAAGGGGAAGGACTGATTCTTTTTTTATTATTGATATCAAATGACAAGTACACATATTTAGCAAAAGATGTGAATCTGTAGATTACTGCCCAGGTCTGAGATGAATGAAGGCTATGTTTCTTCATCAACTGTATTGTATTCCCCAATAATATTTTTTTTAGCAGAATTGCACAACTCTTACATTTTTAATGTAATATTTTTAAAAACTGAAAGTGGCTAGATGGTAGACAGAGCTCATCTGGAAACTGAATTTCTAATGCAGTTGAAAGGATGCCTTGACTGAATCTTGACCAAACTGAATCAAAACCCAAAATTTTGCTTTTCACATAAACTCATTTTGTGCACATTTTTAAAATAAAAGACAAGATCAAAATGTTATCCTGTAAATTATTACACAGAATATAAATACACAAAAATGAAGTCAAAACAAGAAGGGAAACACTTCTTTTTGACTTTTTCAATGTAGACAGAGACACCATACTTTTGTGAAATATTGTGATTCCAAAGAAACAATATTTTCTGATGGAAAATCATTTGACTGATTTTTTTTCCTCTCTCTTTCTTCCTCCTCACCTGAGAGTCTTTCACTGATTTTTAGTGCTAAATCCCAAAATCTACAATTCAGCACTAGGAGTAAATTGGACCAAACATATTCCATGATGAATACATGAGAGTTTTGTAAAATTGCAGCGGTGTCTTGATTAGAAAGCAGTAGATGTTGTGAGTACACACACTTCTGTTGTGCATAAAGTCTCACTGTATTTATACATACATTTAATATACTATCAGTAGCAAGTCCTTCCCAATATAGAATATTAACCCAGAGAACTACAATCACAAAACCTGGTAATTTCACTACACAGTAAACATTTTCCCAATTCTCCAAAGTATAGGACTCCTTTGTTTTGTAAATATGTTTACAAGTATATCCAAGTCCTACTAAATAGAAATGATTGTAGTATTTGATACTGGGATTGTCCTTTCTTGCATCTGGATTTATGCTTCATAATGATTATCTACTAGACACAGAAACAGTCTTTCTGAAACTCAAAATTTTACTGGAGGCATTCAGAAGAACCTTGCTTTAAAATATAATGATTTTTCATCTTTATTCTCCCCCCTTCAAAAGGTTTCACTGCTCCTGATGTTTAACGTTATGCAAAGACGTGTTTCTGCCAATGAATATCGCCTTATGGTTATGCTTCTGCAAATAACCTGCTGTGAGCTGATAAAAGGATTAATGCAGCCAAAATTCTTAATCTGTGAAATTACAAATTAAATTCTCATATTAAAAATACCACCCTGAGGTATTTTTTGTGGTTTTAATTCCCCTCTGGTGTTCTGCATACATTGTGCTTGTTAATGACTAGGACAAGACTGTCTCTGTTGGCAGCCTGCTGCAGAGTGATAATGTGTAGGCATTTACTTCACTGATAGAACTGGATTTAACCACTGACTGATAAACTAAGTGGCAAGTGGGTAATCAGTCCATATTAACAGAAAAGTACTACTGCAGAATTCAGAATTCAAAATCCTGGCTAGACTAAATCACACAGTCAGAATGATTGAGATGTCACCACTGCGGAGTGATTTTTGTTTTCCATTTAGTGGAAAAAGGATAAATGAACTGGCATTCTTGATGTTTCGTTATTCCTGAAGAAATGACTCTCTTTGCATCTGTTTCAGCAAAGGCAGACTTTCAACAGCAGCCCTAATTTACACTGCATCCTTTCAATTTTCAGCAAACTGAGTGGTGGGTTAGCATGGCAGAGGAGGAATCTGGGAATCTTCTTGCAGAGCAAGGACACAGGCCTATGACAGAGCCGGTCATGGACAAAAATTAATGGTGCTAGTTTGATCTTAGTGTTTATATTCTACCAATGGGAGAGTGCTCTTCGGGGATTAGGGTACTTGGACAGCCAGGCCACAGAACCAGCTCAAAATGTGACTCCTACAGCTGTCAATGATGGAAGAGAGAAACTTTTGGTAGACAAAGTTTTCATACTGACACTGATGTAAACAGAACCTATTGTGGATTAATATTCAGAAAGGGAGCTCAGTTTTTACAAGCAAACTTATAAATCAGCCATAGTTACACACACACACACGCCATTGTTGCATCTCTGAACTTTCTGCCTCAGAGTACTGGATTTAGATCTTTTGCTAATGGATGTGTGTTTGAAAGCAGAAAATAACATGCTATTCTAATGCAAGCATGCTTCTCTTCAACACATTGAGTTAAAGCAAAATGCTGATTGTTATTCCCCTGTGAAATCTATTTTCAATAACAGAACCTTCTCTGAATTAAAATTACTGTGCATGATAATATTTTTCCCCAGAGTAAATAGTAGTGTGCTTTTAATACTGGAAAAAGATACGGACATATATATGATATTAATGATTTACAATTACTAAAGAGATAATTAACAACATACATGATGATAGGAACATTTTTGCCAAGCCAACTGGAATGCATTTTGTTTAATAAAAGAAATAAAAAGATGTATGTAAATAATGAAAGCATTCTTAGTTAACAATATCATCTGCCATCCTCTTCTTACACAGTCTAATTCAGCAAATTAACTGATTGTCTACTTTGTGTTTCACAGACTTCCAAATGCCAAGTCCTTTCTTAAAGGTTACTGTTATAACAGATAGAGATTCTGTGGATCAAACACAGCCGGATTTTTATCCTGTATGCTGCAGCTAGTTAAGCAGTACTGTATGCTATAAAGTGAAAAGCACTAAATATGTAAATTGTATTTTTCCTTTTGCTTTATGACAATTCAGATAATTCTTTTGGCTGCACACATTACCAAATACAAAGATAGCTGGCTGCAGACTGCAGAGCAGAGATAGCAAAAAAAAAAAAAAAAAAAGAATCCATTTCTTCCCGTGTCAAGC
>Ga0065711_1002075_pt1 | contig 52940 bp, 21 predicted proteins | sample Hoacrofraction12_FD_59098 | JGI IMG/M metagenome (GOLD analysis project Ga0065711, IMG submission 59098) | Hoatzin crop microbial communities from Cojedes, Venezuela - Epithelial fraction 12 v2 (version 2) | ecosystem: Host-associated > Birds > Digestive system > Esophagus > Crop | place... | reverse complement strand
GGAGCCGAGCGGAGCGGGGCGGAGGGGAGGGGCGGGGGGACCGGCCGCGCCGCGCGTGGAGGAAGATCTCCTTCCAGGTGGCCGCACCGCTGCACCGGCGCTGCCGGCCGGCTCCGGGGTCAACGCTTTGTGGACCGCTGCTTCCATCCAGGGGCCTCGCCTGGACCTCGTGTCCGGAGGGTCTGGCTGCTACAGCGGCTGCTTTGAACGCGCCGGTTCCCGAGTGCCCTGATTTATGGCCCCAACTGGCTAACCAGCCCTGGGAAAGGATATTCTGGGATGAAAAAGGGAAGGAAGCAAAGAGGACGCAGAAAGATTTTCGGTTAATACCGAAAATCACCGCGATGTCCAGAAATTCTGTTGCCTCAAAAATGTGTGAGCGTTCGTATTTTTCTTTTCCCTCTCTATATTAGCGTCTGGACCGGAACTGTTTCTAGATTGACGGCCGTAGCTGTAGTAGGTGTTTGGGACCATGGCAGCGGGCGTAGCGGCTTGGTTACCCTTTGCCAGGGCAGCAGCCATAGGATGGATGCCAGTGGCCACAGGTCCCATGCCAGCTGCTCCGCGGCAGGAGAGGAAGCGAAGCCAGGACTCTCTGATTGTGCTGAATGTGAGTGGCATCCAGTTCCAGACGTGGCTGGACACCTTAGAGCGCTACCCCGACACTCTGTTGGGCAGTTCGGAGCGGGACTTCTTCTACCACCCTGAGACACAGCAGTACTTTTTTGATCGGGACCCTGACATTTTCCGCCACATTCTCAACTTCTACCGCACCGGGAAGCTTCATTATCCCCGCCAGGAGTGCATCTCGGCTTACGACGAGGAGCTGGCTTTCTTTGGCATCATCCCTGAGATCATTGGCGACTGCTGTTACGAGGAGTACAAGGATCGCCGACGTGAGAATGCCGAGCGCCTGCAGGATGATGCTGATCAGGATCATGCAGCTGAGAGCTCCCTGCCCTCGATGACAGCTCGGCAGAGGATGTGGCGGGCCTTTGAAAACCCCCACACCAGTACACTGGCTCTGGTCTTCTACTATGTCACGGGTTTCTTCATTGCTGTCTCTGTGATTGCCAACGTGGTGGAGACAGTGCCCTGCGGGGTAAGCCCGGGTCGCATCAAAGAGCTGCCCTGTGGAGAGCGCTATGCTGTGGCTTTCTTCTGTCTGGATACTGCCTGTGTCATGATCTTCACAGTTGAGTATCTGCTACGTCTGCTGGCGGCCCCTAGTCGCTACAAATTCGTGCGCAGTGTCATGAGTATCATCGATGTGGTTGCCATCATGCCGTATTACATTGGCCTGGTGATGACAGATAATGAGGACGTCAGTGGGGCTTTTGTGACACTACGAGTCTTTCGTGTCTTCAGGATCTTTAAGTTTTCCCGCCACTCACAGGGACTGCGCATCCTGGGCTATACCTTGAAAAGTTGTGCCTCGGAGTTAGGCTTCCTCCTCTTCTCACTCACGATGGCCATAATCATCTTTGCCACAGTCATGTACTATGCAGAGAAAGGTTCATCAGCCAGCAAGTTCACCAGCATCCCTGCAGCCTTCTGGTACACCATTGTCACCATGACAACACTGGGGTAAGTGCAGCTGGTGTTTGGTTACAGCCAACATTTCAACAAGTGTATTGGCACTAACAGAAAATACTCAATTTAAAAAAATGTTGATAGAAAAAATGCAAGGGTAAGTTTTTGTTACAGAACTTTATGAATACGACTCAACTCATCACTTCTTTCTAAATGTTTTACACATGCAGGTGTTGCTGAGGTTAAAATAACCCAAACCTCAAAATAGCACATAAACTGAAAAAGCAAACAACAAAACAAAACAAAAAAATCTTGAAACTGTTTGGGTTCTTCGCAATTTTCTTGAACATTATATTTGGTTTTGGGTAGTGAAATTGGATTATTTTATGAATATCTGTGAGTTATCAGTGGATTTTTAATAGAGTGATGTGTTTGCTGACAGGAGTCATTACAGTGTTGCAAAAGTAGTGATAATTATAAGGAGAACTCAAGTGTGATCTTTTAATTTGGTCATGCATGAAAGTATGTGGACCTGCCATTTTATTTGAAGTGCTGTATTGATGTAGTCTTGGATATTAAGTTTGGTATTACAAAGTAATTTTTTTTCATGAAAGTAAAACAGGTCTAGATACCTTAATCATCACAAAAATTATTCCTGGTGTTATTTAAGACACTGGATAAATTTCATTTGATTTCCATGGATCTGTAACTTGTAAATGACAAGTGTCAAGCTACGCTGACCGGTGACAGACTCTGGAAATGATCAGAGGATGTGTGAGACATACGACAGGTCAAGCATATGTCTTAAAACATAATTCTAATGGCAATATAAATTCTTCCAGAGGATTAGGAGTTAAAAAATGCCATTGTTGACATTAGACTCCAATGCAGTTTAGTGGAAAGATGGTAGATAGTGCTGCTTTATAAAGTCTCTGATACCAGAGTCATACTGTATCCATTGAATCTGTGCACCAAGTTCTAAAATGCATTTGTCTGTGATTATAACAGGGATTTGGAAGGTTGACTAATTTGAGAAGACAATTTTTTGCCCAGTTCTCAATTTTGAGTTTGTAGAGTATCATCTATGAAGCTGAAAATTTGTTGATTCCTTAGAAACTGTCTAGTTATTTATTAACTGCAGATATTAAAAGACAAATTTTTCACTTTCATGAAGACAAGCCCATCATTTTATTAGTCAAACATTTTGCCACATCTTGTTGGGACTATTGAGATTTATGAAACACGTATAACTTTTGAATTTAACAAAATGAAAGTGCATTATTAAACTATTATGAAAAAGTCAATTTATTATGTGCAATTGTAATTTAGTTGGGAAAAGCACATCCAAAATATTGAAAAAGATAAAGGGATTGTCTTATGCCACCATTTTTTACAGAGGGCTTTTATCTTCAGCATGATATAACAAATGAAGATAAATATAGTGCATTGTTAATATTTCATGCTACTTGTAAGGGCAAGTTATGCTAAAAAGGAGTGACAAGAGCTTTGGGGGTTTTAATCTGCTTTTTAGGTTCCTGGGTTTTTTTGGTTTTCGTTTCTTCTGGTAGTGACGAACTGAAGGGGCAAGTTAGCAGAAGGAACAAGTTAGACATGCTAAGTAGTTCCATAGTCCTCTATTTTCTGGTGCTGATACTTTTTGCCACATGTTTCTAATTAGAACTGTGATGATTTCGACAAATTAGGCCTTAAGATTTTACCAGTATTTGGCATGTATAATCTTCCTAGAATAGAGCAGGTGCTGGTCTGTGGTTTTTGTAACAAAAGGTGTTTTTTGAGTAAATTGGTTTCACCATTACGGATGGTTTGGGCAGTTCTTGTCCATGGTACTGAACATAATTTTGTCTTCAGTTTTATGGCCAGTTTGCAACTGATTATGATGTGGCTATGGCATCTGTTTGGCATTGATATGATTTGATGGTTTCTTTCATTAAAAAAAAATATTATTCTGTAGTTCTGAGTTTTGAGGTATTGTTCTGAGTAAAATCTTCAAAAGTACTGATGAGATTTGAACATCCTTAACAATATCTTTGAATAGAGACTGAAAATGTATTTTCAAGTACACAGCCATACAATATTTAGGTCCTGCGGAGAGAAAAAAGGATTAAAAAGAATACACTCATGCTTGACTCCTTTTTCAAGGTAGTTTACACAGAGAACGTTTTGAGCAGGTTGTACAGAGATCTAAAGTTTCACTCTCAGAAGTTCAGATATGGTTATGAGTTTGGATATGACAGACCACCAGTTTCTGGGAAATCTTTAATCAATGCATTAGCTAGATGACATCCTTTTAATAATGTGATAACCATATAAAAGTTATGTTTAGATGTTAAATATATATGAAAAATTTAAATAGAATTAACATAATAAAAGCTTTGAACTCTTTTTAGTTGATGGAATAATTACACAAAAAGAGAGGGAAATTACACGAAAAAGCAGCAAGGATCAGTTAAAATTGATTGTAATTAGCACTGCTACCTTAGCTCTGTGCTAAAGCTTCTCATCTGTTTACTGATACAGAACTCCCATTCAATTTTAATTTTAGTTTAGCTGAATTAGGGTTATATAAATGGACTCTATATGAACAACTTTTTTCTTTTGGTTACAAAGCTAGATGAAGTCTTTATGTTTTAAATGGCAATAGCACACAGCAGGTTGTGTGAAATGTTACAAAAATACATGAAAGCTAATACCGAATAATAGATTAACATAAAGTTGAGTTTTTGAGTCTTGGTGTCATTCTCGTATTTTGCTATGTAGCAAGGGTATTGAGTAAGGGCCTTTGCAATTAGGGGAGTTATTATCTTGGAAGCAGAGCTATATTTCTCAGTTCTGCGTGACTGCTGAGCAATTAAATTGTCTTTAAAAAATATAGATAACATTTTCCTTTGCAGAGTGCCAGTGACTTCAAATATTGCTACATTTTAGCCTCCAAAGATATCCCAGCTATTAACTGCTCTTGACTGCTCAAATCAAGTAGTACATAGTTGTACGCAGAGATGTTATGTGAAAGAAATGAAAGAAAGGGAAGAAAGGAGGAAAGGGAAAAAGAGAGAGTGAGAAAGAGATAAAGGCTGAAAGAGAGAGAGAAGAGAGAGAAAGATGACGCTAGAATAACACCATGTGTTCTGCCAGAAAACGAGCTGCCTGAATTAAAATTTCAAATTAGTGTTTTATCAACATTAATTGTAGCAAAAGCAAAAGTAAAGTAGGAACAAGGGACAAGAAGGGACAAGAGAATAACACTGAAAGAGGTCACAAAGCCGTCTGCGGAGATTCAAGGTAACAATGAAAAGCCTAGAAGTTAGGGGCATAAAGGTCAACAAACAGGGTAGTGTGAAACCTGGCAGAGCAAAAAAGCTCAGGTCTATTGAACTGGGACTGGCAGACTTACGTGGGGGCTTGTGAGCATCTACACCCATAATGACACAGTTATGTCACTTTCTGCTGTCACCTTATAACATGATAATCTAACAACTTTCCTTCTGCCCTGTCAGTAGCCAGCAAATGAGCTGGAGTAGCTGGTAAGTTTTTGATAGCGTAAGGCTAGTGTTGGTTCCCAAATCAGGCAGAGCTATAGTGTAATTTATGTTTTGTTTATGTATGTAAAGATATTATATTTTAAATAAGGAACACAGTGCTCTTCTGTGACTAGTTCTAAAGCAATCTCAGTGCTATATTAAACTTCTGTATTTATATGCTTTACATTGAGTAGCTTTGTCAAGTCATACAATACTTATGTAGATGAGCACAATACTTTATGAAGGGAAGTTTAAACACAAGACTATTCATTTATTTGCTTTGATTGTATAAACTAGAGGTGTGTCTTCCAGAAAAGATAAAGCAACTATTCATTTTCATTATTTGCTAATATAGCCTGTAATGTACGAGGAATCCCATCTAAGACACATCAAATTCCCTGAAGACTTTATAATCAAACAGGTGACTGGAAGAGATAACAGAAATCCTTAGACAGTGAACAGGGGAATAGGGCAATTGATGTAATTTTCCTGCACATTCTGTTCTCTCTGATCTTCACTCCTTTTCTGTTGTTATTGCATCCCTATGGGTATATTTAATCTATTAGTTTTCTTCACTTTTCTTTCAAACTACCACTTTCCATAGTCTTCCTGTTTGGGGATTTGTCTGCTGGCTTGGCACCTTTCCTCCCTTGTTCAAGAGAAGTTTAAGATTCGTAGTAAGACTCTTCTGGCTTTATTTTTGCTGCTTCTTTGTTCCAGATTCCTCATTCATCCTTCAACACTAGACCAAATCTTTATTTCATCAACACTGTAATTCATTTGATCTGAACTTTCCTCATAACTGGGTTTTTTTTCTGACCTTTGTTTGATAGAATTTTTCCTTATGAGCATCATAAGATTTCCACAGCATCCCTTTTTACCCAAATGCCACACACATTATCTTGTTTTCCTTTTCTGACCATTGTGCCTTTAGTTTCTTATGGTCTCTGTGTGCTAGCTTGAAAGCATGCATATATTCAGAACTTGCATTAAAAAAATTGAGTTCAATGTTTCTGACAAGAGACCACAAAGTTAGAAATCTTTGTTTTGTGAACAATTTCATTAAAAGTTTGGAAATACTCTTATGATGAATATTACAAAGGTAAAGATTAGCAAACTTAGAATATTATTTCTATATCTTCTACCTACGTGTTGACTCATTTTGTGTTTGATATTTTCAACCTGTTTCAAATAGCATTTTTCCATTTTTGTATTCTTGTATACAACCTAGTGAATTTCGTATGATACGAATGTGTTTGATGTCTCAATCTATTTTCTCTTCACAGCAGAGAAGTTTAGCCTGAGTAGTCAGAATACTACAGAACAGAGGAGGGACAAAGTGTAGTGTAATCACCTTCAAAGCACATTACTAGATATTCAAAAAGAGCTCCAGGGAGAATTTGAAATACTGAAAAGTAAGGGTCATTTTGATACCAGTTACAAAAAAAAAAATATATATATATATATATATTTGTTCTCTAATAAAAAGATTACTCAAACATTCTGCTCGTACTAAATCCAAAATGCAGCAGCTACTGGAGGACAATTAACTCTATCCCAGCCAAAACCAGGACAGGCTATTGTTGGCTTGACAGAGAATGGGAGTCATTATATTCTTATAAAGTTTCACTGGGGGCCAGCTTTCTTATTCAAAAGAATCCTGAAGATCTGTTACAGGAACAGGAGTTAGCTTACTTCACTCATTTTTCTTGAGCATGAATTTCCGTACTTCGATTGTGAAGAGCATGAGGGTGATGCTTAACAAAAAGATCCTTCTGCTCAGAATCTAATTTATTTTCTCCTTTGGTGGAAACAAATGGAATTTTGTTTACTTGTTGTTATTGTCAGTCATGAATAAGAACAATGAGATTGGTGTGGTCCAGGACATAGCAAAGAAATATGCTGACTTAGTACAGCAGAACAAATTGACTCAGAGAGTAATTATGACTGGTGCCTGGTCTATTAATTATGACCTATCATTCAACTTATCCTCAGTGAATATTGTGATTTTAGTAAAATCCTTAATTGATCGAACTCAAGAAGTTCAGACTGAGTGACGACAATCTGTACTTGACTCACATCATTGTGCCTCTGTCTAAGAAGAAAAATTTACAATATAAAAGGCATATAAATCTATGAAGACAGTATTAGAAATAGTGCTGCTGTGCAAAAAAAATCTGGAAATGGAAACTGTATTTCTGAACATGGGAACTTACAAGTACTGCAGAAATAAAATGTCCAGAATAAGTTGAGAACATCTTACAACTTCAGGGTGACAATTAACTTTTCAGACATTTGAAAGAATGTCTAATGAATTACTCCTATTACTTGATATTTATGCCATTAAGGCCCACTGGTAGCAGTTTTTAATTTGCATCACGGTAAGCTGATGAGAGAAGAATCTGGTTCAGCAGGGGTCAAGTGGATGGATTGTTCAAAAGAATGAATATAAATTAGAAATACAGAAACAAAGTTTAGATTCAGCTTTATTAAGTTTCGTCAGTTACCTGACAACAGAGCTGACAGAGTGATGGAAAAGATTCTGTACATTTCTGTACCTACCATTTATTGGGCAGTAGATAGGAGCACAGATTTTTGTGCAAGACATAGTTTAAAAACATCTTTTTTTCTGCATTGTTCATGCGGTGGAGGAAAGGTTTTCAAATTCATAGACAGTGCTTTGAAATGATATCTCTATGCTACATTTCCTGAACAATAATAGTTACCATACTTGGACTTCAATCCCTATTGCAATTAGTAGCCTAAATTCTACCATTATTTCTTGAGTGCTTTTTGCTGAAGCATATGATTTTGATCTTCCTGTGCCTCTGGTAATATTTTAAAAGCCCCCTGTTAAGTAAAAAAGTTGTTGGTTTTGTTTTGACCAAAAAAAAAAAAAATTCACCAAATTACACAAATAAATTTGCATTATTTCCACAGTATAGACATAAATAAATGCAAATTGAGAAGAAATACAAAAAAATGCTTTTGGCTAGAGCACCTGATGTGCAACAGATGTAAGAGTCCTGTAGAAAAATACTGGATTCAAATATTTATTCAGGTATCTGGTGTAAGAAGGCGCAGATTTAGCATTAGCATATATAGTGATCGTGTGACCAATACATCAGTCCTAGAATATTTTAGCTTCATTAAAAAAAAGAAATCTAACAAGATTCAGCTGTAATATAATTCAAATGAAACTGCACTCTTTTTCTTACAGCAACCTTGACACACCTTATACATTCATTATTACAAGGCACATCTTAATGGATCCAGTCATCGGTAGAGTTCCTACTGCCACCAGTTCAGATTCTAGCAGTTAAAAAGCTAACAAAACATTAAAAGAATGCTATGTGTGTAAATATTAAAGATACAGAGTTGTTATCCATCTAAACAATCCTGTTCTTTGTGTATTTAGAAAAACAGTTTCCTTTCTTCTATTCCACTGTGCAATATAGTTCCCTACTTGTCTGTAGGGCTCCAGCCTGCAGGTGAAAGTCTGGAGCCACTGTGTAGAGGTACTTAGTTAGGGCTTGATCCAGCACTGTTATAGAAAATGGGAGGTTGCCTAGAAATCTACAAAAATGTCATTAATATGAACAAAGTCAAATTTTGCGTATTTAAAGTCAAACACTGCAAGGAAGATTTTTAAAGGCATTTAGGTATCTGGAGATGCAGATAGGCACCCAGCTTGAATTCTCAATAGAGGCTTAGGTGCTCAGAAACACAAAGAAGAACAGTTGAAAGCAAGAAAGGTGGGAAAATAGGTACCTAGTCACCTTAGAAAACATAGTCTTATGTGCACAAGAATAACTTCTAGGATAAGCATAGTACTGTACTGAGACTCTGGTTGTGTCCTACCTCTATGAGAATCAAATGGATCTTACAAGGGTTCATGTCTGTTAAAATACAATATGCCCTATATTCACATAACACTGTAGAAGGAGATAGAGTGTTGTGTGTATGGTATTCCTAGTGAAGAGGGATAAGCAATTCAAGAAAAAAAAGGGTGATATGACTGAAACAGTAATGTAAAGCATCCAAGGGAAAATATATTTTTTTGATCCTTATTTTATGTCTCTGTGTTTTTCAAACGAACAGTTCATCATGAAAAGATATGTAAGAAATGTGAGTTATGACATGAAGATAGTGTTAAATTAATGAAAATGCTTTTAGAAACTAGGTGCAAAATTATAAAACAATGTCAGGTAGGAGATTCCATTTTTTCAGAGAAACATCCAACCTGAGGATTTATTGGTTTCAATAGGTCTGATGTTTAGCTTATATTCAGAAATTGTGTTAAAATGCTGAAGTGTGGTAAGAAAAGGTAAACTTATTCTCAGTTTAGACCACTGAAAATTCATCTCTTTCTCTAATATTCTGACTCTATTTGATTTTTGTGTGTATATTGTTTGTAGACTGAAGTGGGAGGTTTGAGAAGTACTTTGCCTGCAGTTGCTGCTTTTTTTGCAGTAATATGAGCATGGTCTTTAGCTCTGCTAGTTGATTTGTACCTTAATCTGTGCTCCTAAATGAAACATCTTTAAAACACATTTCCCGGATTTTTCCTGACTCCTTGCATAAAGTTATTTTCTTGAGGTAAGCATCTTGTATCACAGCTCTTTCTCTTTGAGGAGACGTTGTGATTCGTGAATTGACTCTTAACCAGATGGTGTCTAGCTCAGCTTTGTACTAACTACCACGTGCACTAAAGCTTCACATCAAAAATTAACATATGAAACACAACTCCCAATATTAAGAACACTTGTATATTTTTTTTCAAAATATGATCTAATGTTACATAATATAAGCATTAAAATAAAAATTTTTATAAAATCTGTGTCTGCATAAATAAATTTGGCTGTTTGATTATTGAAGACTCGGCTTCCTTAGAAAGGTAAAGCTTCTTATGGTATAACAAACAGTAAAAACTTCTAGGAATTTATTTAGTTAGTCTGAGTATTTTGGTAAATTAAAATAAAGTAAGTATATTCCACTACAGTTTTAAATTGCCTTGTATAAGAAAATAACTGTGAAACTTCATAAAGGTAAGTATAATGATCTAATTTTATGATAATACAATGACATGCTTTTATTAATTATTATTTTGGTAAAAAAATCTTTTGAGTCCAAACCCCAACTTTCTTCAATTGTGTATCCAGAGACATAGTTTTTTTGCATTGTACTGGCAGATTCTCAAGATATTTTGGCTGATACACAGGGAACAGTCTTTCATGTTATCACTTGCAAGCTTGGCCGTCCAGGCATTCCTTGTAAATGGCTGAGAGTCAGACTGTGAGGTTGTGAAGGACGTAATTTAACATTGTGTAATAGCTCACAGTCTGAAAGTGTCTGCTGCATCCTAACTCATTGCCTCGTTCAGTGAGATGCACCAGAAGAGTATTCTGTATGACAGCATATGTAATGTGAGTGGGATTCTTAACTTTTCATTGTTGTTAATGTTCATCTCCTCCTTTTTTTATAACCCAAAAGAGGAATTTTATTACTGTGTTTATTACTGTGTTAGGCCTTACTTTAAGTTTCTGCAACTTTCATCTCTCCCACTTGCAGCCAGTTAACAATTCCCTGAGCACCCTTATCAGCTATGGACAGCAACTACTGCACTGTGCAGGGTTGCTTAGGAACAAAATTGATGCTCTTTGACATGGTGGATTACAGCTGCCACATGCTGGTCCCCAAACTCTCCTGCTTCCCACGGAGGAGTGAAAAGCAGAGAGGTTGAAGATGCTTTCCAAATCTGACTGTGAAGAGAGTAGATACTTCTTTTGTTTTAGGATATCTAATCACTTAATTGTTGGTAAACAGCAGATTAAGAATTGCGGCCTTTCTACTGAAAGCAGAGCAGTACCAATAAGTGTCTAGTAACAACTCTTTTTAACAGCAACTTTGTAGTTTAAATACTATGGTATCTTGTATCACTCACAGGATGAGAATTTTTAGCCTTTCTAAGTTTGTTGGTTGGCTTTGGTTATCGATGCTTTTATTTACATCCATTGATCAAATCCATGCTGAGACATGGATATCAAGGGCTAGGGACAAGCAGAATTAGAGAGAGTGTGTACACCAATATGATACACATAATGAGAACTAGCTAAGTTACAGCTGCAGCTATTTCTTGTGTTTATTTGATAAGTATTTATAGAAAATGAAACTTTGAATATTTGCATTGTAAATTCTACAGTGATTGAGAATTTAGTTACTATTTACCTTTTTGGCACCTGGATAGAAAACTTCAAAGAGTACACATTGAAGATTCCCTGCAGACAGATAGTATAGAGTAAGTCTATCCACAGACTGGCTTAATGATTTGACAAGCTCAGTATTCGTTATCTTCTGAGTGAAAGGGAAGTTCAAGTTTTATGTGATTTGCTTGTGAATGGTAATCAACATATAGAATGTGAAGCTGTGTCAAAAGGTGCTGAGTTTTAGAGGTAAATATTATAAAGGAAGCTCCTTACAAAAAAAAAAACATATAAGGTGATACATATGCCATCCTTCTTGGACCATGTGCTACTTCTGGCATCTCTCTCTCTTCACCCCATCAGACAGATCGTTGCAGAAATGGTAGCTGCTGAAACACCTAAACCGTTATAATTCATTTAACCTGCAGTTTCTTTTCTTCCAAGGCCCACATTTTCAAAATTTAATGCATTATATTATTCACGGGAGAAGCAATGTTTCTAGTCATGCTGGTGAGCCCTTCAGCATGGTTGAGCCTCTTGCCATACCGGCAGGGCTGTGACAGCCTCTCTCCTTCTCTGGGGACAGGCACAGCTGCAGACCACAGATGATGCTGAGTAACTGTGTCTGGCACACGCTACCAATGATTTTAAAATACAGACACCTTTGTGCCGCAGTGCACACGTGTAAAATAAAATCCTAGTTGTGGGAGAGGGAAATAGGTAGCAGTTTTGTTTCAGCTCTCTAGGAGAAGACAGAAAAGAGTGCCTGGAGTGAGCTGCACAAATCCCTGTTGATGCAACTGCCTCTGGCCACTGTCTGCCCCAAGCCCTCTTCACACCATGAGTACAGCATGATGTCTGTCAGGCAGTGATCCATGGAGTGGATCTACAGGCGGTTGGGCCATGTAGTAGGAAAGAGGTTGTGGGTTTTGCAACACTTCCAGAAGGTGTGTGAACTTTCTCTATGTAGCCACCACATTTAGTCTGCACTGTTTGCTATGTCTTTGCAAACAAATTAAATAAATACAGAGAAAAGTGCTAGATTATGTGGAATGCTGGACAGGGCAATGGTTTGTACTATGGATTTGGATACACAGAAGTGGATTTGGAAGATGCTCACATCAAAAGGCTGAAAATAGGTTGGTTCATCTCTTTCATGTCAGTGGTGTATCTTCTGCCTTAATATACTTTGATACCTATTTTCCAGCTCCCTAGCTGTACTCAGAAGTTTCTTTGTTTTCAAAGCAAACAAATCTAAATACAGCAGAAAGGTTTCCTTAAATAAGCCTTTCACGTTGTCTGTATACAGTTCTTTTCCCAGTCCCTATGTTTGTGTGGAAGGATATAGCTATAGAATATATAGATTGTATCTCAGGGGTGTGGGTTTTTAAAGACAATCAGGATGTACAAGTCTTTTAAAGGAGACAAGTAGGACATATTTTCTTTAAAGGAGACAGCCAGGACATACTATACAATAGAATTATTATAGAAGAATCTGGAGGTGGAATTCAAACTTATTTCTCTGCCAGTTGCTTACCATCTCTGGAAGGTATTTATAAACCTTAACTTACTCCTGCAAAAGTTAAATCCTTCTGAACTAGTCATCCTTGTCTCACTTAGGAGGTAATGAAGAGAAGCAGGCATCTGGAGGTGCTCATTCCTCTGCACTGAGTATAAATGAAATTTATTATGATTAGCAGACACTTAAATATTTAAATACCGGGTGAAATGGATGAGATAAATCCCAGCCTCCGTGTCTAGCTGGTTCGATCTGTTCTCGTTGTTCCCAGTTATATAACTCTGAAAGGCCCAATGGCTCTGAACTAAAAGAGGGCAGATTTAGATTAGATATTAGGAAGAAATTCTTCAACATGAGGGTGGTGAGGCACTGGGACAGGTTGCCCAGAGAAGCTGTGGCTGCCCCCTCCCTGGCAGTGTTCAAGGCCAGGTTGGATGGAGCTCTGAGCAACCTGGTCTAGTGGAAGATGCCCCTCCTCATGGCAGAGGGGTTGGAACCACATGATCTTTAAGGTCCCTTCCAACCCTTACCATTCTATGATTCTATTATTCTATGATTCTATATTCCTTTCAAAGATGATAGCAGAGTAAGTGCTTGGGCTTTGTTGACAATTCCCACTGTATCAAAAAGGCAATGCGTCTGCTACATTTAAATTCAAAATATTTTTGTTTTGTGTAACCTGCAAGGCCACTTCAGTGCTTTTTCCAAATTTTTTGGCCTTTTCCAAACAACACAAAAAAAATTTAAATTTGAAAAAAAAAAAAGGAGTTTTAATGTTTCTACTGGTTTAGAAGAAGCCTCTAGAAAACTGAAAGAAACATTTAAGTAAGTATCCACTGTAATTTTCTGCAGGAAATAAGTCATTCTTCAGAGAGCAATGGTTTTGAATGAAGATATGAAGGGCTTGAAAACCTTAACTTTGAAGGGTTGTAAACTATTCCTGTCGTTCTGAATGGGAAACCTAAAGACTGATTCACAGGTTGGTCTTGTTAGCGGTTTCATCATGGTCCATTTTTAAAGTACCGCAATGGAGAGATGTCAGGCATATTCCTCCATGCCGTTATTCTAGTGACTTCCAGGAGGTGTCAGAGCTCTAGAGTGCCATTAGGCATTGCCAATGTATAGCTCTGAAGCAGACTGAAAATCTTAGACACACTAAAATAAATTTCAGCGGAGACACTCTCCTCATTGCAATATTCATTTTCATATTTAACTCAGTTTAAAAATTACCATTTTCTCTAAAGCTGTCTCCAGACTGGAGCACTGGAGAAGCTTGAGGGTCAAGAGAGAGGGTTACAGTCAAAACTGCTTCAGAGTTTATGTCCTTCTCATTTACCTTCTGAACTTTGTTCACTTCTCTGCAATTCAGACCAGTCTCTCTGGCGAGGAAATTCTGTAATTTGGTATGAAATCCTGTTATCAGCAGTGATTTGGTTTCACTCATTTTAGTTTGTCTTCATGTTCAGCTTTTCCAGAGCAGCAAATCCCAAATTTGCCAGCTAGTACAGTTTTATACTAGTGTGAAATAACCACCTTTCCTTCACTATGTTTCTCTTCTGTGCAAGATTTCATGAAATTATGTGCCTTTATGCATTAAATAGCGTATTAATTTTTTCTTTTTTTGTGGAGAGAGATTAATAACCTGCAGAAGAAATAATATTTCTTCTTTTTTTCCCTCAATTGGGAAGCTTTATCATAAACTTCCAAAAAAGTTCTAAAGCAAAAGTGCTGTCCTGCACCACTGCACCACTACAGAAAGTTTGCTTCTCTTTTGAGGGGAACAGTGGTTATTTCATAATTTGGGGAAAATATTTTTTATTATTTTTTAATTAAACTTTATTAAATTTTAATTATGTTTTATTTAATTCTATTAAAAAATATTGGTCCTTCTATTGTTGTTCAAGTAAATGCTTTTTACAAGCTTGGAGACTGATGATGTTGATGGGAGTGAACGTAGGCTCTTTCTTAACCTTCTTGCTTAGTTCTAAGTTGTCCTTGGAACAAGTCCTTGTGTGAAGACAAGTTTATTTACATACTTGTGAGACGTGAAGTGATATTTTTAATACACCAACCACTTTTCCATTGTCTTAGGAAACAAACTGAGAACAGGGACCCATGCAACATGTCTACAGAGAATTTTTTTACCTAACTACTTTGCTAGAGAGAAATAGATGAAGACAGTGTTAGAAATCTGAATTGCTATTCCTTCAAAGGAGCAGCCTGATAGTGATTGTTGTTCTGCGCCGGGGTGGAGTGGTGGGATGTGAGGTGAGAGAGAGATGGTGAAGAATTCTTTCTGGATCTCGACAAGAAAGGCCCAACAAAATATGGCTTAATAAAAAAAACTGTTTTAATAAGATAAAGTAAAAGAGGATTATAGATAGCTAGTAAATCTTATGTCCCTTCAGATGCTGGGAACCATGCATTCATGTAGCATTGGATGTATTTTCCCAGGGCACTCTGCAAAGACCTTGCTCATGGAGAGAAGAACCCTGTTTTTGGTCCTTTGTGCTATTACATAATTTATTTTTTTCACAATAAAAGAGCTGTATTCATAAAGGATGTTCTCACGGGAACTTCTTGCTGCACTTTTAGATGAAGGCAAGGCCACACAGTAATCACTGATATTGAGTTGCCTGCAGGCTCCTTTGTTACAATGATCTGGTCAGGTTTATCCTGCAGACAAGGTATTTGTGCAGCACAGTACAACCTGAAGGCTGGGATGGGCATGCAGCGCAGGCCTACTATGCTTACTGACTTTCACTGTTATGTGGATCACTAACTCTTCCATGTACTGTAATTTCCCAGTCAAGTTCACTACAACAGGTTTGTGGTGCAAGGTAGAATAGCAATATACCTGTTAAAAAGTTTTTGTTACTGTAATATAAGAATCGTTAACTTATTTACTGATTCTGGTTACTGAATTTGATCACAGAATTATAAAAAGTGCCAAGAACTTTTGCAGTCAGGCTAACATAATATCAATTTAATGCGAATATGTTCAATTAAACATTTAGAATTTTGTCCAAAAGAAACATTGTATTTCTTCTAGAAGTTTCACGATAAAACATAGAATTATAGAAACATAGAATCGTAGGGACATTTAAAGGTCATCTTGTCCAACCCCTCTGCAATGAGCAGGGACATCTTTGCATCCAGCCTGACCTTGAATGTTTCCAGGGATGGGGCATTTACATCTCTGGGCAACCTGTTCCAGTGCCTTACCACCCTCATTGTAAAAGATTTCTTCCTTCTATCCAGTCTAAATCTACCCCATTTTAGTTTAAAACCATCACCCCTTGTCTTATTGCAACAGGCCCTGCTAAAAACATCCAGAACTCTTGCCATGTAAGGTAATAGAAAATCTATTCAGGAATCTTTGAAGGTTTTTTTCTTAAGTGAGACTTTGATAAAAGCAAAATGTAGTTGGAAAATATAATTTATGAATTTCCTGCTTCCAAATATCTATGAATGAATACCACTTATTCTTTATTCATTTTTGTTTAGAAATGTAGAGCAAAAAACTGAAATTACACATTTGGATTGTTTGATCTGAATTGCTTTTGGGATTTCAGTTCAAAGCAATTTTGACTTTTAATCCATATGTGGAATGGAGAATATTTTTAAGAAACAATGCTGTGAGAGAATGATTTCATCTTACGATGAAAGGCTACATTCTAGCCGTTACTGTTCCATTCTTTTTTGACTGAAAAAGCAATTAGAAAAATTGATGACAAAACATCCACTAAGGCATATCAAATACAAAAGATACAACATCTGCCTTGGGAAGTCCTTAAGCTGTGGATGGCTGAAAGCTGAGAAGGTATAATGGCGGTAGCGTCACTGTATTCTTGCCTTTGCTTATGTTCTACCCAAGTCATTTGCTTCTGGCCACTGTTAGGGAGTTGGGCTAAATGTCTTGTTCATCTCTCCCTCTCATGTTCTCAGTTAATGGAAATGACTTAACTGTGGATTAGATCAGGCTTAGATTAGGGAAAGAAAGTATTTCATACTTGTTTTCCTAAGTTCTTTTAAAGAACTGTGGGCAATGGATAAAAGATAGCTATTCTTAGGTGCCAAAGGTTCAGCAGGTCCAAGAATATCATAGAGCTTGAAAACTGTGCAAATAGGAAAACAGCTGCTTTGAACTCACAGTTATTTCTTACATCTCTGTTTTGTTCAGATATTTGTGTAATGAAAGGTCATAATCTACAAGGTGATGAGAGCTTATGTCAGCTTCAAGAGACTTCAACTTAATAAGCATTTCAATGGAAGATGAATAAATGCAGCACCACCTGGGAGTGCTGAATGCCTTGCAGGATTTAATGCTATTCACTTGATCCAAAGCCTATGGAAATCAATTAGAGACTTGGATTTCACCTGAGAGGACTTTGCATCAAGCTTATGTATGAACAACTCTAGCCAGATATTGACCAGGACAACAATCATTTATATGAATTACCTCAAACTCTCAGGATTTAAACTAAACTCCATGGCAGAGCAACAGGGATTCCTGCAAGAGGTATTGCTATCAGTATCTTATACTGAGATAGGGTGAAAAAAGTAAAAGGTAGAGTTTAGTTATATTTATTGAAGCATAGTTTCATCATCAGAAAAATAGTAAGATAATAGATTCCAACTTCTGATGCAACAGGTTTATTCTGTCTGCAGTTAATCAAGAGGAAGCGGTTTATGGGAAGCAAATGGTACAGCATCTCCTCTGGTAACATGCAGATGGAGTCATACATGGGATCCCTCCCTACGTATTTTACAGAAACTGGTGATAATCAACACTGGAGTAGGGAATTTGCTCAGAATTTCTTATGGTTAAAAGGGGAACAAGCTGGCATATTTTTTTCCTTAGCTTACTAAAGTCTTGTTAACTCACAGCAACTTTCAGGCAACCTTGAAAGGATATCACACTTTAACAGGATCAGAGAACATGACAGCCAGAGCCTGATGTAACTAATTTTGGACTGGTATAACAGTGCTATTTAGAGCAATAAAGGTTTTATCTGTTGTTTGTTCTGTTTACTAAAATAGTTGGTGAAAAATGTGCCATATATTATATCTCTTCATTATCCTGCTGGTATAAAGGACTTTTAAAGAGATAGTTCTGCAAATACTTTGGGATTGTCCTGCTTAACTAGTTTAGGATAAGGTCATATATAAAATGAGCATAAAGAAAAAATACTCAGTTCCCTAACAAGAATCTGTCAAGCAATCAGTTAAAAGGAATGGCTGGCTAAGACCCATACATATCGATGGTGCAATGATTATTATACACACTTCTATGCTTGCTTGCCTTTCCACATAAAAATCCATCACTCCCAGTGAGAAGGCCCACACTTTCTTAGGTTCCTCCCATACATAATGACCATTGGATACGTTATTTGTTTAATGAAAACCAAATAAACTTGCAGTTAATTTCTTTTCTGATGTGAGACACAAATGCCAATACTCTGAAAATCTTGGAAGAAGGACTGAGAGAGAGTAGGTTTTATTCTTAGGTTTTATTCCATTGAAGAGCATGTTGCAGCTTTGTTGCATTGGATGCACTGCATGAGTGACTTTATGCATAGTCATAACTGTTTCTTGGAAAGAAAGAGCTTATTAAACAGTAATCATATAGCATGTGTAAATGAGTTTTGTGGATAAACACATATCCTTATCGCCTGAGATGCGTTGTTGACTAAAAAAGTTTTTCTTATGGCATTCACTCTTCCAGGAATTTCACCAATCGTTTTATCTCCGATTGCTTTTGCTGCCTGTGAAATTTCTTTTTACTTTTCTCATATATAAATAATGCTGATTTTTCTCTGTTCCTCTTGAATTACATGCTTGAAGAAAAAGAGAACAGACTTCATGAGTGTCTAAATATGCGCCTAGGTGAGATGCTCAAATATATTTTTCTACTTTTAGGTGAGCTTATTCACTCTCTAGACTCGCTAACTTCAATGACTGCAGTGGGAGCTTCAACACTAAATCGCATGCAAAAACCCGCATGCACACGCCAAAAGTGACTTCACTTTCTACTTGAATTCCATTACAGGACAGCAAAATGAACTGATCATGTCAGAGCTGTGAATTCTTTTTCTTTTTTCTCTGTTTTTTTTTCCCTTCAGATTTGGGGTCCTGTTCTGGGCAATGATCTAATGCAGTTTAACTGCTCCTTATTCCGTTTCCAAGCTTCTTTCCCCAAGATGCTTTTTCCTAATGATATTGTCCACTCAAGCAGAGTGACAGCATCTTTCTCAGGAAAGAGGACACAGATTATATTGAACAGATAACCTCGGAAAAATTTGTGTACCCATAATTTCATGCTTTTTTCTTTAAATTTGAGACAGTCTTGCTGATGTAATAAAAAAGAGAAACATTTTTCACCTGTCCATTTTTTTTCTAAGCAGCAATATAGATGAATGGGTGGAAAAGTTAAGTATTTCTACCATCATTTGAGTTTGAAGGCAAAGCCTACAGGAGCTACTGGAAAGGCTTTAATTTTCTTCAGCAGGCTTTAGATCAGGATTCTAGTTATGTCTTACAGTATATATTCTAACATTTCTATGTCATTAGTTCATAACTTTAAAAGAACTCATTCCAATGGGGACTGGAATGTTGGATTTTTCCCACATGAAATTCAAAGTAATAATTTTGACCTGCTTTCTTTATCAGAAAGGAAGGCAACTCTCTTATGATAGACTGGTGGAATTGTTAATGAAAGCTGAAAACACTGCTAGCATTTTTGGTTTTTTAAATGTTAAATGTGTCATGGAAAGGTTTACTTACTTTATGTAATCCACTCCAAAATGTGTGTCTCAGCTGTCAGGCCGGAACATATCAATGTGTAAAAAATGCAATTGCTCTTCAGGGCTGAGGTGAACTCTAATAGTTAGATGCTGTGCAAGCTTCTGAGACTAGACACCGTGACGATTTTGTAGGCATCTCATTAATGAATTGTAGCGCTGCAGCATGCTCTGCTTTACTTATTTATTGAAGAGATAATGGAAAATAACTGGTTTCTTTGTGAAGTCATAAATAATATGACAGAAGGATATTAAATGCACCGAGATGTGACAGAAAAGCTAAAAACTTGTGGGGTTTAGGATTTTATGGTGCCAGTTCTCTTTTACCAGTACATGTAAAACCAACAGATATGTTTTAGCTGTTTTTGTGAACAATTATCAATTTAGAGTGCTAGCTACTGAAACGTGGGTGTCTTAAATCATAAACAGTATCCCAGTTTTGTTATTTTGCAGTAATATTCAAAAGTTACTAAAGAATAAATCTTCTTCTTTTTAAAATTTTATTTCTTTAGGTCTTTTTCCATTTTTATTTTACACAGAAATAGTCTTTCTCTATTTTCAAATTCCTGATAAGAAATACTGGTTCTACAAAGTATTAACATTTCTGACATCCATTCTGTACATCCTTTGTTCTCCGTGGGAGCCCTGTCCTGAAACTCCATGCAAATGTACACACAAGGCCCGCTGTGGTTTCTCAGTACTTTGCACACCTGATTAAAATAGAAGCGAGCTTTTTTTTCCCACTGTGTGTATGTGTGTGTGTGTGTGTCTATCTGAACTAAAAAAAAAAAATGTGTTCTATTCTGGAGTTCAGACATAGCACTGAGATCCAGATTGAGGTAGTACTGTCCTCTTCTGTCTTCATTCCTGTTCTTTTCACTGAGAGATTTGTCATGTAGTGTATTGCGAATTTCCTCAGAGACTGTGGTGATTAAAGAAGTAGCAATCATATTGGTTAGTCTTGGAAATATTTCTGAGTATCACAACCCCACAATTCTTTACCCTGGGTTTGACTGAACATTTAGCATGAAGCTAGTGTAGAAGACAGAGCTCCGCAGTGATGCAGCTGGCTGTACTTAGGTTTCTATACTCTTTCCATCTTCACAGTAGCCAACCACCTGTATTGTAAACATGCTTCTACAAGTTGAACAAATTATTTTTCCTTCAGTAACAGAAGCTCCTTCAAGGTTGGTAGTTTAGATGTTGTTGCAGCTGGCAAGTGTTGAGGTCACAAATTTGTGGATCTTAGCCACTATGCTGGTGTGAATTTTGTCTATGCAAAGCATTTTATGGTTTTGTAGTGTCCATTACCACATCACCTAAAGACTAATCTTGTCTTCCAAAGCACGACTTTTTTTTGGAGGAGTTCCAAGCATTTACATATGGGGTTCCGAGCCTAATTGCTTGCTTATCCCACTTACATCAGTTTTACATCAGTGTAAATCCATTGTTTTATGAGCTACTCCTAGTTTACAGTAATGTGAAAATAGAGTAAGACCTGATCTGTCATGCCTAGCACTGCCAGAAAAGTACATTTTTAATTCTTTTGAAATAGTGAGATGTAGGAAACAGGTGAAGCAATTCTATTGTGATTCAAGTGATGTGTATATAAAAATCTAAGGTTAGAAACAATTTTCATCAACCATTCCAATTATTATGTGATGCTTATTACTGTAACTTGAAATTTCTCTTCTTGGCTAACAGTGCCACAATGACTTAAGAAAATGAAGTGTACGTTTTCCATTGAGCAATGGAGTGGTGACTTGGTGGTCTATACTGCAGAGTTTCATCTCCAGTTGTTCAAATAACTGAGAAATCACTGGGTAAAATATAATTTATTTCTGGAAAAACAAATTGCAGACAGTCTTTCTAATAAATTTTAGGAAACTACAGAATTCTTGATCTGGAAGTACAGCAGATGAGACACACTCATGTTGTGATCATACACAGAAAAAAGGACAGTTTGCTCTTTCTGAAGTATTTGTCCATTTCTGCTAGCTGTTTCATAGGGACTATTGTTATAATTAAATATTTCTAGTTTGCACATTTTAGATCACCCTTTAGAGTAAAAAAAAAACAAAAATCAAAATGAATGGTTCTCTTGAAATGTTGATTCTCCAAGTGAGCAATCTGTGGACTTCTCGCAGGATATATTCTACTTTTTGAAAAGTTACCAGGAAGTTACATCTTGAATCTGTTATTTATAAAATAAATTGAAAGATCTAGTATGAAACCTAGGGGCCTAATATTTTATATGTCATTGTAACTCTCTTTTTCAAACCGGTTGAGATGTCTTTGAGGCACAGAGACTATAACAGATTATTTCTATCAGCAATCCATTCAATTAAGCAGCCACACATGGATAATCAAGGATAATAAATGGAGACCCTTGCTTATAGTTTCAAGTGAAAGAGGTAATAGATTTGATCACTGTCGTATTTTGCCACAAGTGGTTTGTGGTAGAATAATTCTGCTTTCATTACTTTCCATGTTTAATACTGTTACAGGCTATTTCAACGACATTTCCAAATATTATGTCTCAGAAAGGATGTGACTAACGTAGTTTGGTAAATTCTAAGTCATTTTTTGTTGAGAACAATGTTGAATATACATTAAAATACTGTGTAACAGTTCTAATTGTCAAAAGTAGTAGATGTTCATTAATCGTATCAAGTATTAGGTGTATTTTTAATATACATTCTGCCCCTTCTTACTTCTGAGATAGTAGTTACAGACCCAGATAGCCAATGTTCACTTGCTAGGTAGATTAATCTAATTTTCTCTGAGCAATTTTAGGTTTTGAATAAGCTGATTAAAAAAGAAGAATAAAACTTTCTTTTGCATGGCAAATTTTACTATGGCTTAAAAGTCATAGTATGTCTCAAGCATTTGCTTGTTCAAATGCAGTGGAAGACTTTTTATTTTTCCAATATATGTGATGTACTAAAAATGCAATAAACACTTTTCAGCCATGAGCTACTTTGTCAGAAGAATTGTAAAATAATAAGGGTTAATTTTAAAAGTCAATAAAAAAAGTGTTACAGTAATATTTTTGTACGTATGTGTAGAACACAACTTCAGCAAAAAGAGTCTAAGGTTGTTAATAGGCTGTTCAGCTTACTGGGGGGACCATTCTGCTCTGTTTCCAGTCCCAGGAAGAGATCTGATTATCAGACGATACATCCTTGTGAGTCACTCTGTTTTGCCTACTGCAACTTTCACATTCTATAAATATTTAATAGAAAAGGGCCCTCCTTCCCTTTTTAGTGCAGAATGATTCCATCAGAGGAGCCTGACACCCTCTGCCCTGATGGGAGGAGAGCACAGCTGTGTTGCTTCACTGGATCTTAATCTGAAGATTGTTCTCAATTTATGTTCTGAAATGGTGACATCTTTTCGTACCTATGAGATGTCTACTCATTGCAAAGCAACTATGACCTTTGCTATTTCTTTCCTGTAAATCTTGTAGTTGCCCATGCAGCTATCTACAGAATACTACACTGTTATGTACCTGGCTGTTTTTGTAAAAAAAAACCCCATGCATGAGGTGCCTCAAAGCTAATTTAGTGCCTATTTGAATTTTTCTTCTTTACACTCTTTTTAGGGCCTATGAAAAATGTACAAGGTACACCAAATAATTACATAGTGTGAGTGTATCTGTGTGTTTGTACATAAGTATACATCTGTATGAAAATATACATAGAGTATAAATGTAGTATATATAAACGTATAAATAAAAATCCTGTGCTTGCATACTATGTATTTTAGCAGCACAGTTTATGTATACTTCAACATATACAAGAGTATCCAAATCTTGAAAAGTGCTGCAGCTCATTTTTGTCTGTCTGCATCTTGTTTTTGTCTGCTACAGAAACATCTTTTTTTGAGTGCTTTATTTTTACCCTACTTAATTTCAGTAAGACTTGCATATGTAAGGACTCAAAATGTAAGGGCCTCTTTTTCCAGTTTCTGACTCAGACACTAGCTAAACAGTAACACCTTTACCTTGAACATCTCTCTTTTCTTTTAAAATTGGCAGGAAGCCCAGAATTTTTCTTCATCAAAGGCATGTTAGCAATATTTAGCCTACTTTCATGCTAATTTGTTTTTGTGATCATAAAATTAATCAAAATCTTTTCCATTGTTTAAAACTGAAGATAATATTTTTACAAAATCATTTTAGAGCATTTTGAAAATAAATTCAGTTGACTATTAATAACAGGAAAATAATTACAGTTACAGATGTGTCCTTTAGGCAAATTTTTAGTAAATTAGTGGCTGATCCAAAGCCCTTTAAGGGTCCTGTTGATTTCAGAGAGTTATGGATTATGTCTCAGTAAAGAAACTTTACTAGAAAAAGACGTCATAGCAGTGGAAAAAGTAGGTATCTTTAGAAGCATAAATTGCATCAGAGTCCAATCTTCAGCCACAGTAATTACTAGATTTGAGCAAAATTTGTCAAAAAAGTATTGAAAATGTTTGATAAAGGAGGATTTCTTGATCTACATTTCTGTATAAAATCATCTTGTCGTTGTGAATTTTGAAGTCTAAAACATGCATTTCCAGAAAAGCTTTCTTTCACAGGTGGTCTGTGTATAACACCTTCCTCCTTTTATATCCAGATCATTGCTGCCTGGCATTCTGTCTAAAATCAGGATGGAACTACTCATGGAAATTCAGTTCTGGAAAATTTTAAAGAGAAAACAAAACCCTTTCCAGACTGTAGGATGTTCCCAAATGGGGAGGAAAAAGAACCAAGTGATTTCAGAACGAGAATTCAAGACCTGAAAGTGTAGTTGGAAGTTAAGCTACCGGAAGAGGCATTTTTTATTATGACATGGAACATCCAAGGGGATTTTGAAAATTGCTGATGCTTTTCCCATGCTAGCGTGAGCTGGGGAGGAGACCAGGCTCACTGCATGGAAGTAGGACAAGCTAACAAAAGGGAAGGCGTCACCAGGTGGTGCTCTTGTCCGCCATGGTCCAAGTTCCTTTTCCTTTGTGTGCGAGCATATGTTTAGTCTTGGGAAGACACAGAGAGCTGTTTTAGTTTGGGGTTATGTGTGAAGAAAGTTTCCGTTTTCAGTTAGTTTCTAATCAGCGAACATTCCCGAGAAGAATTTGCTTTCCAGGAGCCACTCATCAGGTTTGAGGTTCAGGGTGGATGAAAGAAAAAATATTATTTGCAGAGTATATCATTACATTTATTTCAGCAAGGAATACTATTTTTACTCCAATTAGATAAGGGGAAAATGCTAAAAAGTTTTGGTAAAAGGAACAATGGGAGCCCAAGGTATGTGTCTTTCTAGCAGAACAATGTCATCAAATATTTGCAAGGGCTGTTTCAATGCTCAGTCTTTTGAAGCACTATAATTAAGCTATGAAAAAATAACAATGCCTTCCATATTGAATGTTCTGCAAGAAGCCTGGAGAATTATTCCATGAAAATTTTTAGTTGTTAACTTACTCATCAATCATATGACTTCAACAGTATTCATCAGACATAGTCATGATTAGGAAGACCTTGGAAATGCATTAGAGGAAATAAATATGATGGAAATTCAGTTTACTAAAATTGTGCTAGTACAGAAGAGCAAGAACATATATAATACGATTATATATCAAATTACATGTCAGATAAATGTCAGGTCAAGACACAATGTCTAAGTTAAAAATTTAAAGATTTTTTTGTTATTATTTGAATACAGGAACTTTGAGCATTTTACATGGTTCTAAATTTTCAGCTATGCTGGTGTAAAATCTATGGAAAAGACTTGCATCTAAAAAAACTTCTGTCAGTTTTAGATATTTTGATTATGAATGCTTTAGTGATTCATTAACCCTTAATTTCATCCTGTATTAAGAGAATTTATAGTTCTTAGGAAATCAACATTTTTCTCAAGATTTTCAGCAAACCAGAAACTCAATTAACTCTGCAGTATCTCACATAATATATGTTTAAAAACTTACTTTTACTCAAGGAGATAGCTAGGCAAATTCATGGAACAGAAATTCATCTACATTTGTAAGTACACAGAAAAGCTATCTGCTTCTTAAAATCCCTGAACTGAAAGTAGATGGAAGATGAGACGGTAATAAGGGAAAGTGTCAAATGTCTTTGCTCTGTTTTCACTCTTTTCTGTGCAGTTAGTAATGGCCACAAAATCCTGGCCTAAATATATCTTTGATGTATGAATGTATGAATTCTGAAGTCCTTGTGTCATTTCAGAAGCAATGGAGCATGAGATTGCTGTGTTTTGGGGTAGTTACATCAAGCCCGTGTGCTGTGGGAATGGAGATTCCAAAATGTCCCGGGTGTTACTTCTTATGAGTCACAAGAAGTCCTAATATTTTCTAGCAAAATATTTTGCATTCAACAGATTGTTATCACATTTTCTCATCATAAATATCATATAATCATAAAATTTTTGCCAGGAGGTTTCCAGTTAGCAATATATATAATGCTTATTACATACTTAGTCAGAGGAATTATTCTGTTTTTAATTAGAAATGAGTATGTGTGGCATTTCGTTTTTAGCAAAAAGTTAAGAGGTTCATTGGAGAGAAAAATGGATTGTGTGGATGTGACAACGAAAAATGTTTCAAAATTCTTAACCATTACTTCCAGTGATTTCTTTGAAAATCTTAGTACTGAAGAAAGTTTCAGAAAATGTCTTTAAAATTAAGTAACTTCCACATAATACCAGTGATGTTTATGTAACACTTTTTCTGTCTATAAGGCTACAAGAACTGAAGGTTAATGCTAGTGAGCATAAAACCAGAAATTTTAAGTATCTGTTGAAAAGACTTTTAAGACTTTGAAGCCATTAACTCCTTAGAAAACTTGCATCTAACCCTTTAGAACACTTGATATACCAGATAATTAATAAAATAAGTAATATTTTATTTTCATAATTTTCTGGTTTAAGCAATACATCACATGGATACAAGAGAGAATTTTTAGAGACTTTCATGGATTACCAGACACATAAGGAAGTCTTCTGATTCTTCTGAAGTCCCCTGACTTCCCCTGACTTCTCAGTCTGTACTGTTTGTCTCCTAAAGTGCTCAAAGGATCTTAATGTAGGTTTTGCAAAGTCTAGTCTTCTATAATTCATGAGATACATGAACTGACTTTCCTGACATTGCTGTGCCAGGCTCTCTGGGAACCATCACTCCATGCCTAGGACATGGATTTTAAGACCACTCTTAACTGTCTGTTAGTCACAGGTGACAGAAAAGCTGCTTTATCATTAATCCCACAAGGAGTGTTACAATGCAGGGAATATAACCTTACAGCACAATATTTTGTTCTTGAAGCAAAGAATTGCAGAATTGAGGTGAAGTTGAAGGGGACCTCTGGAGATTGCCTTGTCCAACCCTTCCTGCTCTAAATAGTGTCACCCAAAGCTAGTGTCTCAGAGTCGTATCCGGCCAGTTACTGAATATCTCCAGGGGTGGAGATTGCACAACCTCTCTGGGAAACCTGCTCCAGTGTTTTACCACTCTCACAATGAATTTTTTTTCTTGCGTTTAAATGGAATTTCCTCTGATTCAGTAGTGGCCCATCACTGCTTGGCCTTTTTCCAGATACTATTGAGAAGAATTTGGCTCTATATTCTTGACTTCTGCACTCAGCGGGTATTTATATACGTGGATAATACGCCCCTGAGCATCTTCTCCAGGCTGAACAATGCAAGATCTCTCAGCCTTTCCATATAGCTCATATGCTCCAAGCCCTTTATGATCTTCATGGCCCTGTGCTCAACTCACTTCAGTAAGTTCATTACCCTCTTGTACCAAGGAGCCCAGGACTGGACCCAGCACTCCAGCTGTGGCCTCCCCAGTACAGAGGGGGGAGAAAGGACCATAGAATCATAGCGTGGGGTGGAAGGGACATTAAAGATCATCTAGTTCCAACCCCGCTGCCATGGGAAGGGACACCTTCCACTAGACCAGGTTGCTCAAAGCCCCATCCAGCCTGGCCTTGAACACTTCCAGGGAGGGAGCATCCACCACATCTCTGAGCAACCTGTTCCAGTGTATCACCACCTTCATCATAATGAATTTCTTTCTTATATCTAATCTAAATCTACCCTTTTTCAGTTTAAAGCCATTACCCTGGTCCTATCTCTCCATGCGGTTGTAAAAAGTCCCTCTCCAGTTCTCTTGTGGGCCCCCTTCAAGTACTGGAAAGCTGCTATAAAGTCTTCCTCACAAGTTCAACTTGCAGGTGATGCAATCCTGTTCCTGATTCAGCCCAGGAAAGGATATTGGCCTTCCTTGTCGCAAGGGCACATAGCTGGCTCTTTCACCAGGATTGACAGAGTGTTCTCAGCAAAGCTGCTTCCCAGCCATTTGGCACCCAGTCTGTACTGGTGCATGTGGCTGTTCCTTCCCAAGTGCAGGACTTAGCCTTTCCCTTTCTTGAACTTCTTGAGATTACTGTTTGATCATTTCTTTAGCCTGTTAAGGTCCCTTTGGCAGCACAAGCACCTGCTGTATTAACTACTCTTCCCAAGTTTATGTCATCTGCAAATTTGCTGAGGGTGCTCTCTGTCCCATTATCCAAGTTATGACTAAAGATGTTAAACTCTACTGGCCCCAGTATTGACCTCTGGGAAACGCCACCCGTTACTGACCTCCAGCTGAACTTTGTGCTGCTGACCACAACCCTTTAAGCCCAACAGTTCGGCCAGTTTTCAACTCACCTCAGTGTCTGCTGATCAAGTCTGTACTTCATCACTTTGTTGAGGGTATTATGGGAGACATTGCTAACAGCCTTGCTAAATTCAAGACAAGCAGTATCCCCTCATCCACTGAGCTAGTCATTTCACCATAGAAGGCTTTCAGGTTTTGTGGCATGGTTTTCCCTTCATAAGTATGTGCTGACTACTCCCAATCACCTTGTCCTTCATATGTTTGGAAAGGGCTTCCAGGACGATTTGCTCCACTACCTTCCCAGGGGTCAAGGTGAGGCTAACTGGCTTGTCAGTGGATCCACCATCTTGCTGTTCGTGAGTTTAACTCTTTGATTCTGAAGATAAATACATTAGCTACCTAATTTAGGAGGTCCATTTTAACATATATATATGTTATATATATGATTTTCAAATAGCTCATAAAAATAAAGATGTATATTTATGCTACTTTAAGACTTCTTTTGAAATTAGGAAAAAACACCCGTACTGTGAGTGGGTATTGGGCTCATTAACTTTTCTTTGCTTTGATTTTCAGAGAGTTAAGAATCTTTGGGATGTGATAATACTCAAATGTCATAAAATGCCAGTTAAATTTTAAAATATGTGTATTTTGAGAGGTTTTTATGAAGACAGCACTTTCAATAAGAAAACTTGAAGTTCAGGAGCACATTTTCTCTGCTTTTGCTTGGCCGTTTTTGGAACTCATTGTGGCTTTGTTTCCAGCTGCTTCATCAGTTGAGTTAGTTCATGTGCTGAGGAAGTCCAGCAAAATATCTTTGACTGTCAGCTGTAAAAAGCCATTCCCATGGCCCTGATGCCATGCAGTGACAGAGTGAGTATATGTAGATAAGAGGGCTGTGAGTCGCTATTTGTCTTCAGTAGGAGGATGTATCCCGCTGAAGTGCAACTGATGAGGTAGATGGCAATAGATTTGATTTAAAAGTAAAAACTCTTGTGTAACTTATGAGTCTATACCATTAAAAAAATCACTCATGTTGAGTATAGGTAGGAACAATACTATACATATTAACCCTTTGTGGGTGGTCTGATATCTATGATATTGGACCCAAGTAAAACTTCTCTGCTAGTTCCTTTATCTCTAATAGTCATTTTTCTATTTGTCATGAAAACAACTTTTAAACATATGATAACTTTGCCTTTCTTAAGTACCAGCTACACAATATCACTTGGTGGTTTACAATAGTTATACTGTATTTATTGTGTTTTGGAAGTAGTGTAACAGAACAAATAATATCTTATTTCCAGCCTTTTTTAGTAACTTGTCTTTTTTGTTGGGGTAATGTGGAATTTCTCTTTTTTTTCCTAAGGGAAAACGATACTTTTTCTCATAAGCCAAACTTAAAGCTTTATCCCCAGTAGCTCTAGAACAAAGGCAATTCTACTTCAAAAGAACATCTGATCTTCAGTACATATTGAAAAAAGTCCTAGAACCTTCAAAATCTTTTCTAAATAGTGTCGTTTCAGAGAATGACAAAAGTTAATGACATCATCTCCATATTTTTGAAAAAGAGGCTACAGACGACTATTCACTCTCCTTATTTTTTTCATTTAATTTGTTATCATCTTGAGACAGAGGTAAAGACATGTTTTGGACAAAAATCTCTGTCTTAAAAATGCAATACTGCACAAGAGTCACAGAAGTGACTTCAAACTGAGCAAGGGAATTGGAAAACTGGGCATCAAAATGGCAAAAAATTTCCTTTTTATCCTGTCCTATTCACACTGAACTTAATGGCGTAACTTCCACTCAACACTGATAATATCCAGTGCAAGAAGATAAGGACCTGCAAGTCTTTGCAAGGCTAAGCATATAGACAAACCTTAGGAACTAATAATCTGATTTTAGAAGAACTCAAACATGTAATTTTGGTGAAATAAAAGTCAGAATATTAAACCAATGCATTTAAGTAAAATATCAGGAATGGAAAAAGTCTCCTTTTCATATGGGATATGTGACAGGAGGCTTAAACTATAAACCTATTTTATGTTTATTTAGTAATTTCTTCAATCACACCTCAAACTGGAAGGATGAAATTAACATTAAGAGAAATACAGTTCTTCAGCAATGTGGTGATCGGATAGTCTTACTAAAAATTGATAACTTTGCATGGTGTGGAGAGAATTTAGAAGAAATTTTAAAGATAGTCATAAAATAGATTTCAGAATATATAGACTAGAGAAGACTAGCAACAACAATCTTGCTACTCTTTGTGAACTCAAACATTTCCAAACCCACAGAATTTTGTTTGCAAAAAAACAGAAAACAGATCAATCATTTGAGATAATATCCTGAATTCAGTTTGAACAAGCATAAGTCAATATAGTGACATTTATTTTTACTTTGAAGTCTCCCATGACATCACTCATTATGCAAATAAATTAGTGTCTGTTTATAACACTGTTGGGAGCCAAAGTAGTTTTTTTCTCTATTTTGTCTTGGTTCTTTAAAAGGGAAAAAAACCCCCACAAACAGGAAAAAAAACAGTTCAAAGCTTTGGTGAATATTACTACTAAGCATATACAGAAGTTTGTAAAAGTTAACCTGCAGAGAGAAATTTTGCTTTTTTATGGAGCATTACCTTGCTGGAGGAGTACAGCTCGCTGATTCCTGTACTAACTGCTGGCCGCATTTGGATTCCAGAGCAGCCATATCACTGCCGTACCATGAAACTGTTTTACACTAAGCTGTGGTCTGTCTGCCTCTGCCCCTTCACGCCCTCCTGAGTTATTTGATTTCTCTGTTTTTGTGGTCAGAATCAAAGCTTATCACATACAAATGTAAAAGGAGCCAACAATACTGGAAAAATAGTGAAAACACTGAAAACAAGCTGCTTGTCTTCAAAACTTAGGAAATGGGCAGAAAATTACTTAACACTTACAAGTCAGAATGACAGATTCCCAATACAGGAACAAGAGGATAAGAGGTAAGCAAAGTAACTTTAATAATTTCAGTCAAACTCCCTCCATTTTAAAATTGGCTTTGAAATTATTTTATGTGATTCTCATTACTCACAGGAATTTAAACTCTTTGTATAAGGGGAAAATAGGTTATGGAAAGCAGTAGGTCTTTCTCATTGGTCATATATAGGTTATGTAGTGAAACGTGCCCAGAGCTAAACGTGTCCCACAAGGTTGTAAGCAGAAGCTTATATTACTACTTTGAAGTTGAGAATGTGAGTATCGAAAGCACCTCTGGACCTGCTTCACGCTTATGAGTTTAACTCAGATACTCCCACATAACTACAAAAAAATAAGTTGAACCTTCAATTTATCATGTAGAATTTAGAATGGTAGTTTTAAGACATAAAAAAGTTGCACCTACATTATGTTTGAAATTCTATAATACATTTTCTAAACTGCAAGCTCAGTTAAAAAACTGAGGAAGAAGAGAGATTTGAGAATGATGAAGGTTCATTCCAGAGCCAAAAATATATGTAACTAATGAATGAATTAAGCACTTTGATATTAAATATGTGATGAATTCTGTTGCATTTATAGTTTAGTGTGGTTATGAGGCTGAAAACTTATTCACATTTGAATTTTTAGACAGGAGAGAGCATTTTTATGTTCAATGTTAGAACTCCTTTGGCATGAGCACAGCTTGTACTGAAGTCTTACATATAAGAAATATTTCAGCACTGAAATGCAATTACAGCAATTCTGTAAGAGTATCAAGACAGTAGTATTAAAGGTTTGGTGACGTAAAGTTATTTACACAGGCTTCCTTTCTTTTTTTGCAAAAGGTCCATTCATGCAGACTTTGTCAGGGAATTAATTATTAATCAGTTTTATTTCTGCTAAAGCTCCAAATTGAATTTGAAGAGTTGAAGCAGAAATAAAAGATCTAGGTTTGATTATGCACATCATGACACTTGTTTCATGGCATGATTTTAAAGTAACAAAGTTAAGCTGATGAAGAAATGTTTCTGGAAATTCCTTTTTGGTTTAAATCAACTGCATTCTTTTTTTAAGGTAAAATAAGACCATTGTGATCACTGCATCAGACCTCATACCTGACACAAGGTATAGGAGTATTCTGAATTAGTTCTGGTTTAAATTTGGGGATACAGTATGAGAAGTGCTTCCTATTCTATTTGAAGAGCAAGCAGTGAAGAGTCCATCACAGTCTTTTAACATCTGTTGAAAGGTGTGTGACATTTCTAATATGAATGAAGGGGTTCTTCTCACCAAACTTTAATTAAGATGTCTATCTACATCTGAGCAAGCTTTCCAGTAGAGAGTGATAGGCCATTTAGTGCACAGTTCATTTATTTAAGATGAAAAATGTAGTATGATAGAAATGTTCATAGCTGTGCCCAGCCTGTAAAGAAAGCCAAGCCAACTATTTACATCATAGATGTCTGCAATCTGAACAGAAGAAACTTCAATCCCATGCAACTTCTGTTGTCATCATTTGTGAACATTTGGAACTTGTCTTATTTCCACTGAGCTTGATGGAAGACTTTATCATCAATATGTGTTCTCTGGATAGACATTGCAGCTTTCACTATGATCAAATCAGTCACCATTTAATAGAGTCTCTCTGAGAAGTTAAATGGGCAGTGTGCTCCTGGAGTCTTTCACTATGAAGCATGTTTTCCAAACCCCAGTCACTCTTGTGGTTATTCCAAGAACTCACCTTCATTTTCAGCATTACTCTTGAATTATGTGCAGCTGAACCATATGCAGTATTCTCAGGGCACTTTTTCCAGGAACAAAATTGCTATACGACCCGTGTAATTGTGATTTCTGTGTATGTAATGGAGAATCACACTGGCTTTTTATCCACAGTGATAAACTGTGAGCTGTTCAGCTGATTATATACTCTATGATAAGTTTTGTTTAATTTCAAGTAACTAAGGCAAGAATTAAGTGAAACCAGAATAAGAATATACATACAGCTGAACTGACCCTGTGAAAATGTGTTGAGATCTCTTGAGACATAGAGAACTGGGGAAGCGTGCTGTCAGTGGCACTGAATATCTGCACTGTGCCTTAAACATATCAACTGTAGGTTTGTTAGAACTTTACAGAATTTTCAAATAAGACAGATGAAAAACATTTATAGTGCACAAATCTGTCAAATTTGAGATGATAAAATAAAGGAATAGCATGTGTGCTGAGGAGAAGCATCATCCTTGTTAATCCAACATGTTGGGAAGGACCTTGGATATCGTATACAAGACTGAGAAAACCAGATAGATTTTACTGAAGTCTTTATCTTAATCTGATACACTGTGGAGTAAGTTTTTAGTAGAGACTGTCAGGTTTTTCACAGAGGGAATTTTTTTTAGTAGAAAACACAGAGTGGAGTTAGCAGTAACTCCAAAGGGAAATCTACAGTTGCTTCTATTCCTTTTAATAGGTCACGTATCCCTGTTAAAGGATGTTTTAATGAGATGATACAGCATTATATCTCTCATATCTAAGTACAGTGATCACAGTAAGGTTATACCCACTATTAAAGAAAAAGAATGAGGAAGAAGAATGCCGTTTCATGAATAGAAACCTTTGATTAACAAATCTGATTGGGGGTTGCATGGATAGAGGTATGTATTTGAGTACTTAGTCACCTGTATATGGGACTAAAACAGAGAATAAAAAGGTTGTTACGTTAAAGTTGACAATATTCTATTTAGATTTATACAAATACAAAAATTGCTTGTTCCTGTTCCTCTTGAATTTGTTGTCAAATGTCCTCAGAGCTTACTGGGATGAGGATTATGATCAATATCTCACCCAGTGGAACAACCTTAACGGGAAGGAGGCTTAGGTCAACTTAAATGATGCAGCCTTGCAACATGGAAATATGTACCAAGAAAAATAGGGCTAATTATTTGTGTATGTATACATATATTTAATATATATATATTAAATATTAATCCAAAATCCTGTTTGTTAGGGGAAATGTTTGTAAGTTTAAAGTAAATAATTATATAAATAATGGATAATTTAAATAGCACACATGTGAGAATCACAAGAGGACACTCAGGTTGTTAACATGTAGAACAGTTAATACATTTTTTGGCACTCCAAGATCCTTCAAAAAATATGAAGTCTTGCCACATGCTGTGCTTGTACCAGTAAGTTCAGCTTCCCATGACATTTTCTTGACTTTCATTTAGGTGACATGGGAGCTCCTGATTGGAGTTTCGAATTAGGCAGTTTTTTCCCCCCATCCTCTCACATTCTTTACTTCCTGTCATTCCAAGCAATTCTATGCATCTTTCATCGGAGCTTTTGGTTTCAGTGCTCAGCAACTCTTCCAAGTTTTTCAAGGTTTTCCTAAGTTAAACAGATAGTCCAATACAATTGCTCTCCTCCTAGTTCATCTGCTTAAGGTATTTTGGGTTTCGAGGTGTATTTCAGGGTTGGGAAGTTATTTATTTGTTTAAATGTTGTTGTGATGGGCTGGTATTCAGAACACTGTCTCCTGCAGAGACCCTTCAGAAATCTCTGCAGCTGGAGCTCCTAAACACGGGCAAGATCCTACAAGGTATTTATTTTCTGGATGAACTGTGTTTCTTGCCTCTGAAGTAAATTGTTATGAAAATCTCTCTTTGAGGAATAAAAGTCACAGAAAAATGAATCTCTACTTTGCAATAATTTTAAACATAGTAACAGGTACGTATGTATACATGTGGCTGCTTCTGTAGAACTGTAGGACAGGATGACCATCTTGGCTGACCTTACTGACCATATACTAAAACATTTAAGGACTGACAGTTGCACACCTCAGAAAGCTGAAGGAAGGGCATGCTTTAGATTTCGTTCTTAAGTGAGAGGTGAAAGCGGATCCTTGCATTCCCTCATCACCTAGAAATCTGGGTTAGGCTTATCATGGAGTTCCACAGCAAATTATCAAGTCACCTTGTCACCCTAATCACCCTATTGTCTTACATCTTCATGGGGTTTAAATGGTCCCAAATCTGCACATTTCCACTGTCAGTTCTGAGGCTCAGCTCTGGTTTGAAAGACTACCCTGAAGCTGCTTGTAACACAGGATCCATGACTGATACTAGGTAATAACATTATTATGGGATACCAATACTGCCAGTCATTTTTCACCTTTCAGATAGTGGATTGTAGTCAAATATTTTGCCAAATCAGCAGCAATATTGTGTCTGAATAAATTGAAAGGGTGTTGTGTACAGCCCTGCTTGAAAGACTGAGCATCAGTCCTGATGATACCATTTGCCTTTAACCTGAGTTTGTTATTGTTAACTAGCTAAAGTTTTAGCATGTAAGCATGAGATAATGTTACAGACACTTGTCTAGATCAGCTCTACTTTTTCCATTATTGCACCTACAGGCAAGCTGTTTCCTGTCCTTGACAAAGAATTGTTTTCAAGAACCAAAGTAGGGCAATTACAAAGTTATGATATATCCAGCACTAATGATCCAGTCTCGCTTGCTATTCTTCCTCAGGCAGACTCTATTGAAAGGAAACAATTCAGTAACAACTGTTTTCTGAAGAAGTAGTAATCAGCTCAAGGCCATCCAGAGTATATTGTCAGAAATATTATCCATTGTACATTAATGTGCAATTGCATTCTGGATATCAGGCTACAAGAAGATCTTTAACAGAAATGACATTGACACAATGCAGTGCTTTGCCTCTAGTCATATGGCATCCCTCCACTTCACTTCATAGACAAGAGTAGCTGTTCATATACTGCTGCCATGCAGCAACAGAGTGAGGTAGTGACTGTTATTCTGTGGTGAAATTAGGCAGTTCATGCTTTGCAATGGCTTAAAGTTACAGGTCTGAGGAGACAGCATTTTGCGCCTGTTTTATGGCACATGTAATTAAAGATTTCTCTGGATAAATGGCTTTCCCAAACAAATACGCATTTTCCAGCTTTTTAAATAAATGAAAGTGAGCCGTATTTTTGGCATGAGGAACACCTGCTCATAGATGTCAATTACTGTGTCTCTTTCTCTGCCTTTAAAAAACGAACCATTCTAAATTGAATAGCCATATAAATGTAGTATTAATGAATATTTCATTTCTTTAGACTGGAGAACAGATCAGGAAAAGGGTTTTTTTGTTCATTGACATCTGGTTAGACAAAGCGAAGTGGAACCTTCTGACATTATCAATGGAAAGATCTGAAAGGAAAGTTGTTCTGTACAATAGCCTCCTGCATGTATTTCTGCAACTGTTCTGTTCCGGTTTGTCACAAAATAATAAAGCTTGTACTGGTTATTTTTTATCTTTAAAAATAAGCTGTAGTTACAGTGTGCATGAGCTATTTTTCATTATTTTTAGAGCCAACTCTAATCCATTTGCCTGTGTTTACATGATTTTTGAAGCCTTTGTGGACTAAGCTGATCTTGCCTCATTGAACTGTTGTTTGCTCACTGAGTAGATCAATCTTGTACTTCTTTATGAACTCAACCCTAGTGAGTCATCATTTATTTCCATGAAAATCCAGTTATCACCACCAGTTCAACCACAAATGTGCCTGCATCTTCCGGATGAAAATCAGAAGTTCATAATTTCGTTCTGTAAGTTGTTTTCCTTATGAAAAAATCTACTCAGTAACTATGGAATACAAATCTTCTGAATGCTGTGTCATATTCCAAATAAAAAGAATGTACCTGAGGAAGATTTTTTCCTCAACTAGTCTGTTCCTAGTAGGAGTTTTTCTGCATTCCCTTACACCCTAGTTTATGCCTAACCATTCAAGTACTGCAATATTCTTTGATGGCAGGCACTTCCAAGAACGCAGCCAAGATCAAGGGCCCAATCTTAATTAAAGTTAAAACTGTTCGTAATGCTACCTTATGCACACACACACAAAGGCACATGCACACATTGCATTATGCAAAACAGCATTGTATACTTATTTTTGTTTTCATATTCTGAAATCTTAAAAGCATAGATATACTTAAATATCTAATGCCAGTCTTAATCCTACTAATTAGAATAAACCCAATATAAGATACAAAAAGCTATTTGTAAGGAAATGTTTCTTGCAGAGTTTAAATGTGTCATTATATATGATGGTGGAGGAATAAAACATGCAAATAAATATTTGCATCAGTAGAAACAAAAAAATTATAGCAAATTAGAAAACACAACTGTTAATAAATACCTTTTTTATCATTCAATTTGAATAAAAAATTGACTAAATTAGTTCCTGAATTGTGCTTTGAAGCTAATGAAAACAGTTTCTGATCACGAAAGTAGTTTTGTGTTGGCAGTAAAGTTGGCAGATGTCATGGAATCTGATAAGTGCCACTGAAGTTTTATATTCTCATCTAAGAGAAACATACATGTAACAAAGCAAGACAGTAGGTTTTGATCTTGCAAAACACAGCGGACAAGAACTCCCCATATTTTTGGCCATACACTGCTTATACAACTGGAATACTACATTTCCCCAAATTAATTTTTAATGGTTTTTCAAATTTGAGTATTTGTTTCAATACTTTTAATAACGTTTTAGCTGGTATATTTGAGCATGAATATTCTTTTTTTTTTTGCTACATGTTATTTTCATCACTGAGTTGGTAATTTTTTTTTCACATAAATCCCTGCAGGAAATTAAATATTTGAGTACATTTAATTTAATTAAAGATTCAGTTTATCTTCAAATATGTCCACTAATTGATAAACATTGAGCTGTTGTAGCATAATAAAAATAACAAAATCAAATATTAAGAAAACAGCAGGATGATGAAATTACAGCTGTTAAGTCCTTACATAAATGGGTCCATAAAAGATTAAAATCCCTGGACACTGAGCTGTCCACAAGCTCAGTGCGGAATATCCCTAATGAGAAAAATGCAAAGTGTTGATATAATTTTTGAATAATGTAAATCCCCTCTATAAGCCAGCCTGTCAACTCATATTTTTCTGTCTTCAGCAGGTGAAATAAACCAGGTTTTTTTTTACCTTGCACCAGGTACAGAACGGAGCAAAATAACTGCAGCCCTTTCTACTCCATATTAACAGTTGATGTTACATGCAGCACCCGCTTTACATTCACAGCCTGGGCAGAACCACTAGCCTGACCCTCTGTAAGACATAAGTGGTTGCATTCATACATTTTCATGTTGCTCATGATCAGGTTTTACACTGCTGTCACATCTCTGCTTTGGTCATATACCACAGTACTGCTCTGCTGATGCCTGAACTGCAGCATTGATAAAGGTAACCTCTGCTGACAAACCATGCTTTTCCTGGTGCATTTCTCACATTTACCTGTCCTTTTAGTTCTGCAGACACAGAATGAGTGAATTTAGAAGCCTTGCCATAATTCTTTTTCTGTTACTGCAGCAGAAGGTCAGAAGCATTGCTGAGTGCCACTGATACTGCCACTACAACCAAGCCATGGAATTTCACTTTTAGGGCTACAAAGAACTTTGAGGAAAATGGTCATTCTAATCCTACCTGGCAATGCCTGCCCTGTAGGCATTACAGAAGGCACTCTTCATGTTCGTTAAATAAGAAAACCTGCTTCATCCCCCTTCTTTCAACTCATCTGTAGTTTTGCCTTGTTGAAGACTGAATGCAGACATAGTATTTGGATCAAGGATAATACTGATTGCTAAACATACTTAGGCAATGAGTCTTCATTGGACTGCAAACGTAGTTGTGCATATAAATTTACCACTCAGTGCTAGATTTCTGTTCCTTTGAGAAAAGCTGAATGTGAGTGATCTGTTGAGTCAAATATCTGGGTTTAGCAGTAAATCTAGAGTAAAATATCATTTACAAAGTAATCGGTAGCTGTTTAAAATCTCATCAGTGAAAAGGAAAGCCTGTCTTTGTATCATACATTGAACAACAGTAATTATATATTGAATCAAGGATTTTAGAATTCTTTAGGTTTGCTTAAACCAAATCGGTTGATTTTTAAGATACATCATTTTTTTTGGCCATCAGGAAAGTGTGCTTCCAATGGAGTAAAATCTTGAGCCCATGATTCATGAATGATGACCAAATTTAATCTCTTTCCTTCATTCTCATCCTTCTACTCCTTGAGGTATGAAAAGTTAGGAGAATATGAGACCACCTTAGATATCTATGTTGAAGGGAATTTGGAGCTCTTTGATGCAGACGGCCGTCTTGTTATGGCTACAGAAATAGGGAGTTCTCTCTCAATGCATGTTTATCTTTATAAGCAGAAGAGATAGCTAGCTAGATAGATAAACAGACAGGTAGACAGATAGATAGCTTCACTAAAATGCCTGACGAACAAGAAACAAGTCAGCACAGATAAACAATTCAGCAATAATAAACAGTTCGGCACAGATATTTGTTGGTTTAGAATGTCTTTGCTGAAAAAGTCCGTCAAAGTTGGGATGTCCAGTAATGATTCAGGACTGCTTTAAGTCACCTTTCTTTTTTTTTTTCCTTGAACTCTGTATGAAAGTTTGGAAGTACTGCTTTTGTACTATAGCACTCTGGAATGTTGAATTGTCATCAGATCCTGCTACAGAACCTCCCAGATCCCAACTCTTCAAAAAGACAAGCTGGGCTGTGTACCCTTATCTCCTCCCTGGTTTATATCAAAGAAGATATAAAATGGCACCCCGTTTGTGTGCACGGACCAAAGCTTTCTGTCGTAATCAATGGGTCCAAAACATCTGCTTCAAGGAACATGAAAAGAATTTCTAGATGCAAGACGGAAGAAAGCCCTCTTCTACTCTGAGCATCTCAACTCATTAGACTTTGGTCTTGGTTTCTTTGGTGCTCGCATCAGGCATTTTGCATGACTAGAAACATCTCAGTCTAGGAAATAGGCATTTATTTCCTGACTTCACTCTGCTCAAATGCAAACCTTACTTAAGTCTCCAGAAGGATTTAGAAATAGCAGATGGAATCAGAAAACAGCTAATTGCATAAAATGGCATTACCTTTGTTCATAAATATGAGCAGCATCATCAATGTCCATTTGCACAACATTTCGGGATATTATGTTTGTGGACCATTCTAAAAGAAGGTCCTAAGAAGCAGGCTATTCCAGAGTTGCAAGACTGGGGTGAAAAGGAACATTAAGAAGACAAGCAAGAATAGTTTCTACTCTTCAGCTGAAGTTACTCCACTGGGTAATTCTTCCACTTATCTGGATAGGTGCTCATAACAACTAGAGTGTGATGCAAAGCATGAACAGCACCCTTAGCAGCAGTTCATTTAAAAATATTAAGCTTTGTAAAGTTACCTCAGCTTCATTATCAGTACCCTAGGTCCAAGGTGAACACCTATACAGATATTCTTTCCTACTGATTGTCTCCAGATATTGCCTTACTCAGCGTCCAGATACACTGAATTGTTCTGCAGACCAACCTTTCCCCTGAGTCAATAGAATGAAGTGAATAACTCAAGAGATGTGAATGATCTTTGGTAGACAAAGGTACCTATCCCTTTCCAAATAGCCTGCTACAGTCAGGCACCCACTTTTTAGGCACTGTGATGCTGACTTTCGTGTAGACATCTTGCGTGTGAGGCAAGATGAGGTATTGGAAATGAAATTCCACTCCAGAGAAGGTAAGTAGCTATTGACAGGTATCCGCAGAGCTGGATGTTCATTTGACTTAGGATTCAGTTGCCTGAACAGAGACCTGTAGTGCCATTTTATAAAGCCTATGACATCTTGCCTGGTAACCATCTGCTCCTCCTACAGGATGCATGGTAGCCATCTGCTTCTCCTAGAGGATGCTTGTCTCCTTTGGGATTATGTTATAGCTTTCATTTACATACAGAAGCTCTACAGAGCTCTCAAATGGCACTAGACAATTGAACTATGTCTGCTTTAGGTAAGTAGTGTCACTCAGCAGGCATTGCTGGCCTCACTAATTGACTACAATGGGAATTTAAACACCAATTCACAAGTATATGTATACATATGAAGTTAGATACTAATTTTAAGCCAGGTTCAAACCTAGTGGATTACAGTAGTCCAAAATCAGCTCAAGGCAGGACGTGAGAGAGGGCAGACAGCTCATTTCAGTTTTCTGAAGACAGGTGTGTACCAACTGCCATGTGGGACACCCTAGCGTTTCCAAGACTTCCCCACAGGGCTAGCAGACAGACCTACAGGAGGCCCATCCATTTTTTTTGAAGAGCAGATGGCCAGATGAGATGCCCTAGGCCATCTTACACAGACCTACATGCCTAAGTTTAGACAGCTGAATCACATTCAGAGAGTCTATGAAAAAAACTACAGGGCCAGCTGAACTTGGGAATAACCAGAGCAGAAAATACAGAATGGGTGAAGTTCGCAGTAAGGCTAATCATAAGAAAAGTGCATTAATTCTGTACTGAAAGCATAGGTGTTCACACTGGAAATGCAACTTCCATATAAACCTGTTAGCACTTGATAAAAAGACTGCTTTATTAAATTTAACATGCTGATTGTATTATTTCTAAGTCTTGTGCTTCAGAGTCAAATTTAAGTGCGTGAGCCTACACCAAAATATATGGGATAATGAACTTATTATGTAGTTAGTTAAGTACAGTTAAGTTTGACTTAAACTGGTTTCAAGTTTGATAGTGTGTTAACATAGTAACATAGAACATTATGCCTCTTTGTCTGTAAATAATGAAAAATACCAATTATGAAAACTGGAGATTTGCTGTATCTTCTTGAGTAGAATATTTTTAAAGTTGCTGGCCTCAATTTGATTAGGAAACATGTGAACATAAGTATTCTTTCATAGCCTTTGGGAATTTTTATTTCTTTATTGAAAACATTGATCTTGAAATTCTGCTGGAATTATTGGAAGATGAAGGTCCCGGAACATGTAATTCAAGAGATTATTTCTGCTATCGGTAAGTTATTTAACCTGTAACGTTACAGCCAGAATATTTTGTTTACTTATAATAAACCATTTTGGAAAAAAAAATGTGTTTACACTGTTACAGGCATACATCTGACAACAAAAACCATGGATCACTTAACATTTTAACAGTGAATCAATTGAATTAACTATAAAAACACATTATGATTATTTCTTTTTAGCTCACTTGAGACCACCATCACAAATCTACTAAACCCTCATATTGATGTAAAGACACCTTCTTTAGCGAATGAGAACATAAGCCAGTGAATATTCAACAGAGTCATTGTTTCTCAGAATAGAAGTGACTTTTAATAGCCTTTATCCTTCATAGTAATTACCTACTTTTGTCTGTTAGGTTATAATTCAGAAGAACCTTAACTTTACCATTTCAGACTTCTCAGGTACTTAGTCCTTCCTAGAAACTAAGGTTTTATACTTTCAAAAAAAGTCAGTCTTCAGATGTGACGAAGTGTATTCCCCACATATTCTATATATTCAAAAATAAACTAGTGAACCGGCAACTTTGGAAAGAAGCAGTTTTCACATTTAAAGGTTTAGCTAAGAATAGATATTTTTCCACTAACAATAACAAAAGAACTAGTCACATTAATAGGTGTTCTAGAGAAAATTAAATGAGTCTTCATGATTTACTACAAATTGAAATACTAGATAATTCACCATCTGAAGCCAAAATAGGAAACAAAACACTTGAAAACAAAATGGTGCGCCTGCTGTAGTAAAGCATTTTAAAAAATGAAATTCCTATTAGTACTGTTAATGATTAACAGTGGCTGAAAATGTGTGCAAGCAATTTGAATGTATCTTGTTGGTATCTTTCCCGTAGTAACATTAAGTTTCTCTTCTGTTGGAAGAAGTTCTGTATTATAAATTCATTTTTTGTTATGCGATTCTTAAAAGATAAGTAGTATCTCTTTGCAGAAGACCTTAATTTTCTCCTCTTATAGAAGCTTTCTTTGATAGAAGAATCTTGCCACATGCTGAACTCACTAAATTTATCTAGCTGTCACCATGACTTCCCATAAATCTTCTTGTTCTGAAGTTTCCCTGCAGTGTAGAGCAGTGTAAGCATTATGTTAGGGACTTCCTAAATGAAAAGTCTGCCAAGGAACAGTGCCATTTGCAGTGCCCTGTAAGGGTCTAATCTGCAACACACCAGAAATATTCCCACTAATATGACCAGGCATTGTTTTGGGTCTGAAAGGAACCCCAGTAGCAGTATCCTTGTTGCCAGTAGACAAAGATGTAAATGAAACAAGTCTGATTTTCCAAAATACATTTGTATTTTTTTAGAACACAAGTAAAATCTTTGTTAGGTTTTACTTCAGATGAACCAGTTTACCACAGTCTGGAAGAAATAGTACAATGAGTCCAACAGCAGGAGAATTGAAATGAACTTGTGAATTATCAGTGAGCATGTGTGCTGTATTTGTTTTTAAATCTTCAATCCTTAAAATTCCTAAGTCCTTAAATCCTCAGACATCAATTTGCATCTTCAATATTTTACCTTGAAGGAACGATTTATTTGAATTCCCTATCTTAAGGTATACTCAGTCTTCTGTGACATATACCTCCAAACTGGCTTGATTTCTGCTATCAGAGTTCAAAATTAGAAGCAATACCACTTGTATTTCAATACTTCATAAGCTTATTTTCCATGGTGACATCCCCTCTGAAACTAACATTTCCTGACATTATTTATTGCTTCTTTGTAGTGGGATTTCTGTACAGACAGTAATGATAGCACATTACTTTCCTTTGGCTAACTTTTTATTAAGAATAAAATTTGTGTTTTATTCTAGTTGATCAGCCTTGGAAAATAAGTACATACTCATGCTACATTTTTGTTATATGGAGAGTGGTATGAATCAATTTCCATGCAGATGTTAATTCTCGCATATGAAGGTATTTGCATTTGTTTTTCAAAGCTATTTTGGAAACTTGAATCAAAATAGAAAGATTCAGAGAAGACATTTTCACACTGGGTACAATCTTAGCAGCATGGAAGTCAGTAGGATTTCTGCTTCAGTGGGGCTAGTATTAAATTCTATTAACATATAATATAATAATATATTCCACCATCCTTTTCTGTAAAGCTGACTAAAAAGGAAACAACAGCCCCCCTGACCTTAGCCTGCAAACCAATATTATATTTACAATCATTAATTCATGTGTATAGTAAATTTGCAATGTTAATTTAGTAAAAGCATAGTTCATCCATGCGTTCTCTATGCAAGTTGTTTCCTATCCTGGATGAACTTTTCCTATTAGATACTGCACTAATCATTGGGTTAAGAACCATACAATTTCACAGCTTCTTCTCTGAAAAGCTTGGGACCTAACTAAGAAAGAGAAGGTAGACAGTAAGAGGAAAGATGCAATATCTCCATTTTATGAAGGAAAATCTGGGACCTAAGAGACTAAGTTTCTTGCCGATGTTTGCAGAATTTGTGACAGGCCTAGGAACTGGACGTAGAGCTCTAGTGGTGTTGCTTGGTGGTTAGTGTCTGCTTGTCCTCCTGCACACAGGTGCAACTCTTGGTTCCACTCAGTCCAGTCTTCTGAATTGACTGTGGCTTCTTAAAACTGAGAAAATAATACAAAGGTATCTTAATTGCGAAAAAAAATGTTCATTCTTTAGTAAAGCCCAACAGAAAAATAGAAATGTAAACTTCATATTATTTTATTTTCTTACATCAGATGAAATCATTCCTCTGTTAATTAGAAAAAAGCACAGCTTGAGAAACTTGTAACAAAAATCTAGAAAATTAGAAATTATAAATATTACTGCTATTGAGAAAAAAGACCAGCAGTGTTTTTCTCAAGATTTTACTTCAGCTACAAAAAACAGACCCTGTCATCGCCCTGTAGGGCACTGTTTGATCTTTTACATTCATTGTTTATTAATAGGGTCTAAAGATGATTCTCCCTTGCCCCCACATTCCTCAAATGCAGAAAAGGTTTTTTTACTTGTTGGAAAAACCTGGCATACAAGGTCCCAATATTATATTTACAGTTAATTTTTAAGCCTTAACACATCTTGACTGCAGTATGCAATCGGGGTACTCAACACTTTGTATTACTGACTCCACAGATATCACCTTACATGAATACTTTGCATAATAGCCATGATCTCAGTGGACCCATTTCAGCCACAAGAAATGAAGGAAAACATTCCTGAGGAAACAGGTTTTGACAACTACGATTTTTTTTTTCATGTGTGTAAATTTCAGTGGAATAGAAGATGTAAGTGGGATTTTTCTTCTGTTTTATTTATTAAACAAGCTCAGCTACTCCTTTTCTCCAGTTCAGAAACACAACTCCTATTTCTACAAAGCATACAAAATAGCGCTTTTCCATACAGCTGTATGGGTAACACCAGTGCTTCTGGAGTAAGTCACTTAAGTGCGCTCCACATGATCAAATATTTCAAATAAGGCGTGTTTTTATGAAGAATATTGCTTTAATTGCTGTTTACTACACTATTTATACACAAGTAGACAAAGAAATCCTTCACTGTTTTACATGCACAAATGAAGTTTATGTTTTCAAGTGTGTAATGCTGAGGATACCAAAGTATGAGCAGTCATGGGACTGACTGAGGCTAAGAAAAATATGAAAGATTTGAGACAAATTTCATTCTACATGGCTATTCAGAAAGAACAGATAAATGAGTTGTTTTGACTAAACATTTGAGTATCTTATCATGAAAGCACTTAACATGTCTCCAAACATTATTGTCTAAACAATAATGACAGATATCTCTCAGAGGAAGAATAATGTATTTTTTCATTTGTCTGTTGTTTGTAGATTAGCTTCATTGGGTGTCCATTCTCTTTTATGAGCCTGGAACCTCTATGTTCTCTGTGCAAATATATCTGGTTTTACCCATTTTGTCATGACTGTTGCAGCTTTGACTAGGAGGTGTAGTCTATTTTTCATAGTTTGTTTTGAAATGCACATCTTATTTTTGTGTCATCTTTGAATTTCCCATGCCCACTTATCTTTAGATGAAAGAAATCTCTTCATTTATGCAATAAGAGTTAATATAGAATGTATTTGGGGATGATAATTGCACATTGTGTAAAGTACTCAAAGACAGAAGACTGAAGGTCAAAGAACTAATATTTCAGTAAAGAGTGGTGGATATTCTGGCCGCCCCAAAGTGGTTAAAAAAATTCTCTCAGATCTTGAATAGATGTTTTCTTTCTTTCATGAACTAAAATGGGAAAAATCATATCTGGTTTTTCTGGTGAGTTCCCACTTTTGGGAATTTCTTCATATCCAAAGTGAATCAAGCCTTTTTTTTGTTTTCTGAAGTGTAAGATGAGTGTAAGATAAGTGTAAGACACCCAACGGGGCAAGTCTGCAATGAACTACATTCCCCAGACCCATTACTGCTTGGAATGACAATTTATCAGAAAACATTTCCTGAAACTCTAGTATTTGACAGGGTCCTGAGAGTCTAGACATGTTCTCTGGAGGCACTGATATTTCTTTGTAGGTTTTTCCCATGGCTGTATACTGTCGAAATAAAGGAGTCCTTGGCCCACAGAGCTTCTAAAGGAAATTTAGGTGTAAATCACATAACTATCTTGCTTTGGAATAGGCAAAAATTTGTCAAATCTGAGATGTCTTCAGTGAAACACTTTAGACTCAACTAATTGCTGTTTCATTAAAAAACCCGTTTTGTTGTTTCTGGCTTATTTTTCTAACCACAATACTCCAGATCTAATTATCACCCCTTTGTGATACTTAAATTCTATAATCTTTCTCCTGGAGACTGCAGCTGCTGACTGCACCTGTGCTAATGCAAATCACCGGTGCAGCTGAAGAAACCTTTAGAAGATGTGATTTACTCTGCTTCATTTTAACCCTTTTTAAAAAGAGGGTTAAATTGCACTAACACTGATTTTAGACTGCATTCTACCTATCTTGATTCATGCATGCTATAAGACAACATAGTTACATGGATAGTGGGAACCCAATACTGAAAACTGGGACAAAAACCCTAATCCCAGATCAAAGCACTGGAAAGCCAGGCTGATTGAAGTTGCAAAGGTGTACATCTAAGGCCAGAGCTGAAAGCTGAAGTCTGAGCAGATTCTGAGTGTAGAAAAATACTGATGTCTGAGTTGGCAAAGTGTGAGAAGTTGAGCACACAATCTTTGTAATCAGAAATGTCAGGGAAATTTAATGTCAGCTAGTACTGTTAGCCCTGCCTAAACTATCCAAATCAGCCCAGGTACAAACAGCTGCAGCTGTCACTGAGGTTAACAGGAGTTGCATCCACTTACAGGAGGGGATTAGGTCCGCAAAGATAAAGCAATATTACTCCCCCTGCCCTGTTTGGGTTCTTTTCCCTCCTAGGTGAAAGAGCAATCAAATAGCCTTCTAAAATAATGGTAAAGATAAAAGCAATGATGTTCAGAGGTAAATATGATGAAAGATGAAAATGTTTTATGATACGAAAAGACTAGCTGAGCCACACAAATCATTGGAATTCATGTCACAGCATAGGCACTGGTTCTATAAATTCATGAATAATTCGTCAACGAAAAAATCTACAAATTTATAGAAGAACTACACTATGAGAAACCCAACATTTTAGTTGACCACTGGCTCTCTGGTTTTTAAACACTACTAAATGCATCAAAGGAGCCACTTAGATTGTGTCTCCATTTACCTCAGTGCCATTATTTGATGTTTCACTTCTGATGCAGTTGAGTCTTTTTTTTGTTTTTATAGTTAGTCAAAAAGTCATAAGTATACACTGAAGGCAGAAAGAGCCTTTAATTTCAGAGAGACTATTGACTTTCAGTTTATATTTCTAAATCAAGTGGTTAGATATGTCAATGCTTCGATGCTACCTCTTTCCCTAATTTAACAGTACAGAGCCCCAGAATGCTGCTTCATTGTAGCTGAGGGACACGTGAAAAATGGCATTTACTACTAACACACTGAAGATTTCTATTCTAATTGCGGACAGTACAAACGGTATGCACATATCCATGTTTTATTACTATTAATGTACTATGAGAGGTTTTATGCTTGTTTGTTTGTTTAATACCAAATGTCCCTCTTGGAAAGATGCAGCAGGAAACCTGTTCTCCTAAACTTTCTATTCCTGTTACTGATAATGGGTAGGGACAAACTCGACACTTTCCTAAACTGAGTGAGTCAGGCTCAAGTTCATCCCACCTAATATTGCAAGGTTAACTGATGTGTCCAAATTAAGAGGGTACTTCATAGAACCATAGAATGGCTTCCATAGGGTTGGAAGTGACCATATAGATAATCTAGTTCCAACCACGCCGCCGTGGGCAGGCACACCTTCCACTAGACCAGGTTTCTCAAAGCCCCATCCAACCTGGCCTTGAACACTTCCAGGGAAGGGGCATCCACCACAGAATCACAGAATCACAGAATGGTAGGGGTTGGAAGGGACCTCTGTGGATCATCTAGTCCAACCCCCCTGCCAAACAGGGTCACCTACAGCAGGCTACACAGGACCTTGTCCAGGCGGCTCTTGAATATCTCCAGAGAAGGAGACTCCACAACCTCCCTGGGCAACCTGTGCCAGTACTCCGTCACCCTCAGAGGGAAGAAGTTCTTCCTCATGTTCAGACGGAACTTCCTATGCTTCAATTTCTGCCCGTTGCCCCTTGTCCTGTCGCTGGGCACCACTGAAAAGAGTTTGGCCCCATCCTTCTGACACCCACCCTTCAGATATTTATAAGTATCTATTAGGTCCCCTCACAGCCTTCTCTTCTTCAGGCTGAACAAGCCCAGCTCCCTCAGACTTTCCTCATAGGACAGATGCTCCAGTCCCCTCATCATCTTTGTAGCCCTCCGATGGGCACTCTCCAGTAGCTCCTCATCTTTCCTGAACTGGGGATCCCAGAACTAGACAGAGGACTGCAGATGGGGCCTCACTAGGGCAGTGTAGAGGGGAAGGAGAACCTCCCTCAACCTACTGGACACACTCCTAATGCATCCCAGGATCCCACTGGCTTTCTTGTCAGCCAGGGCACACTGCTGGCTCATGGTCAACCTGTTGTCCACCAACACTCCCAGGTCCCTCTCCACAGAGCTGCACTCCAGCAGGTCCGCCCCAAGCCTGTACTGATGCATGGGATTGTTCCTCCTCAGGTGCAAGACCCTGCACTTGTCCTTGTTAAACCTCATCAGGTTCCTCTCTGCCAAAGTTTCCAGCCTGTCCAGGTCACACTGAATGGTAGCACAGCCTTCCGGTGTATCCACCACTCCTCCCAGTTTGGTGTCATCAGCAAACTTGCTGAGGGTACACTCTAACTACTCATCCAGGTCGCTGATGAAAAAGTTGAACAAGACTAGTCCTGATACTCTGAGCAACCTGTTGCAGTGCCTCACCACCCTCACAGTAAAGAATTGCTTTCTTATATCTGATCTGAATCTACTCTCTCTCAGTTTAAAGCCATTACTCCTCATCTATCCCTACATGCCCTTGTAGTAAGTCCCTCTCCAGCTTCCTTGTAGGCCCCCTTCAGGTACTGGAAGGCTGTTATAAGGTCTCCTCAGAGCCTGCTCTTCTCCAGGCTGAACAACCCCAACTCTCTCAGCCTTTCCTCATTGGACAGGTGTTCCATCCCTCTGATCATTTTTGTGGCCCTCCCGTGGACCCGCTCCAACAGGTCCATGTTCCACACTTCTCTTGATGCAGCTCAGGATATGGTTTGCCTTCTGGGTTTTGAGTGCACATTTCTGGGTCATGTTGAGCTTCTCATCAACCAACACCACCAAGTTTTACTCCTCAGGGCTGCTCTTAGTCTGTTCTCTGCCCAGCCTGTATCTGTGCTTGGGATTTTCCTGACCCAGGTGCAGGACCTTGCACTTGGCCTTGTTGAACTTCATGAGCTTCTCACTCTCCAGAAGATCTTTTCTCAAGAAGATCCTACAGGCGTTACACAAATTGAGTTTAGAAGTCTTCTTAAGGTCTTTGTTGCTGACTGTGTATCCCCACTATTATGTTAATAACACAGGTCTTCAGTTAACACAATAGTTATAGCCAAAGTTCTGTGTAAAATGGTGAGGCTTGATCTGTACACTGAGAACCAGGATGAAAAATCAAGTATGGAAAAATACGATGTTTTGCAAATACCAGTTTCCTTTTCTATATGGCCTAAATATCTGTAGTTTCTGTAAACACTGCAAATTATGTATCAGGAGAAACGATCAGCCACAACAAATGTATGTATTTCAGTCCTGAAAGCAAAGAAAGAAACAAACAAATGTTGTCAGGTTGTGCTGCAGAGTTCTTCATGTTAAATATTTCACAATTCTGCACAAAAGCCTGAATTTACCTGCTCAGGGTAGAGTAGTAAACAAGTTGCTAGATTCTATTTTTCAGGCAGAATTACTTTAGGACATAGTGCTGTAGTAAAATACTCTGTCCTTCCACAGGCGTGCAATCAACTGCATATAGGTAACTGTAATCCAACCTATATGGCAGCAGGTCTGTCAGAAATTTATTTCCTTTGATGCAAACCTTTACGGTAAAGATGAGTGTATTTTTGGTTTTGCATGCTTGCTTGTTTTATTTTGTTATTGTTTTTTTCATTTAGCTGAATACATCTCAATTTCTGGTAGTTTCATTATTAACTGGCTAATACTCAAATTGTTGCTTTCTTTAGGTCAGTATGGAGCTTGACTCCCACTGTCCTTTCAACTTCCATTAGTAACTATTTAATTGAAGCTCTTCAAACAGTGTCTGTTACTCTGACTGGGATGTGCTCAGTTTTTGAAAGAAAATTGCAGCTGTTGCATTTGGGCATTTACATCTGTAGCCGAACGTCACGTACTGGTTATGAGTGAAATGGTGATACCTGAGGGCTTGTGGTAGTTTTTTTATGTACATATGCATGTATGTATGAAAATCCAGTTCAGTATGCCAAGAGCTACAGCTGCAAATAATTGGGGCTCTTCTAACTTCTTTGCCAGACTAGGCTCAAACTTAGATCCTGAGCACATAACCACCCTATATGTTAATGTTAGCATAATGTTTCTGGAGGTGCTGAAAGTCTTCTGTTTCTGCAGTAGACTTTCCAAAACCAATCAATTCTTGATAGTGGGGATTAGGTCAATTTTTCTCTTATGCTGGTGACCCAACAGGAGCTACAATCTAGGGAGCTGTTTTAGCTGTTCTGCATAGAGCATAACCAAAGAAAGGCTGGTTAGACCACTCACTGTGGATGCAGATGATATAAGTCCAGTTCTTTTCCACCCTTCCCCTCACCTTGAGGGCATTTGAATGCATCTTTTCCAGGACAGTGATTTAATCATGAGAGTCTCTTTGGGTCTGCCTCTCAGATTTCTTAAATCTATTTCACTTGTACAGCAAACCTTTTATCTGAGACAGGAATAATTCTTTCACCCGTCTAAGCTCTAAAACCTGAATCAATCTCTTGTCTGACTATGAAGAATTCTTTCAAGGGGAAAGATTTTCCACAGAGCAAGGAAGGCATATATCCATACTGTTTTCTTCTGGGTGGGTGGAGATATCAGCTCAGATTTATGTGACCAATGAGGGATTTGAATGCATCGCAGGTGAAAAGGAGCTATTGGATTACTCAGCTATTGGGTAAAGGGAGGAGAATGCAATGCTGCAGAGGATGTCTGAGAAATGGTTGGCTCTGGTGTTTTTTTAGCATTTTGTCATTGCTAGGATGTGAATCCTGAGTGGCTGCTCTGTTCAGTCCTTATTAATGCAAGAAGAGTATAGTGATCACCTGTGAAACACCATGAATGAAAGGGAAAGAGGTTCTTAGCTTACTTGATAGCTGCTGTGTGTGAGCATTGCTTTAAAAGCATGAAGAGATGTATCTGTTGCTAACGCAGATGGAGAATGCATTTAACACTCAAAACAGGCAGGGATACCAATTCTCCCATTTATTTTCTTGTTAATTCCTCAGCACCCCAATGTTACAATCATTGGGTGATTACTTCATTTTTTTCATTATGTAGGTGTTATAGAAGTAACACTTTCCCAAATAAATTGCTATTTTAATGGATTTTTTTGATACCAGAAATGTGTTGACACTAAAATAAGACAGATATTGTTGTGCTTTTCTTGGTTCTTGCTAAATCTCTGGTTACATACTTCCTAGGTTACCTACTCCTTGCATACTCATATGGTAAGTGTGGTCTTTTGGAAAAATTAAGAAATTGCATCCAATAACCCATTACAGTCTCTGCACCTTACCCTGCATTAAAAAAAAAATAATATAATGCTGAGACTTGTTTAACCTTTGACAATATTTCTTTATTGGAACAGCATCTTTTCAAACTTGGTTAAGACTGTTATGAAGGAGTTTTCTAAGGCCTGCTGGGACTCTTGTCTTGAGAATACTTTGATGTCTGATGCAGAATTACTGTTTAATTAGCTGTAGAATCAGAATAAAAATTGTTCTGTAAATATAAAATAGGAGGCATTTTGCTATTGCCATAAAGCATCGTTGTGCTTTGATGGCACAATGAAGCCTGCATGAGGGGTGAGATTGACAGCCCAGTTCAAGTGTGTCTATACCAACGCATGTAGCATGGGCAATAAACAGGAGGAGCTGGAAGCCATTATACAGCACGACGGCTACGACTTGGTCGCCATCACAGAAACATGGTGGGACAACTCGCATAACTGGCATGCTGTCATGGATGGCTACAAACTCCTTAGGAAAGACCGGCCAACAAGGAGAGGTGGTGGAGTTGCTCTGTATGTGAGGGAGCAACTGGAATGCATTGAGCTTGGCCTGGGGGCAAATGAGGAACTA
>Ga0065711_1027184_pt1 | contig 52941 bp, 28 predicted proteins | sample Hoacrofraction12_FD_59098 | JGI IMG/M metagenome (GOLD analysis project Ga0065711, IMG submission 59098) | Hoatzin crop microbial communities from Cojedes, Venezuela - Epithelial fraction 12 v2 (version 2) | ecosystem: Host-associated > Birds > Digestive system > Esophagus > Crop | place... | reverse complement strand
TTTTTTTTTTTTTTTTTTTTTTTTAGTTAGGAACCCGGAGTCAGTACAAGTATTGTTTTTTTGGGTTTTGGTTTTTATAACAGATATATCGAGGTGTACGAGTTGGTGGCTTGCAAGAGGCTCTAAAGCATTCTGAATATCAAAGAACACCTCACACTCCAAATGATTTCCCAGACTGCCAGGCGGGAATGCAGTTTGCCAAAGAGCTGGAAACCAGTCTTCTTGAAAAATTCAAACGGTAATACTAACTTCAAAATTGATTGCAAGAATGAAAAAAATGAATACTGCTTAAAATAGTCACTCAGTTATCTGTTGTGTTCATTTAGACTTGGGCTTTCACTAGTGTTTTAAATCCTAATGTTATAAAAAAGGAAATCCTAGATGTATTTAACAGAAAAGCTCTGCTAAACAGTACATTTAAGTTAACTAAATCCTGCTATTACAGTGATAAGGCTGTAACATGGCTGCATAAGAATAAGATAAACAAAGCTATTTCAAGTTCCCTTAGGAGCAAATGAGGGAGGAGGTAGGAGAAGACAAAGGCAGAATGTCAAAGTACGTGCTAAGTGTTGAAGAATGAAGTGAATGAAGAGATATATTTCAGTGGCCACTTTTTAAATACCAGGTATTCTGAAGTTTGCCTTCATTTTCACTACAGTAGACACAGAACTCTTAACCATGACTGTGGGGTAGCTCCAGGTGTCCTCTGCACCAACTGGTGTTGTCTCCCCTTCCAGCTAGCTGGGGAAAGTAGGAGAAGCATAGAGGAAAATGTGGTGGTGTCAGTCACGGTAGATAGCAATATCCAGCATGACTGAAAGTATATGGTGGTCAGAAGTGCAGGAGCGTTGTCTAGAAGTATAACTTTAGAATTCTTACTCAATGAGATTACAAAGGGAATGCACAGTTAACTTTCTGTTCTAAATACTTGGTTTTGAAAACAGAAAACATTATTAGACCAGCAGGGCAAAGTAGACAGTTAGCCTTTTGAAGTGCTAGGGACTGAATAAGGGCCCAGGAAACAAATAATCTTACCTCTTTGGTTTATCATTTAGACGTCCACCTGCAAAAAGGGCAAATTATGTCAAGTTCGGCACTCTGTCCCCTTTCCTCTGTCCTTGGGGGCAGTTGACGAAGAACTGGGAAGGAAGAATGAAAGCTTCAGGAGAATTTGCACATCCTTCTTCCCCACACCCTGAGCGCTGCGTGACTGAAGGGCATAGCTTTTGTGACTCCAAAGCAGAAGTGGTCAATGAAGCTTCCTCTGAGACCGGTGAAGTAGAGGAGACCATGGAAATAACAAGCTCGGAAGGTGTCACAAAGACAGGTGATGTTACAGGCGCCAAAGACTTTGGTAGGAGAGATGAAGCTATGGCAAGTGACTTTGTTGTTCTCAGGTATGTCAAAATGATACACGCATGTGGGGTGTTATTTCATAATTGGGAATTACTGAATTAGGGAAAGGAAGAGCTCAGCCTTGATTATTAAGATGAGAGAAGTATTTGATCCAAATACAGTGAGGAGGTTAAATAGTTTTGTCATGGATCAGAATTTGCTGTTGAGTGGAAGTTCTTTTGCTTTTCCCCAGCTAACTTGGTGACTAGAAGAAGCAAATTTCTTTAAGCATCTGAAATTTAACACTCTTGAGTTAAATGTGTTCTTGAAGTTGACATATTATGTCTGCTTCCAGGTGGATGGAGCTGTTAGAGGCTCACATTTGTATTTAAAAACTGTTGTTGTGTAAATCAGCTTGCATTCTCTTTTTCTAATACATCATCACAGGTCGTTCTTGTGCTACTTAATACGGTCTGTCAAGAAAATAGTGTATCCCCGGCATTCCAATGCAACACATGAGGGCAGCAACAGTGTTTGGAAAGTGCCTGAATGCAGGTCTTTCATCTTTGTGTCGTTATCAGGGGAAGAAATCATTGCAGTTCTGGATTGCATTAAGGTCTCTGAAAGGTTTAGAGCATTTGTGATTTAACAAGTTTTGTGGGTTTTAACAAGTAATGTCTGATTCTGAAGAAGTAGCCTTGCACAGGAGTTGCACTCACCCTTGTTCTTTTTGTGCTCAGAGTGATACAAATACAGCTTGGAAGGTTACAGAAAGCCCCAGGGCCTTTTTTAATAAAGCTCGTGCAAATATGCAGAGTACTAGATTTCTGTTGTACTAGTTAATAGCTATCCTTGATGTTTGTTTTTAAAAATTTCTAACAGGAGTGAGAAACTACTAATGCAGTTATCAGCCTGGTGCTATCCCACTGTTGGAAAAGATCGGCGAATCCGCCTTATTGCTCGCCTGGGACAGAAGGAAATGACTGAAGATGTCTTTTTGCCAATCTTGATGAGCTATCCGAGGGCTCTCGTATGGGTCAACTTGTCTGTTTTGAGAAAGGGGAACCCTGAATTACATGCCATGATTTGCATCCCAACAGAAGACGATTTTCTGCATCTAAGCAAAGACAGACTCTTCTGTGGTCCTCAGGAACCCAGACATCGGGACATATTCAAGCACAAGGTACAGAAAGTAAAAGACGAGCGGAAGAAGAAGAAGAAAAAGGATAACACGAAGGCTCTGGAAAGTGACCCTTCGAGTGTTCCAGATAAAGAAACAACTGAGGAGCACGAAGACCTCATTCTCGGTCTTTGGTCGGACGCTCTCCCGGATGTTACTTCCCACTGCTCCAGAACTCTCTTGGGATATGTCACTCGCGGGGATTTTTCATTGGCCGCAGGCTGTGGAGAAGCGCTGGGTTTTGTTAGCTTGACAGGGTTGGTTTATATGTTACACAACCAGCCAGCAGATAAAAAAGGGCTTGTTTTGTTAAGAGCTCCAGCATCTTTACAGTACAGATTTGCAAGACTTAATATTGAGGTTTAAGTATCATTGCAATGCAGTAGAATGCCAAAAATACCAAAGAATGTCCGTTTTGTCTGCTGTGGCCTTTGTGATATGTCTCAAATCTGAGGTGATTCTGAGCCCAAACAGCATTTTGAGGATTATGAAATCATTTAAAAGCTTTGTGGCATTATTCGTGAAAATAACTAATGCATAAACAGACCCAGTGCTGCTTTTGATGTCTGCATTGCTAAGGATTTCTAACAGTAGTGCATCCACTTTCACCATTTTCTTTATCTATAAAGAAGCATATTGATCATTTTTCACCTCAGAGCAGTGGATGCTATAACAATACACAGAAAATCAGTATTTTCCTTTTAGAAATCTTTTGGTGAGATGGATCGTAGCTTGTAATGTAAGTGCGTGCAATCTGGACCAGTGTATATAGCAAATGGCTTTTCCCATTTTTTCACGTCTGGATGCATGTGACTGCAGTGCAACACAGCTAAGCAGACAAATCTGTTAAGAAAGCAGAAGGGTACTGACTTCGGTGGAAAAGCTCTGTGCTTAAATGAAATGCAAATAAAATACAACCTGGCTATATAATCTTTGAATTATAGCAACTGGAGCTCTTAAATTGGAAAGCATATCAGTCTCTCTATCTCTAATCCGAGAGAGAAAACTATGTTTTTGAAAGGTAATAAGCCTTTCGGATGCAAATTGCTGTTGGTGGGTCAGCATACATTTTCTGTTAATAATAGGGGATATTTGGGTTCCTTAAAAACCTAAGGTTATTTTTGTATGGAGTGTGCGAAGATTGAAGGTTTATTCATTTTACTGTGTGGTTATTCATACAACTTGTATGCTGGAGGGGTGAGGGGAGAAAGGTGTTTGATTTGACTGGGGCAGGCTGGACTGGTTTTGGTGTTTTGTGGGTTTTTTTAATGGTAGCCTTCAGCTTCTCGCCATTCTTGAGTTACGCAGCTTGAAAACAAGTTTACAATAATACACTGTGGTTTAGTAGCAGCATGATACAAATATAGACCAGTTGGTAAAATTAGCATGAAACAATCATGTACAAATAAAAATCTAACCTATTCTTGATTCAGGAATCTACTGACTAAGCTTATTCTTTAAGAAAAGAAATATGGATCAGTTAATGACTTAGTCTTTCTAAGTATCAATCTGCAAATGAATTCCCTCTTTCACAGTTTTGTTTGAAAGAAGTCTTAGGCAAATGGATTAATGTTGTTTGGAGTTGTTTGTTGGAGGAAGGATTTAGAGTACCTTACCTTCACAATTATTAAGGTCCAGGGCCATTGGATTAAACGTGACACACACATAGGGCAGGGGGGAGAACATCGCTGATCGCAAGGGAAGTATGGGAAGTGGAGCTGGAATTTTTTTTAAGCCTTCAGAAGACCGATTTAAGAATCACACACCAGCTGGGGTTATGGCAGTGTGTGGGACAGAAAGACACAGCCTCCAGCACAGCTTGGACTACAGCTCCGTGAGAAACCGCGCCTCATGGCTCCAGCATCGCTCACCTTCGGTGCACCTGATCAAGGAATCGCGGTCTCAGAAACATCCCGAGAATCATCTGCGCGATAGCCGGCAGACGGCCCCAGAGGAAAAAGCCTGGTGCTGTGCGGGGCTGGGATTCAGATGCTCTGCAGCCTGTGGGTACGGGTGAATAAGGAGCCTCTTCAATGTTACAGCCTGGCTGCTCTGGTCAAGTTCTGTCATGGTAATAATCCTGGATTTAATGAACTTTTTGAACTGTGAGCCCAATAGAAATATTTCTAGGATCAGAGTTTCCAGAGCTGTGCTTCATGGGAAGAAAGGGGAGGAGGTGATGGCTCTTTTCACCGCTTAGCCTCCCTAATCTTCTTAGTAGACACATACTTTCTTGCGTTACTAGACCTGGCTTGTATGTAAGAAAGAAAGGGGAGAAGCCCCCCACCTCAGCTATCATTTTTTTCTTTTCTGCTTGTAGATCTTTTGTTCACTGAATCTTTCCCAGGTTTTTATTAAAAAAAAAATACATCTGGAGTCTTTTTTCTTTTCCTCCTATTGGTAATTTCTGCCAGGTTTTCATTTTGACACTTCCTGTTACTTTTCTTTGATTTCCATTCTCTATTTCTGATTTATGATCCTTCTCTCTGGTGAGCCAATGAACAGAAACTGGAATCCAAGTGCATCCTGTTCTGTATATCTTGTAATATTGTTACACAGTTGTTTTGCTTTAAGTCGATGATTTATGCCTTAAGATTTCACTCTCCTTGTAAAATACACTGCAAGCCCGATAAGTTAATGCTCAAAACTCTCAGCCAAAGTTTGTCAGAAAAATACTGTTGCTTTATGTAGTTGCAAGGAAATTTTTATCTGTGGTCGAGATTTCCAGATTCTAAGCGTCTTGAGGGTGACTTAGTCATAAAAACCGCGTCAACACCAGATAATCAAACTGTGGATAATTAAGCCCATGTTATCTGTGTATCAGCTGGACAGCAGGTCTGTGTTCATCATGTTGAATCAGGTGTAGTTTGCAGCACACATCTGTTCTTGGGCTCTATCTTACTGACATTACTGCCCATTGGTTAACTACCACAGAGCATCTGGATCAGCTCCTGTGGACTCTGATATGCGAGCATTTTGGGGAACCTCAGTGAAAGATGCTCTCGCAAGCTCTCTGGCTCCCATGCTGTTCTCCAGATAACCTTCTCAAAATGGACACCAGCACAAACCCTTAGCTCTCATTCCTTGCTTGGCAGGAGCTTTTGGAAGCTGATGTGAAGCACAGAAGGCAATTCTGGCATTATCTGTAGCCCTGAAGAGCTTGAATGCTACCATGCTGCTCCTGTAGCTCTACCTACGGCTCCCTCAGAGCAGCTGAATGAACGCTGTACTCGAGACTCACTTGGTGAAGGGTCTTTTTGCAACCTGCGCCATGACTTACATGGTAGTTGCTTTCCATGTTAAGACAGGCGCAGTGACTAATAGACCTGCCAAGCTGTGGGGCTCATGGCTTTGAAATGCATGTTCTTTACCACTGCAAATCCAGAAAATGAGGTTGCAGGAGAGGGTGTTGATTACTCTGTGGAATGAGGTGAGGTGGGACCTTAGCCAGATTGTTGTGTGTTTGTTAAAGATGTTCAGGGCAATCGGTTTGCTTAGCAGTGCGTAAGTAACGGGAGATGTTACCTGGCAGAAAGGCAGCTGGGGTTATTGAAACAAATCTGGGAAAATAATTGGCAGGGTGACAGACCTCTTGATGGAGCTGGAAGCTTTGGGGGATCACGGCACATGCAGACAGAGGGTAGTCAAATGCAGTATGACAGTTTTCTTTCAGTGCTCTAAATCTGGAAGAGCCCAATACGTCAAACCTGATCTATTCACAGGTCCATGTGAGGTAGGTAGTAGCAACAGCTCGGGGCAGGTTTCTGAAGTGCTAGGACTGAGAAAAGCAGAAAAGCAATGGCATTGTTTTATTTTCCAAAAATACAACATTCAAAAAACCCCAACCTCGAAGTCTCATGCTTCTAAATGCTCTTCCCAGAGGTCAGCAATCTAAATGACACCCACGGTCTACCTATTCCAAATTCAACTCGGCTGTACTAAAATACAGCGAGATCGAGTGCATCCACAGCAAATCTGCAGATGACACCAAGCAGAGTGGTGCAGTTGACACGGCTGAGGGGCAGGATGCCATCCAGAGGGACCTGGACAAGCTGGAGAGGTGGGCCTGCATGAACCTCATCAGGTTCAACAAGGCCAAGGGCCAGGTCCTGCACCTGGGTCAGCACAACCCATGCTGCCAATACAGGCTGGGGGATGAGGGGATTGAGAGCAGCCCTGCCGAGAAGGACTTGGAGGTACTGGTGGATGAAAAGCTGGACATGAGTCACCAATGTGCGCTTGCAGCCCAGAAGGCCGACTGTACCCTGGGCTGCATCCAAAGCAGCATGGCCAGCAGGGTGAGGGAGGGGATTCTGCCCCTCTGCTCCGCTCTGGTGAGAGCCCACCTGGAGTCCTGTGTCCAGCTCTGGAGCCCTCAGCACAGGAAAGACATGGAGCTGTTGGAGTGGGGCCAGAGGAGGCCACAGAGATGATCAGAGGGGTGGAACACCTCTGCTGTGAGGAACGGCTGAGAGAGTTGGGGCTGTTCAGCCTGGAGAAGAGAAGGCTCCAGGGAGACCTTATCGCAGCCTTTCAGTACCTGAAGGGGGCCTGTAGGAAAGAGGGGGACAATATTTTTAGCAAGGCCTGTTGTGGCAGGACAAGGAGTAATGGCGTTAAACTAAGGGAGGGCAGATTTAGACTAGATGAAAGGAAGAAATTTTTTCCAATGAGGGTGATGAAACACTGGAACAGGTTGCCCAGAGAGGTGGTTGATGCCCCCTCCTTGGAAACATTCAAGGCCAAGTTGGACAGGGCTCTGAGCAACCTGAAGGACTTAAAGATGTCCCTGCTCCCTGCAGGGGGTAGTTGGACTAGATGACCTTTAAAGATCCCTTCCAACCCAAAGCATTCTGTGATTCTAAAATGCTTCTTTGTGAACACTGGGCTCATCAAATCCCTGCAAAAACAAATAAAGTTGTACTGAATAATGAGAACTCTGGGAAAGGACAGAGGAGATGGGCTGACACCATTTTGTGGCAGCTTTGAAAGTCAGAGCCTGCTTGACCCTGGACAAAATAAAATTAATGAGTTCAAGGTAGTCTGTGAAGTAGGTGGGGTGACAAAAGAACAGAACAGATGAAACAACTTTCATTTGTTGCAGTGGGTCTCTTCTTAAAGAAATACAGTTTCTTGTATGGTAGAAAAAATGCCTACACAGAATGATTTATTTGGGTTTTAAAATTTTTTTCAGACACTCCCAGATGTGCATGACATGTACCAGCATCAGCTTGCTTGACACGTTTTACCTATCCCTTCATCATGGGTTTACAGCAGTGCTGCTAATCTGACAGCCTTGCACAGCTAAGCTCAATTCTTTGGAAACAGAAATCAAAAAGACATCCAGAACATAGCAAGAATAAAGCAGAGAATAAAAAAGCAGTCTGAAGGAAGGGAGTGGCTCAAATTTCATGATCCAAATATGTGAGGATTTGCTGTAAATTCTAGAAAGAACCGTGCAATTCAATATTTCATCTCAAGAAGATCAAATAAATAGCCAGGATGAGAAAGGCTGTTTCAGCTCAGTCCTGCTCTCAGCATCCTGTTTCTTAGCCCAGAAAATGTTTTCTCTTAAAAAGAATACAATGGTTGTGACAAATGGGAGAACTCATGCATGTGTAAACCCACGTGCTCTTAATTTCTGGTTTTGTTCTTTTTTTCACATTAAGTAATATCGAAAAGGCTTTTTTTTGCTGTTTTAGCAAAAGGATGACGTAAAAGCAAACTTGCACGGGCGAAACCTGACTTATTTACAGTTTTACCACTCAAAAAAGAGTTTAAATGCCACTTCAGATATAAGCCACCTTCTCCTCCCCGTTTGAGACACCCCAGTTGTTTTGACTGTGGCTCTAGTGATGAATCCTATGTGTCCACAGTTGTAATTAATTACAAATACCGCACACATACTTCTGAAAAATCTTACCCGAGTTGTACCTGGTGTTTCCCAAGGCAGCCTCACCCACGTGCAGAGCCAGTGGCTCAGGATGGGTTGGACTGGGCGATGAAGAGGGACCACATGCGTCAGGGTCCGTTACTTTTTCTTAGCACCCAAGAACTGTTTTGGGGCCCACCTGCAGCGCCTCAGGCATCCCTTCCAGGGCTAGAAAGGTGGATTCAGTTTCCACCTGGAATTTTTTCCAAGATCCATGCTCATACAGGACGGGGTGGCAACTGATGCAATGTGCCACCAGCGACACAATCTTTTGACTGTCTGGGCACTAAACCTGATTCTTGGGAGTCTGCAGTGTAAACAGTACCAGTCATCCATTTGCTGTTTTGATTTTTATTATTTAATTTCTTATGATTTTAGAGCACTTCAGTTTTTTAATAGTAATGCTGTAGCCTTGGAATTATTTTCTATAGCATACACACTCTAATGTGTACGTTAAAACACATCAAATGAAGAGTTACATGTAGTAAATCCACAGCATTAATGTGCCTCAAATGACAGAGCTCTTTCAGTAGTTAAAGTGCTTGTTTTTTAAGAGCTAAGCAGCACCCCAAAGGGGACCTCAGCCTGTGGGGTGTTTGGGTCCGCAGCCCCCGCTCTGGTTCTCATCACATCCCTCTGCGAGGTTCTCTGCTGAGTTCCCTCCATGAGTTCGTACCCAGTGCCCTCGCCGTTTGGTGTGGAACGGTTTACTTTTTGACAGCTTTGCTGTTCCAGTGCAGTAGAGGCCACAGAAGAGGGAAAGGCCACGTATATACTGCATCTGTGTTTTAAATTCCACTTTGGTTCTACTCTGAGTACATCTTGGCCTTCGTTTTGAAATACTGGGGTTTCTTAAATTCGGATTTCCTTTGGTAAAACACCGTCAAGAACTGAAAGATTACTGTCCCACACTACAAGGAGGGATGCTGTTATTCTGGCCAAGCAGCTATCAAAAATATGCAGGAAATACAACATAAATTCATTTTTCTCCAAATGTTTTCTACAGACAAGATCCCAGGCTATTAGGTTAACTCCAGGGACTACAGAGACCATAACTTGAACTCAAATTCCCCGGACAGTAGCCAGGTTTCATGTGGCCTTCAGGGGTGGGAACAAAAAGCCCTACCAAAAATAATGACTTCCCTTTCACCATCGAAAGCAGTGAACACCGCATGTCAGCTCAGTTTCAGAGTTTATTAACAAGTGAGAGAGGTGACCTCTTCTATCTGCAAGGTCATTAAATTGATGACCGTTAAAAACTGATTCTTATCCAAATTCATTTGTAAAATTAATTTGCTTATTTTCAAGAATATAAATTAGTCTGTGGGGACCTAGACATCATACAAGTTGCTGTATCCGTTTCTTCCCTTTCGGTCCTCAAAATGTTAAGACCACTGACTATTGAAAAATATGAAAAGCTTCAGCCAGACGCCTGGCTGAAGTTTGAGTCTCCTTCTCAAACAGGAGCTAAACATGGTTTCTGACCTCACAGACAGGATATGCTTTTATCCCATGACATAAAATTACAGAAAACCCTTAAAAGATTCGCTGTTGAACTTTGATTGCTATCATTAAAATGTCTTTCCTTTAGGATAACACCTACCTGCTTTCACAGACTGCAGTAAGAACCCTTCGATTAGCTGGATGTTTTTCTGTATGTACCTGCAGTTTTTGTCATGGTATAATTTTTTTCAAGTGGAAAATACAAGGGGGGAAGAATGAAAAGCAGGCTTGCTCTTTGACCCTTTAGACATCCAGGTATTTTCTTCCCAAATACGGAGCAGTATATCTTACAGGAAAATCTATGGGAGCATGGTTTTCCAATAAATTAAAACAGTAATTTAAATAAAAAATACAAATATTTTTAATAAAGTTTTCTGTTTCTGCTTTCAGGCCCTGAAATACCCTTGAATAAACTTGCAGGGCACTTCTTTCCTGTAAGTCCCTTTTGGGCACCAGTATGCACTCTGAATTGATTCCTTTCCTCTAAAGAATAAAACCGTCAATCTCTATTTCCCGCTGCTTCAAGTTCAATCCGGATGCTGAAGGAAGAAAAATAGTGATTGGCAGAGCTTGGAGAGGGAGCCAGGAGGAGTGAGGAGTGCCAGCTCATCCAGCAGAAAAACTCATGCGAAACGATTCCTGGTCCAAGGAAATCAGACCAAAACTCTCACTATAACATCCATCATCGATAGAAACAAAAGCTGTCGTGCTTCTGAGCGCGTTCCAACTTAATGATGGGACAAGCAACCAAAAGGAGAAAAAAAAAAGAGGAACCCCCAACTGTGACCGCACATATGAACAACATCCCTGCATGAGGGAAATAAAGCGCTGAATTAAAATTTATGGCTTCCCAGTAGCATTACATACCCTGGGAACAGTGAATGTTTTGTTCCTTCCCAAAATGACAAGTGTTAAGATCATAAAATCAGACTCAACTGGAGTAGCAAATTGATTCTAGACTATCTAGTTCTTCCAGGCTGTGTCATGCCGAGTGGAGCCGGTGGTTGGTTGCCTAGGGTAGCAAAATATTTGGAATAACAGAGTATTTAGTGACCGTTCCTTATGAGCGTGCCTCCGAGAGGGGAGGTGCGTTTGTGTGTTACTGTGCTTAGCACAGCAGAAACCCTAGAACTGAGTCAGTCCTGAGTCTTGCCTTTCTAGCCAACTTTCCAACAGCAACGAACTAACAGCATTTCCAAAGGTGAAGATTTCTGTAGCTTTGCCAAATGGTAGGGTCCTGCCCTGTTTTTCTGCTAATACAATTTACTTCTCTCATTTTTTTCTCATGACCTTCCCCCCACTATTTGCCACCATCCATTTTTGCCCTTTCCTGTCTTGCTGCAGACCTTCAACACACTGCTGAAATTATCAGCGTCGTGTTTGTGTTGCGCCCTGTCTGTGCGAGTAAGTGCTGCAGAACTGCTGTAGCAGTGACTAAGCTGCCCAAGCCTTAGCTGCTAGTCATACAGCAAACAAGGTAGGCTCTTAACTTCACATGTCTGCACGGTTACTCGTGTCCGGTGTGTTCAAGACTTGAATCTGGCTTTAATGGAATATTAACTTCTCAGCCGTAAGCACAAAAGCACATGGAGGTGTTGCCCTGGTGTTTACCCTTACAATTTGGTGGCACATCTCTCCCCACACTTTCTCTTGTTTCAGTGAGGCAGCGCTGTGTTTGTCCTAGAAGCATGTGTTCCTAGAAGCCATGACTCTTGAGAAGGAGACCATCAACACTGTCACCCGACGTGTGATTACTGGATACAGGGGTTACTGCCCTTTGCTCTGGCACCACCTGGTTGTGGTCGGAGATGAGATGATGATCTGGGTACATCACCGGTGTTATCAGATGCAGTGCATCTTTCAGAAGTGTAGTAGTTCTTCAGTGTTGGAGGATATCCAACATGTGGTTCTCAGCCTCTGAAACTCATCCCGCTGGGTCTGAAACTTTTTCTTATCAATTTTTTTCACAAGTAGGGTGTTTTAATCTTTTCCCCTTAGACGCTGCATGCTGTTCCTGATACAGCTGATGTGATGTCCCAGAGGCCCTGCATCAGATCAGGGCTTCCATGCCTCTGTGCCATCTCCTGGGTCGACAAAGCCATTGAGTAGCATGGAATGCAGTGAGGACAGATCAGAAGAGATGCCACTCAGCCAAAAGAAAGTAAGAGACACAAATAAGAGATGATCCCGGACCTAGGATGTCACACTTCTGTGCAGGTTTCTCTGAAGAGATGGCCAGCATTTACTGTCCTTGTGTTGTTTATTGGGCTCTATTATTCCCTATTTCTCAGAGAAATGGCTCTTCAAAACTATAATTCCACTGTGACCATATTCTCTGGTTAGATGTCCAAATTGTTTGCATTTGCCTTGGAAGCACACTGCATTTTTTCGTAGCCCAACAGCATCTGGGGGTGGTACTAGCAGAACTCCCACGGTGAGCAGGAGCTGGCCCACCAGCTTCGGCAAAGCCTTCGTCTGCAGCCAACGGCCAGCCAGGCATGCCGGCTGAGGCTTGTAGCCGAGAGCACTACGGTACAAGTCTGCGATCTGCGGGATCTCGCCCCGGGCACGGGATATGTTGTTGTCTCCAGAGCCGTGGCTTCCTCAGGCCATTTGTTTCTGGAGACAGCAGTCCTGCACATGGCTGTTTGCTAGGCAGAACCAGGTGCGGGTTTAATGGGTGAGCGAGGCAGTAACAGCCTACCGCATGTGCTCGTTAGGTGATTTCCAAATCCTTGTAACTGTCAAGTCAACAACAAAAATTACCTCTGGGCCCCAGCCCTGTGCTGCACTCCACGAATCTACTTCCATAGCAGGTATCACTGCCTGAGACTGCCTGTTGCTTTGAAGTCTTGCTTGGAGGGTGAGGGAAGGCAGGGAGAAGGTCTGAGCGTATTTTTGTAATGAGGAGAGGGCATTTTTCTTCACTTCCCACTCATATGGTAATGGCTGAACTTTGCTTCCTTTATTCTTGTGAAGGAAATGTTCCCAAATAAGCAAAGCCACCGAGTTGCAAGCAGCCCCGATGCCAGGAAACCTGGAACTGGGAGGTGGCATTTTCCTAAAGTTAGGGACTGAAAATGAGGTTGCAACCAAAGCCTTTTGTCCTGGTTTCGGCTGGGATAGAGTTAGTTTTCCTTGCAGTAGCTGCCATGTTGTGGATTTAGTACCAGAAGAATGTTGATAACACTGATGTTTTCAGTTGTTGCTATGAAATCAAGGGCTTTTTCCAGTTTCTCATATTCAGCTGATGAGCGTGTGTGCAGGAGCTGGGAGGGAGCACAGCCAGACAGACAGCTGAGCTGGCCAGTGGAAATATTCCATACCATAAGCATCATGCTCAGTTTAGGGATGGGAGCTGGCAGGGGGAAGGAATCTGCTTTTCTATGAGTTCGAATCCTCTCCTGTCTAGGAGTTTGAACTTTTTTCACAATTTCCGGGTCCCGCAGTCACTGCTTGGGGACTGACTGTGAATTGGTCATTGAGTGGTGAGAAAAAGAGTATTAAATATAGTTTGTTTTGCATATTCGTTATTGTCATTATCAGTATTTCCTTTATTGTCCTACTAAACTGTCTTCAGCTCAACCCACGAGTTTCCCCTTTTGTCCGTTTCTCGTTCCCATCCTGCTGCGGGGGAAGGACAGGGATGAAGGAGTGGCTGTCTGGTGCTTAGTTGCCAGCTGCCAGGTTAAACCAAGACATCTTTTTACTATGACCTCTGTTCTTACTATGATCTCTGTTCTCACCCTAGGTTTTCATACAAACCTTTGCCTAAATAACTTATGGAAAGCCAACATGAAGAGAAGCAACAGAAGGAGAAGGATGTGTTGGCAAAAAAGGGCTATTTCACATACCCCCATGGTGGGGCAGTCTGGAGAAGATGCAGGAAAGACAGAGGAGCTGTGCAGTTATGCCACACAGTCATCTGGAGGTGCAGAAGGATGGAGGGACCAAAAGGGAGAAACAAACTGAGAGGCTAAAGATGCTAGGACGAGTTAATGGAAGCCTTGTGTGAGGAGGGACTCTCAGATAGCTGGCGGAGGATGCTCCTCTGAGAGCAGGGGGACGTGCCTCTCCGAGATGTGAAGCTAAGCAGAAATGAGAGGAAGGAGGTCCTTGCCCACCTCCTCCCAGGATCATCCCACCTGACCCACTGGCCTGTGTAGTGCTCACAGCCTGGCCCACCAATCCCCAGTTGCGCACCAGCTCCTCACTGGGGCCAACTATTTTTCAGCTGCTTCTCAAACTCAGGCTTGGGACCTGTATTTTAGCTCTAAGATAAACATTTTGAAAGCTGTCTTCTTTCTCACAGTGCAGACACAAAGTGTTTTTAATTATCTTAGGGAAGCTTTCCTTGGCCAGGCCAATTTGTTCACTGTTTCTCTTGTGTAGTTGGTCTGTTTGTCTTGTGGAGCTGACCTATAAACCAGCTATTAGGGGTTTATTGTATAACATTATCAAGAAAGTAATCTCTGAAAAAAAATTAAATCACTTATAGCAACCCTTTTAGTTCTTTGCAAATACCTTCATAGAAGCCAAATGATCTCCACAGCTGACCGCCCGAACTTGCTGGAAAATGCTTGCTCCAAATGAAAATGTTTAGTTTGAGTCATTCTTCAGTCCTAAAATGTTTGAAGTGATGATTTGGGCAGGAAAAAGAAAGTTCCTCCTGTAGGGGGATGATACGGGAGAAGGAAGACTTCTTTATTTTTCAGAATGATGTATTTTTGAGTCATCGATGCATGATATATGCAGAGACAAGCAAGTCCTGCTCTTTGCTAGATTCATGTCTGTTTTGCACACACACAGAGACACACACACGCGTGCATACTCTTACATCTTTATATAACAAAGAAAAGCAAGCAATGGGGAGAGAGAACAGCAGCGATTATTACACCTACTGGTTTTATTATTGGTTTTGCTGTGCAGACTCAAAACCACGTGGGTGTTGACGGCTGACTTTTTAAGAGACTTAATGAAGGTTACTTTTGGAAATTCTGACATTCATGATGATAAATGTGCTACTCACTTAGAGGGATTCAGTTATCTTAAACAGACCATTACAAAAATTTAATTTTGCTTTTTTTTTTCTTTGACATACTTCTGCATTATCCCTTTTCAGAGTTAATGCCAGCATTTTTCAGATGACTGTGATTTTATTACTTTCCTACTGACAGAGGGAAAAGAGGTATCTCTCTTAAGTGCTTCTCAAAAACAACAGAAGAGCAAGACCATTGTAAGTACCAAAAGGAGGCTCCTCAATATTTACATTTGATTATTATTCAAAAGGAAATTTGATGGGGGGTGGGGGTGCTGATTCTAGTCAGACTATCCCTTTATGTCTCATTTCTAAAGCACCTCTCATTCAGTGAGAAAATGTTTCCAGACTCTTAGAAGGCTACTTCTCAACCCAGAAAATGAAATAAACTCATTGGGAAACCTGGCTCTTTTCAGGGGTTTGTACATTCACTGTCTGTGTCTTCTAGAGCCCACCCACCTTTCTTCCTTGGGGTGTTCTAACACTCGTGACTGCTGGTGCAACTTTGCTTAAAATCTGTACTCCCTCTCAGTTCTTGCACGTTGTGATCACCACCAAAACCAGAGCATAGGAGGTGTTGAATGTATCAGCTCTGATTTTATACTCTAGTTCATGGGAGTACCCAGAAGATCTTACATCTCAGGCTTTCCACATGTGCTTGCAGAAGAACAGCATGGGTTACACTTGCATTGGGGTTTGAACATTTCCTTCACTAGGACAACAATTAGAGCGCTATTTTCTGTTTCGCTGTAAGTTAGAGCTGTGGGTAACAATGGAGAGGTCTAACTACCCCCTGCTCTCCGAGTGATCTCTCATGAGCTCAGCAGCTTTGGGGAACAACGCTGCTCTTCTCTCGGATGTTATTGTGTCCGTGGGAGAGTATTTCTCAACCTGTGCTCTGGGGACAACTCATGGTCTGAAAGACTTCAGAGAATGGTTTACGAGATCACTCTAAAACAAAGCAATGCTCCCCGCTATCTCCTGCATCCCAAAACTGCCCAAACCGCCCCCTGACATGTTGTCACAACTTTCAAAGAGTGGTCTAATATTTAGCTGGCTATTCATGAAGACAACTGCATTAAGACTGCTCAAGCAGCCTGTAGCTTAGTCCTCCAAAAAGTCTGGGGATCTTTGGATTAAAAAGCATGGAGAAACACTGCTTTGGAGATGTGTGTCCACTATTTTATTTATTTGGGAAGAAATAAAATATCTGCCTCACACATTGTCTGTACTCTTTAAAGTCAATGACAAATTGCTGCGTCAAGCTTCCATCTTCCACCAGGTGCTTAATACTCATGAATGAAGCATACTAGATGCAAGAGTGCTAGTAATAAAACCCAGCAGTCTTATATTATTTTGCTCCACTCCTTTTGTCTGCTGGACACCACCTCAGGTACTGCCGAAGCCCTTACTACCACTGTTGCGGTAGGCTGGTTTGGCTTTTCCAGTATAAACATTGCTCCTGGAATATCTCGGCTACTGCATAGTCTGGGCTCAAATGCAAGCTTTTTGCCTTCCTCACAGCTCCACTGTATGGAGAGGAGGGGCTTTCTGCTCTGCACAGAAGCGCACATTGCATCTACATAGCTGCAGGAAGCCAAGACCTACATCAGATTGTGGAGCATGAGACAGGGAGAGACATCACCATCAGAGGCTCCTGTGCTATTGCAGACAAAGACATTGTACGTTTTGCAGGCTCCATCTTACGATTAGTTAGGTTTCTTGGTCCTGCTGTTTCTACTGTGAAGCTTGTTGGAGCCTTGTTCCAGAGTTTGCTTCTACCAGAACTTGCTGGAAACCTTGTAATTCCAGACACATGTTTATGGTACATGTAAGCCTATTCTTCTGTTCATACTGCCTTTTATCTTCATGAATTGCTTGTACTGCTGTCACACCCTTGGGCCCTACCCAGACCCTGCTGAGCACCCAACAAACTGCTTCTGGATTCAGATGAGACACTCAGCAGAAGATGCAAAACACAGATGTGTGCAGAGAAGTCAGACTGAATATCTTGATTGCTCACTGCTCTGGTGCCTCTTTCATCACAGGGAACATAGAAATACCCCAAAGTCCTGCTGTGAAAGGCAAATAGAGGGAATGGGGAAGAGTCAACAGGAGCAGTTGCTCCAGAGGGGAGGAGGCCAGGTTTTATGGTTATGCATACTTCACCTGAATTAGATCCTTTGGAAAAAGGAACCAAAATATTGCCATACCTGTGATCACGCAGGAATTCAGGACTCTCCCTTACCTGTTCTGCGGCATGGTCTGCTGTAAGCGCAGGCTCAAGGCAAGGGTCTGAAAGCCTCCCAGTAACCCCCCAGCTCACCCCAGCAGTTTGGTTGTTAGTTATTAAGCAGCTGAAGGAAAGCACAGGGACTCTGGTATTTGCTGTGGCTTCTGCAATCTGTAAGCACGAACACTTGCTGAATAGAGTTAGGGCCATTCCTATCATTTTTTAGCACAGCTGTGTTCTTGTGAGTTGATGCTGAGATCATCTTAACCAATGCTTTACTGCAGTGTGCGTTGCACATTTTACCCTGTTTCATATAGCCCCAGCTGCAGCCAAGCTCTGCCCATGGTTTGGTGTGTTTAAAGCCACCATTCAGCACATCAGAACAAACTAACATAGGCTTAAGTTTTCACCAGGCAGACATGATACATTTTTAAGCTATGATTTTGTTTTGGCCAATGGTTAATGATGGCATGTTTAAAGCTGCGATTTTCTTTTGTGTTAGAAGACTTATTTATGCATGGCAAGTTAGTATTTTTTCCAGTTCTAGTGATATTTACTGCATGTTGCACAACTTCAGTCTCTAAGAAAGAAATACAAAAATGGTGCACTCTGAATACTGAGTGGCATGGCACATTGCACATTCATGAACAGGTGATAGGGCTGGTACCAGTGAGATACTGATCTATGCCACAGAAGTACCCAGTGAACCAGACATATCCACAAGACTTTTGCTCCACGTAACGCTGTCTCAAGAAGGCAAATGTCCCGGCTGCAGGCACAGATGGCAGCACTGCTTCATTCCCTGTTGCAAGATGCCGTTTTGAGCTGATCATAAAACTCTACCAAGTTTCTACCATCTGAGCTGAAATTCTTCATGTGAGGTGTTCACCTCTGAGTACCGCTGATGGTTATTTATGATCAGTCAATTTAACAATATGGTTTAACTTCTTCAGAGAAAAAGGTAGTGAAAACTGTTTATTTCTTAGCAAAATAACAGCACTGAATTTCTTTTCTTTTTAATGTAGGAGGAAAAAAACATCTTGTCCTGACTGCCATACGAAGTGCCACCACAGCACCCTCTGGACTGCAGCAACAGGGTCACCGCTGAGCAGAAGTCCTCATCCCCCAGTAGCCCAGTTCTTCCAGTTCCTGAAGAAGTAGCTAGTGGTCTCCATTTCAGACTGGGGAAGGATTTCAACTCACACTTTTAAACTTAACATTAGTTTTTTGACTACTAAGAAGTACCTTGGTGCAGTGCATGCCCTGAACTCACTTCGGCTGCAGGAAGCGGTTTGTTTAGTGAAGCGCTGCGTCCTTTGAAGCCGTGCCCACCTCCACAGCCCCAGTCTGCAGGGCACCGTCCCAGTGTGGCTGGTGGATGGGCTTCTGCCAATGGTCCCTAATCTGCTTCGAGCAGTGGTGGTAAGTTTAGCGGAGATCTCCCTGCATCGACAGCAAAGGCAACACAAGGATACTCAGCGTGTGCTATGTAGTGGCATTGGCTCTGGTCTGTTCCGCTAGCAGAGCTGTGGGGCGTGATGGCAAGCAGGTGATGGAAATGCCATTTTTTACTCAGCACAGCCTTTGCAAAATTACAGTTTATCTGCGCTATAAGTGTCCAGGTAAAGTGTCTGGGAAGTACATGTCCGGGATACTTCTGGGATTCATGTGAATGCTTGTTTGACATGAGTGGGGTTCATGAAAGGCTCAGCTCAGTTAAGCATCTGCAGCACCAGACACTGAATCAGGGAGGAGGGGGCTGACGTTCAGATTACTCCTCAGCAAAAGTGCCCCAAGACTGCTCTTGCTCCTTTTCCTTCCCTTTCAAGGGTGCCATTTTGGGTTCCCAGATGCAGGCTTTGCTGACCACAGCTGGAGAACAAGGCAGCGCAATAAACAGGAAAGTAAGAGTCTATTTATCTCTGGCACAGCCTACCTTTTTCTAGTCTGGGTGGAAAAGAAGACGAAAGTCCACGGAGCACTTGAGCGAACAACAAATGGCACAAGGACAAGCGCAGCAGGCGGGAATGCCAAGGTTGTCATCCCCCGTCAGCGGTTTGGATGGGTTTCCTCCTGGGAGAAGCGCTGGGGAGGCTCGAGGCGGGCCCCAGTGCAGGAAGCAGGTGGTTTGCTTTACCAAGAGCCATGCGGAATGGTCAGGGAGCTGCGCCGCGCGCCGGGCCAAGCTACAGCAGATGGGCTGCAGTTTGCTCCGCTCAAGGATATTTTTCATGCTATGTGTGGAAAAGAGCAGTAACCCTTGTTTGTTGTATGAGGCCTTCTAGGACTTTGTTTGGAAAAAAGCCACTTCTGAGATAAAAAAAAAAGCCATTAAAAATGTGAGTCACTGTAATCACATTCAAAGTGCTCCAGCATGGCCTCTTGTTTGCAAAGACTTCACTACTAAAAGCAGCTTCTCTTTTTTCTTTTTTTTTTAATGAAGAATTCCACTGCAAATTACCTCAGTCTAATTGAGGTGGCATTACTGAGTTGTTCATTCGAAATTACTAAAAAAATCTGAACCTAAACACCTCAAAGCACTGAATTCAAACTATTCACAGTGCAAGAGCACCAGCAAAACAGCTGTGGTGTAACATGGCACCTTGGGCTGTAAATGTACCACAGCGTTCTCTCCAACACAGATGCATTTCAAAACCGAGGTCCCCAAAAGGGCTGGGGGAGACGCGTTCCCTGCATGGGGACAAGAAGCAGGACCAGAAGCCCAGGGTCCGCCTGGAAGCAGGACCCTGTGGGGAGCCTTGGGCACCTCAGGGTGGGACATCCACAGGCTGAGCAGATTGCTGGTCACTGGGATGAGCTGAAGAGGCCAGGGCTGGCACACACACCCTGCCGCTCTTTGGGGTTCAGATGGCACATTCAGCGTTGCCAGGTGCTTGCATCCTCACAGAGGGGAGATGCCCAAGCTGCTGCTTTCAAAACATATCCTCGCCATGAGGCTGTGAGTGGAAAGCGGCAGAGGGAGCAGAAGCCTTTCTGTCACGTATGACAAATACCAGCATCTTTTCTCACCGTCACCATCCTTGAGGAGAGACTAACTGACCCGGGCAAGGTCTCCTCATGTCCAGGCACCCCTCCCAAAGCCTATTTACTTCACTACACTTTAAGAAGTTGCTGAAGGAGTCACCCCCCTCTCAAACCCGGGCCAAGCTCTTGGGTGGCGTGGGCGCTGGAAAACGGGCAGCTCGGTGGGGTTGCTCACTGCCACTGCCAGGTGCCACTGTGTCTGTGCCAGTCCCCAGGCCAGAGGGTTTCAGGGTCTCCTGCTGTGCTGGGTCTCCTGGGGACCTTTGGCCAGGGGCATCTATTCCTTAGACCATCACCAAACTCAGCGACGTGTCAGAAGTCAAATTGCTGGAAATAATGAAGGCTGCTGTGTCTCTGGGCATGTAAGATGGCCACCATTGCATTAGTGTCAAACCAGAAAGCATAGGCGCCTCTGGGGAGAGGGGACAGCTGAGCTGGGTACGGGGCCACAGCTTCGGGAAGAGCAGAAGCCGGGCACTGGACCTTAATGCCCTGGGTCTGGTCCAGTTCCGTGCCACTTCGGTGCTGGTTAGGATCTGAGTTTACTGTGTTTGGCCAATTGCAGACACTGGAAAAATGGAGAGAGCAGAAAACAACCACGGAAAGGCTGAACCATCTGAAGGCTGACAGAAACGTCTGATGGTGGGAGACTTGAAAGGTCCGTCTGTTTGACTTAGCGAAAAGCCCAAGTCATCTTCTTATATTTTACTAGAGGGACTTACAGAGTGCTTTAAATCACTGGCAAAAGACAAATAACTGCAAGCTAATCCAGACAAGTTAAAATAGAAATAAGGCACAGTTCAAAAGCAAACAATGACTCATTGCTAGTACAAATTACTAATGGCATTGGTGGATCCTCTGCTTTGACTAGTAGGAGAGGACGGGGGCCTTCTTCTGTAGATGGGCCAAAGGGTTCGCACAGAAGTGCTTGGAGGAGGTTTTCTGACTGGAGCTGTGCAGGAGGCCAGGCCAGATGACATCGAGCTGCGTTCTCGTATCATCAACCTGCTGTTACTCACACCGCTGCATCGAACCCTGCAGCACATCCACGCACCCAGCATCCCGTCAGTATCGTCAGGACGTGCCTGTTAGTTAACTGTTAAATATTGTCTGGAAAAAATAATGGGTAACTGCAATGCTCAGTAACAGTAAATCATATTCCTCAGCTCCTTTCCCATGTGAAATACAGAACAGCCGTTCTTGGAAAACTGAATAGAAGCTCCAGGACTTTGTTGTGGTACTCTATGTGCCATACGACGTGTTACCAGCAGTAACCTTTAGTGACAGGTAAGAACTGCCTACTTAGCAGCCTCTGTGCTGTGCAAGCTGTCTCTCTTACTCTTGGCTGAGGGCATTACGAATCATTGGACAGCGTAAAGCTCTGGGCCTGGCACATATGCTATTGAAATTCAAGAAAATAATTTTTTTTTTTTTTTTTAAATGGAGAGAAAAATCCTGATCTTGTGTTCATGCAGCTCTGGATTTATGCCCACCAGCTATCAAACAGAAGACAAATGACAGTGCTCTTCTTTCAACCGGTTTAATGATTCTGGCAAAAAACCTGACAGCAGACTCCAAAGATTTCATCTAGGCAAGGCAATGCCTATTCTGAGTGGAAATCTCCAACTGAAGAGCTGGCAAGCGCATTTTTGTGCTGGAGGCTTAAATCAATCATTTCTATTTTTCCCAATGTGATCTTGCAAAGTACAGAAATTGGCTCCTTCATCAATGGCCACAGGCCACGTTTCATGTTTAAGGTATTAGTGCCATGGGCCAGTGATACATTAACTGCATGTAAAACCATCAGTGCTAGAATCACTTGTTTCATCATTCCTTTACAGTAGCTCTACTTTGAAAACTGTCAGCAAATGCCGTGTTGGCACTGTCGTCAACAAGGAGTCCAGGAGACCACTGAATCTTAGTGGTCCCCTGGAGTTGTTCCTCTGTGTTCATGCAGAACTCCTCTGCCACCAGGACACATTTCTGATTCTGCTGCTGAACATCATCCCCCTCATCGTTACCTCGTGAACTGACACAGATTCCCCTAGCGCTGATGCCTGAGTCCATCAGCAGTCAAAATGCTACTGCAGATTTATGCTATTAAATGTGCCATGTCCCTCAAAGGCTTGGACAAAATTTAGGGGCCTAACTGAAAAACTGGGATTTATGTTAAATAAGAAACCTACTCAGCAGCCACCTAACTCGTTATTTAGGATCCATCTGTTGTGCGTGAAAGCTCCTGAGGTGCCAATAATTCTGCTTCTGTGGATACCCAAAATTGCCCTCACTTACTCCAGTGGGAATCACCAAGTAAAGGGAACGTAATCAAAGACTGTAGGTTTGTGCATCTTCCTTGTAGGGCAGTACCCTATGAACACTTTCCAGGTCAAGGGAAATGCTCTGGCAACACTGTGTCTTCTTATCAGAGTAAGCCTGTGGTGTGTACCCACCACACAGTCTAATTTCCACACAGGGAGGGCCTAGCAAGAACTCTGCATGTGAGACAGTACATGCCAAAGAGGCATCAATAGGTTGCTCAAGGGGTCCAGACCCTCAAGACCGGTTCAGCATGTTTCAGAAACACATTTATGTGCAGCCCAAGGAGCCGGATGGGAAAAGATTTAACACATGAGAAGAGGACGAGGATCCTTTCTAAATGGTCATGACTGCTTAATACGTAGCATTGTATTTGTCAGTGCTGCCTCTTTGTATAACGCCATGGTTACCTCAGCTACGGTGCTTGGAAGGTGCGTCTACATTTCTTCCAGCTTCAAAAAATTGAAACATCTCCCATCTGCCCAAGGAATGCCTCATTTCCTTTCTGCTTCTCTAGACAGAGAACAGTCATCCTTCACTCCCAAATCAGTAAAAAAACCCAACAAACTAAATAATAGCCAAACTAAAACCACATACAAAAATAACTGGAATCACTATTTATTCACTGCTGTCCCCAGTTCTATCTTAGAACCCATAAACATTTCAAACACAGGATTTCTCAAACTCCTGAGAATCCAGAGCACCAAACCTTTCTCTATCTTTTTCTCCTGAAGTGGCCTCAGGTTGTAAATTGTCCAGCTTGGCCCTCTAATAATAATTATGGTAATTAGCCTCTCTCTCCTTTGAGCTTGTTGCTAACACAGTCCAGCTGATCTCTCCAAATGGAATAAACAAACAAATTTAAACAAGAAAAAGGCCAAGCCTCAAAGGACAGTGACAAAAGGGCAAACTGAAAGACAGCTTGGTCTAACCATCTGCACCCCAGTCTTATCAGAGTGAACATTTTCTCTGTAAATAACCAATGATCCTCCATAAAGTGGGTTGGAAGGAGATATTGCAAGGGGAGACCATTTTGAGTTCAGATGAATTTTGGTCATATTCCATCCTTCCAGTGCTGTTTATGCACCTTATAACAAACAGTAGATGGAAAGAAAAAAAATCAGTCCTTGCAACAGGCTGTATAGTCAGACACATGTCCCGGCTTCTAGCTGACCTTAGGACACCCCTCGTCATGCCACCAAATGCCTATCTCAGCCCCAAGTGGAGCCACTCGACGCTCACCATGCACAGTCCAGTCAGTCTGGCTCAGGGTTTTGCTTCAGGAGTCAGACACTTAACAGTGCTTCAAGAAGCTCATAACTGCTGCATTTAGGGCATGATGACACTTGAAGAGTGAGCTTAGTGGGATGCTTGCTGTACGGTGAAGCTCTTCAGAAGAAAACGAATGTAATACTTCCCCCTAAAGAAGAGAGGTCTCATTCCCTCTCCTCCTTTTCCTCTCCTTCCCACGAAACACTCCATGGTTGGCTCAGCTCAAAAAGCCAGCCCAGCAAGGAAAAGAAAGCAGATGGTTTCTGCGGGGTGAGTGAGCTGAGCTGGCTCACAGAGACCCAGGAACTCACAGCTGGGAAAAAGAGGGTGAGACTTTGAGCAACACTGAACAGTTCAAGCAGCACACCAGGTCCGTCAAACCACAGTTTCAGAGCACAGAAGCTCAAGCCCCTATAATATCCAACCTCTCTCCTGTGGTTTTAGGTGACCAGTGCCCTCAGGCACAGAACATGAGGCCACCAAAAGCCGGGCTGTAGCGAGGTGCAGGCAATAAGCCTGCCAGGTAAATGCCAGGAGCCTACCATGGACAGAAATACAAATGCAGTCCCAAATTTCTTTTTTGCCAGCTGAAACCCTTTGCTAAATGCATCCTGATATTTTATAGCAGAAGTTAAACGGCCTCGCTCTACTGCAGAGCTCCCATTTCCAGGCCCGTGGCCAGTTAATACTTCATCCCTCACTGCAGCATGACCAGCAGTGGAACAAGCGCTGAACGAGTCCTGCTGGTTCTGGGCTGTCAGAAATCCCAAGCTGGAGCCTGGGGACCACGTGAGCCGCTGCCTGCCCACCACGCCTTCCCGTGGTTTGATCTCCTCGCATTCCATGGAGGATCCGTTCGAGAACGCTCAGTCTGCAGGTGCAAGTTGTGCAGCTTATGTCTGGCCCACATTTTTGACGTCAGGAAAAACAGCGCAGGAAAATAACTCATTATTAAAGAGAAGGGCTCCAGAGACTTTTTTGTATTCCAGTGAAAAGGCTTTTATTTTAGCAGGCATTTGTCTGTGGTGTTTGCAACCTAAATATTGCAAGCAGAATTTGAAAATGACATTGATTAGAAACTGATTCTTGAAACAAATCATGTCCCTTTCTTGGCAGAGCAGTAATGAATTCTCATCACTGAGTTTTTCCAATGTTGTAATACATTAATTAGTTGGAACACGCTCATATCTCAAAAATTGTGTAAAATCACAAGTTTTAATTGCACATAATTCTCACCAGTGTTTTGCTCCATATATGCTCCATATATTAGTTTCAATTACATTCAAGTTTACAGAAACATTTTAACTCTTATAATTTTTTTATAAACCCATAGGAAGAAAAGAAGATTTGTTTGAGAAGAAATTCAGTAGTTTAAAATAAATAATAACTTTTGACACAGATTTTTACATTTGATTACCTGCTTTAAAGAGAAAATTCTATACCTGGTAACCCTTATTATCTTCTCCAGCCCTCCTGAATCATGGAAACAGATTTTGGGAAGATGCCCGATGCCAATTGTTTGAAAAAGATACAAAACCAAACCCTTTCACCCATTTGTTTCCCAGGTCACAGAATGAAAAATTGTACGCCTATTTCCATCTTTAGCACACACTCTTACTTGAGGCTTAGAAAGTGGCTTGAATTTGACTTGCAAAAGAAATATAGAGGCATGCCCTTATTCCCTGGAGAAAGCATATGGAAAGAATGTGCTTTTTCTTGTTATTTTAAGCTTTAGAAACTTGAACTCAAGCTGGAAGAGGGGAAAGGAAGGCCATGGCCAGGCAGCTGGTACAAGTAAGGTGCAGACACAGAGTCTTTCCCTGTGCCAGCTGGAAAAGATCCACACTGCAAAACAGCTTCACAACCCCCCTGCCCCGTGCCCCGGCTCCCAGGATGTAGCTGCATAGGAAATACTGCAGCTCTGTGTGCGCTTTGTAGGGTTTGATATGAAACTGTCTTCTTATGCGTCTTCAGCTGCACCTATTGTAAAATGAAGCAAACAATTGTTTGGGAAAAAAAAGAGACCTCATTTCCTCATATTCCACTGAAACAAAATGCACACAGCATATGGTCCCTATCCATCACTGCAGATTGATTCAAAGCTAAAAGAACTATCTTGTCTAAGATGTGAACGCTTTTCAAGAGCGCTTTCACTTGTTTCTGCAAAGGAGGTGTCTGACCCCCACTGTGCTGGCGGAGGTGGATCGGTGCTATCAGGCAGGGATAAGTGGACCTACAATGAATGCCCAGATGAAGCTTTCTTGCCAGGAGGCTGGGGCTGAGGCACACTGAGACCTCCCAGACCTAGAACACGGAGCCTGTATTGCCATGGTTCCCGTCACTGCTGGCTCTTCAAATCGGTGTGGAGACACTACCATTTAATGAAGGAAAAACAGTACTGTTACCACGATTTCGTGACCCTGTTTTTTACAGCCTTTCCTCATGCAGGATTACCAGTGGTTTAGGAAGGAGGCAGGAGTTGTCCTACTTTTCTTTCATAGGAGTATTTTTCTAAGACACACCAAGGGAGGGAGTCCGGCTACCTCATTCCCTCTGGAGAACTTTGCGCTTTCTTCACTAAAAACGTGATTTCCTGAAAACAGAGGCTAAATCTCAGGTTAGACTATACTAACAGATAGCATAGCCCAGCCCAGTCCAGCGCAGTGCATAGGTCTGTCCTGGGAGGATGTAAAATGTCAAAGGTGGCTCCCTGGCTCTGCTTTGGCTGGGCGTCTCAAATGGCTGTGTGTGCCCATGTGCCCATGTTTATGGCAAATGCTCTCTTCCTTCCCCCTCCTCAGTCAAATGTTTATTTCCTTGGAAGATAAGAGAATTAATCTGATAGCAGAAGACAGTCAGGATTTTCCCTCTATGCATAATATAAAATACTACTTTGTTGGTACATAGTTGTGTGTACTATTTGTGTGTCCACAGTTTTGACTCCTGAACAGGAAGGATCAGATTTTTAAAAGGTATTATACATAGAGCAGAATACTTTGAAGTCACTTACAAAAATTTTCGTTTCCTACCTTTGTCTTAAGTTTATCTGTACATATCTGAAGGATTTCAAAGGGGAATTTTTATAATCCTGTTTTGTGCCTATTTGCATTTCAAGGCAATTAAGAGTCTAAAAATATCCCCAAGAGGCATTGATACTAGGAGAATGTTCCATTTCATTAATGGTTATTTAGTTTCTCTTAAGGCTTCCTTTACCTTCAGAATACATTTGGGAAAACCACTGGATAAATTAAGTAAAATGAAATAGTACTATGAGTCATCAACATACAGGAGTTCACCATATACTTGAATAAATCTGAAAAAAGGTGCTGCTGATCCTTGTTCCAGTGGTGTTCCACCTGTTAATTGGCATGTAAGGTCCTTTCTTCTTTCAGCTTTGACTTTTCACTGAGTTGTCTTCATTATCCAAAGTGCCATAGCATGAACTGTGAGAATCTGGTTGTATTTTGCCTGTCAATTTTTGTCCTAAGGAAATGGGGTGAGAGAAGGGAAAAACAACAACTCTGTGAAGAATTTTAATAAAACAAATCCCCCACCAATCCATCATTTAAACATTCTTTGCTCCAGTAATCATTGTTTTCATTTGACTGGTTGTAACAATAGCTTGGAAAAACTCTGAAAAATTCTTTGAAAAATCTGTTGGGAACAGGAATAGAAATTAAGGGAACAGCGTATTTATTAAATATGACTAGAGCACATTTGTGACTCAACTCTCCTAGGTCATCCCATTATCTGGTATCTCATTTTTAAACAGAGATGGAAAAAAGCCCTACTTACCAGGAATATGTCCACAGTCAATAAAAGGAATTTGTAAATGCTCCTCTTTTTTATTTATTACAATTACAAATACACCAAGGAAAGACAGGAGACACCTGCAAAATAACAGTGGCGTAGTATCATTAGAAACAGTTCACTGCATCTGAGATGAGAATTTCCCTCAATGTTTCTTTTTCAAGGACTTCCAAACCCAAGATGCTCAGCTTATAAAGAAACTTCTCTTCCTGGCAGCTCTATAAATTCATTCTTTCAGTCTAGTTTTTGCCTCATGAAGCTTTATTATCAGTTCCAAAGGCACCGCAGGCAAAATTACACTTTCAGCAGTATATACCTAATCAAATGCCTGTGAGTGTGAGACCACAGCATTTGAATCCCTGAGCAAATCTTCGCAGAGCATCTAAGCTAGCATTCTAGCATTTGCAGTTTCATTAACAGCTCAGTCTAGCTGCAGACAATCAACATCTCTGTTGTTTTTCTCGTCTGACTGTGTGTCTCAGGGGCAAGCTGTGAGCCAGGAGCAGTGAGAAACTGCTGTGCTTGGAGAAATCTTCTATCCGCTCTGTGTTGGACACACAACCACTGATTCCTGCCTGCCAAATACATGGGTTGAATTTGCTCATCTCCATTTTCTGTCACTTCTCCTGCAGTCAAACAAGATAGCGGTTGCGTGCAGCTTCTCCAGTCCAGCTGCAGAGGAGGAAGATGTCTGTGGTTATCAGCCCCATTTATTTGACAGCACTGTGGCAAGACACCTCCAGCAGTTCTGAGAGACACTTTTAACCATCTCACATGTGTTATCAGGGAACTGTCACCTGTCCCCAGGGTTGTTACGGTGCTGGTAGCCAGTAGAAGGTTTCTGCTCTCGCACCATACAGGCCCTTCTTCAAACATTCATTGTTAACAGCTTCGTAGCACGCTCTGACCTTTTCCACGGGCATGCTGTGTCTTTCTCAGCACAGGAAAATGAGGGAGAGGTGTCATAGTACTGCCTCGCAGGCCGGCAGCTCACATAATTGCCCACGCCTAATGGCAGCAAAGGCCAGCCAGACACGCAAGTGGAAGGTAACATGTAAGGAGATTTCTTGCAGTTGTAAAAGCACCCCCTATAACATGATCTTTGGTGGAGAGAAGAGATTTGTCCTTCCTGCTGGAGGAACACATGCTGCTGGCTTTTCATTCAATCATGAGATTAGTAGTTCATAAGTGTCTCGCATTTTTACATATTTGGATTCAAAACCAGGCCTCCAAACTCCCAAAGCACAGACATCGATCTTTCCTTTAATGTTTTTTTATCCTACTATAATGGCTATTCCATAATACTTTAATAACAGGACAGGTTTCTTCTTACTGAGAAAAGAAGGGATTCCACAAGGCAATGCTGTTTCAGTACAAACATTAGTGCAGATTTGAGGCAGATACACTTACCCAAACAGAAACGTGAACACGCTCAGCAAAGCTGCACTTTGGAATTCCCGATAAAATATGACCCCTGGAATGTGACAGAAACAAGAATTGCAGATCTTGACTGGCTTCCAGGTGATATGAATTACAGCTGGGAGGGTCAGGAGCAGTGTCATGTTCAAATGGAGCAAAAAAAGTCCCAAATAAGGTATTAATACACATTGTGATAGGTTTGCTTTATGTGCCCATATTCCATTACCTAGGCTTTCTCAAGATACTGCATGGGACTGGAGAAGATTTAGTCTATCAGATTGGCGTGTGTGCTGTGTTAGTAACTGCACAGATGCAGGGTTTTTTGCACTGTCAGCAACGGTTTTTCTGCAGGTCAAACTCAAGGTCTTACTCACAAGCAGAGTCACACCAATATAGCTGACAGGTTCTTCATGGGTTTAGTTAAGCCACTCTGGCAGACCATGTGGACATCTTAACTCCAGTTGGGAACAGGTTTTTGATAACTAGCTGTCCCCCTGATGTTTACACCAAGTTAAGGGCTCCAGCAGCGAAGTTTGCCGAATCTTTCAGGCTGAAAGGTCTTTCTGGTCACCCCTCCTCCAGGAATTAGCACCTCTGAAGTGGAGGTGACAGAACCAGATGTGTGTCTGGATCTCAGCAGCCCCAATTCACAGCCAAGCTTATGAACTTTAAACCACTGATGAGCACAGTTTTGCTTAGAAACTCCAGAGTGTGAACCAGCGCGGCTGGTGTGTGACTGTATCTTCAAAGGCTGTAGCTCGGGATGGAGGCATCATGAGATGAGGGATCTTCTGTGAGCACCCCAGCAAGATTCAGCAGAGCTTGATCTTCCAAGCCTCACACTGGTTTAACTAACCTGGTGCAAATGCATGTGTATCCAGTCTCAAAGCTATTAAGCCATTCCTGAATAGGTACTTGATCTTTTAAGGAGGCACAAGGCCAAATTCCCCATATGGTCACAAGAATGCAGCCCCCTTTTGGCGCAAGTCTCCTCTCAGTCACAAAGTGTAGGTCTCTTCTAACACAGGTGCTGAGGCAATCTGTGCATGAAGCTAACTCCCCTTCTCATTAATGGCAGCTCTGCATGAGAAACTCCTGCACAGCAATGACAGGAAAGCCCCCAGTGTGTGCTAAAATAAGTCATAAATGTTCTAACAACATAATCATTTTGGCTCATTGCTGATACAGCATTTTAGTCATCCTCACTGCTCATGTTCTTATGCTGCGCACCATTTCCAAGATTTGCAGTCCCTCTTTAACAAGGCTGAGTTCAAAGTTCTCACCCAGAATAAAATGTTAAATGCTTAAAAGGTCTTTGGAGTCATTTTATTTCCTTCACTTAACCTAGAATTCCACTTTCTGAAACAGAATATACACTAACTACTATGAAACACAGCTGGTTGTCATTTGAGTAGTTTGCCAGGCTGTTAAAATTACTCTACCAGTTCGGATATGGAGAGGCTGGTGTGCACATGGTAAATGCGTTTTCTGGATGTCAAGATGAGGGTAGGATAAATGCAGGTATTTCTAGTAAGCCAACAAAGCACAATAAACTGTACATACCAATTCTGGAAATGCTAGAGTTTGATTGTTTATCTTTTGCTTCAAAAGTTGTGAACTTGCTCATTTTTCAGAACTTAAACACCTGTCACTTAGGAGAAACTTCTTTTTGTGAAGACAAACATGACTGGTTTGTGTTCCTGTTAATGGGCAATAATTCTTGAAAACCTGATGTTTAGAAAATTGTTCTGTAGAGGCGGAAGGCCAGAAACAGACCTGAAATGATGGCACTGGTGGTGAAGAACACGAAATTCATGGGCACAACTGCTGTCGCTTCATACAGATGCATTGCTTGATTCAAGAACCTGGAAGACAAGCGTTATTGCACTTCATGCCTACAGCAGGTTCATTGCACTTTAGGTCAGGTTGAGCCACTTTATGTCATTTTAACAATAAGTGTGACCGTTCCTTACCACAATAGCAAGTCACCCTGGAGAGATGCATAAGTGTATTGAACTTACCTTCTGGTTTTTACTCTGCAGAGTCAAACAAATACGCAAAAGCAAGAAGGTTGTCATGGATTTCTCTGGCTATAGGCTGTCATTGGAGAGTCCTTTGAAGCGCTGTTGGAAATATTTTGTCTGCCGCAGATAAGGGAAGAATGCTAGGGTATTACTGCTTATGATCTGCAATGTTTCTTGGAAGCAGTGCTGCCTGCAAGCAGCCAGGGACAAGTTGCTCTAATTTAAACGTGTTGTGTAAGGGTGTATTTCCAGCACGGACATGAACACGTGAGTCCTCGTAGGAACTGTTTCACTTTGCTGAAGTTCACATTGCTGCTACTGCTCAATCCAGCTTGGCTAAAACACATATTTGTATGTTTAACCATGTAATCATACCCCAGACACACTCTGTCCTGCTGAGAAAGTTCAGGAAGGTGGCTCCAAGCCTATGCTCCTTGGGTTGAAAACTCTCTGCTGTGCTCCTTGGAAAGGCAACACAAACCTTCACCAGAATCACGAGCAAAGTGTGCAGGACCACAGGAGCGTACACTGTACACAGACCTGCAGGACTGAGACACTGGGCCATGGAGCAGCCCATGCAGTCTGCATCAGTATATGGAAAAGGCAAAGCAATTAACCCACTTGTACAGAGACCAGAGATATCAACATTTACCCATAGGGTGATGAATCACGAGTGTGAACTCTTGGATGCACTGGCAGATACTCTGCTATGTGAACAGTGTACTGCAGACCTAAAGAGAAAAATCAGGAGGCTGCAGAGTGTATTCAAAACCTATAAAAAGAACCATACTTAAATGTTTCACTGTTACAGTATATGTGCACAGTAAAAATCCAAGTTTGGATCTGTTTTAGCCATTAAAGTAATTGCATGGTTATTTTAGCAACTGTTGAACAGTCTCCATGGTGCTTTAAAAATAAAGAAATACTACATATCCACAGGATAGTCAGGATTTTGAAGTCATTGAAAACACCTCATTTTTTTGTCCCATTTGCAAGAAACTTGGTCACAGGGACTAAAACAGTGATAGCAAGGTCCAGCACTAAATCCAGGAGGATGTTGCAGCACAGGCTGTTCTGAGCTAACACAAGACAATCAAATAAAACAAGAGAGGAAACAAATAAAATGAAAAATTTAGACTGACAGCACTGTCTCCATTAAAAAATGTGTCCAACAGAGAAGAGAGAGACACTGGGCCCCAGGAATGAAGTGGGCACATTTCACTGCTGTTCTAATTTTGACCTAGCAAAAGAAAGAAAGAAAAAACTGGCAAGAAGGAGAGGTTAATTCAGCAGCTTCCTATTTACCAAGCTTTTATTTCCTGTTTTAAATGCCCTGAGCTGTTCACCCAGCAAAGACAAGCTGGATGTAAATCACTCTATAATCTGTTACAGGGGAGTTCCTGAGTCAGCCATGGAGAGTCACTGCGTAATAACGCATGGACTTTCTGATTCCACGTGGGAATGGTGTGTTCTGCCACGAGAAAGCTGGGTTGGCTCTTCTACCGGAAAATAATCGTGCAAGCAAACACTTAGGCTCGCACTGGAGCTGTCTAGATGAGATTACTGAACGATGCTATCAGCACCTGAAGCAGAGGGACCGGCATAAAGGGAATGGCGCTCTGTTCAGCTACAAGTCATATTTTACTGTGCTGCCACCCCCAGAAATCTGCGAAGGCAGCATAAAGCAATCACTTAACAGGCCAGAGGCCAGCAGGGAAAAAGCTGATGCTCCCTGCAACTAAAAGTTAACTATTATTTCCTAAAAAAGTACAGACATACAGGGGAGCAAAGTACAACATGCAGGTTCAACAGAGGCAGGGAGAAAGCTGGGGTAAATTCTCTGCTTTGACCTGACGAGTGACAGAAGCTAGGGAAAAGAGATGCATGGTGAGGGTAAACATGGCCATTTGATTATTCAGCAATGAAGGCTGCTAAAAGTAACTAAAAAAAATTTACATAAACATAAATTTCATTTCATGAGTTCAAAACATGCACCAAAACTAGAACTAAATATGGGAAGACCTAGTACAAGGTGATAATGAGATGAGGTAACATCTGTGTCATTAATCAATTAGAAACTGAGAAATCAAGCCTAAATAAACAACATAATGAGGTGCAGGCAATTCATGCATCTGTCAAGGCTCTGCCAGGAATTTGTTGCCTTTAAGTGCAACTTGAATCTGGAGTCAGTATCAGTACTGAACAAAACTGGCAGATACATGGGTACAAAGATTAGGAGATAAGTAGAAACTCACTTACTTGACTTGATAAGCACAAGAAGCTGCCATTAAAACAATCATGATATAGAAAACAGGAGAAGTTGGCTGCATTTTGCCCTTCACAGAGAATGTTATCATGCTGGCCACAGCCTTTACAGCAATGACAGTCAGCGATGCTGAAAGGGAAAGGGAGAGGTTAGCAGGGCAGGGTTCACATCAGGTACCTCAGATCACCAGTGAGAGAGTGCAAGGTGCCAGGTCAGAACCACAGAGCTGATGACCTAAAGACACACTGAGGTAGGATTTGGGCACCTAAAGCCAAGCATGTAATTTTATAACCATTCACTAAGCTACTGCTGAAACTCAGAGTGGCCTTAACTCCATGTGTGCTTTGTGTTTTGCTTGGAAGTTCTTGTAGCGCTGAGGTCTGCAACCCTGCATCTACCCAAAGTTTCCCCATTTTCAACAGGGCAGTTGAGGTTAGAGTCAGATAAAATCTTGCAAGGTAGAACTCTGTGTGCTTGTGTGAAAGAGGATGAGCTCAGGTAGAGGAAGAAACTGCATCCGTTTCCCATTGCTGGGCACATGTCCTAAACACTGTACTACCAGGCAGAGTGGTACAACAGCCTCCACAGCTTCCAGACATACTTCATGTAGCTCCAGCTGCTGATTTAGAGCCCATGTTGCATTATTCAGGAGAGGTTCAAGAGGTCTTCTTATCTGTTCAAAGCAGGTGGGACACCTCCTAATAGCAGCCTGCATGTGACACCAGCAGCCTAAAATAACTCCTCACCCTCAGGACTTCTCTGCTGAGATGGGGGTTGGCCAAAACTGGCCAAAGCTGACTTCTGGGATCGCATCATGAAGTACCTAACTCTGTACGGACAGCAGGCAACGAACACAGAGGTCTGTGTTTTGTTGCAGGGGCCAGGCCCTTAAGACCATTACTGGATTTAGCCCACTGAAGGGAGTACTTCAGTAGTGTGTTTTCGATCCATTTAGTCACTGTCACTGCATCACCACCGACAAATCTCAGACAGCAGGCAGTTCAGAGAAGTCTTGCAATACACGTCTTTTAAAAAAGGGGCTTATAGTTCACCTAAGAGTTACTTTATATTTCCTTTTGGAGTGTGCTCTTTGTTATTTGAAGCTAACTCAAGTAGGCTGTGATTACTTCAAGTACAATGTAACAAATTCAAAAGAAACAAAATATGACAAGAAGAGTCAGGGTGCAGAGATGAACTTTCAACAAAGGTAATTAATCATCAGGAGCACCGTCCCGGAGCTGGGATCCAGTTCCAGCCCCTTCCAGAGCTGAGGAGTGTTGGATTTTTGTGGTCTGATTCATCCTCCTGTAACTGCAAAATTCAGAATGGCCAGGAGAATTGCACTGTGCAAAAAGTTCAGGCCAAGGGCTGGGAGAAAAGGTGAGGGAAGAAGAATGGATTCAGGTCTGTGGTTTTGATTGCAAGCATTTTTCTTATAGCACATCCAAAAGTTTAGGGGGAGTTGAAGAGTTGCATACATCTTGTGATGATCCTGTTCACCATCATGAAATTCACTGCTTTCATGACAACCTTTCCACATACTACTTCACTTCTTGCTCTGTAATGGAAATAGGTGGAGCAGTAACAGCAGTAACAGTGAGCAGAGGAGGTCAAATCCTGGCCTGCAGTGGTGCTAATGGTATAATAAAAAGCCAAAAAATACACTCAAGCAGCCCACGTAAAAACTGAGATTTGCACTCTAACATGGGGGAGCTGTAATTTTAAAAAAATACTTACAGGTAAAAATTAGTAGTTTGAATTGTCCAGTTTGCTAAAAAATAGTTTCTGATGAAAGAGCAGTTTCCATCCCTTATAATTTTAACAAACCACGAAAGAAAGGGTCAGGGGTTTTTTTGGTTGGTTGGTTCGTTTGGGATTCTTTGAGAAATGGAATGATCTTTTTAGTTAAAATAGCCCTGGAAGAAGTTTAAAAACCTAGGAAATTGTTTTCCTGTCTCTGATAGAATGACACCCCTCCCCCTCCCCCCAAGGCTAGTGTGACAAATGATGTCACTTGCCAGCTGTTAGGGCAGGAAACTTAGAAATCCCACTTTAATCTGAAATATTTCCCCCCGAACTTATGATAACTCCCAGTACATACATGAGGTAACATAATTCTCACCAAATGAAGTTGCAGAGTTGTACTAAGCAAAACGTTTTCAGATTTTCCAATTACATCTGTATTTTCTTCATCATGACAGTAGCTGTCATATCCAATGAAGCACAAAGGCTTCCTTCTTTTTAAAGAAACCTGTCTGCCTTTCATTTACATCTGTACAAACCCTCCACCAGGAGTGTATCTGTACGGGTATAAGAAAAGGCGGAAATCCCCTTCCACCAGCTGCCACTGAGAATTTTGTGCACAGAGACCCCAAGCCTTGTCCACCCCTCCCGCAGCCGGGGCACTCCGAGGGCACTGAGCGTGTCAGGCGGCTGGGAGCAAAGCTGCGGGACCCTCTCTCAGCCCCCCATCACTTTGCTCAGCAGGAAGGTTGGAGACCAAGCAGAAGGCTCTCAGTGCAGCTTTGTGGGGACAGCCAGGCACCAGGACGGCTGCAGGAACTGGAGCCAGCCACAGTTCTGGGTTTCCTGCTCGAGGGAAATGTCAGTTTCAAAAGTTCCCATGAACCAGGATTTGTTTGTTTGTGTCTTTTTTTAACAGAGCAGAAATAATGACACATTTCTTGTGAAGTTGCATGTGATCACCAAAACCTCAGCAGCCACCAGCTGAAATTGTTATTTTTGGTTGATTGCAGCCTGACCACCAAACCGCAGTTAATGCCTGCAGGGGTACACGTTGGCAGCCCTTGCTGCTGTTCAGCAGCTCCACGCGTCCCTTTGACACTGATGGCATCAGGGCTGGCAGGCTCCATGGCAGAATAAGCACTTGAGGCTACGCAGCCCAACGGCCCAGGTCTCCCAGAGCCATGCGTCGACCTTGCTTGTTGCAGCCTTCATGCTGGATCTGCCTAGAACTGCAGCAGTCAAGTATGGAAACCCGTCTGAGGGCCTTCAAATTTCCAGCTAGGTGACCAGGAGACTGGACCTGCTCATTGCTCAGGAGCATGCAGGGCTTCACGCTCCTCGTGGCAGGGTTGGAAGCTGTGGAGCAGCTGAAGTGAGCTCTTCAGAGCTCCCAGGCTCTGCACTAGGAGCTAGGGGCTGGCTGGACTCGCACTCGCTCTTCCAAACCAAAAGCATTCAAACAGTTAGACCTAAGGCTTTTGGGGCTCTTCCATGCCTGCCTCATGCAGGGAGCATGAAAATCCTTCAAGGCTTCTGCAGAGCTGCAGATCCTAATGTTCCTAGAGCTGGGAAATTTAAATGGGGATACTGTCCCAAAAAGTTAGATCTGAAAGGCCAAGCTTTTCAGCTGTGTAAAATAACAGGCAGGGATCTGAAGGAAGGCGGTTAATAAATCTGTGAGGGTTTTTCACATTCAGTTAAATGCGAATTGTGTAACTGGCCAACTTTACTGAAATTCTGTTTTATCACAACAGTCATGACCGGCTCCATTAGAAATGCGCATTATAAGTCTTTGCAAGCTGATACATGCACCCGCTGAACTCAGTGAAAATACAACCATTGACTTCAATGGCACAGTTCAACCATCTTTCACTTCTACCAAAGAAATGAGGTGTCCAGCAAGGTTTCATGGAGAAGTGACAAGACAAGGACAGGAGGAGACATGGGATGGTGACAGATTCCTAATACATGCCTGCAAGCAGTGGAGCTTTAGGGATAGCCTTCCGACATTTTTCAAAACTGGTTCAAGTTTAACTGTACTGAACGCTGCCTGAAAAAATTATCTCTCTTGTTTCCCTGAGTATTGATTGTGGCAACATTAATTGGAAGGCAAACTTCAGTGGCCCACTGAGTTCTTGCTATGCCTCTGGAAAGATGGTGAAGTATGAAAAGTTGCATATGCAAACAGACATAGATGATGCAAAGAAAAGTTCCTGTACGGTCACAGCATATCAATGCATTTTCTTACAGAGCACATACAAGGTCTTAAGCTGCTCTGATTGAAAGAACTGATTTTCACAGCTAGCCTGCTCTCCAAAACAGTTTCAAACAGTCTGCTTTCCCAGGATCTAAAGCTGAAGTGTTATATAAAAAAACCTTCAGAACACCATTGTACACAGCATATTAATTTCAGGAAATCTGTGAGAAGAAATAGTCCCAGCAATAAGCATCGAAGCTACGTTTCATAATCAGCTTTTCTCTTCAAAAAGAGACCACAGTAAGAATCAAGTGAAATGTTTCAATGATTCTCCTTCAGCACACCACTTTGAAATGGCCCAAATCTAAACTAGCTGGGGAGACTGAGTGACAAGGAATTATCAAATAACAGACAGGAACATTAAACTGAATAACATGTTCTTACCCAGTAGTGCTACCATCATTAACAAAACCACAATGTGCTTCACAGCCTTCCTTTTGTAAAAATAGAGGAGAATGCAGAATATTATAATTTCTAAGATCTGAAAATAAAAGGGAAGAAAGTTAGAGCCATGAAACTATGTAATAAATGCTTCATTCAAAGTCTTTGAGATGTCACATTCATTTTCTCTGCTTTAATAGTTAAATGGAGAATTACTTTATTAAGCACCTTCTGCTAAAAACTGACCTTAGTGCCAGTCAACTGAACTATCAAATAATTGTTGTCATTTATCTTTCCTATTATAGCAAAAGTTAAACTTTGCACGTTTCTTATGTCTTTGGTTTTTCTTTTTGCACTCCTAGCTGTATTTTGTCACTGACAGCGCTGAGAAGACTTTTTTAATATGACAGCAAAGATACTTATGTTTATTGGTAATTATTGTTACAGAAACTCTGTTTGTAATTCCTATGGAGTAAAGCACTTATCTGGAGGAACAACAGTCTCTCTTTCTATGTATGGTATTCCTAGACTCACTCCTTGTGACATTCAAGCTTGTTTTTGCTACTCTCTTTGCCCTTCTCCCTAGTTCTACTAAAAAAATATCCCCGCAAACACTGTGTTGTTTTGTTCAAACTTTCTGCTGTACATTGTAAGGAGGAAAATGTTTATTTCAAGTGGTAGCTCTCAAATCACAGGTACCTGTCAGAAGCTTACCTTGAAAAGCTCAGTGACACACTAGCAGACCACACTGCAGCACATCTGGAGTTGCTGAAGCAGCTTCACCTACTCTGTGCACGGTTCAAACTTGCTCCTTCAATAACATCCGACAGCTAAACGACCGTTAAATTTACTGACTTGCTGCTAGTGTGTCTCTTTGCAGATTCCCTTAGTAACTCTTGCCTTTAGACAGTGTAATGTCATTTCTGCATCATCAGCTCAGCAGAAGCTCCCTGCCACCCAAGTCACCGCTAGGCTGTACTCAGTGCTGGAGAGCCAGGTAGGTGAAATGCCTTCAGGGAGTGACAGCTTCCACGTCCGCAGCATCGCAAAAGCATGACTATTCTCCCTCCTACCCATGGCGTAAGGCAGTTGCCCAAATGCCCCTCCACACCTAAATAAAACAGCAAGTGCAAGAGCCAAAAAGCTTCTGTGAAGCCCAGAAGACTAATGAAAACAGGGATAATGGACCTCAGCACGGAGAGGTACTTGGAAGCCTGGTAGCCTTAGAGACTCCGTGGAGAAAGAGAAGTTCATTTATGCATGCTGGAAAGTAATCAAATTGGGGAAATAAAACAGAAAATGAGACTGTCATCACTAATAAATCTGGTTATTGTAATTTTTTACTAACAAAACAAGCCATAGAAAATGCTTATATCTATCCCTTTGGTTTCATCACCAGCATACTATTTTATGTTTTATAATGCCACTCCACTCTTGAACCAACAGTTGTCAGAAGGCAGCACGAGACTCAAAAATACCTAGGTGTTGTGCTGATGAAATTTGCAAAGAAGCAACTGAACAGTTTCTAGCGGCGGTTATATAATATGACATAGCCGAGCTCTCATTTTGGAGAGTCACTGCAGCAGGAAAGCAGTCATCAGCTACATTCAGTTACTAAAATTCTCTGCCACACTCGCACCTCTCCCAGTTTAGTAGCGTTCAAAAATATGAACAGAACATAATTATTCTTTAATTCATATGTACCTTCATCCTGATCCCTTGCTCCCAAAGACAACCAAGAGACAGTTGCATCTCAGAACATTACAAACACAAATCTGGATTTTATACCACTTTTCTTTTAAAAATGTCAAATATTTATCATAAGATTAAAAAAAAAAAAAAAAGGAAACTGGGTTTTCTTTGTAATATGTGTTGAATATAAGAAAGCATTTTACTGTTGGTTAAAATCCATTCCTGGACTAATCCTTGGTTAATAATCTTTGCAATCTCTTGTGAAGTGCTGGTTAAAATCCATTCCTGGAGTAATCCTTGGTTAATAATCTTTGCAATCTCTTGTGAAGTGCTGGTCTCATCTCCCGCCAGGGCGACATCCCTCCCCACCAGGCTTACACCCAGAGATGGAAGCTGGGCCACCAGCTGGTAGAGAAGCAACCTTTGCCTCAGCCCCGCAGCAAGTCACTCAGCTAGCCTCCCCAGCTTTATTCAACCGTGTTACACCAGGTATGTCTAAATCAGGAGCCAAGACAGAAGGCATGTTCACATCTGCAGACATGTGAATTCATCTTGGCCTCCCTGTGGAAAAAGACGACAGGGTTTTGAGGGAACTCAAGAGGAGGAGTAAAGGTAGCAGCTTGGCTCTTCATGCCACTGGCAAACACATCTTAGGGCTGGAGGGGAATATCGCATTAGCAGGCTGCAGCTACAACAGCCTCCAAATAGCTTCAGTTGCTATTTTGACAGTGAACAATTGCTAACAGAATGGAGGAAGGCTGTGCTAAATAAATATTCCCCACATGGAAAGGTACCTAGGCTAAGAAAGAAGTTCCAGAGATGTCCCAGGTATCCTCTTCCATGATGTGCCAGTTCAGGACTGGCACACAGGATGATGTGACCAGGATGGGGCTGTGGCACCAGGTGACACAGCACTATGAGATCTGCTTCCTCCCCAGTGCAAACCTGAACACCCATCACCGCTTCCAGACCCTTGGACTGGTTGCCATAGAGCATACAGAAACCTGTGAGACAGCCCTACACTAGGCAGCCAGCTACCCTCAGGTACAGATTCATTTTACATCCCCTAGACAACTTTAATGACAATGCCAATAGAGGGAAGCACCATCACCTGCCCAGCCACTTAGATTCCAAATTATGCAGGAACAAAAGCAAGCCCCAGGCCAGTCGCTGGTTCAAACTGCTCCACCACACCAGCTCCGGCACTCCACTCCCTCTTCCACCTCACTCCGACTTCCGGAGTGGCAGGGTGCCATGCACAACCAACTTAAATGGAGCCAAGTCACTGCTGCTGGCTTCGTCCATCAGCCCTCTGTCGGTGCTCATCCTGTCATCAGCTCTTCTCTTGCTAAAGGTACCATAAAGCTCCACTGTGATCTCCTCATGTTTAAAACAATCAAACCCAACAAGAAGACTCACTTTGAAAGGAAACAGCCTAGCAAAACCCTCAAAAGGACATCAAAGAGTCCCTGATGGCAGCTTTGGAAGGGGTGTACAGGTTTGTGTACCTGGCTGCTTTTGCCTCCTGGGGAATCCCCAAGAGCAGCCATGGTGTAGGGCCAGAGATGGCAGTTCTGTGGCTGAACCTGGGGAAAAAGCTGATGTCTGCTTTTCAGGGCTTTTATTTAAGTTTACTCAGCTCTGCCAAGTCTCGCACACTAAGCATGAAATTCAAACAATTAGTCCTCGCCTTGTGCTGCCCAGAAGCCAAACTATTCTTCTGTGGTTCCCTGCCGCTCGGTGACCCACCAGGAGGTCACCTTTGACCACAAGACAAGGGAGAGGCCATCACATTGGGTGACACTGCAAGCAGAGTGCATGGCTCCTAACAGGACCTCACAAAGACAGGGACCCTCCTGGGCTGCCCTAGCTGTTGCCTACAATTGTCTCCTGAGAATTACCCAAAACAGTGCTCGCTGTCATAGTTGATAGCTGTGGTAGTGTTAAGTACAAAGTCCAGGAATGGGAAGTGCATAGATTATATCAGCTTCACATATTCTGTTTAGAGGAATTGAAGGAATTTGACCTGCTTATAGTCATTTTTGCTATTATAACTAATCTCTACTGAAGCCTCCTCAAGCCCACATCTCATCAACATTTTTTTATAATCATGATGTTTTCCATGTTTCTAAGCATTACCAGAAGGCACCAGAACAAAATACCACATTGTCTGCCTCAATTGTTTTTCTGGGATATAGAGCAACATAGGGACCGATGAACCAGAAGGGTCTGCTAGGCGCTTTGAAGGAAAAGCAGAAATGCTTTGAACCTGTTTTTACAGAGATTACATATTAACAACCGAATACTCACTACGCTTCTGTTTAGGGAAACCTAAGAGCTTCATCTATAATTGATGTCTGCTGTAGTGACTCAAAGTGAACATAATCAAAAGAGAAAAAAACCAGCTAGGATAGTCACTCTTGCTCAGACATGATTATGCTGCTGCAAAGTCTCAGAAGAAGACCCGAAGTTGCCTCGTGGGAACCAGAGGCTCTTTCTGCAGAACTCCTCTGATGCCAGTGGAGTGCCGCATGGGGATGGTTTATCACCCACACAGAACATTTTGTACCATTGGGGCTTTGTATTTCTCAGCAGACCACACTTTGGGGCTACATTTAGAAAGACTGTTGGACTGTATTATACTGCTGTACTGTCTCCTCGCTATATATTTATACTGGAAATGCTGCAACTTCTGCTGCACTTTTTTATGTCGGCGGCCAACCTGTGCTAGGCATTTTACAAACAGTTATGAAGAGCTAGTTTCCTGCCAAAAGAGAATGTTTATAGCAGGGTTTGCTTGAACTTCCAGCAGCATACCAGGATAATCAGGCTGGTATCTCAGTCTCTTGTGGAGCCTTTCACTCCTCCCTCTGCTTTGGACAAAGGAAGCTCAAAACAGATGAACCCAGGGAGCAGAAGCAACAAATAAAGCTTGATATGTTGTTGAGTCAACAAGATTTGCTGTGTACTTGCTCCATCCTTCCCTGCAACCCATGCTGTATGTGTAGAATTGGATGCTCGCTGAGGCATGGAAAAGAGAGAAGAGGGGAAAGAAAGTCCAGGGGCCACCCACCACCTCCTCATAATATCTCTTAAGAAGAATACAGCACAGTCTTCCTAGGCATTCAACCGTGTTCTTATTAACTTTTCCTGAAACAAAGTCAAAAAGTCCTCAGATGAGGAAAAGACCTTTTCCAGCAACCTGTTGGTTTAACAGCATATGGCACAGAAATTTCTGGTGTCACTGGGCATGAATGGGGAGTTTTCTCCCTCCACCACCCCTACACAAATGGGTGAGTCAGCAATTTAAAATCAGTGGCTGTTTGAGTATCTATAGGTGGAACTGCATGGTAGACAGGGAATATTCAGTAGGAAAGAGAGACGGTCCTCCAGTGAGCACTAAGCCTCTTGTTCTGAACCCCCTCCTAAAGAAGTCCCTCTCCCTCTCCTGGTTATATAGATTTGCTGAAGTTCTAGCTTCAGGTAGAGTACCTGCGTGCCTACTGAGTACCCCAAAACTCTTGGGCATTGCCTTCAATAGCCTCTCTACTGCCTGACTGAAAATGCATGTTGTCATTCATGCAGCATGATCATTAATTTCTTCTGTTGAGCTGTATCACCATCATTCAGGAGCTTTTAAAATGCACAAAAAATTGAGCAAGAGAATCGACATTTCTGTGGTAGCATGCACTTTCTGCTTAATCAACAGTCTCATGGGTAGGTAGCGGTATTTAAAGTCTTTGGGTTGGCTAAGAGCTTAATGTCTTTAAACTGTCTACTCAGCGGCTTTCTAACTGAGCTTCCTATTGAAAAAAGCCTGGGCACTAATAATCTAATCCAAGTGAGTCACTTCACTGGGAAAAAAGTAACTGCTTCTGAAACTCCTATTCTGCGTCTTTTACATTCAGCTGGAGGAACAAATTTTCAGCATTCCAGAGCAAAAGCAAAAGAGAAATTCCTCCTACTCACTCTGGTCTTGTTCCTGATGCTAATTAAATACATCAAAGGCAACATATGGTATTTGAAGTTTGTATACTGATACTTTAAATTAAAGTGGTACTTTTGCATTTGAATTCAGACTGGGGTTCAGATTAACCTGAGTGGCAGTGAAGCAGGCTGCCTCTCCACATCTCAACTCCATACAAAGCTCCTTTCATCCAGGTTTAGCGACATGCAAATAAAACAGAAAGATATGAAAGGAAAAAGCAGGACCAAGAGCATACATAGCCTGATAAAAGCACAAGTCCATCACATTCCAGAAAAGCACTGTAACTTGGATGTACATGCAGGCAGTGTGGCATGAACATGTATATAGCAGTTCCAATATTTAGGTTTTCCCTCGAGCCCACTAAAAACAAAATCTTTCCATTCTCGTTAATCCTGCACAACTCTGACTTTCCCCTGGCATGTAGTTCGGAAGATGTCGTTTGGTTCAGCATATTTTCAGCTTGGGGGCTGGTGTGATGACCCAGACACTTGCTCTCTCTCCTGTGAAAATCACACAATTTATCTTCAGGAGCAGTTTTTCTGCCACTGATTTGTAACACTGCAAAAAGCCCAAGAACGCATTTTTTTTCTGATTTAGGGAGTAGTATGAACCAGATACTCACTGAATACGCCAAAACAGGCCAGCTCACTAAGTAATTCTGTATTCGTCTTGGTGTGAGCTCTTGGGGTACATTTGGAGCGAATATCACCAACAAGTATGTCCCTGCTATTGTCAGTGTTCCTCCTTTAAAGAAAAGGACATATTATTTTGGTAATACAATATTTGTTACCTCCAGCTGACTTGGAAATAGTTTCTAGAAGAAAATGTAAGTCTGTTTAATCAGATCTGGGCTTAGGTACTTGGGTTGTCTTGTGTTTGTGGTCTTATCTAATGTAATTTTCATTAAAGACTCAAAGGATTTTGGAAATATGAAAAAAGCTGTCAGTAAAGCCTCATGAATTAAGGTTCCAACGCAACAACGCATTTCCAAATGCATCCAATTCTAATACCAAGTGCACGATGAAGGAAATCGATCCTTTGTATTTCTCACAGGCACAAAGCAGATCACATACACTTGTCCTAAACTGAAAGGACAAGTTGCTTACTGAGGCAGACAGCTAGATCAATAACCAGTGTAAGTAAACACAGCTTGCCCCAAAGTCAGTGTGGCTACAGAGTTCTGCACCAGCTATGGACCTGCCCTGGAAACATTTAGTGCAACAGATACGCTCCAGTCCAACGCTTAGGTGAAGCTGTCATGAAGCCAACATTTTGGCCGCTCCCTGTTGGATCTGCAGACAGGGTTGATTTGCAAAAGACTGTTCAGCCATTAGGTTGCCAGGGCCTGTTTTCAAGGTCGAACTTGCATTATTGTGCTTTTAATAAAAATCTGGAAGTTCTGCCCTGTGGACAGCCAGCTGACAAACACAGATGTTCATCGATGTATCGAGATAGAAGTGAGCCGATCCTGAGCTTGTAAGCTGTATTGGATTAAGGAAGATATTAGCTAATCAAATTTTTTTCAAGTAATCTTTAAAATTCTTGGCAAACCTATAAATCGGTGTGGAATACAAGGCTCAGGAATACAAAACGAAGCACATCCGGAGGACTTTGCTGGCCCTGCTATCACACACAGTTCCTTTGGAAAAGCAGGACTGTTCTATATTTATGTACTTGCAAAAACATCACCATATTTCCCATCATACAGCTCATTCCTATGGAATGTAGCAGCATTGTTAAATCCTTCTTGCAAAGTCAGACTCACAGAAATAAAATAAATCAGTGCTGAGCACTAGTTCAAGCAACACACAGTGTGTAAGGCCATAAGGGAAACATGATCAGTTGAGGGAGGAGGATTCTGAATGTAGCAGCTGAGCTGGCAAACTTGGATCCCAAACCTAAATAAATATTATATAGTATTCCTGGAACAACACTGAACAGATCTCTCCAAAGCGTTCATGAGAACAGCTGGGATGTCCTTGTTCTAGTATGAACACTCAAACCTAGATGCTAGGAACCCCACAGAAATATCAGATGCCCTGTAGCAACATCATGCACTGCACCAGCCAAGATGGCTTGGTGTAAAGCCCAAACTCCGAAATATGCTTGTCTTTCACTCTTACTATGTTCAAGTTGGACAGTTTTGATACGCAAAAAATTCTTGGACACAGACAAAAAAATTGACGTGCTTTTACACTGAAGACCATGTTTCCCAGAAAAAACACTTGACAACATGATTATTTGTTCTTTGAAGTGACAAAATTAGTACCAAAAGGGAAGTCGTCACTTTTAATTGAGCTTGAATTTTTGTGCGATGTCTATGCAGCAAGAAAAATATTTTATATTTGAATGAATAACTCAATAATGTCATTGTTTTTATTAAAATTGTGTTGTACTCACAATACTAAATCAACCTCAGAGGCAAAAATAGACAATGAAAACAGATTTGAGCAAGAAGGACACATAAGGAATGAGTTATGGTTACAAAGGCAGAAGATTTGGGAGTGCAGTCTTTTCCACATGCATTGAAGATTCTCTCTCTTTTTGTCACTTCTTCCCAATTTTGAAAGTATCTGCCTTGAAACACTTGCTTGAGAAAGTGGGAGTGTGAAGGTGGGGGGGCTGCGTGAGAGTTACAGCTTGCTAAGCATATGGCGACACACATGTCCGTATTAGCAAATGCTTACTTACCCAATATATCAGCAGCCCTCATGGTCTTCTTTAGGAATAAGACAGAAATAAATGCACTACCTAGAACAGAAATATAAAGACATTTTTTATATTTGATAGAATATCAAGTGCTATAGCAAAAAGCTGCCCTCGGCCAAGTATAAATAAGTCTCATGGCTGTTCTTGTCGCACCATACCATGAAGTAACCAGCCAGGAGTCCATTCTGGCAACCAACCAATCCTCAGTTTTTGGAAGATTTAAAATGTATAACCAGCAGGCTCTTATGTGGTTGAAGACATGCAATACCCTTCCCATCTCCCACACAGACACTGCTTAAATTGTTCTGATTCAGTCATATGTGGAAGTGTCAGGGAAGCTCGGGCCAATCAGCCTTACCATTCCACTCCCTAATTTTACCACCAACTCACTGTATGGACTTGCTCAAGGCAAATTGCCTTATAGAAGGATAAAATTCCACTTCTCTAGACTTCAGTGTAGAAGAAAAGTAACAGCTGTACAACCAAGAGGAAGAAAGCCACTGCAAAAGCGTAACACTTAATATGAACTAAGAGAGTGGTCATAATGTCTGCAAACAAGCAGGTGGAAGAACCAACTTATGTACCACACAGGAGCACTGGCCATGGTCTTACGAAGTGACTTGTAATGAGGAAGGAGAAAAATGGAAGTGAGCCCTGGAAATGACCTCCTATTCCCTGGGTAACTCTTTCCCTGCTGCAGCTCTCGCATGTCCCCTGTGTCAGCTCCCAGCCCTGCCTCTCCTGGAAGTGCAGCGGTGGGTGGGTGAGCAGCAGTAGTGATCCGGCCAGGATTTCTGGTAAGCAGCTCAGTGTGCTGGAGAGACAAGAAGGGGTTTGGACTTAAGATGGATGAGACTGTTGGCCACCTGGGAGAGATGGCTCTATTCCATCACACAGCATTAAGAGCATCTACCTCTAAGGAGAAGCGAAAGAGGCTGAATAACTCCTATGTAAAGAAGATGAGGAAAGGCCTTTGGGAGAGGTGCATCGCTAATGTTAGATTCATTTAGAAACCTCAAGGAAAGACTCTGCCCAGGAGGGACCGTGAAGGGATACGTTGAACCTAAATCATGGGATGCTGTTACAAGAGCTCTGTTCCTGCCTACAGCATTAAATTCTTGGTTTATTCTTGAAATAACAGTTCAACCTTTTTGCAACTATCTTTGCCTCATTATCTCTATTGTTCTGATGGAAAATTTAATTTGTGGTTAGCCAGTAGATGTACTTTAGATAAATCTAGGTATTTTCATACCAAGAGGTAAACAGAGCACTGGAATTCAGCATCATGATCTGTGTTATCCAGTCAGTAGAAAGTCAGATATATGCACAAGTCATAAATTTAAACTGTATCAAGGGTGATAGAGATCTATGCAAATAAATAAGTGCAATAAAATAATCTCCAGCTGAAAATGCCTTACTGAAGGTAAGCTGCCTGACATGGTTTTCTTTTTTCAATGTTTCAGTGATAACTTTGCTGGAGAAAAGACACTGGTATCCAGGCAACACTGGTAATAGCAGAGCTACCTACGTTTACAAAAGACAGAGGACAAAAACCAGGAAAGAAGCAGCAGCAGCCCAAGATAGTGCAGGAATTAATTACTGCTCTGTCTTGTTGCTGTCATAGCTCTCCCAAACCCCACCTCATCCCACCCACCTAGGCAGTCACTGTCACAGCAAAGACCTGTTGTTTAATGAATTGATGCCGCAGTGATTATTTTTGGTTTTGTTTTGGTTTGGGGTTTTTTTTTGAGTACCCTTTGTCTGGGCTCTTTGTATTCAACAGAGATCTAGTAAACACATTTTAGGGTTCAGTTTTGGTGTTGGCATCCAATTTGGGGTGAGATGAGTTGTGCGTAGCATCCCACTGCCTACTGCTCTGGAGATAACAAAGGGCAGCTTTAGAGGATCACAGTCTCTGAGGCTGGCAGTAGGCACAGGGAGGCACTGGAATGCATGCAGGTAATGAAACTTGTCACTCAGCCTGTCATCCGCTTCAATAATGCATTCAAAGGTGGCAAGCTCTTTCTCCAGAGATAGCTGGTAATGCACAAGAGATCATGAGCTTAACAAAACACATGTATAATTAATGTTCTTTATGATGTGCAATATCTAGAGGAATCTAAAAATAGGAGAGGTTTTAAGAACATATGTTAGGCCGTCTGGGATTGGAGGAAAAAAGTGAAGTAGGAGGGGAGGTGTAACATGCAGGTGAGGAAAGTGAGACCCAGGAGAGACTCTGAACACAAAAGGCAAATGTCCCTGTGGATAAGCCACCAATATTTCATATGCATTCAAGTGAAGAAGAAAAAGCAAATTGGGTAACTCTAAGCAAAGAAGCAGAGAACGGTTACATAGACCTGATGAGATGCTAGAGGACATACATGACTGATCAGCAACCTGGCATACTCTAGCTATTACCTTCAGGGAAGAATTTTAAGCAAGTTATTGTAGCACAGCCAAGACAGCACCTTGTTATTGCACACTGCCTAAAACAATATTTAAAATTTATTTTTATTTGGATAATTTGCTGGATTTTATGCTCCCTAATTTTGACTTTTAAATAATCTTTTATGTTTTTCAATTTGCAGGGTGGGTTTGAGCCAGGTTAAATCAAAGAAACAAAGGCTAGATTGTGTCGAAGCAGACAGTGGCTCACCAGAAGTGTTGGGCCAGAGGAGGAGGGGTGTGAAGGCAGTGTGTGAGCCCTAGGACCTTATACGCTCTTTAGGTCTTCTGCTAGCTTTGCAGCTTTCCCCAGTCCATGCAAATGGGAGTCACCAACACATGACCCAGGAGCCTGGTGAGAAATGCACAGCCCTCAAAGATGTTCTGCCCCTCTTCCTTAACTCCTCTGGGCTCTGGCCCACAGTCTTAGGTGCATTTAGCTGTATAGAAGACATTAACTCCTCCCGCAAAGGCAGTTTAAGACAATATGCTAGATGGCCAACACATTCCCCCCACCATCTCCTTTCTGCCCGGTGACCTCCAAGCTGACCCTGTTGTGTGCAGGAGGTTGGGTTAGGGACCTCCTGAGGTCCCTAGGACCCTGTGAACCCTTGGCCGAAGAGGGCAACCAAAGATCTTAGCTAAGCCCACCAGATAGATATCTGAGTTAAAGCCTTTATTGTGGCTCAGATTCAGCTCCTAAATGCAGCCCTGTCAAAACTGTTGTGCTCCGCTCCTTCTCCACCACCCCTCACACCACAAGTGAGGTGTCTCCTGTCTCCTTACCTCTCCTCCTCAACATCCTCATGCTTTCCTCCTAGCCAGTTTCCTCTTCACCGTGATTTCGTCTCATCACTGCAGTAGGAGTGTAACTTCCTACCACTCAGCCCTAGTTTTCCCTTTCCCATGTCAGGGTCCTCTTGTTGCCCCTCTGTCACAGAAGCTGTGTGCCTCCTCCTCCTACACAATTATACCGATGTGGCAAATAAATCACTGAACATTATGTTCAACTCTGTGGATGAATAGACTGAGGAACTTGGGAAATTGCTGCACTGAAAAGTATTATTGTGTCTCTGCAACTGTTCATTTGATTGCCTGGGTTTTTTTTAAAAAAGCTATAGACAGTTAAAGAGATTGAGATCCGTGTCAGAGTGAGGAACAGTCTCTGTTTTTTTTTTTCAGTTGGTCAGCAATAGAATACAGCAATACAGAAATGCGGGCAAAACATTGTGTCAAAGTGTAAGCTGGCAACAGCCTGGCAGCAAAACAAGCAATTTATCATTACTCTGAAGTCTCATTGGTTTTGAACCACTGGTTTTAGCAATACAACACATGCACAACCCTAAGCCTGAATTTTCAGGCAAAGGCTCCATCCCTGGTTGTCTGAGACTTGTATATTTTCAAGTGAATCAGAACATTTATAACTTTTAAACTAATCAAGAAGGTAAAATTTTCAAAACTAGACACCAATCCTACTCCTACTGAGGGCGGTGGCAGATAGCCTGCTAGATCAAGAGAAGGGCAGAAAATCTGGGAGATGATCTGTTCAGAATTGAACATTACAGAGCCAAGACAACCGAATTAAATCCTTGAGTTAATTTCATGCCTTAATTGTGTCATTCTTGTACTAATATCCAGAAATTCAGAAGTAAATAGGTCCTGTGAAATATCTGTACCTATATGACAGAGCCTTTCTGAAAGCTCATGAAACTCTTCAATTTGTAAATATAGAGTTAGTATTTCAAATGAAGAATATTATGACTTGGCATTACATAAAAATCATGATAAAGAAAAACTATTGGATAGAAAATGGGGAAAAAAGAGTTTGTTCAGGATCTTAGTTGTCATGTTGAAACAACCTTATCTTCTCATACATCAGCATAAAACAGGCTGATTTGTACTCATTATTGAGTGAATATATATTCACTATATGTTGAAAGAATATATATTCACTGGAGCATGTGATTTTCAATTTAAATTGAAAAAAATAGTAGAAAATGCCCATTTTCTTCAAGGTGTGCAATTAGGTGCTTTAAGGGAGGGCTGTAATAGTGCTACTCATAGCTTAGTCAGATGCTGATTCTCCTAGGAGAGTGATAGTGTGTGATTATCTCTGTATGTAGGTTTTATCCAGCACAAACAGAAATAAAAAGTAGTGTGATATGTGGGTTCTGCCACTAGCAGACGCTGAGTGGTGAGAATCCAGCTCACAAAACAACTCCTCTGCCTCCTAGACGTCAAAGCTGCAGTTAGGATTGAGGTTGGTACTGAGGCTATTTATGAATCTCATCTTTTTACCTCTATTTTTGTCAGGTGTTACACTAAATAATTGCTTTCGTAACTGTTCTTAACCTCAAATATTAGTATACCCTTCTTCCTCTTTGCAATTCTTAGATGAGATTTATGTATTATTTTAAATAGATTAGTACTCTCCTCAAATGCATGGACTGCTCTTACTGCTTCTGTCTTGTCCAATAGTTTCCCAACAAAACCACAAAATTTAACATTTGGCTCAAATGTTTATTCTGTTATGCTTAACTGATTCAGTCAGCTAAAGGCATTTAAAACCACCAATTTTTCATAATTTGGTGTCCATTTTACTGGTGGTCTGCATGAAATAGTGAAGGAGGAGTACTAGCTGTGATTCAAAGACTGTTGTTTAGTGTTTGCACCTCTCCCAGTTCGTGCAACAAGAAAAACATTTCACTTTGAGACCAAGCATTTACACTGTTTTATGCAACTTAAGGGTCTGCCTCCATCTAATGAAGTTGTTCGAGCTCACCCAGTTGATTTTGCACTAGATCTGTTGAGCAGTGCTCAAGCTGTGAGGATGCAGTTGCTGCCACCAGCCACAGTTTAAGACATGACCTGAAAGTATGCTTTATACGGACAGACCCTCAGTCTGCCTTCCAAGCTGAAGAGCTTCAGGACCACACCAGTCCAGAAGCACTTGGGGATGCTTTAGTCCATCCCCAAACTCAAGCTATTGTAGCCTGCCACGCAGTCAGGAAGATCTGGAGAGATGATGAGGCAGGTAGTACATTTGACCACTGCAGCTCAAGCGAGCAGGAGGTTAAGGGGGGCGGGGAGAGGGGAGCCGGTCTCCCTGAGCAAGTACCAGTATTTCCACAAGTTATCCAGAGGCTGCACACTAGGAGGGAGGCAAGAAAAAAGGCTGACCTGATGAAGTTGACAGTCATGAGAGGAATGTCATTTAGCTGAAGTATAGGGTGAAAAAATTATTTTAAAAGTGCCTAGGCATTTTTATTAAGCACATTCAGAAGGAAAGGAGCTGGTTTGGAGAAAGGAGATGTGCTTATAGCCTTGGAGCTAACTAAAATACCTCTTTCCCATGCAAAGGGCTACTGGGGGGGACAGAAGGACAGGAAGCACAGATAGCCACTAACAACCAAGGACAGGCAAATCCGTGTGCACTTTGCAGGCACTGACAGATAAATCACAGCTCATTTTTAGTGCTTGTAGCAAAATCTCTGCTGTGGAATCTGCATATAGACAATTCATGCATAAGAATCTCCCTGCCCTGAGACTGTTAGCTTAAAATGTCCTTCATTTCATCCTGCCTACATCTCAGATGTACTGTCCTGCTCAAGGGAAGGGCAGGAGCTGGAGGAAAACCTGTCTGCTGACCCACTGTGGGTCATTTTGGGGCAGACGGAGGAGAAGAGCCAGGTGTGAGTAGCATGGATGCATTTAGACCTGGTGGGACCTAGGTCTCCTGCAGGGCCAGAACTCTGCGTCAGGGAGCATTAACACAAATTTGGAGAAACTTAAAGAATAGCTGTATGCATAGACAGAGTCAAATAGGAAGCTAGCTCTGCCCAAGACATCTGGGAATAAACTCATCACAACTAATTGACTACTGAAACCTATTCTTAGTTCGTGTGGTAGATGGTAATGGTACACTTAACACAAAGGAAGATACTACAGAATTTAGTCAGTTGGTGCATGACCACTTGACAGCTATCCTGCACAATGAACATGTAACATTTCTAACATAATTAAATACTAGTACTGGAAAAGTGGTGGACAAAACATGAAACATTTTTCACCATCATTAATTCTAATATCCTAATAAAAAAGCAAGCCAAGTATCAGAGGAATTGCTCAAAAGAGAGACTATTAAGGTGATACTAATTCTGGTAACTGGATTGTAGGACGTACACATTGCAGAGAGAAGGAATCACAGAATCACAGAATCACAGAATAGTAGGGGTTGGAAGGGACCTCTGTGGGTTATCGAGTCCAACCCTCCTGCCGAAGCAGGGTCACCTACAGCAGGCTGCACAGGACCTTGTCCAGGCGGGTCTTGAATATCTCCAGAGAAGGAGA
>Ga0065711_1003021_pt1 | contig 52947 bp, 28 predicted proteins | sample Hoacrofraction12_FD_59098 | JGI IMG/M metagenome (GOLD analysis project Ga0065711, IMG submission 59098) | Hoatzin crop microbial communities from Cojedes, Venezuela - Epithelial fraction 12 v2 (version 2) | ecosystem: Host-associated > Birds > Digestive system > Esophagus > Crop | place... | reverse complement strand
TTTGGTCTGTGGAAAACACTGCCCTTTCTGCAATTCTGCGACATTTTCTGTCAGCTGCTTTTGAAGTAATTCTCCCACTGTGGAGCCTGCAGGGAGCTGCCCGAGCAGCGACAGGACTTGGAAAGCAGGGACCCCGAGGAGATCCGAGTGGGACATTTATTCCTGGGAACCGTACTGGATTTTTAGGGACATAACTCCATCACTTCAGGATGCAATTATTTGCAATTTTCTCACTCTCTCACAGACTTCTGAAAAAAAGGGAGGCTTAGAAGTTATCAGTCCCAAAGCAAGCGCTGAGGGGTTGATAAGAACATGCTGCACCCTGTGAACCTGAGGGACAACCTTAAAACAGTGTTGTGGCTGGGTTTAACCTTTTTGGTAAATGCAGTTGCACAGAGTGGAAAGATGAAAATGAAATGTTTTCCTAACGTGTTGCATCCAATTTGAAATGACCTAAGCACTGAAATCACTTTCCGTTGCCTTTGCCTTACCTGGTTTGATGGTCTGCATTGGAAAGCAATTTGCTTTGGTGGTTGTAGCCTGGTGTGAAGCTGCCCCAGCCAACCCACCACCCTGCCTAGCAGGTAAGGGGACAGCACAGCACGGGGCGCTCCGGCAGCCTGGGCCTCTGCGAAGGGAGGCTCACGGTCCGTTGGGTTAAATGTCATGTTGATCTTACTGGTCGTTTGCACCTTCGCTTCTGAGTCCAGGCTTATGTTGTCTTACAAGTTGCACTTCTGTAACTACTGTGTCTTATGTTAGGACATAAATACATATCTCTTTACATCCTGTATGTATCTGTATGTCCGTATGTAGAACATATGTATACACACACACAACTTGTAATGCTTTTATGCTGCGTTGTGTGAGGTTATCTGGCAAGCTTGAGGCTGCACATGTTATCTCGGGAAGATGTTAGCCAGGGGGGACGCGCACTGGAGTGATACCTGGTAGAAGAACTGGGAGGAGGGTTTCTTCCATCATCACGAAGGCTAGATTTTGATGTTCTGGAATTTTCTCCCAAACCTTTCCAAACTTTGCTGTTTATTTTGAACATGACTGCTGTTTCCCTTAGAAATCAAGTTTCCATGGCAAATCAGGTGACAACGATTCAGTTTTTCTTACAGTTTCAGATATCAGTTTAGTGAGGGAAATTATACAGGCCTAAAACCCTTCCCTATTTCTGCTGTACCTAGTGCCCAAGCATTTCCCTCAAGCTGAATCGAGTTAGGGCTTTACCTTAATTTATATCACTCCTTTTGGAGGAATATTTGTGCGCAAGGAGGGGTCTGTGTTTGTTCATCAGCATGGTAGGAACTGCGTGCTGAGAAGCAGAGGAGGCTACTAGGTGGTAAACAGAGAATTTAAATTTCTGAAAGCTCTCTTAAACCTGTTCAAATCTCTGTACTGTGTAGATAAGACCAAGCTGTTGTATGAGCTGGAACAGTAGGAACAAACTTCTGGCGTATGCGCCACAGGTACGGCATTAGAATTGTAAAGCATCTTTTTTCTTCTTTTTAATCAAGGTAGGAGTGAGTTTGAAAGGATGATTTGTGTTGTGTGTTTTCTGCTACAAACAGAAAAAATCAAGAGGGGTTGGGAAGGAGGTGAGGAATCTGAGCAAACATGAACAGTTTGATCTAATCAATCTGCTTGCCTCAAATGTCAGCCCTATTTTACCTCAATTACCTTTTAGTCTCAGGATATCACAGGTTTTAGTGTCCTTTAAATGAGCAAAAAAAACCTTCTTCCTTGGTGCAATCCTTCCTTCAAGGAAGCATTAACCTAAAATCTGTGCCTAAGCTGACTTTTATCTTTATCTTGGTGATAAAAAAGTACAACGAGTTGGAATCAAGTGGATTTGTTTTTCTGCTTAGGGACTTGTTTGGGTTGGTACGAGCAGGCAACAGCAGGCAGCCTGGGTTCTGCCAAATCCGGCACCCTTTGGTGTAAAGGGTTTGTTTTCTTTGGCTCCACAGCCAAGTGGGATTCTAACAGACTTAAAAACTTCAGACTCTGACTTCCACCCAAAGGAGAATATGAGCACATATTAAGATTCTGACTACTTCAGGTCTAAAGCACTTACAAAGCGAACTTTACCGAGTCACGTAAGGATGTGATGTGCGTCACTCGGCAGAACACCACCTAGCACACTTGCACTCTCCGACAGTCTCGTTTCCTTCTTCCCTGCCCGCTTGGAGACAGGCTAATTGCAAAGCTCTGAGTTGTGTTTGAAGTGCTGCCTTTAAAATATTAGTGCTACAGTCTAGCCCTGGTTATAGTAGTGCTACAGGAAAAAAAAAAATGTATTAATGTATTTTCTGATTGCAAAAGTACCAATTTAACCTAAAACTCAGGTATAGCCATGCTTAAGAAATTTGAGCCAGAAATTTATGTTATGATTTTACAAAAAACACTTGAAAAAGGGCAAAGGAGAAGACTGCGTGTAAGGTCAAGTGCATTGCTCTGTGGCTGTATTGTCACAGCAAAATCCTGGGACGCTCCCAGAAGGTGGAGAGAGCAGCGCAGGACCTGGAAATGTTATAAAATGGAGGGAATCAAAGGAAAGGAGTGAAGGCACTCAGAGCAATTTCTTAAAAATTGTGCTCCCCACACATAGCAGCAGCCAGATTGCACAGAAGACCTCCTTACCCTCCTACATGCTGAGCAGGCACGACCGGATCCATTGATACCCGCCTTGGTGGTCCAGCCAGCTGTCGTGTTCGGGTCTGCTAGCGAGGGCGAGCAAAGCTATTCCTGTGCTACCTGCTTCAAAAAGGGGCTGCAGCCCATGGGGAAAGGACCAAGTGAGGACTGCTGGGCTCTCCAGGCAAGAAGTTCTGCGTGTGAGAGCTAACAAGGACACTGCAGATGTGGAGCATCCCTTCAGGCAGCCATCTGAGGGAGGCACCTAAGAGGAGCATATGTATTTATTAATCTGTGGATATATCAAAGCACAAGTATACAATGTCTAACTGGACAGGAGGTGACATGGCAGCGGCTCTGGAGTGCCAGGCTGTCTCAGTCCACCCTGCGTGCATGCTCGGTGCTGCCAGTGCCGTGGTCACTGATTGCGCCGTTGGTGTTTCCAGCCCATTAGTGGTGAGGTACTACTGTTCGTAGGGATGAACCTCCTGCCTCTGGTCCTGAACTCAGGAGAAATCCTTGAACTAAGTAAAGGAGAGAAGATGCCAAAGGCTGCTTTTGTCACACAACTCAGACATCAGCTGAGAGAGAGAGAGAGAGAGAGATGTTAAAAATGAACTAATGAGCGTTAACAACAACAAAACTGCTGCCTCCAGGCAAAATTTTGCCAGCTTCAGTTTTCCTTTCTTTTAGCTCAATATACAGATTAAACTATGACCAAAGCAGAAGATGTTACAGTTTCATTTTTAAAGAACATAAACAATAGCATTTTATAAAGGCAGCAGTTTCCCTTTGTCCAGAAGGAATGAATGTTTTGGCTTCCTCCACGAGATGCAGTTGCCAAGAGGTGTTCAGCTACTGTCCCAGCTTCATGATCCCCACAGCACATATGCCAAAGAAATATAATCCTTCTGCTATTGTCTGCCTGCGTCCCTTTCTGAAAGCACTTGCAATTGCAGGCATGAAAACCAATTGGAGATGGGAATATTTGTTGGCTTTAAAACTTGCTGGATGACAGCTCAGCCTGACTTCCAGCACGAATGATCAGGGGAAGACCTGATTCTGCCAGAGGATATGGAGTCCCACACCCACTGGTGAAGGATTCTGCTGAGCCTCGCCTAGGACTGGCTTTCATTTTCTGCTCATGCTAATTTACTCTGCTTGGTTAGAACTGTTAGGCTCTGCACAACCTTGTTTTTGTTTTGTCCCCTGTTGCTCTAACTCTGTCCTAAATACAAAAGGGCTCTTGGGAAGAACATCCCATTGGCCTGTCAAGCTGAACAGTCTCCATATCCAGATGGTAATGATGGGACCTGTAGCATTACGTGGGATCGATGGGCAAGGAAGAATGACTTCTCATCAGAATTCATTGCTTTGAAGCACTGTAAATATTTTGAAATGCCTATTTCTAAAATATTGTCTCCCTTTGAAAATATTGGTGTTTGGTGGTGTTAACGTGTGTGCATTGGAAAGGACAAGTACTGGCAAAAGTTGAACAAAGGTTTATGCCTTTCCCTTTACTGAAAACCCAGGCTGTTTCCTTCTATTAATTCTTCTGTAGGTCTGTAGCTACCTATTACCTTGGACTGCACTGGCTCCAATGAGGTTTTATAAACCTTCGGCCCTGTCACTATAAAAACCTTCCACGTTCTTGCCAAACATCCCTCAGAGAGATTGCTTTTGCTTTGAAGATGCCAATAAAGGAAATTGCTTTCACAAGGAAAGAGCTAGGAAGACAACCCTAGACCCTTCATTTGGATTTCCTCCAATCTTAAATTTATTGGAACAGAAGAGTGATTCCAAATATATTATAAAATGCATCATTGTCCAAGCAGTGAGGTCTCTCTGGGCAGTGCTGAGCCACGTTTCAGTGCCTCCTGCCCCTGCTTCAGCTTCTGAGCAAAAGCTTCAAAGTAAAAACCAAACACCCACCCATGCTGCCGAGCTATGAAGTGTTTGGCACAGGGCTGGAGCTGGCAGCAGGAGGTGAGGAGCCATCCCGCCACGTGGCACGGCCTCGCTCACCCAGCTGCGTACAGGGCTGAAGAAACCCAGATGGTGAGCAGCAGACCTGGGTCTCGCCTCCTTGTGCAGGTGGCCCCGTGCCATTCTCTGGTGCCACTGAAAGGAGGTTTCTTTCTTTCTTAGTCTGTGAGATTTTTTCCTATTTTTTCTTTAACCCAAATCCCTTTGTGTAATCTTCTTATGAGTAGCACATGCTGCCAGACCACCTGGAGGGTGCTGTGTCATGGCATCAACCTGAAAAGATGAGGCAGAGAACAGGCTGTCATCTTTATCCGCAGAGACATGCTGGAGTCTGGTTTAAACTGCAAAACGAACAAACTTCGAAAGTTAGTCGGGGTTCTATTCTTAGCCTGTCTAAGCTTTAAAATGAGGCTGTGTGAATGAATGCACGTTGACTCGTACTTCTTGCCCAGATTTCCTAGATGGAGCCTGGAGAGCTTGAACTCGCACCGGGAGCTCCAGGGGAGGAGTGAGAACTGACGCAGAAGGCAGCACGGCCGCCACACGTCGCACGTTGCTGCTTCTCCTCCTGCTGCAATTTCTGTTAACTTCTTTCAGCTCTTCAGCAACCGAGTGCCTTACAGACAGGCAAGTGACAGCGTGTGAATATCTTTATTGTCCCTTTAATGAATAGAAGTGAATCTACGGTGTGTTGTCACCATATTCCCTGTCTGAAGCCAGGTGCGGGGACGCTCAGGTCACCCTTTGCTGCCCCACCGTCCTCTAAAGCTGGCCAAGCCATGGTTGGTGTGATAAACCATCCGAACATGGCCTCAGCGCTGTCACTAGGCAGGTGAGTGAGGAATCAGTGCTACACACGTACAGATGTCTCATCCTAACCTCACGTAGTGAGAAGTGGCTGTAAAATGGCTTGTAGCTAGGTGGAAAGGGACAGCGATGTGGGGCCGGGGAGGCAGCTGTGATAAGTCCTTCGTCTGCGCAGGGAAGGGAGACGCTTGGGCAGAGCATGGGGAAAGTGGGAGGATTTTTTGCTGGGGACAAACAGACTGGTACAGGAAAAGATTAAACCTAATCCGTGACTCTCCAGCTTTGTTATCAGTATGTGAAATGGTGATCGCTTCTGCCCCTCCCCTGCTCTGAGGGTTGGGACAAATGACGAAGGAAAAGGTAATAGTACTTCTCACTCTTCAAGCCACCAAATTCTAATTTATTTTTTTTTTAGTTTATCTTTTATTTTGAATGTGTTTGAGTATGCTGGATCGGTTGATACTTTCAAATGTTTTGTAGCTATTTGGCCACAAGAAACATTTCGCCAGCAATATTTTGTGAAGAGGCAAGGGGAATGTTAATACCAGAAAATGGCCCGCTCTCCCGGCAGGCCGGATGCACAGGAAGAACTGAGGCTTGGACGCACACTAGCACATCCAGTGCCAAAACAGAGATGTAGCTCAATAGCTTAAGTGAATTATCTTGTAGAAATAGGCAGCTTCTTTCTTTCTCTCCTCTTCTCACCACTGTCCCCAGAGCTGCCGTGCGGGAGGCTCCAGTGGCTGGAGCCCAGCAGGGTCATGCTGAGAGCAGCACGGGTCTCCCCCGTCTCCTGGGGTTTCAGACCTGGGGAAGCAGCTGTTGGAAAAACTGAGCCTGAAGCAGCAGGCTCAAGTTCAAGGTAAGATGCTGGGAGTTTGCTGGGTGTGCAGGCTCCTTCTGTCTTGGTGACTTCTCAGTCTGAGCTCATCTGATCTCAGCAGGTGATCCAGTATCCTCCGATGTATTTGGAAAAAGTTCTGATTATCTAAGTATGCACACAAGACAGGTTGTTTCCCTCCATCTTTCCAAAGCACGTACTATTTTAGGCTGGAAGGGACCTCTGGAGGTCTTTAGTCCAGGCCTGAATATCTCCACAGATGGAGATTTCACAGACTATTTGGTGTACAAGTTCCAGTGCTGCCCCATTTATTTGAATAATTTTTCTGGTTTCCAGTTCTTTTACTGCAACTTGTGACTGTTGCGTCTCGCCCTGTCAGTGTGAACGTTGGAAAAAACTTGTCTCCATCTCCTCTGTAATCTCTCTTTAGAACCTCTATAACCTTTAATTAAATCTTTGTATAAAGAAGTTGTTTTCTTGGGGAGCTGAGTCAGTATCTTGATGTTTGGCTCTTATCATCTTCAGAATATATTCTTGTTACTAACTTGTTACCTCAAAGCAGATTAAATGGTTGGACATGCAAAAATATCTGTATCCCTGAGACTCTGCATCCCTCTGACTTCCCCAATCCATAGTTAGCTGCTCAGAGAGGTTGTATGGTGCTGTGTGGCTCTGCCTCAGGGAGCTCTTCCAGAGCTGCGCCCTTCACTCGTACATTCATCACGTGTGGTTTTTCTGGTCTGGTTGACCTCTTTTGAGGTCAACTCAATCAAATCACTACTATTCAAGATTTCAGAATGCAACAGATGTAACAGGGACCCAATTCTCTCTTGATAACACATTCTTCAGTGATAATGGCGATACTTCGGTTTTCCTTGTAGTTATCAAGATGCTTTTCTTTTCTGTATGCATCAAAGCAGTAATAATTTGACTTGTCTTCCTTGAGTAATGATTTTGTCTTACACTTTTTCCAGTTACATTTATCTTCAAGGCATTGATTTCATTCCTCTTTACATTTTTTAAAGTTCTTTCTCCTCGCACTTATTTTGCTGTGATTCTGAATGAATTATACTGGCTTTGTAATTATTTTAAATAGATGCTGCTTTTATGTGTAGTGCCCCAAAAAAGGTAAAAAAACTTAGGCGAAACTATTCTAAGGATAACTTTCCCTGCACCCTTAGCAGGTTTTTTGAAATACTGCTTTGTTAGTAGCATCAACGAATGTATTAACAGCAGAAATTGATTGTTTCCCTATTCTGTGGCATAGTTCCTAACCTTCCTACACACCAGCACTCGCAGGAGACCCTCGGAGCCGGTGCCCTCCCTTGCCTGGGGTGGGTGGGAGTGGGTCCTCAGCCCCTCTGCTCCAGCCAGCCCCTGTGCCAGATTGATGGGCTCAGAGAGAGCGCATGCACAAGGGAGACTGCCTGTAGGTCAGACTGTCCGATTTAATTGTCCCAGATTTCTGGGTGGAGGATAGTTTACTAAGTCCCTGGAAATTGCGGACAGCTCTGTGCGCTGCCAGTCAGGGCCTCGCCGAAGGGTTGCCCAGAGGAGAGGGTGGCAGTGTTCCTGTCGGCATGGATTTGCTGTGCAGATGTAGAGCTTGCTTTTGGCTCGTCAGAGCAGCAAATTTGCGTTCAGAGCACACAGCTGATTGTGCGTGAATTCAGTCCCTACAATCAGTGGAATAGTTTATTTACAGAAGTTTGGTTTCCAGGACTGCCTAGCAATGTGAATGGAGCCAGATTAGATGATCTAACTTGGGGCTGGAGCTCTGCCCACTTACACAGAGCATCCTATAGGTTGTCAAGATTATTGGCTCGCATACTTGGTGTCACCAGAAGACCCCACCCCTGGGACCCTGAGCCAGGTGACCTGGAGGCTGTGCATGGTTGCAATGGACCTCCTGGACTTCGAGAGTGGCTCAGGCCATCTAAGCAGCTTTAATCGTGAGCAGTATGAGAAATAGAAACTGTTGTGTGAGGGTACAAACTGCACTGGAGAATGTCCCCAAGTCCTTCCCTCCCCCCTTCTTTATTTTGTTCTTTCATCCTTTAATGTTTTATGTAATGCTTCTAAATGTTTCGTTGTTAGTTCTATGCAAACATAATTTTGTACAGTGCAACCAGATGACCACAGCATCCCATCATTTGAGATGTAATGTTCGCTGTAATAACAGCTGCATCATGTAACTTGTGACAGTGATGGTCCTAGCTGTCATACCAGGAGAGACGCAGCAATGTGACAGGGACTGGGTTTTTATTCTGGTAAAAGCAAAAGCTATTAAAAAAATGTGTGTCGTGGATTCACATCTATTTGAGTAATTTCACAGAATTACCTGTGAGAAAATTAACCCATTCAAATCTAGAAAAGAGGTATTTCAAGCGAGACACATATTTGACACCTCAAGACACCTATCTACACCTCAGAGAATCTAAAATACTGGTTTCAGATTCTGAAGTATAGGTATCATGTCCAAAAAGGGGCCTGATTATGGAATAAACTTCCAGAGGAAAATGGACAAAGTCGAAGTCTGACCAATTTAAGAAACTGCTGTCACTCCATCCTCTTGTGCAGCACTGTATCAAAATGAAATTTACTTTCACCCTCACTGGAAATAAACAGACATGGACTCACTTCACATGGATTTCCGCATACATCAAAAATGACAAAGAATCAGAAACCCTACAGGGGCTGCGAGTTCACTAATCTACTTTACATTTCAGATGTTCTGATACCATGGTGATGGGCAACAGTAGAAAGACCTAAAATAGAGTATAAGTGTTTTCAATAGCTTTCTCTTACTAAGTGCACTTCATACTATCATGAGAAAGTCCTCTTGATTTTTTTCCTCTTTCTCCCACTTCAAATAAATTGTCTACTACCTAAAAGGTCATTTTGAAGAACTTTGCTTTTCTATAAATTACTGGATTTTGTAAAAACACTGAATATAAGTGATGATCTCTTGTCTCTCTGTATTTAGTACCTTACATTTAGGTTCCTAAGAGAGAGCCTTTAACAATCTTCTCAAAAGGAATGGGGTGAGGGGGAGAATGCTGTACTGCAGTTTCTTTCTTAATTTTCCGTGTTTCTTGAACAAGCAAGGAATGAATATCCCAGAATAATTAGTGTAATGATAATAAAGAAGGCTGTGAAAAGCCTTGTCTTCTAAAAAACGTATTTGTTTTTTCTCTCTGCGAAGAGTTGCAGACAGCATCCAGTCTGGTGTGTTTGCAGCTTTTCGTTAGAGTTGAATTTGAATAGAAAGCGGTGAGTTTTGTGGAATTTTGCTGAGCTTGTAATATTTTTTGCCCTATTTTCTGGAGCTAATTTTATGCCTGATTTCAATAATTTTGAAGATATTTGAAATTTGTAGGTTACTTGATAGGGTTCGGTTTGTTAATGCTTCTGTCAACTTAAACCCACTACATGATCCTAGCAGTGACAAACTGCAGCCACAATTATTGCCGATAATTGAGAAGTGACACTGCACGTGTGGGGCTGGCGTTCAGCCTGCTCCAGGCAATGGAGTCTCGCTACAGAACAGCGGGGCGTTTAAAGGCTAAATTTAAAGTCAGAACATATCCCTTTCTGTTAAAGAGGCATTCTGCGCGTGTAGGATGTGCTAAGCCTCTTGTAGGAGCAAGTCTCCTACCTTTCATTTCATTTCATACCTTTGTCTTACCTACTTTCCCTTTCCCTTTCAATTTTCCTCTCTGTGCTCCAGAAAACTTTCCCTTCCTTTGGTGCCGCTGTGCTGCTCAATGGCCCATTCTAATGCAATATTTAGGTGCCTTCTAGCTGTGGTTTAAAAGTTGCTTTAACATTTTCTGCACTAAAGTAGATTTTTCTTATAGCCCAACAATTGTCAGTTTTTAGCTCCTTAGGCTGCTGTAGTTAAAACTTCCAGAGCCGTACCAAAGCCCAGGATCTCAGTGGCTCAGTCCCACTTTCAGCATCAGGTATTTTTATCTGGTAGTATCTTGTCTTTTTGCATCGTTCAGTGTTGTTCGTACTAGTTCCTTCTTATTTTTCAAGTGCTAAACGGCACTAGGAGACAGAGGAGTATTTATATAGAACACTTGCTGTGGTACTTTTCTGTGTGTGTAAAAGAGTGGTATGAGATTCTGGCAGAGTGTGGGGCAGGCATTTAAAACTCTGCTGGGAGGAGAAGTTGAAAAGACTCTGAGAAAGCGGGAGCATCATTCTTTTGCTCCTGTTTAACAATCTAACAAATCTCCTTGGTGTTCCATCTCCTACTGAGGTCCAGGAAAGAGCAGAATGAGAGCTCTCAATGCCTCCTCGAGATTATTCCATTTCAGGTGTTGCTGAAGCAGTTCATAAATTGCTCCTAAGAAAGCACAGGATCACTTGACCTTTTTGACGCTTACAGCAACTGCTTTGTCATCTACTCTTCGTTATATTATTTTCAATGGTATGAAGCTTGGGGTATAATCTGCTGCTCCAACATGTGGGGCAATGCCCTACTTGCTTTCAGGACTGTCAGTCCTGGCAGGAGAGGGGAAGTCTCTGGGGAAATATTGGAGCTCAGACTTCAGCAGACCAATCTGCACCACGATGGAGTCTTGTCATTGCTTTTCAGGGACTTTGCTTCAGGCCTTCAGCTGATGCAGTTTGTGATTTTAGAAAGTGGGGGATCTGTATGAATTACAGTTTGCATTTCTTTCTCTCACAGATCTATTCACAGGGTCCCATAACCTTGGCAACAAAGTGACAGCTGTGGATTTATCGATGCCAAACTAGGCGAGGCTGGGATATATCAATAGCCCATTTTACAGAAAAGGAAGTGGGAAAGATCACGTGATTTCTCATGATTAATTCTCCTTATTACACAGTAAAACAGTGCTGAAAAAGGCAGCTCAGCTGATGCTGATGATGAGTTCATCATTGCTCAGGCATGACCATTCCTCATCCTTTCTCTCCTTCTCGCAACCCTTCAGCCCTGCTGAACACTTGAGAAGTCCATTGAGCTTTCCGAGCTGCAGGACACCATTATTTTTCCTTGGTTAGCTTTATGTAGCAAAGGAAGCTGCAGGGTGAGGTGAGGCTTGAATGGGGATGGGGCGGGTACCTGGCCACGGAATGGTCAGGGAGAGCGTAACCTATTTTCCCAGTAGCAGCCGCAACTGGCCACACTGAGCAGCAAGAGCTGGACTGTTTTCTCCCATCCCTGTCTTTCCCAAAGTTCAGACAGAAAAAATTTATTTGTAAAGGCATCTGGCCTGGGTGAAGAAATAGGCCAGTACTGCGACCCAGCTCTTTCTGCATCTTGGCATCTTGTGATCCGTGAAGTGTCATGCAAAAGCCTCGTTAGCTGATGTCTTGACTTGTTCCTTGAATTACTGAATTGCTCACAGAGGGATTGCAATTTACCGTGGTGGAGCAGCCCCTCTCTCTACATCGTCGGTGCTGCAGTCACCCAAACCCCTGCGGCTGGGCAGCGTGAGGCACGGGCACCTGTAGTTTTGGTGCATGGGTGCCTGTGGCCATGCCCCCTTCCACTGCTCCTTGCATGCTGCTCACCTCGCACCCAGCCACAGCACCGCAGGGAGAAGCAGCATGGCCCAAATGCCGGCCCCCAGCTCCTTCCCTTTGCTCCCCAGTTTGAGAGACAGCCCATCTTCCTGGCAGTATATTTCATGAGATAGCATATTTGTAATCGATTAATTCTGCACTGGAAGCACACCCATCATTCTTGGCAACATATGGCAACTAATCTGTCCTTAAGCAGTTAATTAGGCACCATTTGTATGCGTGCTGAAGCGGCTACCGTTCCTGTAGGATGCTGTTTGTTCTGGGCTGTCTTTCTCCTTCCTTTGTGTGGAAAAATGAGAAGTTTCGTACTCATTTTCTTTGCATATGTTCTTTTTAAAGAACACAAGTAATGAGTTGCTGCACTGGGGTGCAAGGATGGCGTAAAAGAGTGATCTGGTCTTTAAGGCACTGGATGCAGGTTGAGGCAAGCTGGGGGGAGCAGCTTTTCGACTCTGTATGTGATTACGGGGGCAGTGGTTAATTTGGCAAGAATCGCCCTCCCCCTGCACTAGGGAGGGGCAGGAATGAGGTGCCTTGGCAGAACTGATCAGGCAAGTTTATTCAGAAGGCCCTTGTGTCTTAAGTGCCATTTACTAGCCAGCATTATTAATTTCTCAGTTTAAGAACACTGATCTACTGTATTTAAAACTTTAAAGGTGTTAGTGCTTGGCCTTACTAAAAAAAAAAACCAAACCATAAAATTCACACAGTGTCTATTTTGGTACCTGCGTGTGTTTTACTTGCCCTGATTAGTTTACTGCTCACATTGCTGAGCATCATCCAGAGTACTGTGTGAAGCCATTTTATGGAGGGAGAAATAGAGGATATTACTGCAAACTGCAGGTGTCTGAAAACTTTTTAAAAAAACCAAACAACCTCTGAGAAGGGGGGAAAAGAAAATTGAGCCATCCATTACAGGAGGCGGACTGTGTGACATAGAAATTACAATACCCTTCACCTATTATTATCATTTACTGTTTTGTATTACAATTGTTTCTGCAACCCCAAATCAGACCTCTTTTATGTTAGGTGCTCTCCAGACCACCCCACGATCATGGCCCTTCCTTCACGGTGCTCAGAATCAATAGCAAAAGCCATGGAAGTTTGGGACTGGAATTGTTCTTGCTTGCTGTTACGAATGGGGAGGTACAGCAAGGATGTTATAGACGCTCGTGCTCAAATCAAATTGAGAAGCCAATTTTTCATTAATCAAAGTGAATTTATTAGCAAGCGATAAAAAAGCAAACAGCGCTGGGCGGCCGGGGAGCTTTTCGCTCTACCAGCGGCGCGCGCCCCACCTTCACCAGAGTCCCTTTTTATAGTTCAGTAGTTCCGGTTCCACGTAGCACATCCTGGTATCCTTCTGCGGCTGCGCATACTGTTGCCAGGGGCTCGCTCTGGTCCCTCTGGCGGTCGTGAGGATGAAGGTCGTAGTCTTCCTTCGCATTGTGGATCAGTTTCTTTAGCAAGCATCTTTGGAAATCCCCGCTTTATTTCTTCGACAATGATTAAGGAAGTGGTTATGCAAGGGTTGCGCATTAACAATAGAGCAAATACCAAGGGAAGAGGGAAGAAGGGGGGGCCTCCTTCACAGTCTATCCGGTTTGAGAACAAATCTTATATGCTTTGGTTTATTACAAGGATAAATGAAGTTCTAGAGGTATAAATGGGGTCTGCATTCTGGAATGTCAGATCCAATCCTGCAGCAAAAAGATATCTTTCTTCGCTCACGGAATTTCTAGTTTAGTATCTTGTGTCTGACATCTGGATGGCATTCTAACAACTTCAGAGGGAAACATGTAATGGACAATCAATAAACTGTTTGTTGGGGAAATTCTCTCCTACCAGAACAACAGAATCGGGAACTGAAAAGACATGGGAAGACATTTCAGAACTGTTCATCAATTATCGCTGCTATTGAGTTTCCTGAAATTGGAATGGAAAACTCAGTGCCCGAGTTGGTTTGAAGACACAGAAAGTGCATGTTGTTCCATTACCTCCAACTTTGGTAAACTCCTTGTAAGTCTATGACAAATTACTAATCAGTCTGCAATTTTTCATACCTGTCTTCTCTCTATTTGGCTGTGCTTTGGTGCGATTGCTGCATATTCTATCTCACAGCATCCTTAAATGAATATCAGGCGTATTGAACGTGGTGTTCCCTCCTGCATTTGATGAGCTGAGTCCAGCCTGGGGTGCTTGCGTGTGACTGAGATGAGCATGTGCGCGCGAGGGCTGGGCTCTCCCCGCTTCTCAGCGCAGGAGGCAGATTGCTGAAGCCAGGCTCGGAACTAAAAGGCTCTGGATTCCCCCCAGTAAGCTGGAATTTCTCCCATACATAACAGCAGCAGCTGTGTAGTGTTTCAAATAGCTTCAGACTTTCCTCTAGTGTTTACTGTATTCTATTAAATTTAATGTCCTTTTCCTTTAGAAGCAAATATAAATGCACTAACTACAAATAATACAAGGCAAAAACAATGTTTAACATGACTGGTTTGCTTAATCTGTCTGTGAATGACTTTTTCCCCATCACCAGCCTTGTTAACCCAGTCTAATTTTTGTTTCTTTCCCACAGTGTTTGCTTTTTCATTGTATACGGCTGATAAATTCCATTCTTTCAATGTAATATATCACAGATTTCTGTATAAATTCTGTGGGATCCTTCTGAGGAAAGCCTGAGACCCATAGTGCAGCAAGAGCAGGGGCAGCTGTGGAAGGGATTTTCGTGATTATTACTCCATTGCTATGCATGAGCCCCACCTGGATCTGGGTTCAGTTGAACTGGGTATGCAATGTGCCAGGAGGGCATTGCCCCCTGCTGTAAGGTCTTTACAGGCCGAGCACCCGAGAGAGTTAAGGTGTAGGGTAAGATAAACTGATGGGAAATCCACCAAGGCCAATTACTTGGAAGTTTCTAAAAGGGTGAATTACAAATAATAAGACAAAAAGCAGCAAGCTACAAACCAACATTACAAGGTGCTTTCGTGTACTAGGGACAGATAAATGAGATAGAAAGCCTTTTTTTGTTTGTTTTTTTACAGCCATCATTGCAGTGTCTCCTGGCTGCTGTGCGAGCAGCTGACTTACTGCATCAGTTAGCAAATGGGACAGGTTTGCTGTCTTTCGGAGACGTGGGTGTACAGGCATAGCCTCAAGGCTGCCCATTTAATGGGCTCTCTGCTCTCCATTGTGTTTATGCCATTCCAGAGCAAAGAGGTCCAGTGTGGGATGAACGGATGATGCTAATGGCCAACAGTTTAATGGTTTGGCTGACTTCCCCTTGGGAGTCTGAAGGGATGGGTCTGTTCTGAAGTTCGCTGTGGGGATAAAGCCTTAGAAAGTGAAAGGTGGCAAAAAGGCATGTATTCAAGGAGTCAAAACTCCTTGAGGCCACAGAGAACTACACGAAATCAAGAAACCCTCAGTCATGGTAGGAGATGCTGTACAAAGGAGACTGGTTTAAAAAGGCTTGTTTGCCACACTCCTGCAGGGAGATAAATGTGTTGGAAGCAGTTTTGAAGTAACCCAGCCCCCAAGTGACAGAAACAGTCACATGGGATTAGCATTGTGATGGCTATTTGTATGCCAAAGTGACATAAGGATGGAGCTGAAAGGCCAGAAGCTTAAGAGAGAAGCGGACTTCGAGTGTCAGCTAAGAAAGAAGAAAGGGGGGAAAACGTGGCAGGGGCAAGGGAGTTGAGAGGTTTCTACAATTTGAAAAAGGCATTAGAAGTGCTACTATATGAAATGAAGGAGGGCATCAAGGGAGAATATTTAGCTTTTTCAGAAGTTTTGAAGAACTGTACTAATAAAGTAAGGTGAGCAAGTAAGGTCAAGGAGGCCAAAAATGAGCGATGAGACAGCTTTACTATTCTGACAGATACATGACTCTCCACCTGCCGTGGCCCAGATGTGGGACAAAGACATGAAGTAGGAGGCATAAGATAAATAGTGGTGCATGAAGGCTTTAAATTACAAGGGATCAATTTCTCTGACATAAATAAAGTTTCTTGAGCCTCAGTTCCCCCATGAGTCAGCATTTCCTACTGGAAATGATTTACACACAAAAAAGAGGCATTAGAGACATGATTGCGAGTAGAGAATGTAGATTTAAGAAAATCAGTACTTTTAGCTAAGAAGGATGGAATAAGATGCAATAATTCTGTAGGTAAACAGGACTATATAGTCATTAGCCTGTGAGCAGGGCAAAATTCAGAGCTCGTTGTTACCCTAAGAACGGTTCCAAGCTTCCTGACTTCAAGGAGAGTCTCTGCTCATTCTGCTTCAATTAAAGGTAAGATCTGTTTTAAGGCAGGCTCTCAAGGGACTGGACCTTCCCAGACTCATATAGATCTACGCACCTTTCAGAAGTGTGGAATGATGACACTTGCCTATTAACCCGTGAACTTGGTGTGGGCAGGGACTGACCTCCACTGTGCTACCACTTAAGTTATCCAATTTTATCTCATTTGCACACATGATTTGCTGCCAACGTGATGTTATCGAGTGCTCATGACAACAAGGACATGTTATTTAGAGCAAGGGAAAAAGAATAAACATGGGATGGAAATCTGAGCTGGAGATAAGGTTGCTTGAAGGGACAATGAAACACAAAACAAAGATGGTTGTAGGGTAAGGCTTCTTTGATCGCTGGTTGAGATGCCTGTAAGTCATAAAAATATGTAGGTCAAACTTGTATGATACCCACAGCCTGTTTTTAGAAACCTTGCTTGTTTTGCTTAGGATTTATTTTTGCCACATAGGTTTTGTTGGGTTTAGTTTTGTTGCATTTTTCCTTGCTTGTTTTTATTCTTCAAAACTGGAAAAGGACCAACGCAGCTCCCCCAGGCCACCAGCTGTCCCAGGACCAGTTCAGACCGAGTGTGTAATCCAATTGTTTTCTCTAACACTTGTCCTCTAAGCTCTTTTTCACTTAATATTACAACCATAAAAACCTTGACTGTTTATGGTAATCCTTACACATAACAAACTTTCTCATCCCACCGTAACCTGATTTGGAAACGCGTTCAGAAGCGGTGCTCCTCTCTGCGGCTCAGACAGTCCTAGGGAGCCGGAGGCTGCAGACACCCAAGCGTGGCTGTGGTGGCAGCATCTCTTACTCATGCACTGAGCAGGAATCTTGCTCAGATGCAGCTAGAGGATGTCTAAAGTGTGAACTGTGCCAGAACCAGTACGCTGTCGATGCACAATGATGCGGCTTTTGTTCTGTAGTTCAGCTGAACAGATACTGCACTGAAGAGGGTGATACCTGCAGTGGCTGGTGAGGCCAGTGACACAGGACCAGTGACTGGTGAGCTGGGCTCTGAAGCTGTCTCTGCTGAAGCGCTGGTTATGACTCTGGGCTTACCCGTACGAGGAAGGAATGTGCAAGCTATTTTAAGCATTGACCAGCTGATAGCCAAGTTCTGGTAACCCTCCACATCTACATTCCTAGCCAGTTGTTACCGCAAAGTAAAACATACCATTTTACTCCACATCCATTTGTTTTAAAGGCCACATTTTCCTGTTCATAATGTTTCAACTGTATATTTACTTTAATAGCCTTTAGAAATCAAAAGCATTTTTCAGTCTCAATGGTCCCAAATGATAGAAAGCTTCAGCAAAATTTATGCTTGCTACTCATCTTAGCTCAGTGCTGTTGTGATTGGGAATGGCAGGAGGTCAAGGCAAGCAGACAGGATGTGGAGCAGCTTGTGGAACTGCAGGACTTGAACCTCCCAGTGCAGTCTGAAGGTCAGAAATCACAGATGCTGCTCACAACTCATGCTCACAGCCCTTGTAAGTCCCAGACATTTCTTCTGGGCAAGTGGTCTCCTGGAAGAGGGGAAGGGGAGGGGGACATGGACCAGGAAGGCTAAGATTGGCCTACCATTTTTGTATCCCTTAGAGCGATAAAAATAAATGGGGAAAAATGCCTATTTTTAAATGCTGAAATAAGTCCCAATAATTTTCTATATTTCTCTTCATTTTACAGCATTAACTGTGAGTACTTTTAATGAGTCTTTTTATGAAAAACTCTTTTGGTGTAGGGGGAAGTTATTAAGCCTCCTACAAAGGGATTTTATGGTTTTAATTATAAACAGGTAATGGAGTCTGTGTAAAAATTACCTTTTGACTTTGCAATAAAACCCATTTCCCCCAAGGTAAGAACTCCATAAAGAGAGAATTACACAGCAAGGGAATGGAGAAGTCTGCTCTGAAATCACAAGGTGCCTGCACAACAGCAGCTTTCGAGAAGCCCTAGGGATCCATCGACCTTAGTCTGCACGTCTGTCTGTCTGCTGCAGGCCAGGGAAACCAGAGAGGGCAATGCAAGGTTGCAGGGTTGCCCAGACCGTCTCGTTGTGTTGCATTAGAGCAGCCTCAGGACTTCTTTAACTTTGTTAATAGTCATGTACAGACCACCCAAAAACCACAGCTGGAGACTGATGTGTAGTGGAGGGATACAACAGCTCTGCTTCCTCCCTTTGAGCTGTGCAGCAAGCTGCCATGGTTGGAAAGACTCACTTTTTTTTTTTTTTTCTGGATAATATTCCCAGACTAATTAATCCTAGCTTTCTCTCTGGGCTTTGCCCACTCTGCAGCAGGAATCACTTGCATCTCAACCACGGAGAACGCCCTTGTTTTGGAAAAGCTTTCGTTTTCAGTGATTTTCACCACAAAGAAGTAAGACTTTTCTGCTAGCCCTGTTCCGGAGAGGTTGGTCAAGGTTTGAGTCGTCAGTACAGCCAAGGCCAGTAGCCACAGCCACTTTTTCCCCTGCCTTGAGGGAAAACAATAGTTTGCTTCCTGATGTGAAGCGCACATCTTTCTGATTATCAGAGGAGGCATTTTCTTGGCACTAAGACCCAGTGCTGGCATTTAGCGCTGAGCTCAGCCGTACTGGTCCTGCAGACTTCTTATCCTTGAGTAAGTCATTTAATTTCCCTTTGCTTCCTCATTTCCCCTCCCTTCCTTCCTGTCCACAAGGAGGTAAAGTGTTTAATGAATGGGTTGTCTTCTAACATAAGGTCAAGTGATCCAAAGAGACTGAGTTACTGTGACTTAATGAGTTAATTACGTCACTTATCTGTCAGAAAGCACTGACTGCCTGTGTGCTCTTAGCTGGCTCCTGCTAGGAAATAGAACACATAGTTTGAAAAGCACATTTTTTTAACAGATCATGAGTAGAGTTACTCCAGCCAAGGGTACTGCATTTGAAATTAGGGAATAAGGAAAGGCTCCTGAAAGCAAAGATTCTGAAATAAAAACATTTATAGAAAGTGTGAAACCTCTTTTTTCAGAGCACAACCATGGTGTCCAAACACCCTCATGCCCCCTGTGCAGCAGAGGTCAGGAAGGCAACAGCTGGACCCTGTCTTGCAGCAAGGCATCTCCTGGGGGACACCAGGTAAGTCGTGCACTCGGGCCAGCTGTGCACGAGCAGCAAAACTAGCAAACCCGTCATAACACCAGGCAGGTGGCTGGGAACTGGCCGAGTGGTGACCCTTTCAGAGAAAGGAGCCAGCTCCTTGCTGCAGGGCCGTTGGCAGGGCTGGCTGGCAGCGGTGTCACCCATGGTCACCGTGCAAGTGGCACCGATGTGAGACCTCAGGCTCCTTCCAGGCCCCTGGGTATTACTACAATGCTCTAGTCCAGATCAGCTCTCTGTGCCACCTACTAGAAGTGGCTTGTTATTTGATGAAGTTAATACACAGTTGGTCAATGTAAGTTTTAATTGCCACCTTTGAGCTGGAAGACCGAGAAAGAACGAGGTGAAGAGGAAAAAAGCACAGCACTGAAGACTGTAATTCTCTGTCTTTTAGCTCTCCCTGTATATCATGTATAAGGATATATAGACTGTTATGGCTCATCTGTATCCCTCTAATCATTAATGAGGTGTCTTTCATGTCCTAAAGTTAAAGTCGTAAAAGTGAAGTGTGTTTTCTACTGCAGGTCCATTTTAGTTCTTTATACAAATGTCCTAGTGCCCTTTATAATGTATTTGCTATAAATCTTGACAGCGTTATTTGTTTTGTTTTTTCTATCTAAATGCAGTGTTGAGTGGAAACAGCCTCATTATCTCCCTATTTCTAAAGAGAATTCGCTGTCTTTGAAAGGTGCTACATTAACAGCCCTGGAGTTAGAAATCCCTGCACATACCGAAGGAGCAGAGCACAGGCAGGCAAATCGAGCCTCCCCTTCCTTGCTGTTGTGCTTTAGGTGATGAATGAGCAGAACTTCGCTTATCTGTCCTGGACTTGTGGGTTCAGCAGCAAGCAGGCTCATCCACACCTCGTCCTTTCCCTCACTAAAAGCAATGCCGGATGAAAGATTTTACCAACTCTAGGGAAACAAAAATTTTCTTTTTACAAACTCCATTTCCTCTTTTTTGACTTTGAGACAGCTAACCTGTAACAGGCTGAGCCTTTTTCTCTTATTTGTATTAATCATATTGATCACAGTACTATCTGACAGTGAACTGAGTCCGCACTGTACTAGACTTGGATTTTTTGAGGTCTCACTCTGACGACATTTTTGTGGCTGTCTCTGATGCTTCCAAGCTTTCCTGCATTTCACTTTTAAGCTCTCCAGCAAGCTGCAGTCCCACCATATCTCTGCTGCAGCATCAAGGAAATTCTTCAGGTCACATTCTTCAGCTCCTGCATGAGCCAGCCTGCCCGGCTGTAGCATGGGGAGTGCTTCAGCTGAAGTTTCATTACAGTGGTCTTAAGTCAGGGTGACCAGTTTGGTTTCAAGGAGGTTTAACTCAACCCTTGTCAGTATTTTAAACAGCGCTAGGAAACTAAAGTTGGTTACCCAAGATTTAGAAGGTCTAGCCCAGAACTGAAGTGTCACATTGAGGTCTGTAGCCTTTCACAATATCTTTCCTTCCTTTTTGAGAGGTCTCTCATTACATATGCTGTTTACCCTGACTCATCTGCAAAGAAAACACGACACTGGAGCCTTGTTCACGTTCCCCGTGATGCCTCATGAGATAACGAAGCAGGACAGTTCACTGAGAAACTCCACTGAGAAAGCAGGTGGACATGCTTTCATATCCCAGATTTCTTCGTAAAAAAATTTGTTTCCTGATGAGAAAAGGAAACTGCTACTAAAAAGGTGTTAAAGAGGATGGGAAAACAGACTAATAAGTAAATGGGGTTTGAGGTGTGAGACCACTTTGACTGTCTTTTTCTTTCAGTAAAACCTGCCTTTCTCCAAGTTGGGAACGGCGCGCTCAGCCCAGCTGCACCTTCACGGTGCGATAAGGGTTGCTTTAAGCCCCTGAGCCTCCATAAGGCCCTTCCCAAATTGCTTATGGTTGTCTGTTTAGATGGAGCCGATAGCTAATCTCCTTCCTACACATACCCACATGCACAGACACACACACTCTTTCGTGGTTGTCCATTTTTTCAGAGACCCTTCAAAAGTACCTTTCGGGTATCATTCAAAGACCTTTGAAACTAAGGAGGGCCTTTCCTTTGCCTTCAGGGGGCTTTGGCTGTGGGGCTTATCTGCTTTTGAAAGCGGCTTATTTTCTTCTGAGGGAATTCCTCTGAAGTTTCTCAGAAATGGTTAGAATGATGTTTACACCTCAGACCTCCGCCTGGGAGGCACGATACTGTCATAGATCAGCATCTGTTCCATCTTACAGATGTTTAAAGAGTTAAATAATGGCAAGTGATTTTTCTAGAAACTCCTTTAACTAAGTCCAGTTCAACAAATCTCTCATGAATATGTTTCAATTGTATTCATCTCACTGGGAATCCACTACGTGGACCTCCTGGCTTCCACTTACCCACTAGACAGGGCTGGATTTATCTTCTTTTTCAAAGTATTTGCCAGAAATTTTAAAATCTTCATTGTAATTGTGCAAGGTCTTGGGTCACAGAGCTGTGTAACTGGAATTCGTTTTCAGAAGAGCTCTCCCATACAGGCCGTATGTGAAAAGCAGTGAACACGCTGTATGCTTTTTGTCTCATTTTCAGTCATCTTTTCTGGTCTGCAAAAGCACTAGCCCTGCTATCTGCTTTGCACAGCTACGTTGGTTCACAGAAATGCAGATGGCTTGTTGCTTTACTTCAGAGGGCCAGGTGAGCAGGTGGGAGGGAAGGCACTTCCCCTCGCCCGGGGAACTCTGTGCCATCCCAAAGTGCTTCAGCACCTCGGAAAACATTTTGCACTTGACAACATTTCTGTCACCAATATGTACTTATCTGTTTTGATCTTGGCAATTAAGAGTCACCAGGGTTTTGTGTAGGTATCATTAAAAAATAAATCTTGATGGGGAAAAAACATTCCAAGTGGATATTTTCCATTGTCTTCCACCTGCCAATCCTTCTGCTGACAGCAACCCACGGACAGTCCATTCTTACAGACAGAAGGTGGCCCAGAAACCCTACTAAGCAGGTCTATTCAGAGGCAAATCTCTTTTTTTATTTGGAAGTATGCTGTCTGTCCCTTTTTCTTCGTTATTTTGAGGGAAGATAACCACATGCATAGAAGTGAAGGAAATAATTTATCTACTCCAGTACTTATATCCAGGTAGATCACCAAATGAGATTTTTTTCATCAGACAGGAAGCTGAGTGCTAGGCTTTTTTCTTAATCTCACTCTTACTTTTCAAATCACCTGACATCCAAAGCAAAACATATCTTTCATAAAAATGGATGTGTGCAACTAACAGGCATATTTTTTGCAACACAACAATTGCCAGAGACTGCTGAATGGTGCACCAGATATGGAAGTTTTCCACAGCTTTGGAGCTAATGAGTTGTAGACATTGGCAAATACTGACTTTTTAAATTAGAGCTACTATAGTTCAAAAGAGACAGATGGCTTTATTTATGAAAAGGGATTTAAGGACCACACACAGAAGACTCCACAGAAAGACAATGTGTTGTTGCAGACCATATATCATAACATGTGATATTTAAAACAGTTCAAATTTCAATTCCCTTCTTCTCATTGCCAGCCAAATCTGATGCAGCTGCTTGTTTTAAATCTGGTAATATTTGTGCCTCAATTTTCTTTAACCAAATAAAACAAAACACAAAACGAGGAAACTTTGAGAGGTCACCTTCAGAGCTGGAAATATTGTAGAGGTCATCTTGGGCCGGATTTAAAACCTTTTGAACTCATTTCTGTTAATGCCAGCGTGCTTCTCTTATTATCTCTTCCATTCAATACCCATAATCTCAAACTTTGGAGGCTTGAGTGATCAATACTTTGACTTGTTTCCAGGTTCTTCTTACACAATATTCAAGGTATCTGGAGCACAGAATTCCTTGGTAGAAAGGTTGTGGTGACAATTTGCCGGTGTTGTACTTGGCCATCACTTTAAAACGCAAAGTTGGCCGTAGGTTTAGATGGCCCAGGGTGACTGAGATTCCAGTTGCTGTTTTTCAGCAGAATTCGAAACAGTAACACGTAGCAATATATGTTGTTGGGAGCAGAGGAGGGATAAACCCGTTTTTGTTCAGAAGAAGCTACACAGTGACATATCACACAGGAGAGATCAGAAACTGGTACAGAATGGCATAGTCAATGACAGCTTTTTCATTCATCCACAGAACATCCAGAGCTGCACCAGGCTGGAGAGATTAAAATGGGAAAGAGCCCCACAAGAGACACTGCTATGAAAACTGCTTCCATGTAGAGAGACAGGGGATGTGGTAGTACTATGATGGGCGGTAGTGTAAAAACAGTGCTTGATTTCAAATGAGGATGAAATCACCCAGAACGGTACATAGCTGTTTGTGCTCTAAGGGGATGAACTCGTCGCAGGGGAAGATACTACTCTCCTGCTGCCATTATGTCCTTTCCCAGATTGAAGAACAGCTCCAACAATCTCTTTCCTGTCAGCACAGCATATGTCTGCTCTGCTCTGCTGTTATCTGAACAGAATGCAGAATGGAAGCAATTTCCAGAAAGTGCAGCAAATATAAGACATGCAGAGGTGCAGGGCACAGGGGAAAAATATCCCAGCAGTTACTTGGCTGTCCTGAATATAGTGTGACAGCTCAAATATTCATCAAGTCCAGACTGCTCCAAACAAGGAGGCAAGTTCTGAACCTTTAGTTATACGAGTCATTTGTGTGTCTAGCAGCCTTTATAAGTCAGTGTTACTTCTACATTTGCTTGGTTTCGGTGCCTGCATCTCTTGGAAAGCTGGGCATCCTGCACTGTTGTGTCCATGCATCGGTCTCTGGCTCTCACATTGCCATTTGTGGCTAATTGAATGAGAAACATGATTTGCGTAAATTATCTTTTGTTCTCTAGGGTACGGGAACAACATTGATAGCATGAGTCGTGCAAAGGACACCAAAGCAGTCAGGAAGTTTTGAAATCTTCATCCATGCCAACCAAACCCTCAGTCTCCTAATAACAAAGGAGCTATCAATGTCCTGATGGTGACATCTGTGCACCCAGGAGGAGATGGTGGCCACCACTGCATGTTTGTGCAGAACCCTGAACACCCATTGCACGATCATTGTCTGTAGCTGCATATTCTTCAAGATGTGCTTGTAGCTGGAGCCACCATCTGCCAGCAGTGCCTCAGGCCAAGCAAAGATATGGTTCCTATTTTGAAAGAGCTCGTTCTCTTAGGCTTACTGGCTGCTCCAATAACATTTGCATTTTGGGGTCTGAGCTGGAAGATCTTCATTCTCAAACTCCTGCTGTCCGTATAGTTACCATGATGGAAGGGTTACAGCCACTTTAGGGCAACGACAGACAGACGTACCCATAGTCTGCTGCTAATTAAAGAGCACTTAGGAAGTCCTGGGTTGAATGATTATTATTCTGTAAGAAAGCAGAATTAATGTGTAGATCTCCCCATTGGAAAATAAGACTACACCACAGGGACAGACAACAAGCTACAAGCTACTGTGAAAGGAAAGGTCTGTTGTGTTTGACATTCTGTAATCTTTAAATAAAACATAATTTAGTCACTAAATATGAGCTCTTACTGCTTTAACGTTAAGACCAATATGACTACTGGCACTAAATGTAGCTAGGGATAAAGGCAATAATAAGAAATTGCAGGAGAGTAGTGTAACACGGTTTAATTTCCAGCAAAACATAAGGGATGTGAGATCCATTTATTTCAGGATTATGAGATTGCAGTAGGTTTTGGTTTTTCTTTAACAAGCTTCCAGCAGAAGAGGATAAATGAAGATAAGTGGCTGACTCAGGCATTCTGAAATTAGCGCTGAAGCTTTCTCTTGTAGCCTGTCATTATTCTGTGGACTTGCAAAGCAAGAAAATATTGAAGCATTAAGTGAAGATGCCATTGAAACACCGTGTTTGGTTATAAGGGCTAAAAACCACCTTGTTTTTATTGGCCCTTACACATTTTTATTTTGCTACTCATTTCTTATTATACAAGACATAGCTCTCCAGGGAGAGAGAAAATAGATGTACGGAGAACTAACTGACCTATGCTAGTGTTTAGACTTTGTACATGCATTACTATGCTACATGGATTTATTGTATACTAATAAATAATATAATAATATCTTAGATTTATATAGCACCTTTCTATTCCCAGAGATTCCAAAGCACTTTGAAAACAGCAGGACTTAATTGTCTTCTCACTTTGCTTTTATGCACGCTTGACTTCAGGGGGATTACTCTTGATTTACACTAAAAATATACAAGAACTGGTTATCTTCCCTCTGGACCACAGCGAAGAGGAACCACAGCAATTATGAAAGATCACTTAGAAGCATGATAAGCAATTTAGGACAGAGAATGAAAATGAGGTTTTTTGGCTTAACAGAGGAGTGCTACAGAAAAGCAGACTATTATAAGCCACAACTAGAATTCGGTCAAGAGCTCTGGCTCAGAACCATTTTGCTCAGGTCATGTCTTAGTCTTTAGCAGCCAGCCTTGGGTTAACATTTCATGGGAGCGAGGGCACTTTTGGTACGGCGCTGGGATGTCTGTTTGGTGCTTGCAGTTGCTCACAGTCATCGTCTGGTATTTGTGGGGTTTCACTGCAATCGTCCCTCCCTGTGTGGATAATGCCTACATGGGATTTGGAATTTGTAAAGTTCGTTTCTAGCAAAAGAGAAATCCCTGTGAAACAGTCTTTGAAAATAGTATCATATTTCTTTCATTAACCTACGAAGTGTGTATGATCTAAAATGTGTAGCAGGGATCAATGTCCTATAAAGAGAACAGCGTCCTCAGCTGGCAAATGAACATTTTTTATCCAAACATTAGAAAAAAAGCAGATCTCCATTTTTGCAAAAGGCAATGCTTTAAAAATCTATGCCAAACTATTCAACCCATGAAGAATTATTAATTAGAAAAGAAATCAGAATATTCTGATGTTTTAAAATGTTTAACTGCTTTCAACTTTTCCTTAAAGTGATATTTTTTTTTTCTCCTGCTTGATCTTTGAAGTGGTACAGTGCAAATAGCATCCAACCAAAACCAAAATGTGGGGGAAAACTAATTTCTCCTTCATATTGTTTAGATTTTCAGGCTTCCTAAAAATGTAATGTTTTTGTTTTGATTAGAAACACTTTTAGTTTTTAATTGCTAAAAAATCCCTAATTGTTTCTGCAATGTGGGAATAGTGTTCAAGTTTTCTGTTTTGATATTTGACCTTCAGAGCCAGGAGAAACTAATTCCTTTGCTCTCTACCAACTCAACTGTGGCTGAGGCACAAAAACAGCAGCGAAGTGCAGATAGCTAAGGGGGAAAACACACTGCTGCTGTGATTTCGAGCCGGGGCTTCGCCTTCTGAACCCTGGGTCCTTACATTCGTGAGAAGAACAGAGTGAGGATAAGCTGCAAGTTTCCAGGTCGACGGATGGTCTCCAGGTTGTCTCTAGCATCACTTCAGTTCTGTTATGTGGTGTTTTTGTTTTCCAAAGACAGAAATGGAAGCAGCATCACAAAGACTGCTGAAAATGGACAGAGCTGTTAAGGGCAAATGGCGTAACAGTGTTCCTGTGGAAAGATCCTGCATTTCCTTGCTTGTGCAGTTTTTGTAGTGAGCTATATTTGCTCGAGAGTTGTATTCATAAGCTTGGTTTAGTATGGGTGCAAACTTCAGAAAAGCTATTTTTTCTTGCTATGAATAAAGGGCATTGATGCTCTCAGGGCCCCCAGGGCTGGATCTGGCCCCTCCCCTGCTGAGAGCTGTTAGCAGTTACCATATATGTAAAACCTTTTGAGCTGCGCTATGACAACCGCAGCCGGGCTCACCTTGCGTGTCCACGGGAAGAGACCAATGGTTTCAGTTAAGACAGCATCTGTGGTTTTGGTAGCGCTAGCGCCTTGGCATGTATCAGAAGAAGACAACCTGAGGCCAGCCTCCCTGGGTTCAGAGGGGCAGGGTTTGCCGAGGTTAGAGGGAGGTACCAGGGACTAAAGTTCAGACTGCAGACACAAAATGTGGAATAGGCTGAGAAAAACCACAGCTGCCTGCGGCAGTGGGGGAAGGGCATAGGTTGAGGACTCATAGGCATAGGACGCATGTCCTTATACTGCAGTGAAAGAAGTGTATGCCCTATCCCAGGAAAAGGGCATGGCTCCATCCAAGACGATATGAGGGGAGGCATCTTAGGTTTTTCCTGCGAGCTAGGTAGCCCTTCTCATCTGAACAGCTTCCCCCTCTCTGCCCACCCCCTGCTTTTGCTGTCAGGCCCCAGGTCTTGAAGCAATTTTGTCCAGCGAAGAAACAGAACAGATTTGAAAGTGGGGATTACATCTTCTCTGAGGAAATTACTAACGATCTGCAAAGTTTGCAGCACAACAAATGAGAGCCGAGTGGGTGAGAGCAAAGTGCACTGGTGATCTTAAAAATATACTTGTTTGTTCTAAAGGCTGAAGCGGTGCTTTAGAGAGAAATAAAACAAGGATGAGGAAACAGTAATAAACCAGGACTGTTGTGCAAGTGAACAGTTGCCTTCCCAAGGGAGCACATACAAGCCCTACTGATGTGTGATGGTGCTCCTTATCACTCTGGAGCTACCAGCTATTGTAATAAAAGTGGCCTTGTAATGGCTGGATGGGAGCTCCTGGGTGGGGTAACGACTGCACTCTGCAGGCCTCCTGGGAGAGGATTCGGAGGAGAGTCTTGGTCTAGGGCTGTGTCTTCCCGCTTGCTGTTTATTGATCTCCAAGGAGAAGACTCCACTCAGGGTATTAAGGGTCATTTCTCACTGCCAGCTACTTAAATGGTACAGGGCAAGTGGTAAATATGAACAGAGGAAAGAGTCTTTGAGTGCTTCACACTTCAAATGTGATGGTTCCCTGTGAATGAAAGGGATGCTCATCTCCACTGAGTAATTCTTGAACCCTCGGCGTTGCACTGTTGTGTCAGATGTGTCCACAGCGTTCAGAGGGGAGTTCTTATAAATGGCCTGGGTACCAAATGGGGTGCAATAGCATCCCTGGAAATAAATTCAACTTAGAGGTAATACTGAATACAAACTGAACTTGGTCTCAGAAAGCATTTACATGTGAATTTTGCCAAAACTTGTTCCAAGGCACGATAAAGGCACCTCTTATCTCTTTCTGTGCTGAATGTCAGTGTTAAAAGAAATGGTTAGACATAAATACATCGAACTGCTGTTTTTCCTGAAAATACCTGCTTTCAGAGGTTATCAAATCAAACTGGCTTGCTCCAGGCAAATCAGCTTCCCACGTCTTTCACATAGCTGGGAAAGGTATATTCAGAGCTCTTATTTTCTCATCTTTGTCACAGGAATGACCTAGAATGGGAAAGAAGACTTGACATCCTGAGCCTCGGTGAGAGATGTCTCCAAACCCCAGGTAAGCCCCTGGTCTGCATCTGCTTCAAGCCAGTCCTCTGAAGGCAAGAGCATGACCATGTCCAGGTAGCCCAGGTAGGTGTGTCTCTCTCTCTCCATTAATTGCTAAAGGAGCCAAGGTGACTTGACTTATTTAGTGGCTAACATTATGCCAGATGACTCTGTGCCCTGGGGAGCTCTTGATGCCTTTCCCAGGCTTTTGGCCAGGCCTCCAGAAAATAAATATAACATCCTGGAAAGATACATTCACAGCTGCTTTTTGCTGACAATAGCAATCATCTACATCATGTGTACAGGGAAAAAAATATTTCCCTATTATTCCTACAACACTGGGTTGAAATCCTGGGGTTTCTTTAGCCCTTATGATGTTATGGAATTTTGCTTCCAGATGTGAACATGCCAGCTCAGTCTGTCTCTAAGTGCCAGATTACATTGCAGAGCGAGGTCCAGAAATGCCCGAGTGATGCTCTAAGAAGGAGGAAAGTGTTTTTTTCTTTTGCTAATTTAGATATTTGTTGATGTTCTGCAGTAACACGTAAGAGTTGTAGTGAAGCTTCTGATTAACTTCTCAGGTGGTCTTTATCAATATTCTGTTTGAACAGCTCATAAGCTTCTTAGTTATCCTTGGGACACCTCTGCAAAGGGAAACTGAGGCACGGCAAGCCTGAGTGAATTGTTTCAAACTACATGAGGATTCGGAGAGAGCTGGAAATTAGTCTTGAGTCTCAGTGTAGTTCCCTAGCTGCTGAGCCTCCCTTCTATAGCGTTTTGGGACAAAGCTATAGAGAACTGGCTGATTCCTAACGAACTAGTGAGTCTTCACAATACTTCTCCTTATCCTGCTCGCAGAGTGCTCCCCTTGGAGGTTCTTTGGCTGGAATTCAAAGCTAAGATTTTCAGAATTGACTACCAATTTCTGATACCTTGGAGCTTACAAAATAAATCCAAGAAGTAGCAAAACTAAATCTTTCTCCTCCCTCAGAGAACAGAACAGAACTCTCCCTTTTCCGCAAGTTCCCATTCATTATTATTAAAATCATTATCAAGAAAACAGCTGGGAGTTCACATGTTTTTCACTCCTTCTGTCTTGCATCCAGGTTGAAGAGGGCATGGATGGAACATCTCTTTATTGCTGGAGCCTATGGAGAAATAAAACAGAGATTTTTGATTGGGTAATTCTGTAGTCTAGGAATGATAATGCTCCTCCTGAAATAATATTATAATTAAAAGAACTCCCAGAAGAGAGTCAGCAGTTTTGGAAAAAATCAACCTTATGCAAAGGATAATAAGAAAGGGCAGGACAGAGACTTCTCGGTGCTTCTACTTTGTGTGGTCTGTTTAGTATTTTGGCTTGTAAAAAATAAAAAAGATTCTGTAAAACACTGCTTCTCCACATAGATGCCACACAGCTATGCTTTAAACCATTGAGTATTCAACAGAAAATTGAACAAAACAGTTTGTCTCATTCAGTCGTGGTTAGGAGCATCGTATTTCTTCATGGTCTTCAGAAGCCGTAAGCATCTCTCTGTACCCGTTTGCTCTGGGGAAAAAGATGTGTGCACAGTGGTTGCTCCCCCCGATTACAGCACCTGGACATTGCTCATTGTGTTGGGGAGGAAGATGAGCTTCAGCCATTTCCTTTCTGCTTGCTATCATCTTCACGTGCTCACTTATTCAGGTATCCTCATAGCTCACAAAGAACACCAAAGGATGTTCTTGGGTGCCTCTAATGAAGCAGGCCCTGTGTCTGCCTACATTGCTGCCCACTTGCCTGGGCAAGTGTGTGCTCTTCTGAAGGCTCACTGCAGCAATGGGGAAAAAAACAGACAGAGATCCTGGGGGAGCAGTTTTATTCACTGAGCCTGAAAGCAACAGTGACTCTGGAGCAGGATTTATTATCTGGGTTTATATAGTTTTGTACAAACAATCACGTTTTTAGTCAATCTGTTGGATAAGGGATGAAAGATGGCTTTTTCCTCAGGAAAACTTACGTGACTTAACTTGGTGACCATCAAATCCCTTGCAGAAATGCACTTTGCTCAATCTGCATTCAGCTACAAGAAATTGGTATAATATAATGGCTCTGCCAATTTATTCATACATCTGATATTTTCTAATGTGCTTTTATTTATTGGCTTTCTCATATTGCAGCAAAACTGAATTTTTGTATGCTTTATTCTTCCACAATCCCTAGTATGCACATTTCCTGCTGGGCCTTCACAAATTAATCTTTGATATTTTTCCCTGCGTCTTACACAAGCAGAGAGCACCATCCATCTCAGTTTGAAGCTGGTTATGCTCCAGCTTTTGGCTTTTCTTTGTTCTCTTTTCTGTTCCCCATCCCACAGTACTTTCCAGCAGGGGGGTGTGGGTGTGGTGTGTGCGTGTTCACCCCAGCCATTGCTCACGTCAGTGTGTCTCTAATGCGCAGTATGGTAGGGGGCTGCAGGAATGGACCTCTGGGCATTCGTGGTCCAGTTTCTTAACACAGCACACAGGGGACTCTCTTCTCTGACTTTTTTTTGTCCTCTGCATCTGGCAGGAAAGGCACTGAGCAACAAAGAAAAGAGCTGTGGCCTTTCACTCGTCAGCAAAATAACTTAAATGACTGTAGCCAGTCTCAGAGATCATCTTAAACAGAAGAAGCCAGTCCTGCTGTCTGAGACAGGCTGGGCTTCCATCAGGCTAAGGCAGGCATTGTGCAAGCCCACCAGTTTGTGGTTAGAAGGTCCACGTGTTGAACTTCTAGGGCCATATGCAGGGAGTAGTGTTGATTGTACTGCCTTGTCTTTTTTGGGAATGCCCAAACCCGGCTCTTTGTTTAAATGTGTCTGTCCAAGACTTAGAAATGCATTTTCAGAGGATGCTCAAAAGGAGGTACAACTTGACTGAGGTGCTGAGCATAGTTTAAATTTAGATATGATTGTCTCTTTTTGCTTGTACAAAATCTGAGGAATGATAATACCTAGAAAATTTGCCTTGCTATTCTTTGTTGCTGCTGCTGCTGTTCTTTTAGAAGACTTTGGTTGTTACACAGGAATACAAATACCTAAAACAGGTAATGGACATTGTAAGCTCCATTCTGGATGTCCTAGGGATGGAGGAAGTGTGTATAAAGGCAGTCATAAAAGCTTTAATTTTGTCAACCATTTTTGAAAGCTGGATTCACAAAATGGTTTAATGGAAGGATCTGGATGCTGGATAACTTTTTCCCAACCCTTTTAGGCACACTAACTGAGAGAGGGCTAATCAAATTTAAGTGACTCTGCTTAATTCACTGGAAACCATACGATCCACCACGGCGACAGCTCTTTTAAACGGCTGCTTCCATTATGCCAAACAGTTTGGGACCCCTGGTGTACAGAGTAGTGCAGAGCCTGGGCAGCGAAAGCCAGCAAGACGGTTTCCCAAAGCTGCTGGAATTTTTATGATTGCTGTATTTTAAACTACTTACAAACATACTGTTAATCTGCTCCCAAATACACCTATGTTTTAGGATCAAGATAAGTGCATTTGAATGCAAATGTGGATAATGCAATGCAAATTGCTTTGGTGAAAATGAGGCTGCCGCTTTAAAAGCATTGGCATTACTAAAAGAATACAAGCTAATATAACTTCCCAGAACACACGGCTTCATGAGTTTGCTTTCAGAACTAGACACTCACCAAGGAAGGTGCATACAATACATAAAATAGAGGAAAGTACAGTGAAAAGGGAATAGAAAAGGGAATAAAGCTGAGATGAAAGGAAAGAGCGGGAGAGACCAAAGTGAGAGAGAAAGAGGATGCTACAAGAATCAGCAGAAGATTAAACTTGCTTTTGGTCACAAAAGAAGAAAGAACTACATTGGTGCAGTCTAGATATCGCAACACATATACATTTAAAGAAAAATGAGGGTGAGTGGGAATGGTTTAAAGCTGACAGTGGTTTGGAATGAAAATCTCGAGGCCTATTCTGTCCCAGATCTGATCCTAAGTTGAGTGCAATGGTTAGGATTTCCCTCCAGCACTCAAGGGCAGGAAGATCTGTCCCTGGGGTGCTGCATGATGAATTGTGGCTGCAACAGGAACTTGATCCTCTTTTTAATCTTGTGGCTGATGCCAGATCTGAAAGGTAAATGTGAAGAAAAAGAATCAACACTCCCCCCACCCCCCTTCTCCCCCCCTCAAAAAAGAAAAAAAACAAAAACCAAAATGAATCTACTTGACATGAAGTGAACTGGGGTCTTCATAAGGGAGGCAGGAGAGACCTGGTATCGCCACTGGTAAACAAGAGCCTTCTTGTCTCACTGCCTTGACGGGTGAAGGAGAGGAGGAGAAACAGCCCGGTTTGCTCCAGGGCTTTGCTGGGACTCTGCTTCCTGTTCCATGCAGCACTAAAGCTTGTGCGTCATCCCAACGTCTGTGAAAAGGATGTGAAATTTTCCTTTTCCTTTACGGTTTCAAATCCAGTGATCAAACAAGCAAAAAAAGCATATGTGGGGGAGGTGTATATTGGAGAGAAAGAAGGGAGGCATGCTCCAATTCCCGCTCCAGATGTTTTCCTCCTGGTCTGGTTTCCGTTCTTCCTAAGCACCACAAGTTAATCTTCTACGGTAAAACAACAAAAACCAGTGGCAGCTGTTGCAAATACCTCTCTGCACAGCCCTGGAGAGAGAAATCTGCTCACGTGTCTGTAGGGTATCAATGGTGACAGTCTGATTTACCGATCCTCGGGTTACATCTCCTGGAGGGAAAGGGCCTGTCTCTGCCAGCTGGAGCAGAGGCAGAGGCAAAGACTGTTGCAAGCCGTGTGGCATTGTTGTGTGGGGTGACGTTCTACTCTACAGCAATGGGAAGCTGTGCTGCAAGAAAACAAAGGTTGGATTGCAGCAGGGTTGTCTCAGGACAATTGTGCACAGGACTGGAACTGCAATGAGGTACCCTTTGGCCCTCAGAAGTCAAAATGGGAAGAAGCTGAAATGCCTTTTCCCTCTTGCACAGTGTGGACAGTAATCGTCCTGTCCCTAGAATGTTGTGCAAGCAGCTTACAGGAGACATTTTATACTGACTTGCTCAGGTGTCAGGGTGGCGAGCGCAGCAGGTATTGAAGTGTCCTCTTTTGTGATTTTTTCATTGTGTGACAGAGGAGAACTCTCTCCAACAGAGAGGGCTGCCAACCCTCTCTCCACCCCACTGCCCACAGGAGCTCCAGCACCAGCGGTGCCCTTGGGCCCTTGCTCTGCCTCTTTGGGGTCCATTGGTCCTTCAGCAGAATTCTGGCTTTCTTGCCAAAAGCATTAGGCCAAGATACAGTGATGAGACTGAGCAGAGTGGATGCTTAGTGAATCTTCCTGAACTTAAGGAACTGATTACATGATTGCCTGTGGCTGCCAGAGATTGACTTGAAGACTCAGGTGCTAATCTTCAGACCTGTATACACTGATCGCTAGTTCCCTCCATAGATCATTTTTTTGATCCATGCTTTCTGTATTGTTCAGTATAAAATTGATGTAAAGTGGCCTGATGAAGAGCAGCAATCCCAAGGCTCACACCCCTGATCGGGCTATGCAGAAACCCATGTTCTGCTCTCAGATGATTTCTGTGGACATGATGAAACAACTTTCTGCCTCTCTGTCTCAGTGTTTCCATCTGTAACTGAGGGCTATGAGACATTCTGCGTGGCTCTAACATGCTGCTGGATCCCTGGCTGAAAAGCTCTGTAACATTCAGGGAAGCATAACGGACATTATGAAGTTTATTCGCTAATAAACTATCTTTGGGGCCAAGCTGGTGTAAAACACATTTGTGTGCATCTGGTACCAGACTGTTGTTTAAACCTGAATGGTTTCCCACGGGCTAGTGCGCTGCAGGTTGAACAGAGGGGTCTACAGGGTCCCAGTGGTTCAAGGTCAGTGCAGGTATCAGCAGAATTTTATGTTAGGGCAGTAGGTTACCTCATCTAGCAGCTTGTAGAGCTATCCCTAAAACAAGTGACACTAAACAAAAGGATCAGATTTAGATCATGACAGATATGTGGTCAGATTGGCTGAACGCTTCTCTGGGCACTCCAGCGGTGATTTGCTTAAAGGTGCCGCAGCAGTGAATGTAGGAAGAAGCCTCACAGAACCTTCATCACCAGCGAAAATGAAAGCCACCACCAAAGAGCTGTAGCAGCTGTGCCCTGGGATCTCGCTGTATGTCTCTGCCTGGACTGATTCTGCTCACTCAGGTCAAAAGGAGACAAACCGAATCCTGGATGCCTTTGCAGGAAGCTTTCGTGCAATCTTGCTGCTTCTCCGTGCCGGGTTAGTGTCAAATCAGTCTTAGTGGATTACACTGGCTTAATAAATGCAATCCCATTTCCTTCAGCTCCAAGGCTACAACCCAGTTATTGAGAGTAACTTCTGAGCTCAGGATGGAGACATATTTTAGTGGCGCTGGCGGTCACAGATTTCGTCCCCGCTATCATTCATCCTGGGCTCCTCAAGCAGGGTGAGGATGCACTGCTTTAACAACTGGCAGCCAGCACAGTAGTGGGGCTCATGCAGACAGATGCTCTGGCCGTGCATCCTCCACTCGGTGCTTCCTTCCGCTCCCTATCTCATGGACCAGGAGCACCAAGTGAGCACCCAGCACTGCCTTTCAGCTGTCAGTGCCAGGGAACAGATGCTCTGTCTATTGTCAGACACTGGGCGCACCTTCAGGCCTCTCAACTAGCTCAGGGAGTAATGGCATTTCCAGCCCCTTTCATTCTTTTCTTTTTTTCCTAATGGTGGGTATGTAGAGGTTGGTGACAGTGGCAAGAATAGAGCTGGCTGTCCTTCTCCCAGGATAAGCTGCCCCTTCCAGCACTGAACTACCTACAAACTGATCCATGAAGGGAGACTGCACACAGCTTTTTCCAAAGAGTTTGCCTTAAAATGCTGATTACACAAAATTACACAAAATTCTAGCCATTTCTTTTCAGGCCCTTTGCTGCCTGGAGGACACAGCTGTAAAACGTGGGAGTCTGGACCATGGTGCTGTGGACTGAGAAGTGCAAGAAGGTTAGTGCAGATAGGGACAAGAGCTCCAGCTCTCCCTTCTGCTCTGGCCAGCAGCCTGAGCCACCGGCACGTCCTGCTTGGTGCCACTGCTGTGGGAGCTGAAAGATGTGCGCTTGAGCCTTTACATGAATCCCCTGCTTGCGGGGTCAGAAGTCCCAGAGTGAGAAAATCTAGGCTGATATCAGTTTTCTGCTCTATTGGTTTTTCTTGTAACCCTGTTACCAAGGATTGGGATGGATGTTTTTCCCCTAAGAGCTTTACATTAAGGCAGATCCCCATCCATGTTGAGGTTGCTGGGTCCACCCCCAGGTCCCCCTCCCTGGTTTTCAGATGTCCCAAAGACATTAAGAGCAACATGGGGAGTGCAGCAGGAGGGATGAAACTCTACTGTATTTCTTTTTTCTTCTTGTTGTCAATTAAACAGGATTTATGTCTATTTCTCTGTTCTGTAATTACCCCCTGGGATTTATTTCAGATAGCTCAAGAAAACAATATACCTCCAGAACTTTCTGGCTGCTGAGAAGAGTTATGGCTGCACCTTCTGATTGTCTAGCAAAAACCAGCTCCCTTCGTTATTTGCTCTACGTTACTGAAGCAGAAGAGAGTATCCATTGTAATTTTGTTCCCTTTCAGGAGGGTACGTAAAAGATGGCCCTGGACATGTCAGGTACAGTGATAGTCTAGAAAAAATTTAATCACGGATCACAAAGAGTATTAATTAACCCCAGTGCACATCACACTGTGAAAGCTCCTGTGTGCCAGCCTGCAGAGTTAGACTTTGCAGCAGAGCAGTTGTCATTAGTGATGAGTGAAGGCCAGCCTGTTGTTTCTGATGAAATACTCACTAATGATGGTCTGATGCTACGGGTTTTTTTATTTTGTGTTCATTTCAATAACAAAAAAGAGGTATTTTATTTTTCTGCTTACCCTTTGAAACATGTGATTGACTGGCACTTTGAGAGGATATGTGGTTGCTGGGTTTTTTCTGAGAGCTGAGGGGTGCGAAGGAGATTTGTTTGCATTTGAAGGAGGGCTTGACGAAAAAAATGAGAGAAATATTGACATAATGTGGGTAACATGCACTGTAAACAAGCTCCTAGGTTTTTCTTCTAATAATTTACATCCATTCCTTTGCAGAGTACAGCCTGTGTATTTCTCCTCATTCAAGACAAAGCCAATCATTCTGACTTGTTGGCTTTCTTGCACATATTTCTGCCATATTTGCCCTGAACTTTGGGTTTGATGAAACCCCATATCAAGTCAAGCTCTGCTGAAATCGCCAAGAGTTTAACACAAGGTAACAAATCAGCTTGTTTTATTCATATGTACCTTTGCTTCATGCAGCTCAGCTGGAGTTTGCGGACAGATTTGCTTCCAGGACGGTTATTTGGGATTTCAGGTTAGCTCGAGGTCGTGCGGGTCTACTACTGGAGAAGCCAACACATACTGGAAAAACATAGCCAGTGGGAATGTGTGTCTTCTCCCTACAAATGCAGACAAGTGATTCTGCCTGCAGCCATCCCTCCTGTGAAATACTAGGTGATCATTAATGAAAATGATTTGACAGTCACTTCAAAGAGGGCCATCGAGACATAAAAGCAACTCATACTTCTCCATTAGGTAATGCTGGACGGTCTCATGTGTTAAGGAGGTTTGTCCAGGGGTACACTTAGGCTGCAACAGTTTGGGCAGGACCTAGACTGGACACATTGATTCTTCCATCCCTTTAAATGGCAGATAGCTGTGTTTGTCCCAAGGTGGGACTATAGCGCGTGTATTTGTTGCTATTGATGCTACATTAGCCCTAAGGGAAGAGAAGACTTGTTGTGAGGAGTATGCTTGGAAGAGGCAGTAGAACAAATTGCCTTGTTCCTTCCTTTACATCCAGTGCTCTGCTCAGCAGAAGTACTTCTGCTGGCAAAGGCAGGCTGCAAAGTACTGCTGTGCATGTAAAACCTCCCTTGCTTGCCGGCAGTCATAAATAACAGTGCATCTCATTTCTCCAGTTACTTTGCCGTAGCTTGGGTATGAAAAGCATGATATAAAACCAAATTATTCTTTTTCTCAGCAATGGCTTTCTATAACAGTCAGGCCCTAAATAGGTCCTCCCCAAGGGTTGTCTAGCCAGCTAATATGCCATGAGTCCCTCAAGGCTGCGCTGGCCATTCCCTGTGGTGAATGTCCCTATTTGCCTTTTCTTTCTTAGCCTATTCTTTCTCTTCTTCTGTAGCAGTCCCATGTTTTGCTTTCCTTACATCTCCATGCTGTTGTGTTCTTCCATGATTTGTAAAGCCATGGTGACTCCCAGAGGGCAGAGAATAATGTAGATGGCTATGGAGGAAAGAGCTTTACCTCTGTCCGTGCTCAGGGAGGGTTCAAGCAGTGGAGGAGATGAGGTTTTGCATTCACTGCAAACTGAAGGGGAGGGAGCCCCATCATCTCTGGCTCGGTAGTTTGTTTCCATCAGATGCGTAGCTCTAAAATAAAGCTAGCAAACAGAGTCACTCTTTCTGCCTCCAGAAATTCAACCCTGTGCTGCAAAGGTTACTCTTGCTGTTAAAAATTCTAGAAATCAGAGCAGTTGTTGCTAAAGTTTCCTGCTAATTATTCAAGAAGATGATGCTTATATTCGTTTGCCATTCTGGATAGGGCTTCATTCAGAACTTCTTGTAACAAAAACTACTGTTTGCTTATTAAAAATAACTGACTGGCTTGAAAGGTACCTGGGAGCAGTCAGAGAGGGAACAAACATCATCTTTTTATTATTTCCAAGTGAAAAGGAAAGGTCGAAATTAGAGCTCTGGCATGTATTTGTTGAAGTCTTCATAAACAGTGCTCACACCACAATTGAAATTACAAATACCACATCTGTGAGATCCTTATTCTCTCATCGCTGCAGTGTTTGTAGTGTTAATGCTTGTTTCTGAAAGTGTTTTTTCTGAGAACCTTCAGACATATTTACTTGTTGTTACTTTCCTACTAGTGTCAAAAAGGTAATAAATTCCTCTGTTTTTTAACTTGTCTCTCTCTTTTAAATGTACCTATACGTAACTTTCTGGAAAAAAGAAAAAATCATTAGTATTTTCACCTAAAGAAAGGAATAATATGCTGGCAGTTTTCAAGTCCCCATTTAAGCTGCTGTCTTATACTTTCTTTCATATGGTAGCTCCTGAGCCAAATTCAATAGGGTCAAGAGTTCTGTACAATGAAACTGTGCAAAGTAAATGGTACCAGAATGACTGTGTCTCACAGCCTGTATTGCAAACCAATGGGGAAGCTGGCACTTTGAACTGAACTGTTTGCTGAATAGCAAATCTTCAATGGATTGCAATGTAATTTCTCCTCTTTGAAAAAACCCAATCTTTTAAAGTGAGGTGCAAGAAAGTATAGTTTCCTTCAAATAATCGGCTGTAGAAAGTAGATTCCCAAGCCTACATTGCTCATATTTCAATGCAAATTTGATCTATAAACAAAAATTGGGCACCAATAGGTAAAGATTTTCAGAAGTGTTGCATTTGTCCCAGATTCATCTGGGAGTTGTGGGCAAGGACTCTTCAGCCAGGTCCAGTGAGTGCCTGGGAAAGCCGGTAACTACAAACAACAAACACATCACTTTGCAACATCTTTCTGTGTTTCTGTCCTCAGGGTCTATTGGCTGTGAAAATTTCCTCCACTGTTTTGACATTTGCTTTACTATATAAACAGAAACATTCAGGTTTCTGTCTTCACTCTCTATGATCTTCAAACCCATAGAGGGCAGGAATAAACGGAGAGAAAAAATCTCTGTCTGATGCTGGGTAGCCTAGGAACTGCTGGGAAAAGTCGTCTGCTCTTCCACTACTACTTTATGTGCTGTGGAAGGAGGACAGGTTTTACTGCACTTGCTTCTTATTTGTGTTGTGTAGCCGGTCTGAAATTTGGTCTGTTGATGTCAGAGTTTTATAAACAGAGTTGGTACTGAATATTGGTGAAGTCTGAGCATAGGGAAGAGAGCAAAGCTGTACCTATAGACAAAAAATGCATGAAAGTGTGGAGAGTGAATGTGGAAGGAGGCAGACCTAGGGAGTCACAGGGAAGTTACGAGGCAACCAGAGCTGCAGCAGTAGCTGAGGACCCACAGGTGGAAAAAGCTACACCAGGCACGTGCAGCAAGCAGCTGTAAATCCATCTGTCACCACTCCATCATACTTGGATCCAGACGCTGGTCCCTGTATTTCGGAACTGGTGGTAGCACTTCTCAAAATGTAGCAGGCTTAGGGCTGCTTAGGGAAAAGAGCATATATGGTTCTTCCCCTGTGTCTTTGAGTTCAGCAAGGATTTTAGGCAAAGGGTCCTTTCTTACCTCTGCATCCTGTAATCTGTTGTCGTCGTCATTTCTCTTCGGTAGCAGATCATCACTGAGAGAAAATGAAGCAAATTCTGCATTTGATTTCCCATCTCATATGGTGAATTCCTCTGCTTCATATGTTGGTTGGGTGGTTGATGAAGAACACCAGGAGGGGAAAAAAGCAATTATATCCAGCACAGGCACTCACAGCTGGTATCACAGCTATGTATTTAAACTAATGGTTACAGTACTGCTGGAAAGCCAGAACATTTACAGTTTCCAGTCACTTTAAGCTCTTCCCAGTTAAAGTCACGATGTTCTTCATCTTCATAGTCAAGCCCCCAGATCTGTGCTTGAAGTAACCCTGTGCCCTGAGTCTCTCAGTCTCGGCTGTGCACAGATCCTACTTCACGTATTGTCAAATGACTACTCCAGAAGTAAAAAGAGGTATGAAACCTTTGTAATGTATTAAATTATTGTTAGGAGGTAACTCCAAATTAGACTGTGTAGGTAGGCAAAAGACAAGGAAATTTAACACTTTACAGGTTGCTGTAAAAGAAGTTGGTGACATTCAAGAAGGGAGTACAAACACTTAATAAAGAATTGCAATCTTGAAATCCATCGCTCTTTCTATCATCCAGAGTTGGGGCATTTCTCAAAGCCGGTTGCTTTCTTCCACGTCTTCTCACCCCACTGCTCTCCCTTCCCCTCTCTCCCATCCCAGCTCAGTGACCTGGAGAAATTAACACTGCCAGTTAAGAAATGGGAGGTGTAAGCAAACACGAAGTAATTTTGTAAGAACACAAATGATGTTTTGCAATTTCTTGTAAATCACTTTGGACATAGCTTTGGTAGGTTTGCAGCATGTGCGATCTCTGCTGGGTTGCAGAAGACCTGCACCTGTAGCACCATTGCCATCAGAAAATGCCCGTAGCCGTGGGCCTGATGGAGCTCTGCCCAGAGGGGGATATGTGATCGTATTCAACTTGATCAAGCTAGGTAGGACCCCATAGCAGTTTATCAGAAGAGCAGAGCTGGATAGTGGCCTTGTAGCTACAAGGTTAAATAAAGCAGGCCCTGAAATGCATAGGTGAGAAATGGGAGTGCTGCCACAGAGGTAAATCAATGGAGATAAAGGCGGCAGTGAGAAATACCACCACCTACTCCATTCCTCAAGTCCTGCGAGTCCCCAGCTTGCCTTGAACAAAGGTTTGTGTAATAAATGGCAACACAGGCTCTTGGCTCTGGAAAACTTCATTTTTACTGATCAGCAGCGGAGGTGAATCTGGAATGTGTTTTTCCTTTCCTAGGACGACCAAAGTCCAGCAAAGCCACTCCACTAAAAGTATTTGCAGCCTTTTGTTTTTCCCTCCATCCTTCACTTCATCTGCATGCCTGCAGAGCTATTAGGATTGCTGAGCGCTGGGGAGCTTTTTAGCCAGTTTGCCTCCAGTGTGTTGTGATGGAACCCGGTGTGGCTGGAGTGCCACCAGCCGTGCTGGGTTCGCCATGTCACAGCACCAGGAGCTGTGCCTGCTATGGGGATTGCGCGCCAGGTGGGCTTGAGAAAATATTTAAATACTGGTAGTAAGCAAACCTGAGAATCTGGTGACCCTTTCGTAGACAATTTATAGGTGGTGAAAGGTGAAATTAATCCATCTGTCTATAGTAAATGATTAATTAATTTGCTTTTCTCAAACTCTGGCCTGTGGTGAACAAGGCAAGCAAAAACTTCTCGTTTGAGTGCCAGCTACTGGGTCTGACATTGTCAAGGCTGAGATATTGATCTCCTGCTCCTGAGATCTGATGAATCTCAGCTCCAGGGTCTATCACCAGACTGCACATCCTCAGGATTACAGGCAGCTTTGATTTCTACCATCCCACAAGAAAGGCTGGGCAGCACCAGGTGTTACAGAAAGCCCAGGGAAGGGTGGTTGCTAGCCTCCAGCTTTGCTGTTTCAGCTTAGTCTGGAGGACCACATGGCTATCTGAACCTTGCAACACTAAATTAGTCCAGCCCTTCAGCCAGGGAAGGAGGGATTTGTTCACGCAGACAAGTGAATTATTAATACAATTTGCAAGAGGTAACCTCACTGAATCACTCATACTGCTGCTTCATTCTCTGTATGTAGGGCTGCAAATGTGGCAAGATTAATACAGAGCATCCATCATTTCCATTAATAGATGGCAGTGCTGTGCACATCCCTTGTGTGGTCTGCCTTTAATTATTTTTTAAGGTGGCCTCTGTATATTTCTTTGCAGTGAAGGCTGAAGTGGAGAATGGAGGTCAGGTCTGTGGACTGACTGATTAAACCTGCCCATCACACCTTCTGTACAGGGATCTTTCCAATGCAAATAATGCCATATAGCAGAAGAAACAGATCGGAAAATCATGTTGGTGCAGCCTGTATTTGTGAGGAGGCAGTCTTTGAATAGACTGGGGGGGGATGAGGTAAAGGGAGAAAAGAAGGTTTTTTTCCCCCCTCCAAAATGCAGAGGGAACACTGGACTGCCTTTTGTGGCTCCAAATCCTAGGTGCACCAAGGATGGAGAGACCAGTGTACTCTAAATATCCCTCTTTACTGCCCAGTTAGTGGTCAGGACTGCTCTCAATGCTTCAGTTTAATAATACAGTTTATAGTGCACGTTATATTTTTAAAAGGATGTCAGTTACCTGAGAATGAAATTACAAGAGCTCTGTTGCCTTTATCTGTCCTCTAGGCATCCAGTTGACTTCACAAGGTTTACATCATGTGCACCTGAAACACAGAAGGAGACTCGAGTTTACCAGATTATCACACCTTACCTTACATATTTCACACAAACATTAACATACGGTAGTCAATCCAGAACAAATATTTCTTGATTACTGCTGTGACCGAGAGGGAGATTGTTCATGTGAGGCCTATGTGCATACAGGAACACATGAAAAAGCAAAAATGAGTATTAAAAGTAGCAGTCAAATAAATTCACCCTACATGCAGAAACTTCATGAAGAGCATATAGAGAATGGTAGCAGGAACAGGACCCCTGGTCGAGACAGGAAGATAAAAGATCTGGGTCCACTAAAAAAAGCCTGAAAGTTGAACTCGAGTTTTTGTGATAAGTGTAGCCCCTTTTGTCATTAATATACAGTCTCTCTGTGTTTGCCTTTACAATGAACAGTGAGGAAAGACTGTATCCACTCTGTTACAAAGGATGATCTTGCCAAGGATGAAAACTAGTGCATGGTTTCAGATTTGTTCTTGACTCGCTTTCTCTGGCACCCAGAGATCCCAAGAGTGTTTTCACTTGTGATCACGAGTGTACGCGCCCACCTCTGTGTCTGCCATACAGCCATGGGCTGAGTCTGCATCACTGCAACGGACTCTAAGGACTCCTCCACCATTGTCTGGAAAGCGAGGAGAAAGGGGCGTATGTGAAGATACGCATTCCCTCTCTGAACCCAAGCTGTGACTTGGGCAAATGTCTGCCTGACGTCAGTGGAGCCGACATATGGCTGCTACTGCCAAACCCAGGGTGTCGAAGACATCCCTACAGGTACAGGTGCGTCAGATATCTCTATCTTTAATCTATCATCCCTAACTCTCTGTCTCTCCATAAGAAATCTTTTATGAGAGAAATACAAGACTGACAGATATTTGGTGAGAAGTGCTGAATTCTTTCATCACGTGATGTACTAAAAATGTAATCCCTTACACTGAAGAGCACTGGGAGCTACCTAAGCTTTAATGACTGGACCTCTAGTTATCTCCTGGTGTGTTTTAGCTGCTGCAAATTAGGGTGTTGTGAAATATGGAGAAAACTTCTTTGCAGAATATGTGTTTAATCCACTGTTCTGATCATCCCACCAGCTACTTGTACGCCACTAAATAATATCCAACCTCAAATGAACATGAGCTGCTAAGGGGTCATTAGAATTCCTTCTCAGTCCTGATCATTAAACAAACCATACAAGAGGCAGACTCCGTACCTGGAAAAAGTGGCATGTTAATGGAGATGCACCCAGCATAATTGCTGTCATCCATCACCCCTGCCCTGCTGATATTGACTAAGTGCGGCTAAATATTTAAATAAGCCATTTTTCTTCAGAAGCCAAAGGATTAGATGCAGCCAAATTTCTCAGTCTAGTCAGCAAACGATACAAATCCAGGGATTAAACAGGATTTGCTGGAGTGAATGAGAGCTGCTTCTGCATTATGCTTTATGAAAAAATATTCTTTGCTGCCAAGACTGTTGCTTGGGGCAAGGAGAGGAGGAGAGACAATTCTCCTTCTTATTGAAAGTAAGCAAAATAGAATTAATTCCTCTATACTTGACACTCTTGATCTACTTTGAAGGTGTAGTTAAAGGAAAATGTGGCTTTCCCAAGCCCCATTAGACACCTACACTTCTAAAGGTAAGACATTTGAAATAAAGATGTGGGGGTTACAAGGCTCCATGCATCTGTTTTGCTTCCGAGTCAGCTCCTTGGAAGGCTTGCAGGGTTACTATCAGTAAAATAGAAGAGAAATGCTTGTTGAAGTCATTTTTCGCTTGGATACATGTTCGCATGCTGCACTTTTCCCACATTTCCTATATTTGGTGATGGGATATTGAATTTTACTGGGTAAGGTAAGAGTCTCTCACTGAAGCACAACAGGTACTTGCAGAGGGAGACAAAGGGATTACAAAGGCAGGAAGCTGTATCTGCTGGGGCTGGGTGGGAATTTTTTGAACAGAATTTCTTTTTCTTTGGAATGTCTCAGTTCATTAAAGGTGAACGAAATCATTCACAGAAAAAATTGGTATTGATTTTTTTTTTTAATAATTCAAGTGTAAATCTCTAGGCTTTGGTTATTGCTTTTTTCCAACATAAAATAACTTGGTTTTATTCATTTGTCTTTAACCATAATAATATTATGGTTAAAAAAGTGAAGCAAAAAAGAAGAACAGAATGAACTGACCTGATGCAAATTAAATTGAACTGAAATATTTGAAATGGTACAAACCAAGAAAGTAAAAAATCTCCCTTGGAATCTTGAGTTTTCAAAACTGATTTGAGTTGAAAGTCTTATGCTGACCTGAACAGGAGCAGAATGCTGATACCTCCCATCACTTCACTCCTCATGTGGTAGGAAAAATCAGTTCCTTGCCCTTCTTAGGCATCACTTCAGCACTGTTTGGCAACTAGCAGGAGTGATTTGTGAATTATTTTCTCTGAAGTGTGAAATCCCCTTAAATCTTGCTGTTTCTGGTGGCTGCGCGTTGGTGAGGGGAGGAAGAAGAGATTTGCCTTTTAAGTGACAGCAAAAAAGTTTGCACATCCTAGAATTTTGTAGGTAGTGCCCTAGATTTGTTGGACTGACTGATCTGAAAGATGAGCAAAAGTCCTGTTCATTCACTGTAGGCAAGGTATGGATCTCCAGAAGAAATGCAATAAATGAATTGACCAGAGCTATTCAGTTTATGCAGTATTTGGGAAGACTTCTTTTCTCAGTATTTTGTTTCTGTTTACATATTCACAATAATTTTGTGTAGAATCTGAACTCAGATAACATCTGAACAGAACTCTGTTCTGAACAAAGTCTCAGAATACTACCTCTCACTGATGCCTCTGTTCAAGGATTGCATGTGCTCGTCTTGTCAGATCAAATATTACATACCTTTTCCCCTTGAATCAGTCAATGTCAGGGATCCAAACCTCGTGCCCATCTCTAGGGAAAGACAGCAGCATTTATAAATCATGGAGAAAAAGAAATTAAAATGGTAAGATAAATGTTCATCAGCTTAGGCTAGCAAGGGACTATGGAATGAGTATTTTCCCCTAAATGATGAGAAATAAGACTGTTTTACCTTTACATTACAGAGAGAAGGTTTTGATGGAAATTAATTAGATTATTCCTTATGACTTTATTGAAATTCTACTAAGATATCTAAATATGCAGAAGCCTGTTGCTTTACAAGGGAATTCAGTGTGTCTCATCTTTGTGAATTGATAGTGATACATAAATGTCAGCTTTATTGAACATGTCTCCACTGTCTGGCTATCCAAACAGTATTAATTAACTCCCCAAGTCCTGTTCCAGCATGCATTCGGACTCATTTAAAAACTTGCACTAGAGCAGTTGTTAGACAAATGCAGGCTAGAAATATGGTGCACATATTTTAGTGAGAGTAATTAAACACTGAAATGAATTACCCGGTGGCAAGGTGGATGCTCCATCATTTGAAGTCCTTAGCTCACGGCTAAATGTCTTTGTAAAAGATGTGTCATAGCTCCAGCAGAAGTTACAAGCTTCAGGATGTGATGTCTGTAGGACACACTTATGTATTTACAGCTTCACTGAGCAGAGTCTGTAGGACAGTTATTCATGTTCTGTACACCAGTTACAGAAATTACTGGTGGGACAGAGCTCTCCTGCTAGCTGGGAGTAGGACCCAATGCTTGGCCATTTCTCAGGAAAATTCTTAGTACCTGCTCCCCACAGTGAAATCAGCTGGCCAAAGCGTGAGCTTGCTTTTTCTCCATATTTGTCACCAGAGCTGAGCAGAACGCTAAAATCTGTTAAATGTCATCAAAATGGAAAACATTTCAGAAACACTTTAAGCTCTTTTTTTTTTTTTTTTGCCTGTTCTGTGAGCTCTTATTTTGACTGAAGGAAGTCTGGCAAACCTCAGTGGGGGTTAGCCCAAAAAAGTTGTGAATCAGTGAAAAGAACAAACTTCTTTGGATTTCATCTGCAGGAAGTAACAGGATTTCACATAAAATTGTGCATCTGGGGAGGGATCAGAAACTCTTTTGTGTGGTACCTGTTTGCTGATGTCCTTTTTCTGCCCAGCTGGATGAAAAGACTGTACCCACACAGGCCAACTTACTGAAAGGAAGGGGGTAGGTAAAATACAGCAGCCAGGTTAGCAATACAGGGATGTACAGGATGCAGCCTTCAGGTGCTCAGCTTTACACGGAGAATCCAGAAACATCCTGAAGCCAAACACCTGGGGAAGGAGCAGCCAGGATGCAGCTCTGTACGATCCCCTGTGCAGGTCGGTGTCAGATAAGCTTGTCTCAGCCTAGCTGAAAGCTGGCGGATAATGTGATTAAACAATAAGCATTTTGTCACAGTAATGAATCCTGGCATCCATCTTTCTGATATGATTAAATCAGTCTGGAGACAAATTCTTCGTTTCTGACACCAGGTCACTGCACAAATATGCAATCTGTTTGTTGGTTTTGGTGTTTTTTTTTATTTAGATACTTAGTTAAGCAAGGTGCCACAGGCAGTAACGAGGTCACTCAGGATTAATTTCTATCACGGTAAATGGCAGGAAGAGTCAAGCATTTTCATTTGCTCAGCTATGGATGCTGATGAGTCTCTGCCTGGCAAAATGGTGGCTGGTTTCTTTCTCCGGAGAGGGCACTCACTCTTCATGCACGCACACAAAGAAATACGTTGTTCCCACTTTCTCGATGTTCCTTGACTCCAGTCATTAATAATATCATGTAAAGCCCAGTGTGACGGTCTGAACAGGATTATGCCATAAGGTATGCAGAAAGCTGTTACAGGGCCTTTCATGGCAGTTCTGATGCTTGCAGGTTAAAGGCGGCTTTCCAAATACACTATCAGCCGTTCACAATTAACTTAGTTATTGATGGCACTCCATAAATGTTTAAAAACACTGAAGGAGAAGTAATAAATGGTTGATTTGTTTTCTTGACTGCAGCTGCTGCAGGCTTGCGCTGTTTGTGTATAATTCTTTATTCCACTTAACACCAGTGGATACATCTTCTCTTACCTCCCTGCCTTTTAAACTAGGCTAATGAGATATCTTCTACATTTACTGTGGGATAAAGAAAACTGCCTGCAGTTCAGTCCTGACAAAAAAAAAATCCAGCAGACCAGCACCCAACTTCATCTGTTTGTTTCTTGGGGATTTAGGGGATTACTCAAATTCCACCTGTGGAAATGTGGACAGGCTTCTCATCTTCCAGCATGTCACTTTTACAAACAGTGCTTTAGCCCGGAAGTTTTTACCATCTCCTGAAATCTGATTTCAGGTTCTTCCCTGGCCACTGTACTTCTCTTGAGGATTTGGGGTGATAAACAGAAACTCTTCGCTCTGCCATCTGTGGAGTGCCTGGCATGTGTTTCCAATCACTAATGCACACATATATGTACTCATCCCTCCTCCAGACACCTTGTAAATCCAAAATCATCTGGTCTTTTCTACCGATATAATCTGGGTCTTCCTTTCATTCGTATAAGGATCTGCGAATACAGTTTGCACTCAAGTGCAAATCTCAGGAGTTTAATTGTTGATGCACAAATCTTTGTCTTGAACCTAGTACTTTCTCTTTGGTAGCCACTGTAGTAATTCACAGGGCACAGAATACAAGTTTGGTTATGAGTTTGAAAAGAGAAAAAAGCACCTGTGTGATCAACAAGAAATTATAACTTTGGTGTTGTGGAATCAGCAGGCAACACTGCTGTGTAGATTAAAAATAGCTGTCCTTGCTTCATGTCCTTTTTCACTTGCAGCAATAGTTTTAGACTCTTCTAATCACTCAGTTTTCTTTCCTGTGGGCTGGCAGGGGCATCAGCTACTGTAAAAAATAGTCTATTCAGTGGAATACATCTCCTGTGAAGGACAAGATGTTCTTCTTTTCGCTTCAGAAAAATCTCTGGAAAAGGGAACTGTTTGGTAAAAATAATTTCAGAGTTGCTGTATGCTTGATTGTGTTTGTACTGGTTTATGGTGCGCTTTCCCCTTCTGCCAGCCCTCAGGGCACTAAAGGCCCCACGCACTAATGGCTCTGCACCTTATAGCTAGACAGGAGAGATTGGTAATAGCAATAAGCTCTCTGCTTGCAGCTGAGCTCCTCTTCACTCTTCATTCAGTCGCAGAAAACCATGGCACCTTGTGCCCTTGGCGCTGGATGACCGGCGGGGAAGGCTTGGTGTGAGATGCCTGTGATGGCTCCAGCTTCTGCCTGCCCGCACCTTTCCCAGGCTGCTTGTTCCTGTGAAGGTCTCGACTATTTGTGGAGTAAATCAGGGAAATGCCACAATCCATGATGTTTACCGAAATAATCCAGGTTGCAAGCTGTGGTGGTTCATCATCTGCTGCCCACAGGCAGGATGCAGTGCAGGGAGAGCCCTGATGGCCTCAGAACTGGCTCCTGCGGAAGTGGTGACATTCACATTGCTTCTTCAGTAGTGACAATCCCAGCACTTGGGGTTAAAGACAGTCAGATGTCAGCTGGTGCACCTGGGAAGGAAAATTACTGGTGGGACCCCTGAATGGGAGATTCTGTCTTGGATGATGGTGGCTCTGGGATAGACTTGGGAGTCATTGTGAGCACCGACCACAAAGTGAGCTCTCAGCTCTGCAGCAGCAGGGCAGCCCTGCCTGTGCATGAAAAGAATCACGTGGAATTAGGGGAGTAACCTCACTTCTGTCCTCAGGACTGTAGTGAGGGCTGCTGGAGGTCTGCATCCACTTCTGACATTGCCTCTTCAGCAGTGACAAGAAGATCTTATGCAGGCCTCAAAGAAGCCCATAAAAATGATTCAGGGGATGGGAAACAAGTTATATGACCTGGAGCATTAGCTTATTAAAAGATGGAGAGGAGATTTTATCGTTCTTTTTATAAACCTGTACATGGAAAGGAGTCTTGAGAGTCAAGAGCCTTTTGACCTTGCAAAATAGAGCCTAACAAGAAGGCTGCAAGAGGAGTGTGGAGAAATTCAGCCTTGAAATGAGGCAGCATTTCCTAGCAGCCAGACTGAGCAGAGCTGACTGTGGCCTTGCAAGCGGATTGTGTATAATCAGATTCGGTATATTAAAAGAATTTCCATCCAATTTTGGTGAGAACCTGTCTTCCTTGTCTGTTAGTGCTGGCAGGAGCCCAGGTTGCCGGAATGCCCAAGCTGCCGCCGAAGGCTCTGAACTGCAGGCCCGCAGCACCATCCCGTTCCTGCTGCCGGGTTACGCTCGCATGTCCCTGCTCCCCAGGGCAAAGAGCAACGCTCGTGCCGCAGAGCTGGCACACGCACAGAGGGTCCAGAGCATTTGAACTCTGCCTTCTTGACTTTATTTGAAGTTTTTTGAACTTTAATTGAGGTGCAATCCTGGACACTTTAAACAAATTCAAACCTCTCGCTGTGTAGTAGCAGCAGCAGCCAGGCAAAAGAAACAGGAAACTATGCTTCTCTTTGGAGGCTATTTTTTTTTTTCATCTGCTTAAGTGGAGGCATGAATGGAGGCACCAGGCATGAATTTAACCCTTTCACTATCAGATAGAAAATTATAGATGTGACTACTTATCCAGAAAAGCCTCGCTGCAAAGCGGAAACATCATGTACTGACCTTCTGTAGAAAGGAGACCAGAAAGAAAGGCAAGGCAGGTCTCTGTTTAGTTTCAGTTCTTTGTTCTTTTCCCTTTTTTCTCCCATTTCACTTGCCCAGCAGCTTAGCTCTAAACAAAGTATCAATACATCCCATTGCATTACACCAGGGACACATTTGACCCATTTATTTTTAAGTGCTCGTGCTCTCTTTTCGGTATCTGCTCCAATGTGTGCTGTTAAAACACCGCTTCATTAAAGAAAAAGGTTTTTTGAAAAGGTGCCTATGTGTTAAAGAACACGTTGGGAGCTAATGGGGGCTTTCAGGGGACTTGACTGTACCAGTGATAATTGAAACAAACAGATCTCAGTGGCCTAACTAATTCAGTGGAGCTATATTCCTCTCCCTTTTATATTATACATGCAGTAGCTGAGCACTCCCCAGCTCCCCACTGGCATTAAGAGACGCTTACAGCTGTTCTCCTCTCCCTAATAACGGCGCTCTGTAGAGTTAATGGTGGGCTCCGAGGGCCTGATGAAGTGCTGCGGGGCTCCGACTATGCCAGCCAGAGGACTTGCCATATGCCTGGGGAATTTCACCTCTGTTTAGACTCAATTCAGCAGAAACTCCCAAGGTGAAATTCCATTTAGGTCGGTACATTTCTACACTAACAATTATAGTTATATGGTGAGTGCTTTCTTTTATTTCTGCTGGGCTGGTGTCTGTTGTATGTAACCAGATACACACTGCCTTCACCCCTGCCGTGGTGACCCCAATAGCAGAAGGAGAAAGGAAATTGAGATTCAAATGGGGAAAACTTTGGTTCAAACAAAAATAAGTAAGTAAAAACATGAGAAAAACCAAAGGCTTTTTGTGCTGAATTTCTCTGCTGCTGTCCTCACAGAGCAAGGAGTAGTAAAGTAGTACACCTTTCTACCTGATACTCTCAGATCAGTCTAAGATAACCTATGGAGGACGCTGGATTTATTCTAATTTTATAGAAAAGCAGAAAATTATAGATAATATATTAGATATATAGAATATATAGATAGATAGAAAGCAGAATTTGTGTTCATCATAGTCATTACTAAGCATAAGCAACAAAGCCCAAATGAATCAGAAAATATCTAGGCAAGATGGAGAGAAAGTGTCTTCCCTAAAAACTGTTCTGTCTGTTTCTACAGAGCCTTGGACGGGTGGTCGCAGCACAGTGTGCTCCGCGAGTCAGCTGCCGACCCTACACATGGTGCCTTTGGCTGGCCTGTGGAGGACGGTCTCTGGTCATGCTGCATACAGAGGGACGGGTCCCCTTTTCCTCCCAGGCCCCACCAGCACCCATTTATCCCAGCAGCCAGTGAGCATCAGGATCTGTGGAATTTGTTGCTGACAGACAGAGCCCCAGCACAGTTACTGCCAGGGCTGCAGCACAGAAATATTCTGCAGTACCCCAGGTGTATGTTACAGGTAGGTTACGTTTTCAAGCTTTCCTTCACAACCACAGAACTGCAAATTTCATGTATTCATTTGCTTGGACTCTTCTTTTGTTATTCTGCTAATTGTTCTGTGTTTTTCAGAACAATGAGGCTCAGGTCTGCATCCAGTTATAAAAATCCAAACTATCGATAGTTACCTGTGTCCTTAACGAAGCCCTGGACATGGTAAGATTTTCTAACCTCTAACTACCTATCAGTGCAACAACTTTAGTTTAGAAGGTTTTTATTCTCAGAAACCCCTAAACTATATGGGTTTACTTCTAGGTGTTTCTCTTGTGCACTCTTGGCAGATTAATTGGAGAAACCGCTTGCTTAATCGGAGGTGGAAGGAAATCTTCCCACCTGCACTCTGTTGGCCTGAGTCAGAGAGCAATTCTGCTTGCACCAGTCCTTGTCCTTCCCTCACTCCATCTGATGTCCTGGGGAGCCCAGGATGTCGAGGTTGCAGCTCAGGCAGCGTGAGGAGGAGGCAGGGAGTCACGTGCATATGGAGCCCACCACCAGCTTGTCCCTACGGCTCTCATTGGCACTGCACAGAGCTGGCAAGTTGGCCGTCATGTTGTGATGGGTGGTGGCAGCCCCAAATCTCCCCAAGGTATTGGCTGAAGCAGTGCTTAGAGCAACTCAGCAGAACCAGCAGCGAGGTGGCTTTGCAGACGTCTATCAGGAAAGACATACAGCAGGCTTTGGCCCCTTGAGGGGCTTCAGCAGCAGGATTCAGGAGACTCTGGGACTGGGTATGGTACAGGAGGTCTGTTGGTGCCATCTACATCTACCTGGGTGAAAGTGACATTTACAAACCTGAAGCTATTTGTATAGGTTTTGCCTCCTTTCAAATCCAATGCTGTATGCAGCTACTGTCAGCATGGAAACTTGTCTCTGACCTTTTGAAACCGTGACTTCTATCAGTCATGTCTCTCACTAATTGCTGCTGCAGTTCTTGGCCCTGGGTGGAAGGAAGCGAGTTACAAAACTGCCCTTGAAAAATATAAATTATTTTAATTACAGTCAACATGCACTTAATGTGAAACACACTGAAATAAGTTTCCAGCTGGCCTTTTTAACTGCATCTATAAAATACACAAGCATATCTTGGCTGTGCACAAGCTGGGAGTGCTTGGGGGGGGGGGGTTTAC
>Ga0065711_1003887_pt1 | contig 52954 bp, 33 predicted proteins | sample Hoacrofraction12_FD_59098 | JGI IMG/M metagenome (GOLD analysis project Ga0065711, IMG submission 59098) | Hoatzin crop microbial communities from Cojedes, Venezuela - Epithelial fraction 12 v2 (version 2) | ecosystem: Host-associated > Birds > Digestive system > Esophagus > Crop | place... | reverse complement strand
CCTGGACAAGGTCCTGTGCAGCCTGCTGTAGGTGACCCTGCTTCGGCGGGGGGGTTGGACTAGATGACCCACAGAGGTCCCTTCCAACCCCTACTATTCTGTGATTCTGTGACTCCCAGCCCCTATCAGGAACTAACCCCTTTGTATGGAGATGCAAGACTCTCTGCTTCAGTTAATTTAGACAATAGATAAGCACTGTTTTTCCAATGCACAGCAGCTATTAGGTAATGCCACTTCTATTAAAATCTCTTTTAACCCCTTCCTTCAGTACTTTGTGATATTTTCCTCACTTTTCTCAGGAAATACAATATTTAACCGAAGCTGCTAGATGCTGACTGGCTCTACCAGTTATTAGTGTATATATCCTTACGGCTGCAGTCATACCATGCACCTCAAAGTCTCTGGTAAGCTGGCTGGTCTCCTTAGGCTGCAGGTGTAACCAGAAGAGAAATGGGAATAGAGTAGTGGTCTGACTCGTTCCTCCAGGCTGTTCTCACTGGACTGTTCAGAGCACTGAAATGAGCCGTGTTTGAGTTGCCTATGGAGGAACCTGCAGAAGGTAGCTGGTTAGGTTAGCTGCTTCATGTTAGGTGTCTCCTGATTGTTCTGAAGTATTTTTGAAATAATTTTTTATTTAAAAGACTGTGGAAAGGTGCTGCAGCTACAATAATGAGGCAGCTTTCGACTACTCCTTTGTTAAGCTGAAACATTGGCTTTTAAATATAAAATGTGTTGAGAGGAGTCTTCAAGAAATTTTGCTTTCTGATACATCCTTATGCCGTAAATTCTTCTGCATTTCTTACTTAAAAATTCCTTTAAAATGTTACTGTATTAATTGGCAGAGTGAAAGCTTCTATGCCTACCTCGATTATTTCTTGGCATGGAAGTGTAGCAGGCCCTGCTCTGAAGAAGTTGATAATTCCAGGACATTAATATGGGGTGTGAAGGAGCAGAAGATTATACAGTCAAAAAGACACGCAGATTGTCTTAATCTTTATTTTCCTGTCTGTGGAACCATGCTGCCTTTTCTGCTTGTATAATTTGTTTTGGTATTACTGCTTGTGTGTCAAACTACTGATTTTCTTAGAAAGATTTGATACTACTAAAAAACCCACTATTTTTAATCCTTTTTCAGTGGTGCTGTTAACGGAAGTCGACAAACTCACTAAAGATGCTCAGCATGCTTTGCGAAGAACAATGGAGAAATACATGGCAACCTGCAGGTTGATCCTGTGCTGCAACTCCATGTCAAAAATTATAGGACCTATTCAAAGCAGATGCCTGGCTGTACGAGTGCCTGCTCCCAGCATTGAAGATGTATGTTGAAACAGAAGCCAAAATAGGTTATTTTTTTCTTGCTGTGGACTTGAGAAATATTTTACTTCCACAAAGTGACTTAGTTTTTCTTTGTGATGGGTGTCTTGTCAAGCACGTCTTGTGAAAGACTGGTCCATCTCTGGACCAGAAATGTTTAAAATTGGAGAATCTATGGGTGCTAAACTGTATGTTAAGTGTTGCATTCCCTGCTGTCTGTTTCCCATCTAGATCTGCCATGTCTTGTCCAGTGTGTGTAAGAAGGAAGGCCTGACTCTTCCTCAGGAACTGGCTCAAAGGCTTGCGGAGAAATCTGGCAGGAATCTTCGGAAAGCACTACTGATGTGTGAGTCCTGCAGAGTGCAACAGTAAGTTACTGCTAAAAATTAATGTAAATCATACTTTCAGACGCATGAATGAACTTCTGAGGCTTTGTTAGAATAGATGATGATTTGCTTTGATTTTAATTTTTTAAGAGTACTTTTGTTATATAGGTATCCTTTTACTGCTGATCAAGACATTCCTGAGATGGACTGGGAGGTTTATTTGAGAGAAACTGCGAATGCTATTGTTGGTCAACAGACACCACAAAGGTGGGTGAATACACTTGCTTGCAGCTATAAATTTGTTTTCTGGTGTACTCTCAAACCTAAAAAAGTGGCATCTTTACTGTAGTTACATGTAATTTTCTGGCATTTCGACTGTAACTGGTACTTTGCAGTCAGAGGAAGCGAGCTTTAAAATTATCAAAGGAGACTGAATGAGCTTCAGGAGTCGAAACAATTGTTAGTTTTCTCTGCTGAAGCTTTGTAATCAAAAGTGAGCATAAGCTTAGTTGTGTGTTGTGCTGTCTGTCTTTTGGGGGGGAGGTTGGTTTTATTTAAGGCTTCTGTTTCACCAGCTTTAGCATAATACACCTTTGTAAACAAACTGGAAATGAGAAATCATTGCCTTTTTTAAGCACATTAGGAGTTGCCCCCTTTATCCATCTTGGTGTTATATACATGGCCTGATCCTTTCAGTCTGTTCATATTACATGAGATGCCACTTAAGTTCTTGTATTAAATTTAAATCCTTGTAGCCTCTGACCTCCCGATATCAAAAGTTGAGAATTGATTAGGAGGCAGAAAGTGATGGAGTTACCGACTTACCCCTCTCTTGTAAACAAGGAAGACAGAAAAACAGCATAATAGAATCTTGTAGCTGTAATAAAGTTTTTGGTGTCTTCTCACTAATCTTAAGCGTGAATAATAATTTGTATATGAAGAGAAATTAAAGGGAGACAAGCCTGAGACAAATGCTCGTAGACTTGTAGCTTCTAGATTAACTGATACCATTGTAACTAGAGTATATGTAATTTACCTTACTGTTTTGAATAAAAGGTGATGTGGAGCATTTGAGTTGAAACTACTGACTTGTGCAGTGCTTTTGGATTTAAAATAACACACAAAACCAGAAAAGAACAACTTTGCTTGGGTTGACTTTTTTCCCTGCAGCATATTTCACAAATAGCGAAAGCACATTAGTATGCTTTGGGGACATACTTCTGATATTTTTTGGTGTCTTTCCAACAGGCTTTTAGAGGTCCGCGGACGGCTTTATGAACTCCTGACACACTGCATTCCTCCTGAGATTATAATGAAGGTAATTCAGCTGTCTAGCTCTTAATCTGTTATAAATATTAACTCTATGATGGTCTCGCTTTTGATTTTTTTTTTTTAAAAAGACACCAGAATATCACAAATTGTCCAAATACTGATGAAAAGCTGTGTCCTTTCCAAATAGACATGAGTGATCAAAAGATACTTTTCTCTTGCGTTTCTTTTTACTCAAGTAACCAAAATAGTTTGAGTTATCACTCTGAAGCGGTAATTAAAGACCCTGTTCCTGCAAACACTGATGCGTAGCCTTCGCTTCTCGTGATCCTCAATCAATTAATACTAGACTGTGTAGTTCGGTTCATGCCTCGATATGTTTAGGCATGATGGTTTTGAGTTGTGTAGATTTTGGGGACAGGAACATTCTGTTCTCTAGTTTGGAAAATGTAAATGTCTAGTTTATTTTTGTTGCAGGCTTCCTTGTTCACACCTCTGTTGAATGGTTTACTAAAACTTGTTCAGTGATCACAGAACAGCAGCATCATAGCTCAGTAAAACAAAGGAGGATGTGCTTTGTCCCCCTGAAGACTTCTCAGGCCAGTTTATGTATTGAAGCATAAACATATTTTATGGGCTAATTTTGATATGGATTGCTTTGTTTTGTAAAATTTTGTTGTGAGTTCATTATTTGCTGTGTCCTAATGGACAGATTTGCTGAAGGATGCTAGACCAGCAGGTCTCTTCAAAGATGCAAGTCATCTTGGGAGGAAGCAAGCAAATGGGACATTTATGTTTTTATTTTAGGCAGGATGAAAGGATGCTGAAGACAACTAGAGCAGAACAAGGATTAAAGCTAATGTTTGCAAGTTACCCTAGGTGTACTTTACCATCAGACAATGAATGGTAGCTTAGTGGATCCTCCAGTGCCCTGTTTGAGAAGTGATGTTGTCAGGCCAAAGGTGGTTGTTCTCTACCTGCTCCTTCTTAGTAAACTTGGAATGGCATAGAGATACTTCTCACTCCGGAGTGTTTTAATAGAGATGGATTTGCAGTGATTTTATTGCTGTCTTGGATCTAAAATTATGCATTTTTGTTTTTTGTAATGACTGAAGTATTGTTGTAAAGTACCTTGTGTGTGTCAACACGTGTGTGTATACAAGTGTAAACAGATATACTTAAAATTTAAATAAGCCCTTTCCTTGTTGTTTATTAACGTTGTTCCTCTTTGTGCTTGATGCTGTCGAGATAAGAAGTGATTTTAATATACTTGCTATCTTGGTAAAATTTCTCCTCAGGGCCATATGCCTGCATGCAGTAGAGGTTGTAGTATTTGGAGATGAGGGTAACTTACTTTATTAAGGTATAAGTAGCTCCGATACATGATTTTTCCATCTAAGAACACAATAGGTAACATCTATTTGGACATGAGGAGTTTATCTTGAAAGAAGGTTCTGAAAAGACATGGTGCTTTGAATGTAGTTCTGTCAAATAGGTCACGTAATGATTCTTGAATACCTTTTCTGCTGTATTCATGAGTGAAATACTGGTCATAGCTTGGGTATTTTCAGAGAAATTAGGTTATCCTCTTAAGAAAAAAATATATAGTTTTTCAAATACTGTCCTGCTTTTTCACCTTTTAGGGCCTTCTGACAGAACTTCTAAATAACTGTGATGGACAGCTGAAAGGAGAAGTTGCACAGATGGCAGCCTTCTATGAACACCGCCTGCAACTGGGCAGCAAAGCCATTTATCATCTGGAAGCATTTGTAGCAAAGTTTATGGCAATTTACAAGAAGTTTATGGAGGATGGACTAGATGAGATGATGTTCTAACCGTGATGCCCAAAGTCATACACAGGATGTTGTGTCATGATGCCAGTAATGTTGCAAACGTTGTCTGGTTGTCCATGCTTGATTGCATGAGGGTCTAGTTCAAAGTCAAGTATTTTATTTTGCTATTAATATAAAACACAGGGAACTAAAGAACAATGGTTGTTCAGTTTTAGAGACCAACTGGATTGTTTAACAGCCACAAATCCATTTTTAGATCCATACAAAATACATTAGCCATTCAGAAAGACAAGTTGCCTTAAAAGATGTATAAGGTCATAGTTGCTTTGCAATATTTGTAAGCTGACATTAAGAAGAGAAAATATGGATGGTGTATGCTTGCTTTTTGATTATTCGTGGGCAAGGCTGTAAACAGAAGATGGTTCTTCCATGTTGTGGGAAGTTCCACTTTGAGCATGTGTGTTCTGCCTACTGATTTATGTATCTCACTCTGTCTGGCTTCTTTTGTTTTAGCCACACTGTTTTCTGTGGTGTGCTGACACCAGAATGTTTTCTGACTATTGTTTGAAAGCAGTTGCATTGAAATTGTGGATGAGCAATACTTTTGTGTTGCTTGTAAGTGGAACATTTTGTTTAGAAGGAATATACCCCTATAAAGCAAGGCCACTTGCTGTCTGACACTTTCGGGTTCACGTCAACATACATAATGCTGTTCAGGTAAAGATTGTTCCTTTGGCTGTGGTTTAACCAAGGGTAAAGTTTCAACTTCTGACAAATATGCTTTCACCTCTTAAATTGATATGTGACATTTTTAAAATGGAAAAATAAATTGTAAAAACATGAACAACAAATGAAATGCTGAATTAGTGTTTTACACTGTCTGTGCCTACCTAGGTATGTGCATTCATTTGCTTTGGTGTAAACTGTCTTTCAGAAAGGTGGGACATACCCCTCCAGTGTAAGGCTAAAGGGAGGCAGTGAAGTTTAAAAAACCCCAAATACATAGAATCACAGAATGGCAGGGATTGGAAGGGACCTCTGTGGGTCATCTAGTCCAACCCTCCTGCTGAAGCAGGGTCGCCTACAGCAGGCTGCACAGGACCTCGTCCAGGTGCGTCTTGAATATCTCCAGAGAAGGAGACTCCACAACCTCCTTGGGCAGCCTGGTCCAGTGCTCTGTCGTCCTCAGAGGGAAGAAGTTCTTCCTCATGTTCAGACGGAACTTCCTGTGCTTCATTTTGTGCCCTTTGTCCCTTGTCCTGTTGCTGGGCACCACTGAAAAGAGTCTGGCCCCATCCTCCTGACACCCACCCTTCAGATATTTATAAGCATTTATGAGGTCCCCTCTCAGCCTTCTCTTCTTCAGGCTGAACAAGCTCAGCTCCCTCAGCCTTTCCTCATAGGAGACATGCTCCAGTCCCATCATCATCTTCGCAGCTCTCTGCTGGACTCTCTCCAGTAGTTCCTCATCTTTCTTGAACTGGGGAGCCCAGTACTGGACAGAGTACTCCAGATGGGGCCTCACCAGGGCAGTGTAGAGGGGAAGGAGAACCTCCCTTGACCTGCTGGCCACACTCCTCCTAATGCACCCCAGGATCCCATTGGCCTTCTTGGCCAGAAGGGCACACTGCTGGCTCATGGTCAACCTGTCATGCACCAGCACTCCCTGGTCCCTCTCCACAGAGCTGCTCTCCAGCAGGTCCGCCCCAAGCCTGTACTGATGCATGGCGTTGTTCCTCCCCAGGTGCAGGACCCTGCACTTGCCCTTGTTGAGCCTCATCAGGTTCCTCTGTACCCAACTCTCCAGCCTGTCCAGGTCACACTGAATGGCAGCACAGCCTTCTGGTGTATCTACCACTTCTCCCAGTTTTGTGTCATCAGCAAACTTGCTGAGGGTACACTCTGTCCCTTCATCCAGGTCATTGATTAATAACAGAAGCAACAAAATTAAAAAACAACCCCGTAAAATAATAAAAAACCCCAGCTGACACCACTTTTGCCCATTTATGCTGCAAGTCTTTCACACGTTATGCCTATGTGTCATCTATGTATTAAAATGACTGAATTCATGCCCTTTGTTACTTCAGTCTGCTAATTAAGGCTATTAATAGATAATATTAGAGGATTAAGTGAATTAAATAGTTTCACATCCCCCCTCATTTTTTTTTTTAGCAGGGATGGGTTTAGTATTTGACAATTTTTGTCAGAGCTAGTTATGCAAAATGGCTCTTTTTTGGAAGCTAGGGCCCTCCCTCTAGTAATTGACAAAGAAAGAATCTCACTAGTTAGTAATAACTCTGTCACCGCCTTTAAAATGTACAAAAGGCAGAATTAATTCTTGAAGAGGTCAAGTCACTGCCATGCTCAGGAACTTGACCATCCCACGTGTGGTGTTAACACACAGCTGGTCTTCAGATTCATTCGCAGTAAGACGGTGCCGGCCTGCTTCAAGCTCAGCTGGTCTCCCTAAAACTGAAGCAGTCTAGAAGATGGATTTTTTTCTTCCATCTGTTCTCGTCACCCAAACCCACAGTACTGATATCTTGTCAGGGTGTAAATGCCTTGACTGTCAGAGATCCTAGAAAACCATTAAATTGTTGAGTGATAGTAGAAATGAGTGCTTAAGTCCATTGCAAAGAAGAGCACAGGAATGGTAGATGGGGCATAACTGCTGTGTGTACAAATTGCCTGCTCTTTGAGGAGCCTAGGCTTATCTACTAATTTTTAGAAGCTGAACAAACTTTACCATTTCCCTTTTGCCAGTATAGCATGCGATGAAGCAGAAGCGTGAGTTCAAAAGATGATGAAACACTTCACACACACACCCTCCTGCAAAAAAAAACAACCCCAAAAACCAAAGGGGGAGAAGAGGAATGTATGTAGGGGTTTGTGAAATGCAGTTGGAATGCGCAGGGCCAGTGCTGATGCAGAGGATGGAGCGGCAGGGCCTGGATCGTAGGTTTGTTGGTTGGAGGAGGCAGAGGAGCGGCTTGGTGTTTCAGAAGATCTCAGCAGCTTTATCTAGGAGGCTGAAAGCCCAACATAAACCCCTCTGTAGGTGTTCTTGCTGCCTCTTCTTGAAGTTTTATTTTTATCATGTTCTACCTGGGATGAATCAAGAGTAGTCAAGAATGGAAAAATTGGACAACGATCAGGGGTCACTGACAGAGGAAATGGCTATCACTGTTCTCAAAAGCCAGGCTTTCCCCCTGCTGATCTTACTACTGCTTCTGTCTTCCACAGTCTAGAATACACAAATTTAAACACACGGGCACAGTATCTCATAAGTCTCTGCACACATTTTTTCCTTCCTACAGTAATTTTTAAGGCAATTTTGCCTTAGTAGCCATAACAGGCTCCCCAGGGAATTGGCTATGGCACCAAGAGTTCAAGGCCTGTCAGAGTTCAAGGATCATCTGAACGATGTTCTTAGTCATATCATTTAGCTCTAGGTAGTCCTACGAGGAGCAGGGAGTTGCACTCGATAATCCCTATGGGTGCCTTCTGACTCGAGAGGTTCTATGGTAACGATTAGTAGGTGTTGTGCCTTTTGCGATAATCTGAGAGGCCAACCGCCTTGGATGCTGCTTCCCCTCCCTTTCGGGTAGCGGTAGTGCTTGCTTAGAGGCAATGTGGTGCAGAACTGAGGTCCTGGGCTGTGCTGGAGGAAGCGGGGAACCAGTAACCCCCATCCCTCGTGCTGTGCATGGCAAATGGGGCTGATGGGAACGTACGAGAAGGTGGCTGTCAGAAACAAAAAGGGGTTTTCTGCCATTTTTTCCTCTCCTGAGGCCACCTTGTAACCCTTTTACTAGAAAATCAGAACCTTAGCCTGGTGAGTAAGGGTGTCTTGGGGTGGGCACAGCTGCCCCCGCAGCCTGTATACACACAGCCCAGCAAAGGCGCAGTGCTGGACCTACGCTGAGCAGTGCACACCTGCTTCACAGATCAGTGGGAGAGGCAGTGCAGATAGACTTTCAAAAACTGAATAGCACAGGACCAACCTCTAGATGATCCATTTCTTCAACTGATTTCATCTTTTGAGACCTGCTTAGAATTGCTTCTGAATTGCATGCTGAGAGGATTACCCCTGCTTTCATCCAGCGTCACCTCCTGCTAGTTCCAAATGAAAGCTCCAAGCTGCTCCCACCGAGGTGGGACTTAAGCACTGAACAAGTCTAAGAGGTTGCCCAGGAGTCAGCTCCATGCTAGCACAGAAAGCCAGAGGTGAAACTGATTTAAAAAAAAAGATCAAGAAACTAAAGGGAGCAACTACTTTAGTTAAAACTTTCTCTGCTCTGCAAAGATCAGCTGTGCAAAGGGTGAGCCGTGCGTTCGGACTTTATTCACTGTTTCTGAAGTCCGAGTGTTAACTCCTGTGGGAAACATTTTTTTAAAAATCTTGTTATTTTTAGACATGCATGGTAAACAACTCTACTTGAGCATTAATCATAACAAACATATTGTCCGATTGGAAGGCTGATATTTAAAATGTATTTCATTACATAAATTCATATGAGCAAAGCTGACATGAGGAATGTCCCCTTCTCTACGAAAGATGTACCCTGATTATCGCAGGCTAGAAGGTAGGGTAGATAAGAGAAGAGTTTGTTATCACAAATTTTCCTTCCAGTGCAGGGAATTCAAGATGATTACAGTTCATTGATATAAAATAATAGCTGTAATTTGTCTTGTTGGAAAGAGCTCTGCTATGCCTGAGCAGCCTTTAATCCTTCTTGCTTAACATTTTTTGCCTGTGCTAACAATTAGTGCTGTAAGAATTTGTTGCATTGGATTCCGATCAATGACCCAAACCAAAACCCAGAGTTGTAGTCTGCTGAACAAAAGTTGTCGTAACGTGACAGTGAGATGTGCTTCTAGTTCCTGAGGGCTCACATACTTCTCTCGATCTTCATCTTTCATAAGGAGGGAAAGAACGCAAATACGTAAGTGTACAAAAGAAATTAACCTCTGTTGTCGAATGTGCCCTGCAGGCGAATCAATCATACTGCAAGCTGCATGTCAGGAATTAGCTGCACATCACGAAATGACCAAGACGAGAAGAGTTTGCTGTTAACTTCAATACATTGAGGAATCGAATCAGAATTTTCTGTCATCAAAATTGAAATTATTTTCTGTCCAAATTAACTAGGACAACTGGGGCCTAACACAGTACTTTTTTTTAAAGCAATGGAGGCTTGGCTTGAATGAAAAATGAGTCTATTAGCAGTTAAACATTCCTATAACAGTTTTTAGTCTACATTTGTAGAAGCAGCACACATGTATGTGCTGAACTTCTGGAAGAAATTGTGTACTCTGTTTCAGCAGTCCCTGAGCTAGTAAATGTTGTCCCAATCATTTGAGTGTTAGGCGGTACTTCAGTGGGAATGGGTTTGACATCTCTTAAATAGGAGTGAGACATAAGATAGTACAAGCAGAAGGAGCCTGAAACACACAACTTCCCCACTGGCACCACCAGCCCATCTTTGTTTCTCCTAGCAGACACACCTTCTGTCCTGTCTTGACACCGCTTGGAGCTGATCTTCAGCGCTGTCCCAAGACATGGAGTAGAGATCCATCTTTCACCACAGATCCTGTATTAGGAACAATACATTTTAGATGTCCTCTAAAGGTTGATGTCCTCTATTCCCTAGTGTCGCAGAGCTCCTTCTTCCACGAGGACACCACAAAATCAGTAGCTGTAATCTCCCAACCAGTCTTACATCTTCCCACTTTCAGACTTCCTTACACCTCCTTTTCTGCCAGTCTGGCACAACAGTTGCCTGTTTTTGCCCCCAGGCCCCAGAATGTACCTGCTCTCGTTCCAGTCTTTTTCACTATGTTATACTAAGGAATAAGAAGGGGAATCAAAACGTGAAATGATAATTGAAATTAAGCACACTATTGCTGCTCTATGTATTTTTGTAAAGCCCTACTCTTGTTATAAGTTTAAAATTAACTACAGAAGCTAAGCAACAGGATTTTGAATAATGTGTTATTGTTTCATTAGAAGGATGTACCTGTCCAAAGTACAACCAGAGAGTGATGAATCGTAAGAATAGCTAATGAGCTATGAAAAGCTGCTGAGATTACCAAAAGAAACAGGTAACTAGGGGAAAGGCTATTCTGCCAGGGGGAGATCACAACCACCGACTCACGGACCACCTACCCCAATTCTACCCCAGACTCAAAAGATGAAGAAACTGAGAATGCATGCTAATTTACATGCTGGATAAAGAGACTTTAACCAATCATGTAATAGAATAACAATGCATATGTACTAGGAGGATGAATATGGTAATGTTAAGTGTATAAATGACTATCGATTTGTGAATGAGGGGTGCTGTCTTGGGACAGACACCCACATCTGTGCAAATGTGCAGTAAAATACCTCTGCTCTGTGTGTATATTGGCGTACTGCGCACCGGGAAAATGAACCCCGAGTTTTGGGACAACTGCAGCAAGCCTTGCCAGGATACAGTTCCTCAGTAACCTTTCCTGTGTAAGAGAAGGTCTGCCTCCTGCCTCCCATGCTTTATGTTGGAAGGGACCTCTGGAGCTGTCTTGTCCAACCCTCTGCTCCCAGCAAGTCCAGCCACACCGGGTTGCTCAGCCCTCAGTAGCTGAGGTTTCAGTATCTCCGAGGACAGAGACTCCACCACCCCTGTTTCACTGCAACCTGTTTCACTGCCCTCACAGGGAAAATATTTTCCTAATTTTCTAAATTCTAAAAATTTCTAATTGGAACCTTCCTTTACACATTTGAGCTCCATCAGGAGATCCCCACTCAGATGTGTTGGCCTTCTGCCATATCTGCTCAGCTTTCTGCATGTGAAAGGAGTGTTCCTGTGCTTGGAAGAGGTTGTGGTCCAACATGTGGTAGATCAGCAGGGTGCAGTAAAGACATTTTCAACTTTAATTTACAAAGCAGAGCAGAGATACCTGACTATGGGGTAGTTGGGGTCTAACCCTGCAGCTGGCAACTATGCACCAGACAGCCGCTCGCTCACCCTTCCCTTTCCTCCCAGCGGGGTGGGGAGGAGAAATGGACAAAAAGGGAAACTTGTGGGTTGAGACAAAGACAGTTTAATAAGGCGAAAAAGGAAATACTAATACTAATACTACTAATAGTAATGATAATAATGAACATGCAAAACAAACTATATACAATACAATTTTCTCACCACCCTAGGATAGAGATTAACTCTATCCCAGCCGAAACCAGGATGGGGTGAAGGGAAAGTGCTGGTGGAAATAAAAGGCTGGTGGACTTTATCAGTAGGAAGCTTGCATTTTACTAGCCAAACTGGTTTTGTGGAAGGTGCCTTTTCTGTTCATGTTCCCATAAAGACTGTATAGCCACTCTTGACTGGCTTACTGTCAAAATACCTTTCTTGGAGTTTTTTTTAACCTCTTTTCAAGCCTCTGTATACAGTTATAAAGAGCAGCGTTTGGGTATGGGTCAACTGAAGACCAAGAGATGGAGACCTACTGACCTGCTCCCTTCTTGGGTGACCCAGTGTTTCCACAAAATTGTTTTCTTTTTTTTTGGCTGGGGCAATTTACTTTTGCTGTATTAAATGTGATGCTTTTAGTTGGAAGTCTCTGACAGCCAGTGAACGGCACAGTTTCCCTATAACTACATGTTGCCAATGTGGGCTTTCACTGCAAGCAAGCTGGCGTTCTTTTTTAGACTTGCAACACCATGTTCATGTGAAATGATTTGCTGTGCCAAATTATGAAGGTGACACTTAGCACAGTCCTGGTCACAATGAGATCTGAAAGGCAAGCTAGTAAAGCACATATTTTGAGGAATCGATGGAATATTTTCTGTGCTTTTTACCATTTGGAATACTTCTTCAAAATGTTGTTTTCAGTCTCCAGTGAGAAGGAAAAAAAGGAAATTAGTAGCCCCATCAAAGAGAAGAAAGAAAGAAGTCATAATGACAAAGCAGACAAGGACAGGTCCTGGGGGAAGACAGGTATACTCATTAACTTTATTTACATTTCAAAGACGAGTTAACTGCGGTGTTCTCAATCTTACCCTACACTTGGGTTCCCTGTCACACACCATGAATAATAAATACACTTTGGAGGATAGAAGAAGTGACCCAAAAGGCTTCGTCCACTTTTAATTTCATGGGCAATCTTAATTTGAGAGGTCAATACAAGTGCCTATGGTAAGTGACAATTTTAGGCCAGTAATTAGTAATTAAGATAGAAGGCAAGATGCTGACTAAGGCACTTTCAAATAGATCACAGATAACCTTGCAGGAGTTGATTAACTCAAACAGAACACCTCCTCAGATGATAGCTACCAAAAGATACTGGAACAATTTTTAAATTAAAAAGGATGAGGGAAAAGGATTTATGAAAATCTTGGCTGAGTTTTCTCTGGAGAAAGAATTTTGATAATAAGTAGAATTAGCTGTTTGCCAATTAGCAGACAATTAGAAGAAAGACATTTACCCAGTGGGCGAAAATCTTTTCTGATAGACTCACACTCATCAAACCTGTTTATGCCAAAGGAGGATAAACAGTGCTGCGCTCACAGCGTCTTAGGTCTAGCGATGTGAGCAGCGCTGGCTGCTGCTACCATACCAACTTCACGTGGGCTGCGTGGGACTCGACGTGACAGTGCTTCACATGGCAAGCGCAGAGCAGAGGGCCCCAAGTTGTGCTCGTGGATCCTGCACTGGCTGCGGATGATTTCCCAGGAGTCCACAAATCAGGAACAGCACAGCAACCTTCTGTGGAGACAACTGAGAAAACTCTGACACTGGGGAATTTTTAGGGACCTGAAAAGCAGAAAAAGGGAGAAGACATTGGCTTTATTAAGATTAGCGTCTGTAAAGGTGATCACCACTGGTAGATCAGAAATATTGCCAGACATTGGAAGCTTTTTTGAAAGTGTCCCTTGAACAGGCAAGGCCTTGAATGACCATAAATTCAGAGTGGCAGGTGCTGTAAAGAAAAGCTGCACTAGGCTGCTGCTTTTTTGTTTTTTTTTTTTATCCCCAGCTTAAGAATGAATTTTTCTGCATGATTCGTACGAAATAGGGATAAGTAGGCAGTGCTGCTTGGCCAAAAGTCAGAGTGGGGGGCAAATCGGTCTGATTTCACTGTTGTTTGTGCTCCTTTTTTCCATCCTCAGAACTTGAAAAATTCCTAGGTAGAATCCATCTCTCCTAACTGAAGCAGCCAAGAATCAATGTTTAAAGCTGAGCTTCCCTCTAAGCAACTTCCACAAGCAATGGAAAGAGATGAGCAGGTACTGAACATGAGCTCTCTAATCCCAACAGCTCCTCAAGGTGTATTTCATAGTTCATCCTCTAAAGTGGCTGTTTCGTGCCATTAACTCCGCAGGCAATACAGAGCACAAAGGTGGACTTATATACAGATCTACAGTCTAGATGCCTAAATGGGGCCATAAAAATGGTACCTTTCTATTCTAAAATCCAGCTCAGAAAAGCAGAGAGCAAAAGAGGAAAACAAATTAGGACCAAACATGGCTCAAGACTGCAGAGCATTTCCCTGCTATATCCCTTGGCGCAGGGCAGTGCCTGCTCTGAGGACTACAAATGCAGACTGTGAGGTAGAAATGAAGGAACGAACACAGTCCTGGTTTTGCTACTGGCATCCTGATCAAAACAAGAATTTCAAATAGAGCTTATGGCTTTATAACGTTTGTGACATGCATAAATATGGGGAAGTATTAACACATGCTCCTTCCAACCAAATCCATGTTTTTACTTCCTTTCCCTGCATAGTCAGGGCCCTGTCCTGAGGCAGCTTCGTCTGCAAGAGAATGAATTTACTCTGATACTGGGAAGCACTCAGCACCTTCCAGAGGCAACTGTCATGAGTGGAAGCCATCCTGTGTGGAAGCAGGTCTAATTCATGACTTAGCAGCGCTTTGCTACATAAGATGTGGGCCTTAACAGCTTGTTTCATCCAAAACAAGGACATTAACTCCTTGTTGAATGGGGGGGTTGCCTTTAGAGCCCCTAATAGTTGTCCAGATATTAAAATTCCCTCCAGTTAGGCTAATACTGTCCCTGTGACATGGATCATGTTTGGGAACACCTGACCCAGAGCAGGAAGATCAGGGGTGTCAACATGAGGAGAAATCTAGTGGTCACTCCTTGCACCCTAGGGAAGAACTGAAGATGATGAGCACCTTTCATTCAGGGAATTCTGGAGCAGGCTAAACCTTTCTAAGAGGACCAGTCAGGTTCGGTTAAAAAACCCATGTTCTTTCCCAGGAAAACTAAACATCAGGTGTGCTAGAGGGCAAGGACTGGCAGCTATGATCAAAAGCATTTTGCTGGTGCATTGTGTGGGTTAACAGCGTGTGGAACTGTAGGAGTAGGTGCAAGGGAGAGGCTCAGAGCTGCAATGTGCTGCTGCTGCTGCTCTTCAGTGCAACCTGAAGCTGTACTGAAAAATAGGGAGATGCTGTCAAGCCCTTCTGGCAATTGAAGAAAGTGTAAAAAAGGAAAGAAACGGTGTTGTCAGAGCTGAACAGCAGCAAAATTTTGTAACTGAAAATTATTTTCTTCACTTGCATGATACCAACATTTACGGGAAAAAAAAGAGCACTGCAGAGGCAGTCATTACAGATGGAGGAGACTGATTAGCCCCTCTAGCTTTTCCACCTGAAAATACAAGATGTACTATGATACCGCCGACGTGAGCTCCATAGGAGGAAGTAAAGGAAATGTGATTACTGATATTATATCCAAATTGAATTAAAGCTGCATTAAAGAACTCAGATTACTGTACTGTTCCATGCTAAAGTGGAAAACATGATATACATCTGCTGCTGACAGACACGTAAAGAACATGCAGGGGCTTATTTCTCAGAAATCAGGTTTGATCTCTGAGTTGCAGATTCACAAATCCACAGAAACAAAGGCAGGAAGTAAAATTACGGACAGACCTCCCTAGCACATAAATAATCATCAGCAATGCAGCCGTGTTGCTTGGCATTTTTGTTTGTTATTCTTTAAAATATTTAATCTACATTGCAACCTTAAGCAAAGTTATTTACCTCAGTTTCTTTATCTCTAAAAATTGGGTAATGAACCTGATCTTCATTGCAAAAGGAAAATCTGTAGATAAAAGCATTAGAATTGCATGCTGATGTTAATAAACATTTTCTCAGTTGACTAGCAGTCACTGGAACACTTTTCTGTCCTATGCTCATTCAGATTTAAATGTGTTATTAAATCCCTCAGACTCCTCCTTATTTTGCTGACAGGGAGAAAGAGCAATCTTTAAGCTGATTTGTCATACTGATAGATGCTGTAACCATAAGCATACATGCCAAGCTCACATAATATTTTTTTTGGGGGTCGTGTAGTGGCATATATGGAGGCAGATTTCTGGTTGTGACTGCTACAAGGCAATGAAAAAGATCTCCAGACTATGACAGTGTCATGAGTTACTGCCTCTGCCATGAGGGCTGTATACACCTAGTAATTCTCATAAAAGACTGTCTCATATGACTGGAAGTATCATATAGGCTGACAAAGTGAACTGTAATAAAACAGTGCATCTTTCAATTACTTCCTGTGTTATGTTACATCAATTGGCAGAGTACAATAAATTTTAAAATAAAAAGTTGACATGAATGATTATATAGTAATAAATGAATAACAAAGACTTTTAATGTACACATAAAAAATAATCCAGCAATCACCTTCCAATTGTATTTTACCTATTTCCAAGCAACAAAACACAGCTGGCAGCTGTTTATGAAAAGGCATCAGTGTGCTAAAATGTGCTCAGTCTGAAATAATAACTTCAGAAAAAAAAATTCAATAGAGATGTATTTTAAGAACAAAATTAAAGAAAACAAAGTCACAGAACTTGAGAGTTTCAAAGCAGTTTCGTCCTCATACCTCCCCCTCTCCCCCATAAGAAACTCAAGGCTATAAAAAGCTTCAGGAAAGATTTTCAAAGCACTGAGCTTTCAAAATGAAGAAAGCCCCCTCAGTATTCTTTGTGCATTTCAATGAGGAAATTTCTGCTAGATCTTCCACACTCCAGTCTTTTCTGCTATCACGCACCGAATGGCATGGTCAAAGTATGAATGAGTAATGTGTAGCTCAGGATTATGACACTCTATCAGCTCAGCCAACTCCGCTTCTTTAAAAACGTGGTAGTACCTCAACCATGCCCCACCAGAACCTGTCCGCTGCCAGGTCTGCGTGGTCAGGGTGCACTTACTGACTGCTTTCTGCAGAGAGGAGCCTGCTCTGCTTTTGTTCCAAGGTTGGCAGAAAGCTCCTTCTTTTGGGTGATGGTCTATTTTAAGTTGTTGTCTGACAGCTAATTCTTTCTGATGTGAAATCAGGTCAGGTAAACACACTCCACTGCAATTGTGAAGAGTATCTGCAGCCATAGGGAGCTGTATAGTTGCTTGCCCTAATTCTGAATAGCAACTTCTGAAAGCCTTCGAGCAGCGGGACATGGGCAGCATAGGTTTAACAGCCACTTCAGAAGCTGTTGTATTTTCAAAATTAGGTTTGCGATGTAGAAAAAATGCCAGAAGCGTTTTTCAGAAAGCCACACTTGCTGTTTTTTTTAAACGTTTTTTTTCCTCTGTTTAATTCATTCAACTGAACACCGTAGCTGCAGTATCTAACGAGCCCTTCCTGGTGCCACTGATCACCCACATCCTATACCAAGGCAAGTGATCTTGAGAACAGAGACCATCTCAGAGATTTCTCTAACACCGTGCGGGGTGCTTTTTTGCCTCCTCCACAGAATGAGCTCCTTGCTGTCCTGTGTACCTCTGAAGTCCTGTACAACTTATGATGGGGCTGGTTCAAAGCCAGCTCTTTGTCCTTGTGAAGAATTGATTTTTGTACTCCACATGAGCAAGGCTCACCTGAGGAGCAGGAAGGAGGTGAAGGATTCCAAGGAACAAAGACGTCTTGCTTTTCAAATCTTCTCCGTTTTTGCTCCATTGCCCACACATATATCATTAACTGGCCTCCTACTCTCAAGACGCGAGCCATCTCTTTTATTGCTCACATGCGCCTCTTTTCCGTTAAAAAATGGTGAATGACTGGAACAGAACAGAAAAGGTGAATAAGTATCCCTTGAGGCACTAATGAATACGGAGTGTAAGGACAAGGACTGGCCCTGACACACTGGCAGCCGGTGGTTTGCACCACAGGAATACGTCATTTGTCTTCCATTGTGCTACGTGGTATTGTACTATCTCTAACATTTCTAACATTGTACCTAAAGAGTTCATAACACACTGACTTATTTTAAAAATACAGCAGAATTCAGAAATGTTGAAACGAGTGACATCTTTCAGAACAGCATTAAACAACACAAGTGAAAGGCTACCACTTGGTCAGTGGTAAAGCAACCCAGCCTTTTTTTGTCCTCACCCAACGCTAATCTGCAGCCTGAAAGAAGGACTTCTGAAACACTGAGGTCACATATGGCCCTTGCAACAGCCATGCTAGTGATCTTGCTGATGATATACCCATTAAAAAAAGGACTAAGTTAAAACTGCCTGCCCGTTTCTCCTCCTACACTGACAGACGTCAGTAACAGTGCAGGAAAAAGGAACAGTCACTATCAGCCTGGGATGCATTTAAATCATCAACATATGGCTGAAAGACACTCAGTCAATTAGCATTTGTTTACTTCTGCTATTAACAAGCATATATCATGAAATAATACTTAGATAATCCCACTCTTGCTTGATAGCCCCACCACCACATAAACATGCATGATGTAGAGAATGCCTCATCGTTATTGATGGCGAAAGTCAAGCAGCATAGCTTTGCTTGAATCAGATCTGAGTTTAAATTTGACTCTCATTTCAGCAAAAATTTTTGCCCCAAAAAGATTGATTGATCTGAGGCTTTGGCAGGAATTTGCCGAACGGCAGCTCTGCAGGTTGGCTCCTGCTCTTGGACTGCGCAATTCTGCAGCAATTCATAACAGACGTCGAGGTTGGTCAGGGCTTGGTGCACAGCAGGGACTTCAGCAAAGTTTTAGCTACATCAAATGAATGTTACAGGAGAAATAAGAATGGGAAACAATCCTGGAGTAGTGCTGGAAAGGAAAGGGCGTGTATTAAAGACGCTGAAAATGAAAAGCGGTAGAATTAATGATATTTATCCAACCTTATATTTTCCTCAGTGCCTGTACCAGTTTGGGCAGATAGTTCTACACATACCACTTCAGGTTACAATGATAAACCAGTTTTTGGTTAAGCTGTTGAGCTATTGGTTTCCACAGAAAATTAATAAAACTTTCAAGGAAAAAGAAAACAAGGTGCAAGCTTTCGTTTCCTTCTAGAAACATAAGTATAGAAGATGCTAGCAGTAGCTCTGTATGTGCAGCCTGTCTGTGTCTGTCTGTCATTTTTGCCTCGGAAAAAGAGACACTTTACAATTAAAAGAATAACAGCATGAAATCCAGCTGAGAAAGGAAAACACTCTCCCTGCAATGAATGATGCATACAGAGCCTCAGCGGCAATGTGAGGATCAAAAGGCAAGCTTTGAAGAAATAGGGTCTTTTAACATTTGGTTATTCAGGTGCTCTGCCTGTAGGTTTCACTTATTTGAGATGAACAGAAATAAATTCCAAAAGCTCAGGTCTTCTAGCACTAGTCGAGACGTTGGTATTGAAACATTATGGCCTTTTCAATTAAAAAGGCATCAAGTATCATTACGAAATTGCAGTGTATTAATAAAACCTCACACTGAGCAAAACTTTAGTGCTGTCAAGATAAATTTGTCAGATAATTTTAAAATCTGTGGGTGACATATTCCATTTAAAAACGCATAACTCAAGGAAACAGAACATCTGCATGGGGCAACATCACACTATCCTGAAATCACAGATTGTCATGCAAATTATTGCACATGATTGTTTTTAATCAAAGACAAACCTGTCAGGCTCCAAGATCACTATGCAGCCACATTCACCTAAGGCAGGCAGCTTATAAAAAATCTTTTCTTCCTTTTTCTTGACATTAAATTCCATGTATGTTGAAACAGTCTTTAAACTGAGCAATCTGTACTGTGCAGGAAAGGTGCTGTTCCAGAGGTGGAGTGGCTCACATTAGATGGCAGCGAGGCACAAACACTCACCAAGGGCCGGACTGCAGCCCAGCAGTAACATGAGCCTGCTTCCCTCCCGTCTGGTGGAGACGGTTCAAATCTGCTTCTCCTACAGCTCTTCTCATACTGATGAGTAGATGGCACTGGAGATGATATTTCATAGAATCATAGAATGGTCAGGGTTGGAAGGGACCTTAAAGGTCATCTGGTTCCAACCCCCGTGCCATGAGCAGGGACATCTTCCACTAGACCAGGTTGCTCAAAGCCCCGTCCAGCCTGACCTTGAACACTACCAAGGAGGGGCCATCCACAACTTCTCTGGGTGACCTGTGTCAGTGCCTCACCACACTCATTGTAAAAAATTTCTTGCTAATAAGTAATCTAAATCTGCCCTCTTTCAGTTTAAAACCATTGCCCCTGTCCTGTCATGACAGTCCATGGTAAAAAGTCTCTCTCCATCTTTCTTACAGGCCTCTTTAAGCATTGAAAGACTGCAGTCAGGTCTCCCTGGAGTCTTTCAGTGCTACACCCCTAGAACAATCTTTCACCAGCTGTTCAACATATTTCAAGGTGATTTCTCACCATCCAAACGCTATAAAACAAGGGTCCATATGCTTCAAAGTACATCTGTCATAATTACTGGTACTTTAAATGAAAATATTTTTTGTCCTAAATTACAATAAATACAGAAGCTTGCAGTGGTGAAAACAATATAAGGGCAGAGCAAACTCACCCTGAGTCAAAGCAAACATCCCTCCAGTGCAGGACTGTGCCAGCAGTCAGCACCAGATTTTAGGGGAAGAAAGAAGGGAAGTATAGTGACACTCTCTCCCCTTGGCTCCTACAGAAGCCACTGTGCTGCTGGAAAGCTATGACCTGATTTCCCTTACTGAAACTTGGTGGGATGAATCCCCATGACTGGAATGTGGCTATCGATGGCTATGGGCTGTTCAGAAGGGACAGGTGAGGAAAGAGGGGTGGAGGCGTTGCCCTCTACATCAAGAAATCAGTACAGTGTGAAGAGCTGTCCGTGAAGAATAGCCACAAGCAGGTCGAAAGCCTATGGGTAAGAATCAGAGACAGAGGCAACAAAGGGAACCTTGTGGCTGGTGTCTACTATAGGCCACCTGATCAAGGGGAGCCTACTGACGAAGCCTTCTTCCTCCAGCTCCAGAATGCTTCACGCTCACAGTCTCTCGTCCAGCTGGGGGTCTGCCAACCACCCTGACATCTGCTGGAAAAGTAGCACAGCCCGCTGTAGGCAATCCAGGAGATTCCTGGAATGCATTGAGGATGACTTTTTCAGCCAGCTAAGCAACACCCCTACCTGAGGGGATGCAATACTGGACCTGATGCTCACCAATGCAAGTGAGCTCATCAGTGACGTCAAGACTGGAGGTAGACTGGGCTGCAGTGATCATGCATTGGTGGAGTTCATAGTCCTGAAGGGTATAGAAAAGGCGAGGAGTATAGTCTAAATTTTAGGAAAACCAGCTTTGAGCTCTTCAAGGAGTTAGTTAGTCAGTAGGACCTCCTGGGAAACGGTCTTCAGGGGCAGGGGAGGAGAAGAGAGCTGGCAGTTCTTTAAGGACGCTTTCCACAGAGTGCAGGAGCTCTCAGACCCCAGGTGTAAGAAATCAGGCAAGGAAGGCAAGAGACCAGCATGGCTGACTTGAGACCTGCTGGTCAAACTAAAGAGCAAGAAGAAACTTCATGGGCAGTGGAAGCAGGGACAAGTATCCTGGGAAGAGCATAGGGACACCACCCTGTTTATGTAGGGATGGAGTCAGGAAGGTCAAGGCACAGCTGGAGCTGAACTTGGCAAGGGATGTAAAGAACAATAATAAGGGCTTCTACAGGTATGTCAGGCAGAAAATGAAGGTCAAAGAAAGCATACTGCCCCTTGATGAACAAGACTGGCAAACTGGTAAGAATGGATGAGAAAAAGGCTGAGGTACTCAACAACTTTTTTGCCTCAGTCTTCACTGGCAACCTCTCTCCTCACCTCCTGAGTAGCTGGACCACAAGATGAGGATCAGGGTGGTATAGTCCCTCCCAATGTAAGAGAAGATCAGTTTCGTGACCACCTGAGGAAACTGAACATATACAAATCCATGGGACCTGATGAGATGCACCCCAGAGTCCTGAGGGAACTGTCTGATGTAGTTGCCAAGCCACTCTCTATATTTCAAAAGGCATAGCAGTCAGGTGAAGTCCCTGGTGACTGGAAGAAGAGAATCATTGTGCACATTTTTAAAAAGGGCAGAAAGGAGGACCCTGGGAACTACCAACCTGTCAGCTTCACCTCTGTGCCTGGGAAGATCATGGAACAGATCCTCCTAGAAGCTATACTAAGGCACATGTAAACCCTGACATGATGCAAGACAGCCAGCATGGCTTCACCAAGGGCAAGTCCTGCCTGACCAATCTAGTGGCTCTCTGTGATGGAGCGACTGTATCAGTGGACAAGGGAAGAGCTATGGATGTTGTCTATCTGGAATTCTGTAAGGCCTTCGTCATGGTTCCCCATAACATCCTTCTCTCTAAATTGGTGAGATGCAGATTTGATGGGTGGACTGTTCGGTGGATGAGCAATTGGTTGGATGGTCACATCAGAGGGTAGTGGTCAACAGCTCAATGTCCAGATGGAGACTGGTAACAAGTGGTGTCCCTCAGGGGTCTGTACGGGGATCAGTACTGTTTAACATCTTCATCAGTGACATAGACAGCGAGATTGAGTGCACCCTCAGCAAGTTTGCAGATGACACCAAGCTGAGTGGTGCAGTTGACACACCAGAAGAATGGGATGCCATCCAGAGGGACCTGGATAAGCTGGAGAGGTGGGCCCCTGTGAATCTCATGAGGTTCAAGAAGGCCAAGTACAAAGACCTGCACATGGGTCGGGGCAACTCCCACTATCAGTACAGGCCAGGGGATGAAGAGATTGAGAGCAGCCCTGAGGAGAAGGACTTGGGGGAACTGATGGATGAAAAATTGGACATGACCTGACAATGTGCACTCATAGCCCAGAAAGCCAACCATATCCTGGGCTGCATCACAAGAAGCGTGGCCAGCAGGTCAAGGGAGGTGATTCTGCCCCTTTACTCCCCTCTGGTGAGACCCCACCTGGAGTCCTGCATCCAGCTCTGGAGCCCCAACATAAGAAGGACATGGATGTGTTGGAGCGGGTCCAGAGGAGGGCCACGAGGATCACTGGAGGGCTGGAGTACCTCTCCTGTAAGGACAGGCTGAGGGAGTTGGGGCTGTTCAGCCTGGAGGAGAGAAGGCTCCGGGGTGACCTTACAGCAGCCTTCCAGTAGCTGAAGGGGCCTACAGAACGGATGGAGAGGGACTTTTCACAAGGGTGTATAGTGCTAGGACAAGGGGGAATGGCTGTAAACTGAAAGAGGGCAGGTTTAGATTAGATATTAGGAAGAAATTCTTCACCAGTAGGGTGGTGAAACACTGGCACAGGTTGTCCAGAGAAGCTGTGGGTGCCCCCTCCCTGGAGTGTTCAAGGCCAGGTTGGAAGGAGCTCTGAGCAACCTGGTCTGGTGGAAGGTGTCCCTGCTCATGGCAGGGGGTTGGAACCAGATGATCTTTAAGGTCCCTTCCAACCCTTATGTCTTGGTTTCAGCTGCCGCCGGCAACAAAAAGCGCCACGTGGCCGCCCCTCCCCCCGCCGGTGTGCGGAGGAGAATGGAAAGAAGCAGGCAGAAACCGGTGGGTCGAGATAAGGGCAGTTTAACAGAACAGCAAACAGAGGGAACAGTAACAACAACGGATAAGATACAGATAAGGAGAAAATACGACACAAACTCGCACAAGAGACCCGCTCTCCCGGACAGGACCGGTGCCGCGCGCTGCCGAGCTGCCAGTGAGTCCCCGCCGTGCTGCCCCCCCCACCGGAACTCAGCGTGACGTCCCATGGTATGGAATACCGGGCTCTGTTTGGCCAGGTGGGGTCAGCCCCCACCCCCCAGCTGTGCGCTTTCCTGGAGTCCGGTGAAAATTAACCCTGTCCTGGCCAAACCCAGGACACCTTACCATTCTATGATTCTATGATTTTCGTTTTTGGTGTTAATATTTGAAAACTTTTTTGACCAGGTTTGACTAAGCTAGTTTTTCAGGGCAATGCAAATGAGTCTGACAATGACTTCAGTATCTCTTTCCTGAACAAGAATAGAGGGTACCATTGTGCCTGCACACTTGGTTATTATTCACTATGCACATTACCTAGCATTTATCCCGAAGTACTTCTCTGCAATTTTGTACCCAGTCATTAGTTTCACATGAGACTTTTTTTGTAAATCTTTGCAGTCAGTAATCCTGAATAATTCTATGTCACCACAAACTTTATCACTAGCCTATTAATTCCATTTGTAATTGTAAATTACATAGGAATCTGTTGAAGACTGGGCTTTTTATAGGTGTCATACACCTACACTAAGCATTCAGCACTGAGTCTTTCAGCACTTTCAGCACTCGTCTGCTAGCATTTTACCCTTCTGGCTTTCCCTTTCGATTTTCCTTAAGAGTTTCTTCCTTTTTTGTAGTAAACTTTTGTGCAGTGGATTTTTTACAGCATTTTTGTTCCTAGCAGGAGGTTCGATTATGGTCACATTACAGGCACTGAGATAGCATGTTTCTTACCCAATTACTTATTGATGTGGGCCTGATGCACCGTTTCAGACTAATAAGAGTTGTGTCGCTTTTGAGGGTACTCAGATTAATCTTTCCAAGATGCTTTGTGCCCCTGTGTATCATTTACACAACCTATATATGGATAATTGCTGCTTCTCAATATTGTGTTTTCTGTCCTCACAGTCCTCACAATCCCTCTTAATAATCTCTGGTCATTTTCCTGAAGTTTATCAGAGAGTTAGTGATATATCCTTATCATTACGCTGCTCTCCTCTGTAGCTGTCTACCTACTCTCCTTTCTTCCAGAAGTTTATCCTCATGTTTTATTTCACAGAGGAATACTCAAGAGTTTTTTAGCTGCTATGCAACCCTTGTAACAAAAGCGAGAAAAAACTCTGAAGTTCACTACAAAGAGGGCTTTAATGAACGTTATATCATTATCATACTAACCAACACCATGCCATGGTGATGAGGACAAGTAGGACCACATTCAATTTTTTAAGACTTCAAACAAACCATTGCAAAAAAGAAATCTAAGCACAAAGATATTTGTTTTGGGGCGAGTACAGTTGCTTGTCCAAAACCCTTGACAGCTCTTTGCAGCAGCAGCAACGCCTTGCTTCATGGATTAACAGTCATTATGAATGAAGCGTTCTTTTTCGCTTTGGCCATACATTCCCCCAGCGTACCTAAAAGTCAATCCAAATTAATTTGTGCCATGTACTGCTCATTCCCACCACTTTAGTTTAAATTGAAGACTTAAAGATTTTCTGTAACTGAAAAATACATAATGCAATTTTAGATTTCAAAGGAAGGGGGTGAGAAGGAAAGGAGAACATTTTAAAGATTCTTCTCTTCTTCATTTCATAAGAATATAATTAATTGCTCCTTCTCTTAATTTAATACTGTGACTAATCCTACTAAAAGGGATTATTTAGAACAAGCAGACAATGCAAGATACTTTTTTTTGTGTCATTCAGCTGTCTTCAGAGAACAAAACTGAAAGCATCAACAACTCTGAATTTTTTTTAGAAGTCATTTTCAAAATGAATGTTTTAGGTCAGTGATTCAATTTAAACCCTGTTAAATGGCAAAAAGAAATCTGTGTAATCAGAAATTGCTTTTCTCTGTCAAATTTCTTTACTGAAGTTAAATCCCTTTAGAGACATCTGGGAAGTATTTAAGGATCACAGAATCTTTATCTCGGAGAGTCTTTTGTATATACTGTATATACACTTCAGATGTCACTTTATATCTGTCAGCTCAAATAATAGGAAAAATTGGAACATATATAGAAGGCATGATTCTAAGTGAAATATGATTTTATTCTCTTCATTAAGGTGGTATCAAAAATAAAAAGGGGAGGAAAAATACTAATATACTGAAGAATTATTTAAAAGAATTACTGAGTAAGCTTCAAACAGTGTTTCCATTAAAAACTTTTTCCTATTAAAATGTAACTCATTAATTACTTAGTTTGGAAAATTTGTTCGTTCTTTGGTTTTCCCACATTTACAATTAGCATTAACAAATGAGGATGCAGCCTTTATAAAAATCATTATAATTATGAAATTTAATTAACTTATTAAAGCCTTGATTCAGAAATATAATGATATGCTTAATTTTAAGCAGCTACACTGGTTTCAGTGGGATTATTTCTGTGTTTATATTAAAGATAATTCTGTAATGCTTGTCACAGCACCACAGAAGTGGGGACACCTATAGCTTAAACCAGCAAAAGAAGGTAATAGCAATAAGGTCAGGTGAAGCCAGTCTCATCAAGCTATTCCCCTCCTTTGCTTCGTGCCACCCTCAAGGTGCCTGCTCCGAGCCTGAACCCCTCCTCTCCTCTTGCCACCCAGAGAAGCAGGGCTCTGCCGGAGTTGCTGCCCCACTCCCACTGGATGCAGAACCTCTGGGCTTCGCCCCGTGGGCTCTCTGAGCCGGCTCTGGCTGCTCTCAAGCACTGTTTAGTCTTGCTTATGCACTTCACATTGGTCAGTCACTGCATACAGAGGAAATAATGCAGGCAGCCACTGCTTTTCCTTCCCTCCCAGGTGCGCTTCTATGCACTGGGCTACAGGATGAGGCTCCTCTTCCACCTCCTTTGGGCTTTTTGGCTGCAGGTTCCAAGGTATGGTGGTGGTTTTCTCCACCCAGCGCAGACGGGTGTTCGAGGACTGGGCCATGTCCCCAGGTATCGGAAATGCAGGTTCGAACCCCCAGCCAGTTGAGGAAGGAAGGGAACTGAGCTCTCCCACTTTCTGGGTGAATGCCCTGAGGACTTGACTGCACTGCAAAGAGGAAAAAATCAAAATCTCTGCAATTCTCTGTCAGACACCAGCCCCAGAAGAGACCTCGTTACTAGGGATCTTTATTTAGTGAAGCAGGCTTAAACGTGCACCCAGCTCAGGTGCCTGAACACCATTCTGGATCCATTCTGAATCTCAATGTCTTACTCAGCAGGAGAATAATCTTTTGGTAGTACAGAGTGAAATCCCCATGCTTGGGAGTCTGCTGTCAGGTGACAGCACGGATCTGCCAAAGCCATCATGTGGAAGCTGCTCAGCCATCCCTCCTTCCACAGCCACAGCTGCGTTGCTCTGCACCCTGAGAGAGCGGAGGACAACAGCCATACATGAGCTAGTTGTGCAGCCAGTGAGAAGCTGTCACCTCTTTCAGTGACACCCAACAGCTGGCCGAGACCTTGCAGCCAGGTAAGGTGGCTAAGAACATGTAGGTGAGATTTAAAACAGATATAATGTCAGCACGATGACAGTGATATGACCACAGATAGTTGATTGTGGTCTAAAATAAATGATTACATTTAAAAATGCTGAGCAGGCTGCTGGCTGCTCCTGTGAAAATTAAACTAAATATAGGGGTGTATTTGGAGTTTGCACCAGTTCCGCACTCCAGTAAACTGGAGCAATAGAGTGGACCGTAAGGTGCGAAGCTCGTTCTGTTGTGATGCATATTTTTCTGAGAAAAAAAAAGAGAGAGTCAAGTTTACTGACCTGCCCCCACTCTGAGTTAGCTATGTACCATCCACTGGAAAGAAACTTAGGACATTTTTGATAAATGAATTATAACTTGCATGAAAATATCAATACAATGAACACAAAGCTATTGATTTAATTAAGTGAGATAGAAACCAGACTCCTCACTGTTTGTGAGAATTGCACCGATGGACAACGCTGACGAGCCCAGTGAGAGCAACCGTGTGAACGATGGATAAAGCCTGCGGGTGTCAACCACAGTCTTGGACTGTCCCACGGAGCTTTTCCCCATCTCTAAGAATTTGCAATTACTAGCTTTGAAATAACTGTGTTACTCGCTTTAAATAAAACACTAACAGTGGTGAGACCAAAGCTGAAATCAGGACTTGCAGATGTCTCAGAAGAAGCAGAGGTACTCTGTGGGTCACCTTGGAAATCCCAGAAAATCCCACTCTGGGTGGCATTTCTGCTCTGTCTCTGAGACCTCTTGTGGTATGCAGACTTTGTTAGTATTTTGCACCTCTGACTTCACCAGGAAGGAGGGTTTGCCACTGTGAGAGGGGTTGTATTAACATTAGACAACAAATGGTTATCGGAGAGTCGATGGATTTTTCTCCAAAAGGCCAGACGGCCTTTAAATGAAATAGATGCAAAAAACAGAGGTTGTTAGTTTTCCAGCTCCAAGGCAGAATTAAACATTTTGCCCAAATGTGGCCCAAAATAGTATAACCTGTTCTTAAAAGCTTTTGAATATCTGAGGTAAATAACCTTTGCTGCAGGGTAAGATGATTTTTTTTTCTTCCCATGTCAAATAAAGAACAGCTTTCTGTAAAAATCATTTATGTATTTGAAGACTATTATGTTTCCTTTGATCTTTCACTCGTTTCCTTTCTTGACTAAGCAAATCCAATTCCTTCAGCTTCCTCTAGTAATTCAGATTTTCTAAACATCAGTGATTTAAAAAGTCTCCATATTGATTACAAACTGTGTAAGGCACGGTCCCCAAAAGCAGATATGATATTCCACATAGGATCTCAAAAGTACCAAGCGCAGGAAGGTGATTCATTCTTCTGCCTTCCATGAAACTGCTCTGTCACCATACCCGTGACAGGTATTTGCTGGACTTTGTAACAGCACGATCTGCTCACATGTAACTGGCCTGTGGCCCACCTTTCCTGGCCATTATTTCTCGCTTTGTTCATTGAATGTTTCCTTCCCAAACATTCTATGCCCTTCTCGATGGTTTCTGTATCTCTTTTTGTTCATTTCAGACAACTCTCCATCATTCGGATATCAAATCCCATCTTCCAAAATAATTCCAACTCTTCCTCCATAGGAGCCATTCACAAATTGTTCAATATGCTCTCTGGCCTGCCATCAAAGTTATTAATTAAAATTTTGCATAGAAACAGATGTAGGGTGGGTCCCAAGAGCATCCCTTTGCAATGTGTCCTGGTTGGACAGTGAACCACTGATCCATTCTGAGAATTATTTTTTTCCATATTCTTAGCTCTATTTACTTATTTTAATTGCAACAATGGCACAAGAGTCAATATATATCATGTCTTCTCTTGCTACCCTGTCTATTGGGATGATTACCCTGTCAAAGACAGAAAGCAGATTGGCTTGCTCCTGACAAGTACATGTTGGCTGTTTCCCATCACATTAGTATTCTGTAGGCTTAAATAATTTATTCTATTTAAATTACGTTATTTAAATTGTTTATTCTAGTTTCCTTGCATAAATCTAAGTGAGACTGGCTTCCTCTTGATGTCCTTTCTCTCTGTTTTGGAAACAAATATTGTGTTTGCTTTTCTTCACTTGCTGGAAATCTTGAAGATTATCTGCTAGTTCACAGTAGTTTAATTAGTAGATTAATTTCATGATTTCCTAACTGTTTGTGTAACCTAATTTATCTAAATATTCTTCAAGACTTTATTTCCTTTTTGTAGTCTAAACTTCTGATCCCTGGTTAAAACTCTACTAATTTATTGATGACTACTATTAACTTTTTGTAAAGACCAAAGAAAAATGCACCTTCCCCTGTCATCTATTATTTACTTTTCTTTTTTTTTCTGATTTGCTCTTGCTTTTTGTGCATTTATAAAACCTTATCCTAGTTCTAATTCATGTTATGCTGTCATCCTGACTTTGGTTCTTCACACCATCCCTTATAATTACTGATAGTCATGGTTTTTAATGATTTCTTTTTGATTTCTATGGCATTGAAGAGTTCCTGATGCTGTCATACCAGACCTCATCATACTCTGCTTTCCACTGGGATAGGCTGCTTGTTGTGCCTTTAATATTGTTTCGTTAAGGGAATGTAATTTTCTGACCACAGTGACTTTTTGTTGGAAAAAGTTAAGAAACTGTTAAAATGTAATCCTGATGAATCTTTGGGAAAACCAGAATTCAGAGGAACTAGCAGGTAGTGGTGACATACCTATCTGACAAAATTCAGTGTTATACAGAAATAACCAATGGTGCACAGAAATACGAGCTTTCTTTACGGAGTAAAGAAGCTGTCAGGATGGCATTGCAATGTTGTGCCCATATTAATTGGCTCAATAGTGCAATGTAGTACACTGATATGTTCTGATACTCACACTGGGTTTCTTCTTGCTCAGCATCTCATTGAATTTTACCATAAAGACAGAACCTCATATAGTAAGGAAACTCTGCTGGACCTTTTATTTAGACTTCTTTTTTTCCCCAGGAGACTCATCTACCTTGTAAACTTTAAGAATTATGCTATTTGCAATTACACAGACCTTCTTCTCAGACAGTGTAAATTAGAGGACTACACAGGTTTACGTCTCTTAGGTTCCCCTCACTTTCTCTGCTAAATTACCACATGACTAAAAGATCACAGATTAAAGCAAAGTTAATTTTCATGTGCTGGTATTAGCACCAAGGAAAGCCGTTTGTTGCTCTTCACTCCAGGAATCCTTTTCTCCCACTGAGATGAAGAGTCTCATCAGGTATTGCAGTAACATAAAATAGCTTTACTGAGTTGAGTATCTGACACCTAATAGGAGAGGAAAAAGTGATGTCTTCTCCTTTGCATTTGGAGGAAAGAAACTGCTTATCTAAATTAATACAAAAAGCTTCTTCTTATCCCTTGCCCATCTCAGAGTCCAAGAGCTCAGCATATACAAGATTTTATTAAAACAGAACATGATCTATCTATATAAAGAAGAAAGCCACCTTGACAGAGGTAAAGCCCTGTTAAAAAATCCGTCCTGCATATGATTCGGAACAATTCCTTAGCCAAAGTGGAAACATGAGTGCCAGTCCTCTTTCCATTACTGCAAGTGGCAGAAATCCTACTTATTTCAATAACACAGGAATGGCTGCATCCTGCTAACAATAACAAAGCCATCAGTATACAGCAAAGGGGATGATTTCTGTTGTTTGGCGATATTAAATCTCAGATAAAATTATGCTATGAATACACTAGGAAAGTGAGTATGATCTCTTTCTTAAGACAGTGAAAACGTTGTGGAACGTATTGCATACTCACAGGGCAAATTTGTCTCCTTGAACAGCAAGTTAAGCATTTGAAAGCAGAACATTCTAAACTTTTGCTGATACATCATGTCTAGATTTGTTTCTTGTCGGTACAGGTTACTCCACGCAACTGGCAAAAATCCTTCATTATATAAGCATATACGATACACGTTGAGTACAAGGAAAAATCACCACGTTAGGCTTGACGCTCCTCTTCTGCCAATACTTCCTACTACAGACCTGGCTTTAGAACACCTACAGAAATTTCTTGCCTCCTTTGACAATCTCCTGAAGATTAAGAGAACACATGCTTACCCAAACTCTAGTATTTTACTATGTATTAGTACATATAATAATTCAACATATTATTTGAAGCTTTATAATGCACCTGAACAATATTTTTCAGCAATAATAAAGAAACACTATCATTACTGTGATTCATGCATGATTTGTGATGGTAAAAGCCGCCACAGAAATAACTTTGTAATTTGCAGCCATATTGTAGCGCTGAAAGGGCCACAGTCCATAACCACGCAGTTCTACCTGTCACCCAAGTGTCCTTCTGCATTCCTCACCCATTCTAGCTCTCACACAGCAGCCATGCAAACAGGGATTTCGGCTTGCTGTGGATGGAAAGGGCTGTAGTTCTGCATTTCCAGCAGCAACCTCAGCCCAGCTACTCTATTTGTCTGTAGACTGTTCACAAGTACTGCTGGGGCACAGACTCTATTGAGCCAGACAACTTCTGCACATTGCTAAATAACCTTTTCAACAAATCTGGCTTGTCCTTCACTTCCTTACCCTGGATTTCTAGAGATGCCACATCACCTTTGGGCATACAATGGTTGTTACCCCATCTGGGCAAAGGATGGAAAACCCACTAATAAGGACTGTTAGCTATTGGTCATGTTCCTTATATCATGACTGAAAGATTTTCAGATGGTGTAGCTGAGCGTGGTTCACAGCCCTGTACAATGGTGTACTAGTGACAATAATGTAATCTCAATATTTCCATCAAAGGTCAAGTTGTATGACATGGACCTGGACTTGAAAAGTAAAGTCCTTCAGGGTTTAAAGAAAGGTCACCCAAGATGTGGAGAAGAGGCTGTGTAAGGCTACTCACTAACTTCAAGAGATGTGAGGTATTAACTTTTCACTTCGATTAAAAAGACTTAGAGAACTTCACACTCCTTTGGTTAAGAAAAGGAAAATCAAGTTTGCTGAGTATTATAATTTTTTTTTTATTTATAGTATTGTCCAACTTTTAATCAGTATAAGCTTAATAACTAACTTTTAAAAGGCAGCTGAGTAATTTCAAGACTCCCAAAACAAGACTCAAAATTTAAAAGAGAAAAAAATAAAGGCTAAAGCTACCATTCAATGTCTGCTTCAAAAGTGGCAAAGACAGGTAGCTCCTCCATTGCTTTCCATTGAAAAGGGCAACTAAACAAAAAGGCAAAATCTTACAAGAAATTAAATCTGAGGTTATTTGCTGAACATTTTAAGGCAGCAGTGCCACTGAAACAAGCACTTCTGCTTGCTTTGTCCTCGGCTCCCGGTTCTTTCTCTGCAGTATCCCCTGCTTTTGCTGAAACAGGTCTCTGCAGTGAAGCCATGGGTAATTGATTTCACTAAAAGCAACCTTTCTTTTTACTGGTTACTTTCCAGCCAAATCAGTGTCGTGGTCATCCTTACCAGCACAAGAACGACAGCGTTGGCCAACAAACCATGGAGCATGGGAATAAAAACCAGTATTTGGAAAGGCGCTGAAGGATTTAATACTGAGCTTCGAATATGCTCAGTGTTCCTAAGCAAGTTTTGTTGTATTTTCCTCTGGCCAGACCAAACATTTCAAATTTCTACCATGTAATAAGGCAAAATAAAGGCTTTCCTTTCCTGTTTTGCACGTTGTACTTCAGTTCTGCTTGGACCAGAATAAAACAGCTCACACTTGTGTGACTAACCTCTTTTGCAGTTTTTCACTGAGTTTGCAGTAATATGCATTTCTTGCATTAGTATAGATTTACCTGATCTACAAGCCCAAAATATTCTGTTGGTCACTGAACAAAAAACAAACCTGGAAGAGACTAAATGCTTTAGACCCTTTCGAGGTCTGACCTAGAGTCACTGGCAGTACAGAGAACTTACCAGCAACAGACGGGACAGCATCAAAGCACTCACTTCTATTAGGCAGACGCAAGCTATGGCATACCATTACTTTATGGTCTTCATTTCGTGCTGATTCCACCAATGGGAAACAGTAGTCACAACCCAGTTTATAGACTTCAGAACTGATGTGAAGTTATTTGCCGTTTCCGCAGCCTGAAGAAATAATGAGGAGGAGAAAGAAAGGCGGACATTTGGTGTCTGTACAAAAGAAAATGTATTTCTGACATAAGCCATGATGTACGCCCTTGACTGGCCTAATAGCTTGAAATTCTCCACCCATTTTAAAGGAGATGATACATTTGCAGTGGAATTCAGGTTATTTTTTACCATCACAGTACAATGAGCACAGATCGCTCCTTTCTGTCTAGCAGACTCTCTGCTGCGTGACAGGAGGTGTTCAAATGGGATTGCTAGACAGCATTTACCTTGGCCTTCCCACCACATACAGAATCAAAAATATTTATGGTAATGATGCTACTGCAATTCTGTTTGTAATAGACTCAAAATGCTAAGTGAAAGCATCATGTAGTGGGAGCACAGCACTGAATTATTCCTGTGTATTGAAACGCTGACAGACAAACTAGACTGCTAAGTAATTAAGTCACTATTAGACCAAACCATTAAATCCATTGTTTGCTGTTTTAACTGCTGCTAATTGCTGTCACCATGACAACAATGGCATTTCTTTTTCTGGTATCTCCATGCAGTTTCCTTTTCATAATGGAGACTGCGACACGGAAATTTATATCTTCCCAAATTGAAATACTTCTTGTGTTGAAATAAAGGCAGACATCTTTAGATGGGAATGATTTTCATGTCAGCAGTAAAATGGATCTTATCTAAAATTTTGATAATTTTTTTGCAGAAATATTTGGATCTTAACACAAAGTGCATTTTAAAGTAAATGCATTGGGCTAACATAATACCCCATACCTTGTGCAGACCTTAGTTCACATCCTGTTTATGGCTATGCTTACATCAAACATTAAACTTGGGTCAGAGCCCAGATTTTCTAATTCATTTAAAAAAAAATACAGTTATTTTTGAGCCTTCAAAATATTTAAGCCCCTATATTTAGATTATAGCCATCGCATAGAACTTATTCTGAAAGCCTGTGTGCATCCCTATGTTTGGTAAGAAGCCTCCCAGCCTCATCAATCTGTTATGCCTTTTGAATGGGAGATGAATCATCACTGAGCTGCAGATAGAAGTCTGCTCCTAACTGCCTGTCTGATATTAACTACTGACCCCATCTCCCAGGAACGACGAAAAGATATCCAGAGATAAGCTGGAGCACTCTCAGTCCTTCCTGTGACTGACTTCAGCACCAGCTGAGAAGAGGTGCTGTGAAATGGTACCAGCACTTGCCTAATATTAGACTCTTATCCAAGGAGAAAGAGCAGAAAGAGGACTACTCTAGAGCTCTGACTTGGAAGAGAACTCCAGCACTTTTTCTGGTTTTCGTTTTTGGAAGGCAAACCTCCTCTATAAGCCAAACGACAGCTACTAAAATCATTTCCTCTAATCCGACACCAGAGGCTGCTCCCAGGGATGGAGGGACAGAGGAGAGCCCTACCAGTAGACTCCTCTCCAGGGCCCTGGCACCACTGTTGGCAATTGTGTTTCATGTGAAACTCATCTCTGGCCATGGACACCAAGGCCCAGGAGCCAGGCCTCAGCTTAAATTACAGCATTAACAAAGTTCAAAGTCTGTAACACTGGTAAAAATTAAATGTACTGCTTCTTTGTATGTGTTTTATTTGTTCACATTGAAAACACTGTAAAATCTGCCAAGGTCTGGTAGGAATATAGTTCCCAGCATTTAGACTGTGATAAAGTGACTGAGGAAAAGTATATGGTGAAGTTTGCATGACACCCAAAAAGTTAGTGTGATTAGCCCAACCCTCAGTAATTCTTCTCTTTCACAAATGTTCCCATGCTATAGTGGGGAGACTACACATATGTGTTGCTGGAAAGGATTACAGGTCCAAAAAGCTATTTAGAAGTCTAAACTAAACATGTAGAAATGATGAGTTAATGCGCAGATCTCATTTGGACAACTAGCATGTGTCCACTTCTGGTGCAGTTGCTGAAGCCAGTACAGAGGCTTCCCCCTTACCATTTAGACATTCTCAAACCTTTGGGGAATTAAAAACTGTCACACGTTGTTCCCCAAGGCACTCAGGACTTGCTTTAAATTTGTCACACACAATACATGTTGTAAGAGCTAAAAAAGAGTTCATATTCCAGAATTATCGTACCAATACACAACATGAACATTCACTAACAACATCTTAATAGATTTATCTTCAGTTTAGTGCTTCAGTTTAGTTGACCTACCAGATACTGGGAAAAGTCAAATTGTCTTCATGTACCTATGAATGGTGGAGCAAAGCAGGAGGCAAATTCGATAGTCAGTTTGGCCATTTTTGATTTTTACTACGATTCACAATATTGCTCGATAGAAAGAGAGGACATACAGACTGTCATTAGCAATGTGACAGACAACCCTACTCACCAATATCAGCAATCAGGCTGCCTGGTTCCTGCTCTGAAATGAACTGCTGCACCTTTGGCCGTGCCTTGTAGCGTCTGTCACTGAAACAAGGAGTAATATTCTCATATGCACTGTGAACATGGTCCCTCTTGAGTTGGATTGCCTCCTTCGCCATCACAATCAAGGCTGGGCTAACTCATTGAAGGCATTGCAACTGTCGCAGAGAAAGGGAAGGGAGAAAAACAAGTTCTGAAACTTGTTACCAAAGCACATTTCCCTAAGTTAAGCAGTTTGACATTGTCTATTTAGGAAATAGTATTTCCAAGTACTATGTTGCCATTAAAGAGAAGTTGCCGAGGATTTTAGCGGAAGAAAGGTCATCTCTTCTATGATTTTATATAATGTATTGTTTTCTTATATAAATCTGAAAGGAATTCTATGACCTACTACTCAGTGTTTATTAACCTGCTTATATTGTTATACTTTGGAAGCTGTTAACTTTTGCTTCATAAAGTCTTCCACTCCTTTTCAGTCTACCCTTGAAAAAGATATTTTCTAAGTAAGTCCTTCGTTTACACACACATTGTCAAAAAACAGCAACTGAAAATGATGATAAATATCAAAACATGCTCAGAGCCTGAAACAAAAGCTCCGAGAAGAGTCATTTCTTCTCTGTTTCATTCAGCACCCAGGAAGGTCCATGCTTACAGACTTCCCATTGCAATATTCATTGACATTGTGTGTTACTGTGAACAAAAATCCTTCCAGCTTTCCAAGCATCCTTTTTTTTCAGCTGGCATGGTGCACTGGTTTCGCAATGGACACAGGAAAACCTTGTGATATTGTGAATAACCTGCTGCAGCCTAAGTCACTGTTCGCCATGAAGATCTGTACAGAAACGCTGTACAATTGCAAACTTCATTGAACATATGCTGTCCATGCCAGGATTTCCACTGATTTATGTGAAGATTTGGGCCACCAAGACAGGCTGCTCCTGCTCCACTGGCATGCTGCAAACAGCTGCATGCAGAATAACTTCTCCTCTGAGCCAAAGGTATCAATGACAGCACCTCACCCAAGATCTCTGCACTGCAGGCTGGCCACTAAGCTGACCCCTGATACTGTCCTTATCTGGTCCTTATTTTCAAACACATAATCATTTAAAATCCTGTCAACTCAAAAGACTATTGTTCTGAGATTTCCTAGGCAATTTCATCAAAGAGAAACATTGGAGCAAACTAAGCCCAAATTCGATTCTGCAGTAACAGTAAGAAAATAACTCTGGAGAGGTTTTTGTTATGTCACTTATTAATCTGAAAAACTGTGCTAGGATTTAATACTGTAGCCCTTGGTGTCTTCTGTCAGATCAGATGTTCACTCAGCACCACTCTGAAATTTCCCAGACTGCAAGTTTCCTGAATATCCTGCCTAGATGAAAGTGATGACAAGTATTGGAGAAGGGTGAAGAAATTCTTTGGAAGATCATCACTGTTCTCTTCATTATACGTGTTGCTAAATAACAGCCACTTTAGTAACACAGACAATATTAAAAAAGAAAAGACAATGAAAGTAAGTTGCCTTGGTTCAGTTTCTCCTACACTACAATGCATATCTTTTTAGCTTCTAGTGAGATTTAAAACCATCACCTGGAAAGCACTTACACAGGTGCTTAACTCTGTGTGTGCAAACAATACTGCTGACTGAATCCAGTGGGGATATTCCAGGCACAGAGTTCACCATGTGCGTTAGTGTGTACAAGGCTGGCTCTCCAAGGCAGAAGGATTTTTTTTTTTTTTTACTGTTCTTCATTATAACCAAACTCTGCTGTAGAAGCTAGTTTTTAAAAAATACCTTCAGCAAAACCCCGGCTGAAATAGCTGAAGTGCTCTACTGGGGATCATTTCTAGAGGAAGCTGATGTGTTATCAAACATACAGGGAAAAGCAGAAGGAGGCGAGAGAAGGAGAGGGAAATTGTTCTTTTGAAAAGCTGCAACATCATTTCAAAGCTTTGCTATTGCTTCATTTGACAAGAGGAAATAATAACTGGTGAACTGGTGTAAGATCACAGGAGTGGGAAGAACAGAGCTGTTTCTGTTTAACTCTAGGCTTACACTCAGGATAGCTCACTTAGGCAGAGGGACAGCCTGGAAGTTGCTACCAGCTGGAGACACTTCATTACCAGGAAAAGAAAAAAGGTGCATATGAAAGCACCTAGCAAGAGAATGCACGTGGTAAGACAGCCTTTCAAACTAACGCAAAAAATTGTTTACATGCAAAAAACCCATCATGAGTTGTGTGTAAACCAGTCTCTCCTCTGGAACAGGAGCAAAAACGATGCAACAGGGGCTAGGATTAAATTCCACCTACAATTAAGAAAAACATAGAATGCTTAGTTTTAAAACAGTAGCTCCAAGAGTGGGGGCAGCAGTTTGGACTCTCTGAAATTTGAAAGTCCAGCTCTGCAAGGCACTATTATAATAAATTTTCTGTGAGGTTCTGATGAGAAAGTAACCCTTTGTGGGGGAGGCTGGAGGAAGTGATCAGTCAGGTCAGTCCCCAGCAACCCCCAGCAGTCACGCTGTGGACGTGTCTGCCTAGAGGAGCCCTGTGAATACCCATCTCCTACACTTACCAAGCCATAAACCACAAAATGCTTGTCAACACTCCATTTAATGCTTTTAGTACAACAGAATGAAAACTGTATAAAATACAGTGCGCCAGAGGAAGAGAGCAGAGAGATGTTTGAAGGCACAGCCGCTAAGTTTACTAAATAAAAATGTTCAGAGAATCCTGTGAAGCTGGTTAAGACCCACATTGCAAAAGCAAGAAAAAAAACAAAATCGAAAAGCAAACAGGGATGCCCAACCAATGTAGCCTGGGGGAAAATTGTTTCTGGGAGATTGACTCAGGTTCAGACATATGATTTACACTTGCCAATCTGAACCTCAGAGACTTTCCAGTTTCTCTGTCATCCCCAACGTCCTTTCTTTAGTCACAGGGAAAGCCAGAAAATAACTTAGAAATCAAGCTATGCATCAGGAAAAGAAATCATTTTCTGCCCAACACAAAATTGGATATTTAGTGCTGCAAATGTCACACAATGGCATTTTGCATTGGCATTGTTTGCTTACTTGCATAGCAAAGGCATTGGGGAATGCAGATATTTTCTTTTGAGCATACTCACCCCTACCTTTATGCAAAATAAAATAAAATAAAAAAATTCTATTCATCTGGGGCTGGCAGGAAAGCAAAACAAAGAGGTGCAGAGCAGTAGTTCAGCCTGACTGCCTGTCACCTAATCTTGAGCTAAATTTGACACAACTTGATTGAAAGTGAAATTAAATTTGAGTTTACAATCCATTAAAAACTTCCGAGTTCATAAGTGATTAATAACTTTCTGAACACTGTGAACCTTCTGACTGTTGGTGTAGGCTGCGAGCCTCATGCAGGCTGTGCCTGAAATTTTGGGGAGCCCCGGCACCCTGCAGCATCTCTCCCCAGAGCGTACCTCAGACAGCTGGTGGAGGGGACTCTGGCTCCCGCATCCAGAGCAGGAGCTCATCCTCAGGATGTGGGGAGGTGGCATCTGCTGTGTTGAGTGCCTAAAATTTCTCTTTGGATTTAAAATGAAATTGTTTGCGAGGTGGATAGGCTTTCTAATTCTAAATAACTGGATGCAACCCGGCCCCACCAAGCCTTCCTTGACACCGGCCGGAGAGAGAAAAGTGGAGCTGCCAAGCTGAGCTAGGCTTCTGCAAGAACAAGATTAGGTAAAGTCTTGCAGTAATTAATGCCAGCAGATGACATAACAGCTGGTCTACTGTAGCTGAAAATGCAGACCGACAACTCCAGAAACAGGCCATTTCTAATACCTGTGAAAGAGATGGCAGTCCTTTCCTCCCCTCAGTTACAGGAGTATTTTTGTGATGATACATTTGGAAAGCCTGAATAATTCTTCTCCTTCTCTGCACCCCCCTACACCATCATCATTCCCACCTCTTATACAAATCTTACATTGTGACTGCATTGAAACAGCTTTTCTCTGAAGCACCTAATCCGTGTGTGAAGCACTGAAAATATTCAGCTGGACCTTAGTAGGGTCCCTTCAGGGACCTTCAGCAAGTTTTCTTCTTCCAGTAGTAGCAGCAGCCACAACAGGAGCGCTCTGCCAGTCAGATCAACAGCCCCTACCCCTGCGAAGCAGATAAGAAAAGAACAAGAGAGGAAAAACTGTAAAATCGGCCTTAAAGCCATTGAATGACAGTTCTCATGAGGTGTCAGGATCTGGGGAAGGACTGATTAACAGAAGGAGAAATGCAGTACAGGGCACAGAGGGGCTAGGAGAAAAGGAGAAATGAAAGAAGCTATATGGAAAGAAAATGATAAAAGGGAATGTTATAAATCATAAAGAGGGAAAATTAAGGGCAAGGAAGGAAATGAAAACCAGGAGGAAAAAACTGAGAAAAGAAGAGGGGATAAAAAAAGCAAACACATGCAGAGAAACTCCAGGTTAGTATTTTAATTAGTTTGCCTTGCTGCATTTTTCCCAGATACCATCATGCACGGGCACAGCATCAGAACTTGACAGTTAATCAGCCATTTGGGGATTCCTCATAATGCTGTATTAATATTACCACAGTGCAGCGAGACCTTCCTGCAGCCTCCCAGTTCCTGCAGCACATCCCACTGGCCTTATCCTCACCCTTTTACAGGCTCCACTGCCCCTCTTCCACCAACCTAAAGCCACCGGCAATGGCCGCGTAAGGCCGGAACGTGCCTTTCTGAATTCCCCCCGCCTTGCACGTTCTGCTGCGGAGGTGGTTATGTGCAGAAGAGAAGCAAGAAGGAAAAACTAGAAGAGAAGGATGGGATTTGTGAGACTGAGCCAGCAGCTCACTCAGAAAAAGCCACAACTTTTGAAAAACTTGACATGAGGACATGTTCAGCTAATCCAGGAAATTAACCCCGAAGGGTAGCCTCACTGATTGCCAATAACCAATACTGCTCCCAGAGCTGCAGGAGTAGGCAGGGAGAGAAGCCTGCCTGAAAAGGCCCAGTGTATTTAAAGGGAAAATGAGGGCAAAGATAACTCTGGAGAGGACATGGTGTTGCTTCCTGGGTATCCTCATAGAAAGCTGGAGCATGGAGTCTTATGCACAGTCCTGGAGTCTCAAGTGCAACCTGGCAGCAGGGTCGGATGCAGCAAAGGGAGAATTTCATGGCCCTTCAGACTAAAGAAGGTGGTGAACCTTGGAGACCTGAGATATACATGGACACCCTTCGTGACTTTCAAGATTAAAACTTTGGTCACAGAATCACAGAATCACAGAATGTTTGGGGTTGGAAGGGACCTCTGTGGGTCTTCTAGTCCAACCCCCTAACAATAAAAACTTAAAAACTGGTCCCGATACAAAAAATAATTTTATCAGTACTTTTGTATTGGAGTCAAAACCCATTGAGAGAATTTGGGACACTGGATACTTGAGTGTTAATATAAGTATTAAACCACTTTGCCTTAAGTATCAATGCTACATTCTTGGACTTCTGCTTTGTTTCCGTGGAGGTTGCACTACCCTGACCTACTCAGCCATAACTAGCCATAGGATTGCCATCTACCCTTTCTTGTTCCCTTCACAGATGAAGACCTCTTCCTGCTCACTGGCTCAGATCACAATACACTCTGCTGATGGCAGCCCTTTGGATGTGTAGCACTACAGCACGTCTTCTCCCAGGAACCCCTTGCAAGTCTCTAAGTAAACACATTATGTGGAAGGAACAATGTCCATGTCACAGCAAAGGAGGAAAGAGACAAATTTAGAGCCTAAAAAACAACAAAATAAACCTCCTTTTCCCCAGACCTAATGTGGAAAGAAAATGAACTTTGGAGCATTTGAAAGACTACTGGTGGAGTGGAGATGTGACCTCTAGTAGCGGTGTTGCTGTGCTGGTTACATCTCACTCTCCTCAGCTGCAGCTGTGACACAAAATTCATGTCTTGCCCAATTCATCTGACATCCAAAGGGAATTTTTACAAACACATGTTGGCAACAGTTATGAGTAAGAAACCAAGTTTACTTCACCATCGCAGCTCGCCCTTCCTGATGTGGAGCTGTCACTGGAAGGGGGGCTTAAGTAAGAAAAGTTCCCTTGGAGATGCATCTGCACATCCCTGAGAATGCTGATGCTGCTCAGGGGCTATCACCCCAAGTAGGGGCAGATGAAAATTCCCCAAACAAAGAAGACCGACCCTGCAAACTCTGTTTTGAGACACAGGCAAACTTGTTTGCTTGTGCAAAAAAACTGCACTTGTTTTGCACTTTATGAAACAACCTTTTAAAACTATTATCTCCTTCCATGTCACAGCACTAAGATAGCCTCTCAGTAACAGCTATGTGGGAAAACAAAGGCAAATATCACAACATAGCGTACATGCGAATCCATAAAATAATCACACTTGGTGATTTTCTCCTATCTAAGAATAAGACATGCCTGAAGAGTGGAATAGTAATTGGATTACGCTGGATTGAATGTTTTAGAGCTACTTTATGCCATTATAGAATTGACATGATTATACAAATGGAAAACATAAAATCAAAAGTAATAAACTGAAGTTCTTATAACTTTAGTACTTCCCTCTCCCTGCTCCAGAGACCTTGAAAAAATACATATTTCTGTAAGTTACATCATGACCAATCCTCCCTGCCAAGCCTGAGGTACTAAGAAGGGACTGTACTTGGGAACAAAGAAGAGGAAAGATTTCCAGCGCTGTGCTTAAGGTTGTAGGTATACAATTTCCATTAATCAAGCTAATATTTACACTGAGAATTTTAACCTTGAGGAAGTGAATTATATACGGAAAGGCAACAGTTTATAATAAAAAAGGTCAATAACCAATGAACCACATTTTCATTTTCAATGTTTTGTTTGAAGTGTTATTTAAGGGGAAGAAAATAGTAAGATGAGCCTCTGGCCACTGAAGACTGAATCATTTTATAGATGTAGATGCAGTTAGTCAGCTGAACAAAACCGTACACAACACAATTTACAGTTCAGGGACTGATGGGAACAGAGTCATCAAGTGAAATAATTTTCAATATATAACTTTCTGTTTAATAACAAAGAAACAAACAAAAAAAGCAAACTATGAACAAAGGCAAATAGCTAGATAGTAAAGAAAACACACACTGACCACAGCTCAGTGAGCTGACTGTTGCAGTGAGAATTCCTAAAAAATTCAATTATCTATGGCATTTTCAGCAAAAAATGTGGTTTCAACACTTCTTTCTGCAAAAACTCAGACTAATTTCCTGAGTGCAAACCAGTAACAGGCTTCACGATTTGTTGCATGCAAACAAAAGATATGAAACCACCTGAACATTCAGCTGTAACACTTACACTACAATTAAACAGTCACTGGGTGTTCTTCTGTAGCAGAGTATCAAGCATGCCATCTTGATATAAGCAAGCCAGACAAACTGCTTACATGTTTTAAGTCTGAAAAGTTCTAAGTGGCCAATTATGTGCTTGGAAATACATATGTTTGTACTACCTCAATCCCCACACTTTCCAGTTTGTGTTAATAGACATGGAAAGTTCTTACACTGTTCTTTCCCATCCTCACAGACCCTAGTTACAGTAAGGTTCCTGAAAAAAGACAGATTTTATAAAAGGTTCTGAAGAGGGTAGAAATAGGCTTGCTTAGGTTTTCTTTAACAGAGAAACCAACATGGGTACATCTCCTATGGGGAATGTTTTTCAAGGCATCGCAGAGGTATCACACCACAATATGTTTGTCTGTTGCTTTGGAGTAAAGGAGACAACGCTGTGCAAGAGTAGGACTGGAAGCCTGTCTAGTGCTTAACATCTCTGTGAAACACATTGGCCTTCATGTAGACCCTGGCACACAATATGATGATAAAGTGTGGACAATGCAGATGGACTTGTGAGATTCCCTACCGACATGATGTTATACCTTTTTATTTATGCTTCTTTTATTCCTTGCTCTAGTCAGGCATTGGAACAGGCTGCCCAAGGAAGCGATGGAGTCATCATCCCTGGAGGTGTTCAAAAAACATGTAGATGTGGCACTTTGGGATATGGTTTAGTAGGCATGGTGGTGTTCGGTTGGCAGTTGGACTTCATGATCTTAGAGGTCTTTTCCAACTTATTATTCTATGATTCTACGATTGTCTCCTCCCCAGCTTGGGCTGAAGGCAGCAAAAGAAGATGGGTTACAATGCTAGTTTACATGGGAGTAGCTCAAGCGTCTTCACTAATGTAGCTGACAAAGAACTAGGCAGGAAAATACAGCCAGTTGCTCCTATCAGTGACTTTTTCTCCTGTGTCTCAATGTGATGGGTTTCACTTTCCTCATGTACAAAAGCAGACCCTTCACTTGCTAATACTATTACATCCTTGCTCTAGCGCTATAAATGAGCACTGCTATCTGTGCCTGGTAATCCTTTCTTGCATGCATCCTGCATCCCCTTACAAATCTGTGCTTTTCAGATAGAAGCAATCTATAGTAGCACTGGTCGTCTGCACTCTTAACGCATGTCATCTGATTCCTGTTTATTTAATAAAGAGTTTGTATTTGGAAACCACTGGCAGTAATTCAACAGTGAAGGACTATGGATTTAAGTATTATGGATTTACATAAGTGGAGAGAAAATCAGTCTGGTTCGTGCTTAAATGATTATGTTGAGTCCTGCCAATTCAGCTGGGGGGGAAACTCCTGCTTTGTAACTCCCCTGCTTGGCCCATGGGACATTTGCCACAGAGGGGAAATAGGAACTTCTTGCCTCTTATTCCCTCCCGAGCACAAATGAGCAGAAGAGATGGAACTAAAATAAATCTGTTTTCAATAAAACTTCACCATTGTAAACCAGGCATCTGAATAATAATATAGAATAAGTTGCACAATTTTAGCCAAATGGAATATCGTACTTAATTTTGTTAGTGACAGTTGCAGTATTGGCATTGTAGTAGTTAATTTCTTAGACTTTGCTTTTAGATAATTTTAACAAGCTTCTCCTCTTCTCACCTCTATTACTACCCTTTTTGAACTACAGAGCTTGAAAAAAAATGCAGAGAAAATGAAACATCAAAGCAGCTATGGAAGCATCATCAGGTCCTGAAACAGAAGTCAATAACTTGATTTCACATTAGTTTAGACCGTCATTAAAACATCACATCCATTTAGAAAAGGACACAGCTGCCCAGCTTGGAAGAGCCATTCTAAAATGCCAGAAGCATCTCTCCCCACTCCTGCTTCTTCTGTGCTACCGTGTGTGCTTACATGATGCATGTCGAGAATCCCGTTCAGAAAAGGCAGCCAAGAAACTGAAATGGCAGAATAGCTACGTGGCTGCAGGTGAGAGCGCAAGAGAAAGGAAATCTGCAGGAATAAATACAATAACAACATCGACAGACAAAGTTTGTGGGCAGGTGGGTAATCGAATCTGTGTAAGGGCAGAAAAAAGAGTTGTCCAAGAGATTAGGGCTGCCTCACATTGGTGCTAAAATTCTGAGGCGACAGAAATCCTGAAGAAAATACAAGTGTGAGAGAGGACGCCATGTGTGAAGTGCTGTGCCACAGCACAGCCATGGCAGGTACAGGTACCTGCCAGAGCAGGCAGGACTAGCGAGCAGGCCACAACCCCACTGGCTATAGATCAGTCATGTTTGCTCACAATTGTTAGTACTCTAATCTAAAAAATGCCCAAATACTCTCTCTCTCTCCCCCTATATATATATATATATATGTATGTACTGGGGGGCTGGGCTAGATGACCTCTAAAGGTCCCTTCCAACCCAAAGCATTCTATGATTATACGAAATACGACTAAGCAGAAAGTGCAGTGGTATAATCTGGCCTAACTTAAAGAGATGACCCATCTGAACTGGGGTATAGGCAAATACACCCTGCGTTAAGTCCCAGTAAACAGAGCCCTGCCTCCTCTCCTGCCCTGCTTAATGCTTTGAACATAAACATTAGGTGTGTCACTGTTCAGTTGGAAAGTACCCTGAATTCTGAACCTCAGCCACCCACACATGCTCACAAATTTCTCTCTTTCTCAAGATGATGATGGATGGATGCTGTCTCTTACAGCCACAGAACTACAGCACCATTGAGGGTGGGAGGCACCTCTGGACATCGTTTGGTCCAACCCCCTGCTCAGAGCATCATCAGCCAGAGCTGGTTGCTCTGGACCATGGCCAGTCAGGTTTCGAACATCTCTAAAGGTGGAGAATCCACGACCTCTCTGGGCAACCTCTTCCAGTCTTCAATCACCCTTAGAGTGAAAAGTTGGTTTTTATGCTCAAGCAGATTTTTTGAGAAGAGTCTGGCTCTGTCTTCTTTGCACCCTCACGTCTTATATTTATACACGTTAATAAGACCCCCCTCTGAACTGAAAAAACACACAGAAATGTATGGTCATAGAAACATCATCTGGGAGTCAGGAAACAGCTAAAACCGTGTACTGTGTAGCGTGGATGTGGCCAGCCTGCTCCAAAAGAAGCTAGCCCTAAGCAGCATGGATGCAAGCCAGACTGTGCCACTTGGACTGTGGGTTCTTTTCAGCACAAGAGACGTAACCTTCAGGTACGCTGATGCTGTGTAGCTGCTGGCTCACTCCCCAGCTCTGCGTTTCAGTGCTCTGACTGTTTTGTCGAAGTCTATAAAGAGGTGGCCCATAACAGTGGGGGTACAAAAGAGCCAGTGTTGGTCTCAGGCCCGGGGATCAGTCCCTCAGCTTTTACTTAGCAGTACAGACAGAGCCAAAACTTCAAAAGGCACGGTGTTTTCACCCAGGATACCCTGTTACTTTGTTGTTAGGAGATACTCCAGGGCAGAGGGGCTGAGTAGAGCCATGAACTCTTTGACGAAGTGCTCTACCAACTCTTCGATGAAACACTCCAAGAAGTGCTGTAATTGCTCTGCTGAAGCTGGGAACTGACATTTCATGTTGCCCCAAAGTCTCCTCAGAAGGAATTTCTACAGCATAGTTCCCAGGGAAACGGAGACACCTCACATTTCCTTCTGGCTCCTCATCCTTCCCATGCAGATAGCCCAACACTGGATTTAAGAAGAATGGAGGTGGCCACTGAAGAAGCATATCAAGCAATGTAGTATTAATATGGGAGGAGTCCAGAGGCTCTGTACAGTCAGTGGAAAGACAAAGGCACTGAAGTTAAAAGGCATGAAGGTCTCTAGGGGAATCCACTTTTCCCAAGTGACACTCTAAATCTCCAGTTCTATTGAGTTGCCTGACCCACTCATCCTTCCTCCTTACTCTTCCCACCTCTGAGCAAGCAACATGAAAGTCTGGCTGGTGTAGCATAAGCAGGAACGATTTCATCGCAAGCAACTGCAGCTCACTGAAATACGTACATCCAGCCCCACTGAAGTTGGCAGGAGCTTCCACAATAAATTCCAGCTATAGCCTCCCCTAGCTGGTTTTACAATGCTCAGCTCATCACAGTTACAGGGGCAGTATATACAGCCTGTTATACTCTCGCAGATAGCCATGGGATCACGGTGGGGCATCCAATATTTCTACATTTGGTTTCACAGATTTAATACTTTAGTGAAGAATGGGACAGAAAAGGTAGAAGACAGTGCAAAATAGCTTCCAGCCTCACAGAAAGGATCACGAGAATTTGAATTGCAGCACTAATACGTCCCGAGCAGGATTTACTAACTAACTCCTGACTGCAGGACTTCCTGTCCTGCAGCTGCTTTCAATAATACAGTCTCAATGCCTATTGTTCTGTTCCTTACATACATAAATTTCCAAGTGGTTGCTTTAATTATGCTGAATGCAAAGCTGCCATGTCTCTGGCCAGAATTACTTCTGACAGCTGCTGGAGTTGCAAGGCCCCAGTCTTGCAGGCCTCCAGAATTTAACCTGTCTGCAAATAGTAGCTTGCACAGCCCCCAGGTTCTTCTTGCTGGGATGAAAACAGACAAAATGATGTTCACTTTGCAATGCTTTTCAGCTTAAGAAAGATAAAACTTTAAAAACCCTTCAGAAACCCAAAGAATAGGAGCTCTTGGCTGCTCGCTCATAAAATAGGAAGAATGGCAGCTTGTTTGCTATTTCGTTTTGTTTTCAGAGCAAAACAAAACCCTCTACAGCTGACTTCAGACCAAAAAAAAAAATAAATAGAAGGGTTGTGGATAAATTCTGAATTGTTTTCTTAAGCTGTACCAAACAAACATGATATCAAGAGAACAGGCAAGACAAAAGGGAATCCATAAAAATTTCAAAGCAATGTGGAGCCACTTGTGAGCTAAGGTCTGATCTGTGTCATGATAAGGTAATGCCAAAGTAAATCCAATGACATCAGCAGAATTACTCTGGCTTTATACCAGCACGACTGGCTTCATAATCCGGCACTGAACATATTTTTGTTGAAGCCGTCACTGCAGTTGCTACACTCCTCAGGTTTATAGATGTTTCAAAATTGTTCAATGAGCTATAGTTACTTCCAGGATAGGGATATAGTAAAAGGCATTAGCCAAAATGCTACAGTCCAAATCTTAAACTGATCTAATTTTGTACCAATTACTGACTGCCATGAGCTCTGCATCAGACCTTCTGTGTGCTGTGTATATCAGTCAGGACAAGATGGATCTGTAGAGTGTTCTCATCTCCTTGCCAAAATGCTAAACAACATAAAGAGAGCTGCCAAAATTAAATGTGGGGTCACCGAGGACTGAGACTTAGGACCACGAATATCCTAGCAGAATCCTGTCCTCTGGCATATGACTGAAGCTAGCCCAAGGTAAAGATCATGTTTTGCTTAGTGAGTTTTTAGTGATTTTTCTGCAATTCATGCAGCAGAAGCCTGGGCTTGACTCAGGGGGGCCCTTCCCTTCTGATGAGGGTCCTGTGTCCCTCAGCCAAGAAGCTGGTTGAATTCCTGTCTATGAAAGCCTTGAAGTGCAAGAGATTTGGAAGCCATGAAAAATTTATAAATTTTCTCTCTGCAGTAAAGGAGCCCTGGCTGCTGTTGTGGAGAAGTGGCAGGGAGTGGAAATGAAATGAGATATCAAGGACGATGAAGTGCAGGAAAAAATGGAAGGGAGAGAACTGTGGGAAGTCAGAGCTCTGTTTTCTGCATCACATTTGGAAGAAATAAATCTACTGTTTGCATTTTTTAAAGCTGCATAAAGGACCTGGTCTCCCAGTACCTAGTGGGCTTTCGAAATCTCTAGACAGTCCAGAGACACTCAGACTCTCCGGCCTGAAGAATGCTCAATGTCTTGATCTCATTTCACCTCATCATTTTTTCCCCAGAAATGGGAAAGTTCCAAGTCATCTTCTGTTAACTCTTCACTCTCTGTATCTAGTCCAGTTTGGTCAAGTTCATGGTCATTCATTCCATAAGGTAGACTCACTTTGGTGGTATTTGCATTGTTCTCATGGTCCCTCTGTCACCTATTTGCCTCCTTGCTTGCTACTGTAGTTAATCCCATAATCTGATTTCACATTCTACTTTCCTTCTAAAATGTTAGCTTTGCTCAGACACCATTTTGGCTGACACCTACCAACTCTGGAAGACTTCTTACCTCTGCTGTCCCAAGCAACTTAGGCTGAAGGCGAGATGGAACAGGGTCAGATGGCTGATACCCACTGCCAGCAGGCTACGACATGACACTGCTCTGCCAGAAGACACTACCTTTACATGTTTGTGTGTCCACTAATGCACAAAGACACCTTCATACCTACATGCTGAGTCTTCTCATTAGGACAGGATGGTATGTTCCTGCCACGAAGGGCCAAAGTCTCTCAGCCACATTAGCAGAGATATGAAGTAATTTTACATTGGCGTAAAACCTACAAAGTGGTCCCCCTTCCTTTCTACCCAGTTCAGTGATGTTGGCAAAAATTTGTCTAAAAGACAAAAAAAGATCTTTTATTATGAGAAAATTCACAAAGTAATCCTCATAAGTAGACAAATGTGATGCGATCTGTAAAAAATATTTGCTGATGTATGAAGATAAAAAGTTACAAGTCATATTGCACTACAGCATCCTAAGCATTAAGTTATGAAGTCAAATGAATGTTTTAAAAGAGTTATGATATATAAATCATTAAACAAAACAAGACTCATAACGGGAAAGAGAAAAAAATTTAGTAGGTAGTAGGAGTTACTAGTAATTTATGTCTCCTGAGTGAACTTGCTACCAATTGCCCAGTCACTTTATTTAAAAAAATATAAAGAGATTAAAAAAAAAACACCTGATATCTGTAGGAAATGCATTCTAGAATAAATATGGTTTTAAAAGTGAAAATAAAGGTTCTTCTGAATCCAAAGGAAAATTTCAATATCCTCAACAGGACTATAACTTATGAAAAAGAATAGTAATTCTCCTGCCTGTGCAATCTGTCCTACTCAGTGTTCTTGGCCTGAGGAATGCGATAGGATGTGGGGTGCCAAAAATTCAGTAACATTATATTCTGAAATTAAAAGAAAAATTGGCAAAAGAAAATCTGTCATAATTTTTCTCTACATCTTCCTCTTCACTGGACTAAGAAAAGACAACAGAATAATGACCAGCTGGTGAATGAAGTGTCCTGTAGCTTCTCGTATGGCAAAATAATCAGAGAAATTCAATGTCAAAGCATCTGATCCATGTAGCATGACATCAATCCAGGCTTCTAAGGGAAGGGAAAACCTTTGCTGCTCAGACAGATATTAAACCTTCCTGGAATCTGAAGTATATTTCCCTTATTAGAACAGTCATTTGTGCTCTTCAGAAGAATTGTCTCCTACAGTAGCTCTTCGATGAAACCAGGACAACTGAAAATGTTTTAAAAAGATGGATATGTTTGATATTATGACCTATAAGAGCTTGATAAGTCAATAAAACTTTCAGAGTCCACTCAGGAGATGAAAGTCCTGGTGAACTACAGCAAGACACAAAAAAATATTTTTGTAATAATAGATATAGAGGTTTCGAATCTGCAAGTCATCTGAAGGGTTCTCATTTCTGTTGAAAGGACTCTGGGGAGAATGGAGCTTGGCGTTGTTGCATAAGGGGCTCGCTCCTGTAAGCTGTCTGGTCCCACCATGTTGGGCAAAGGCAACATACCTATGTCTTTATGTCTCTTCTGGCACAAGTGGTCTTCCACGGAAAGAATAACCTTGGGGGGATTAAGGCTGTATGTGAGGTCACAGACAACACTGACTAGATGACCCACAGAGGTCCCTTCCAACCCCTACCATTCTGTGATTCTGTGATTCTGTGAGTGAAGCAGCTGCAGAACAAACACATGACAGACTGACCAATTCACAGGACCGTAAGTCAAAAAGATGGAGCAAAGCTACCTTTTTCACCCCTCCCTTCTATCTGTGTTATAGAAAAACCTCAATTATCTCTTACCAGTAAAGATTCTGAGACACACGGATGAATGGATCTGATTCCACTAGCACAGAGCACCAGTATGCATGTAAATTAGTGTTAATTATAAGATGTTCAATCTTTCAGTATAATTCATATCTTGGGAGGCCCCAAAAATTATTTTATAGAAAGTAAAGGTGCCTTTCTTTTAATTACAAAGTCTAAGTTATGCATTTGGAAAATTGAAAATTCTTAAAAGCGTAGTTATTCTCTACTGACTACCGAATTTTAAAGTATCGTTAACTGGAACAGATAAAACAAGATTAATTTGGATCACATTATGTCAGTAATGGCTCATAAACATATCTGCACGCCCAAGTTTTATCCCAGAAAGAACGCAAGTGCTGCATTGGCAGATGCCAAAGGTGTCTCCTGCCTGGACGTCTGGCTCTGGCTGCAGCACACGGCAGAAACCTTGGGGAAAACCTGTACGCGATGCCGTGGCAGCTGGGTGCCCCACAGCAGGGAGGGGAAGAACGTTTCTGCTCGCCGGAATTCCTTGGAGTGATAATCTCTATCATCATCCTGCATACGATAAATTTGGGATTACTCCCTCTCCTTCCCCCAGTTTGAATGAAACCACAGCCTACAAAAGGCAGCCACATGTTAAATGTCACAAAACATGCTTACTGACATATGTATTAGCATATATATATTATCTTTGCTTTTAAATGAAAAAAATATATTGTTTAAAAATAATGTTACTAATTTTAAATTAGCCTTTTACACTTTTTTCACACTACATGGTTGCTCCTCTGTTTCAAAAATATCTGCCACCTTTCTAAAAAAATGGGCTGTTTCATTTCTATTTTATGAAATACTCTCTGTTCTTATCTTGTTTCTTGCTGTTCTATGTGACTTTTGACTGTGTTGTATCTTCTGTATCTGGCTGTTCTATTCTTCCCTGGAATATAAATGCCAGCTTTGTTAAATCTGCTGTGGCACCAATCCTACACAGCAGTATTTGGGGCCCTAGTCCGATCTCACTGATACCAATGGGAAAATAATTGTCCTCTAAATTCATCAATGCCTGCCAGGCAAGAGGCTTGTCATGTCAATAAGGAGAAAGCTATTGCCCAGCTGTTAAATTCAGAATATTAATATGGAAAGAATTCTGACCATTTGCCAGATAACATATTTTTCCCCCACTCCCATCTCCTGCCCTGTGCTCTTGCGGTTTACTGCTTCCCATCGCAAGCGCTTGTACGATTCTGAAGAGGTCTAAACCAGGTAGCCCACGTGTGGTCAGATCCAAACACTTGCAAAACAAACCAAACTGACAAATACTGCTGTTTTTGCAGGTTATAGGAAGACTGGGCACATGCTGACACAGTCTCAGTGGCCAGAAAACCCACCGGTCCCTTTACCTGTAAGTGTCTTGCTTTCTGAGGATTTGACTTATGTACAAATACAAACTAGAGAAGAGGCAATCCTCCAAACTGCTCAACTATTTAAATATGGGTTGAAATTTTAATGGAAATGCTTAGTCTGCCTTATCACCCAATTACTTATCTGACAGGTTACATTTACTTCTATATATGTCATTAGCATATTTGCCTACTGGCTATTTAACTTACAAACACATTTACCATTGTTTCAGCTCACAGGACAATGCACCACGAGCTCATCCGCCTGCCTCGAGCAGACAGTTGCTTACTGCACCCATTTTTTTTCCATGTATTAGTCTGTGTTTAATCCATGACAAGACTTCATAGAATCATAGAATCATAGAAAGTTTTGGGTTGGAAGGGACCCCTAGAGGTCATCTAGTCCAACCCCCCCACAGCTAGCAGGGACACCGCTAACTAGATCAGGTTGCTCAGAGCCCTGTCCAACCTGGTCTTGAATGTTTCCAGGGATGGGGCCTCCACTACCTCTCTGGGCAACCTGTTCCAGTGTTTCACCACCCTCA